>Ga0302325_10029479_pt1 | contig 11339 bp, 6 predicted proteins | sample Palsa_T0_2_FD_201948 | JGI IMG/M metagenome (GOLD analysis project Ga0302325, IMG submission 201948) | Peat permafrost microbial communities from Stordalen Mire near Abisko, Sweden - Palsa_T0_2 | ecosystem: Environmental > Terrestrial > Soil > Palsa > Peat permafrost | place: Sweden: Abisko...
TAAAAATGTTCTATATGGGGTAATACAGAAATTGATAGCTCCGATTCGGATCAACTCTCGTACACAGAATGACTTAGGTTCGGCCGTCGCTCAGGGGATTCTAACGTTCCGAGTAAACTCCCGCTAGCCGCGAGCGGCGGCGGCCTCGCGGAAAACGATTGCTCGCTCCGCGGCGGGGAGTAGGGCGAATTGATCCATGTTTGGACTCGCCCTGATGTTAAGCGGTAACCGCGTCTATTGCAGAAGCCATCCATTGTGGCGCATGATGGGCAAGCCTCTTCAGCCCAGTCTTTGCTTTTGATGGCAGGCTTCGCCGAAGCTGCTTGATAACGTCTTCGGTGAGGTGGTCTGGCCCGAACGCACGAATCGCCTGAAGAGCCACCCCCTCGGGAGTACCCGCTCCCAATAAGGTCCGTGGGCCAGCGTGCTTGAAATGGATGATCTGGTTTCCAACTTTGATCTTCCGCGAACCGCCGTCGATCAAATATATGACCTGCGCGGGAACCTGCGAGGAGAGACCGAGCGCGTTCGCGGCCCGAGCCGGAGTCGGTTGCAGCCGATAACCTGACTGATCCGCAATCGCCCTCGCCACGGCATCGGGGTCCGGCGAGAGCGGACCGAACGTGGGATGGATCTTAGGGACGTCGTAGACACCTCGAGAGATTCGCCTGATCTTGCCAGCTCTGGCCAATCGACTCAGCGCTTGATCCACGGCATCGCGGTTGCCCAAATCAGCGAACGCCTTGGCCGTGAGTGCTGATCCCGGATCCACTGTTTTGGCGCGCTTTAAAACCCTCGTCGTGAGGTCTCTCATGTCAGAAATATCATAGCATATTCCTGACAACGGAGAAAATGTCACGCGGTCGGTCCCTTCGCAGCGGTTGCCTAAACCTCGGCTGGAGCGGCTGCTTGCAGGTGATTTATCGCCGCGATTACAACCTCTTGAGAATCCCGTTCAGCCGAAACTCCGCTTGCTGCGAATTCCATTCCAAGCAAAGAATGCTGCGCGGCTTTTGGCTCGAAGCCTCCCCAATCTCCCGGACCTGAAACGGCAGATCCTTCATCCGGGGAGTACATATGATCGACCTGCGGTCGCGACCCGATTCCCGAACGGCACGTCCGTGCTCAACTCGACGTACCGGCACAGAACGTTCGCCAATTCCATTTGCCTTGGTGTCCTGCAATCAGGCGAGAAAAGCCGGGCATTGCCCACAACAATGCAAGCACATCGCGCACGGGAGGTGGCAACATTAAAGCGATTCGCATTATAGAGGAACTCCATTCCTCTGGGCGCGTCTTCTGGCGTCGAAGTAGTCATGGAATATATGACGACGGCCGCTTGCTGTCCCTGAAACTTGTCAACCGTTCCGACCTTTCCGCCCACGATGCGCTCTTTAAGCCCGTTTACCTGATCGTTGTACGGCGCGACGATGAGAACATCATCCAGGCTCAACGGATGCGAAATGCCGTCACCGTCAATCCAAGTGGTTCCAGGCCGCGTGAGGTACTCAACGATGGCGGCGACGCAGTCGATCTCTTCCGTTGAATGGCTCTGATTTCCATCATGAGTGACGGGGACGAACCAGAGGCCCGCTCCCGAAAAATCGTCGGCCGTTCGAATACGCTGCTCTTCAAGGCCCCCGCGTGAAACCAGCCGTCCTTCGTAGAACAGTTCCGACGTGAATTCACATATAGTCGGGTGGAGGCGCCAAGTGGTCCCCAAGAAAAGACCCCGATCCGGCTCGATAGTCTTCCGCCGATTCAGCAGATGGGCCAGCGCAGATATGTCTGACCCTTCCGGGTGACTTCCTTTCTGCGGTTGTTCCAACTGTTGGGGGTCGCCCAGAAGGACGAGGCTATTCCCAGCGGGTGCACAAGCTAGCACGTTTGCCAGCGACATCTGACCGGCCTCGTCCACGAAGAGGACGTCTATTGATTCCCTGAACTCCTCTCGCGCCCACATGAACGACGTCCCGCCGAGTACATTGACCTCACCGGATTGCAGTAATTGAAGAGCTTCTTCGTTCGTTCCGATCGCTCGAACACCATCGTCGTCAACGCCGTCGCCCTCGTTCTTGTGCCCGCAAGCGATGGATTGCAGGGCTGTTTTCTTGGCGGCATCGACGACCTCTTCGAGCAGATGGTGAATTACCTTGTGACCGACAGCGGTAACCCCAACTCTTTTTCCCTGGCGGACCAGTTCACAGATCATTCGCGCGCCTGTAAAGGTCTTGCCGGCACCCGGCGGTCCCTGAATCGGCAGCACGGAGTAGTCTAGAGAACCAACAACTCGACACGCCGTCCGCACGAAGTCCTCGCCTGCGGTTGGGAACAGTGATTGATTATTGGAGAGCCGCGGAGGATTTCTAAACAGAAGATCACGAGCCGCCCGATAATCGCCGGCGTCGTTGATGCCATTGGCGACGACCCAATCGCCAATGCGGAGAATAGAATCGCGTTGCTCGTCAGCCCCATAGCGAGAGTGGGCGAAGACGGCCGGAGGGTGCAGCGCATCGAGCTTGATTGGCTTCTTAACGTCGAGTGTTCGAGCAACCGGGTCAACGGCTAATACTTTGCCAAATTTCTTCTCGTCCAGAGTGTGGAGATCATCGCCGGCTTTGATCGAGCATTCCTGCAAGGGGTAATGATATTGATCTATTGGTGCCCTCTCCCTCGGGCTCCTGTTCGGAAGCCGCTGGCGAAACACCAACCCCGCGACAGCCGTTTTCTCATCGAAGAGATCTTCTTCCGACAGATCTTTCATTCGGTAGAACTCCCACCACTTCACCTTTTCCTCGCGACCATGCCAGTCAAGAGCATGGGCGAGTAACCAGCGAGCCGACTGTTCGGCGCTACGTTCACTCGGCTCTGCTGGGACGTCGAGAGTTAGCGATTCGAACAAGGCCGCGATCCGCGCCTGTTGGGCGGTGACCTGCGCACTCGCGGTCGTGTCCTTCGGTTCCGGGCGGGCGAACGCCTGCCCTCCTGCAACGACGGAAGCACGAAGCCCCTCCAGCCACCGTCGGAGAGCCTCCGTTGCAAGGCAATCGTCCTGGTTGTAGCCTTCCACTATCGCGCACACGTCCGCCGTCAGCCCCTTCGCCTCGTTCATTTCCAGCTGATGCTCAACGAAGTGGCGGGCCTGGCTTGCGTCAGAGAGCTGCACACTACGTTTAAAGTCGCAAAACTTTTCCAGGTCTTTGAGCGAATATTGTTCAACGCTCGCCCGCACGCTCTGTTTCGCGATAGCGTGGAGATCGACGAAGATCTCGCCGCGCAACAGTCGGTCGATCTCCTCTTGTTTCGTCGCGTACCGGAGCATCAAGCGTTTCACTGCACCCGGCTCGTATGCTCCGAAATGATACACATGCAAGTCCGGGTAACGCGTCATTCGCTCGAACGTAAAATCAACCAACCATTCGAATGCCGCGCGCTCCTGATCGCGGTCTAATGCCCATCGGCTCAGGTAACGCAGTGTCCCGTTGTCCTCGGCCACAGCAATGCCAAATAGATACTCTCGACCGCCGTCTGCTACGAAGGGATCGCCCTCGAAATCCAGAAAGATATCGCCGTCGGACGGAGAAGGTAACCGGTAGTAGCCGCTTCCTGGCTCGCATTGGAGCAGCTCGGATTTCAGAGTTCCCTCGGTCCGAGCCTCGCTTTGAATTCGCGCTTGCTCGCGAATACGGGTGTAGCCCTCCTTCGCGCCCCTCGTCGGGCTAAAGGGAATCGGCAGTGGGAGCGTCGCCAAGGCTTCAAGCGTGGACACGCCATGAAGATTCAACTCCTTCCGCTGGAGCTTAGATGCGCCGGCTACGAAGGACAAATGATCATCGGCGCGCCGCCGCCGGTCGCATGTTTTCCACCATCGACAAACGTCGCAGTGATCTACCGGTTCGGGGTAGACACCATCCCCTCCAGCTTGTACGGCGTCCTTCAGCGAGTTCTTGACGAATCGATAGTAGGCGGCGAACAGAGAGAAACGGTAGGATTCCGGTTCGAAGTCTACGTCCGGTCGGATGACGTGAAAGAGTTCGGGCGCTATCTCCTGTAGCTCCGTAAGCAGTTCGCTGTAGAGGCATAGCTGCAGCACGCTTTCAGCCTTGGTTTCACTTGCCAGCTTGCAGTCCACTACCTCGTAGGACCACGCACCGAAGCGACTCGTGCGATCGAGATGATCGACCCTCAGCAGAACGTCTGTGCGGCCTCGCCAGGCTCCGCTCGCAAGGACACCCTGATAAATGACCTGGGCACCAGCTTCCATGCCGGTTCGAGTCAGTTCCTGTGATATTGTCTCCTGCTCATCGGAGAGATCGAGCACTGAAAGTCCCCGGCTGCGAAGACTCTCAATATATGCCTTCTCGTGTTCCAGCCCGCGCTGCTGCAATACAACGAGGTGCGGGTTTTCCCATGCAGGTTCTGCGATTTCGCCTCGGGCGAGGCGGAGATCGAGCTTTGTCAAGTGAGCGCAAGAAAGGTGATTGGCCACATCCGTTGCAGAGAGAGTGATCCTGCCGCTGCGCACTCTCATATCGCATCCTTGGCTAATGCCATGACTTGCATATTCAGCAAGAGTATAAGCTCTTTTCAGAAAACCGTTCCTGGAATGTGAATGACAATTCCGGACCGAACTGAACTGTCATTCATTTCCCCCGGGGATTCTCTATTCACCCGTCCGGGAATATGCAGTAATTGCTTTCCGCAGGAGGTTTGCTCCTTTAGAACGCGGCTACCATCCCTCCGACAATCGCTCAACTACGTCGCGTCGCGAGAGGACCTTTTCGCAAAGCTCCCACCCGGGACCTTCTGGCATGACCGTTTTCCCGTAGCGCAAATCGAAGGCGTTCGCCCGGCGTTTCTTCTGCGTGAACTGGGAAAAGTATTCCTCAAGATTTCCGATGTCTTCTATCCAGCCGTCCTGGATTGTGTCGGGCAGTGAGCCGAACAGGTCATAGCGGTCCTTCATACGCTGGGATAGCACCTGGTAGACCTTCTCGTCGTTGGTTCCCGCGTACACGAGGTTCAACATGTCTACGCGGTCCCGAATCTGGCCGTAGCGTTTGATGCGTCCGATGCGCTGTTCCAGCCGGGATGGATTCCACGGGAGATCCACATTGATCAGCGTGCCGAGAGTTTGCAGGTTAAGACCCTCGCAAGCGGCATCTGTCGCAACCAGCAGGCGGATCTTACGTTCTTTGACGGCGGTCTTAATTTCCTCGCGCTCTACGCTCCGCCATTCACGATCGAAGAACAGACCCGACTTCCCGGCTCCCGCATAAAGGGCGACACTCTCGCCGGGCAGCCGAGCGGTGAGGCATTGGGCAATCCAATGCGCCGTGTCGTAATACTGGCTGAAAATAATGCAGCCGAGATCGATCCAGTGTTTATCCAGAAGAAAGTACAGGACCGCGTCGAGTTTGGGATCAGTGGGGCGGCGGCTCAACGCCATCACGATCCGTTCCAGGTAAAATCGTTCGGTTTCGAGAAGTTCCGGCAGGTTTTCGACTTCGGTCGTGTCCGCCGCTTCGTCTTCACCTTCCACCGCCAACGGGCCGCGCTTTTCGAGAAGGCGGGTAGCGGTAGCGATTCCGCTGGCAATGCTGGAGCAAATCCGCTGCTCCATCATGGACTGCATGAAACCCGCAGACCTTGCCCTTTGCCGCAGAGCGGCAATGAAGTCCTTGGCGGCCGCGTAGGCAGCATCGAATTCCGGCGCGGTGTGGAGCGCAAGGCCCTCAAACATGGGCAATCGCTCATTTTCGCTGGGCCAGATATCGACGGCAATGCGGTCGAGCAATCCCATCTCTTCCAGAGTTGCCCGTTTTCGGAGCACGGTGTGCCGAAGGATCGGATTGTGCCGCTGCATGAACGACAGGCCGTCTACTCGCCCGGCGATGGCATCCTGTAGTTCCGTTCTGGTGAAACCATCGAGGTCCGTGACCGGCTTGTCGGTGTAGAAGCGGTCTGGCTTCAGGGCCAAATCCTGTCGGATCATGTCGAAGATCGGATCGTCTCTTTTTGCAGGGAGGGGATTGCGCAGCCAGTTCCAGGCTTCGTGTTCATCTCCGATATCCTTTTCGCCTGTGAGCACTGGGATGGTGGCGCCAGGGCGCCGCCAATAGCTGCCAGGCCGGCCGAGAACATGATCAGCGCCATTGTTGAGGATTTCAAGCAAGTCCCAAAGCTCTTCGACGTCGGTCTGGACGGGCGTAGCAGTTCCCAAAATGACGTGCTTCGATTTCTGAGCCGCCTTCAGCATGAACTCCATCAGCCGGTTCGGATCGTCACTGCCGGTGATGCCTCTCGACTTGCGGGCGCGGTGAGCTTCATCGAGTACGAGAGTACCCAAACGGCATTCGAGGAGCGCCCGCGACTCCACCGTGCCCTGTACGATCAGCCCGGTGGAGACAATTCCGATCTGAAAGGGACACCGGCGGATATCTTCTGCGCCTCGCGTCTTTATGATGTGGCCGTTTGCATCCTGCCAGACTTTGCCGCTGGAGAGCCAGACAGCGGAAGGCAGACCCAGCTTATCTTTCAACTCGACTTGCCACTGTTGGCACAAAGTGGCGGGCGCGAGGATCAGGGCTGGGCCATCGCCCAGAAGGCAGCCGACCATGGCGGCGGTCGCAAGCGAAAGTGTCTTTCCAACCCCGACTTCATCGGCGAGGACGAAACGCGCCGCGCCATAACTTTCTCGATGCTCAAGAAACAGGCCGACAAATGCGCGCTGCCACGGCTTGAGTTCTTCGCCTTTCCGGTAGAGAGGCGCTTCGACGAGCGCGCCAGCCGCCACATCGGCGGGCTGCAGGTCTTTTAGTTCGACTTCGAGCTTGCGAGAAAGTCGCCCGATTTCCTCGACAATGGCATCCGGCAGCGGGACGCTGCGGTTCCAGAGATACCGGAATTCTTCTTCGACCCAAGCGACGCCTTCGGGGGAGCGATCCTCCCAGACGATCTCGTAATGCTCCTGCCAGCCTTCGCGGGTTTCGTTTAGGCTGCCGATGAAAGAAGTCTTCGCGCCATCGCGGGCTTCAATGACGCCCGCTTTGCCGTGTAGAAACGGCGCGTCTTTGGCGGAGACGACTTGGACCTTCACTTTGCCGCTCCGGAGCAGATCGTAGAGCCGCTGATAGCGCGGCCGGTACAACATGCTGTCGATCTGGTCGAAGCCCTCGTTCCACTTTTCTTTCAGCGCTGTCTCGCGGGCCAGGCGGGAAGCGGTTATGTCTCTGGGATCGAGATCGCTGTTGCAGACGATTTCAATCAGGTCGATGCCTTCGATCTCTTCGTCGACGAGTTCGAATATGGAGGAACGAAAATAGCCGGCGATGCGGCGGTACGAGCGAGCGCCTTTGAGTCGATCCTTGAGGAACACGTGGCTGAGACGCCCGGATCGCGAGCTGAAGCGGCGAAGCAAATCATCGGGCGAACTCATCCGAGCCGCTCATTCCTGATACGGCTCAGGAGAATGCGTGCTGCCTGCGCTTCCTCCGGAAGTTTGCCTTCACGTTTGGCGGCGATTACAGAGGCAAGCGCCATCAGGTCTTCGCGCTTGGCGAGATACCCTGGAATCAAATCGCGAAGGTGGCTGGTGACCTCGTCGATATCCACTTCGATCTGGAGTTCATATAGCGCGAAGAGTACGGCGCGCAGCGGGCTCTTGCCAAACTCGCTTTCAAATTCGGTGCGCTTCAGGTCGAGCGCTGTTTTCAGGCGCGCGTCGTTGGCTTTAGTCGAGGCCATGACGGCGTTGTAATCACCATATCGGAACGCCTTCGCGAAGTTCTGGTAGTTGTCGATCTTCCTGAGGCCAGCCGCTTCAATATCGAGCATTTTGATGTAGAAGCGCTCGGGACCGCTGAGTCTTTCCCAAAGAGCGGACGGGATTCCGTCGGGAACGAGATGTTCGTTAGCGACTTGGACGGCGAAGTCGATGATATCCTTCACGATGTCGGGACCACCCTTTTGGTGAGGACGTAGGGCTTCGGCGGCCATGTCCTGGCCGTCGATTCGGCTATAGCCAGTCAGGACCCGGAGGGCCGCTGCGTAGCCGGCCATCTGGAGATCAGCGTCTTCGAACAGATTCTCGGATCGTCCGGCGCCTTTGGTGGATTGGTTGAGACCCGTCATTGTTTCGATCTGGCGGGCCACTTCGGTGCGGACTTCCTGGACGAGTTCGTCGCGGTAAACGCTTTCGCCCTCGACGCGCTTGCGCAGGATCAAGAGGACGGTTCCTTGGACGTAACCGCCCTGTTTGAGTTCAGAGGTCGTTTCGGTCGCAATGTACCAGGCGGCGCTAACTTGCAAACCAGCCCCCCAGACGATGGCGGCCATGTCAGCCCAGACCGAGGCGTCCTGATGAGTGAACATGACGATTTGGAGGCCGGCGTCAGGCATGTTCCGAGTCATGGCACCGTAAGCGGCTGTCATCTCCCGTCTAAACGCTTCGCCCGTGCCTTTAATCGCTAGAGGGCGGCGGCTGTCCCACACCCACTTGTCGAATGGCTCAGGGGGATTCTTGCGCAGCCAAGCAATGAAATATTCCGTAATTTCTTCGTATCGAACGGCGTCCGCGTAGGGGGGGTCGGTGATCCAATAATGGCACTCTTCGTTAACCGCTCTCGCGGCACTCGTTGCAACGGTGCCTCCGCGGGTCAAGGGGAACTGGGCCGTCTCGATGGTCAATATTTCACGAGCGTACTGCCAGCTTCGAACGCCATAGTTAACAAGAGTGTTGAAGGCCTGATTGTAGAATGTCGCTTGAATAGTCGGGTCGCGATGTGCCGCGACATTTCGGGCATCCCAACGGCAGCATTTACTCATCCTGTCGATCAGCTTGGCGAGTGCGTTCGCACTCCCCCGTAGTTTGTGGCTTATGCGGATCGCCGTACTCAATAGAAGAAGCTGCCTTGGGGTAAACAGGTGATGCCAATAGGTCCAGCCGCGAGTTCGAATAGGCTCGTCGGTTTTAGCGCCAGGCTCTATCATCATGTCTGGCACAAGGCCAGCCAGTTGCCAGTGCTTCAAGTTCTCACAAACCAGCTTCTCGACCTTCAATTCGCGCTGCAGGTCTCCCTCGGTCACTCCAGCAAAAAAAGTGACCTGCCGAGACTTGTTAAGGCTGTCTCGGGTAATCCACTGAATACAGTAGAGCCGCTCCTGCAAGATATCGCCCGGGCGCGGCATGAAATCAGTCTGCTCCCATCGGCGCAACTTGTTTTCTGTGGTCCCGTCTGAGCGTCGAGAATCACCCCGAATCGTTTTGAATTTTGTCCGATAAGTCTCTCCGTCGAGGGTGTAGACGACATCCCCGTCCTGCAGCGTGCCCTTAGAGGCTTCCGCTATCTCCTCTGACGAAGCGCCAGAGACAATCTGGATCTCAAATCGCCGAAGCGTGTGGTCCGGAACTAGCCGGGCGATCGTGTTCTGATTTGTGCTGATCACCCAGCCTGGAGACAGCGGGATCACCCACCCTGTCTGCGGGCAGCGAACTTCGAGACAATAGAGGTACGCTTTTGCACGGTTCCCGTCGGAGTCATGCTCTATTCCTAGCTCTGTGATCTCACGGTCCACTGCAACGGCGACCGCCAGTTGGGCTTCGTCGAACTCTTTGCGGGCTTCGGACGACGCTCCGATGATGTTGAGCGCACCCCAAGTCAGCATGCAGGCAATGGGGTTGAGGTCGCTCGCATAGACGTCGCAGCCGAGACGCGCAGCCTCAAACGGAATGGAGCCACCGCCGCAAAACGTGTCGCCTACCTTCGGACGATGGCCGAATCTCAGAATGCCAAGCTGTTCCATGAGTTCCGGCATGCTGGCCGCGCAGGTGCCCAAGTGCCGGTTTACTTCAACCCAAACTAGTTCGAATAACTCGTCCTGATCCAGCTCTTCGGGGCGTTTGGCGGAGGAGACGCGATCCAGATAGCCGAAACTCTGAACCCAAAGCAGTTGCCACTTGCGGCGCTCGCACTCCATCACAGAATCCTGCCAGATCAAATGGCTGGACTTGAGGGATTCAAGGTCCGCTATTCGGAAGGGCAACGTTTCCCATATAGACTTCCCCTCTTTTTGAGCCCGGCGCCGAATTTCGAACAGTGCCTCCGCTTCTTGAGTCCGCATTTCACCGCGGGCATGCAGGCGTTTGACGAGATCCAAACAGGAAGGCCGGAACTCGCGGCGAAGAAAAGCCTCGTCGTCGATGGCCATCAATTTTTCGAAGACGGCGAGATCTGTTTCGAGGTCATCCGTCGCGGGGAGAAGAGCGCCTAGGACGCAGGCCTTTACCAGAATCAAGGGTTTGCGCCCTTTCCAATAACTGCCCAGGGCTGTGAGAGTTTGGCCAGCTCCGGCCTTGCGCTCCTTCTGTGCTTCGGCGGAGATCTTCTGCGCGGGGAGAACTCGTTCAATAAGGCTGGGCCTAGCCCGCCATGCGAAGGGGACGACACTCATTTCCGGCTTCCCGCACCTGCCGATGTAGCACCTGGAGAAGCGTCGAGGAAGGGAGACGGCTCGTCGGGACTCTCGGTGAGGAGAAGCAACTGGTTTGTTTCGCCGTCGGTATCGCGGCTGCCGTTCCGAGAAGACGCTCTACGCTTTTGAGCTTTCGCAGCGTTCGCGACAGAGTCATCCCGGACTTGTTCGACTAGCGGATTCTCCGTCAGGGCGAAACGCAGAGCCTTGCGCCAGCCGACACCAGAGTGTTCCGGAAATCCAGTGGCTGCAGCTGTGATATTGAATAGCCACCAACGCTCCTCGGGGCGGAGCCCGATCCAATTACGAATAGCGTTCGGCACCGTTTCCGGCAAGGCCTCTTCTACGGCCCAGGCGAGCACAAGCAATTCCTTGCCGAGCAGACGCTCGACCTTGTTCACGCCCACGATCCAGCGGCTGGCGGCGAGCTTCCTCGCGCGCAATCGTTCGTTGAATTCCCGCTTCACGTCCTCGGCAATGAGGGACCAAATGGGCCGTGCCAAGAGGCAGCGTTCAGCAACTTCGGGTAAACCGCCGATGCCCGCCTTGATGCCGTAGCACTCGACGATGGAAACAGCTCCGGTGCGCCCCGGAGGGATGTCGACTTCAAAACGGTGAGGGTCAGTCGTCTCGGGGCAACCGAAACCGATTGTTGAGATTTGGGGATTCACGGTTCGAGATTTTTCGTGTTCCATATGCTACTGCTCTATTTCGCCGGACCCAGCGTCGAGCCTGTGTTTTTCCAAGAAAGTTTCGAGGTCATGGCCGCTTTGGAACCGCAGATCTTCGACGCGCAGAACCACGTCCGCCGTGGGATTCTGTAGCGCCTCGCGGCCCGCATCTATGAAGCGGCGCAGATCGGCCGC
>Ga0302325_10029480_pt1 | contig 11339 bp, 8 predicted proteins | sample Palsa_T0_2_FD_201948 | JGI IMG/M metagenome (GOLD analysis project Ga0302325, IMG submission 201948) | Peat permafrost microbial communities from Stordalen Mire near Abisko, Sweden - Palsa_T0_2 | ecosystem: Environmental > Terrestrial > Soil > Palsa > Peat permafrost | place: Sweden: Abisko...
ACGGCCCTTCTGGTCGCGGCCTCCCGAGCCAGAGAGTCCGAGCGGCCCGATGGACTGATCCGCGACCCCTTCGCGGCCCGTCTTGCCGGCGACCGTGGAATGGCGCTGCTCAACAACGCGGCGACTCCGGCATGGATGGAGTTGGGGCTGGGTCTGCGAACTCTTCTGCTCGACCAGTTGTTGGCGATCGCTCTCGCCGACGGCGTAGACACCGTGCTCAGTCTCGGAGCCGGGCTGGATGCGCGTGCCTGGCGTCTGGACCTTCCCGCACAACTTCGTTGGATCGAAGTCGACTTCGCCGCAATGCTCGATTACAAGTTCGGCGTGCTCGATGACGCGGTCCCGCGCTGCCGTCTCGAACGGAGCAGCGCCGACCTGAACGATGCCTCCGAGCGCCGCAGGGTGATCGAAGAGGCCACTTCGGGCGCGCGGGTTAGACTCCTCGTCAGCGAAGGCCTGCTGATGTATCTGCCGGCAGATACGGTGCACGCTTTGGCGATCGAGGCGCGCTCTGCCGGCTTCCGCTATTGGCTGCTGGACACCGACTCGCCGGCCATGAGGAGCCGCATTCACGGCGACGCGGTGGACCAGATCAACCGCGTGCGCGCCGAGTCCCATCTCGAGGGCGCAAAGATTCGCGAGGCCATAGAACAGCATGGCTGGAAACCGCTCGCTCGCCGGTTGTACATCGAGGAGGGTCCAAAGCTTGCTTTGGAACGCATCCTCAAGATCATCGCAACCGAGGGCCGGCCGATGGAGGCGCCACCGGACGACGGCGCCGGCGTATGGCTCTTCCACCTGGAGCCATGAAGCCCCGATCTTGCCGCGAGGGGTCCGGGTAGCGCGCAGCGGGCCGTATCTCATCGAGACTCGCACCCGCTACAATCGTTGCGCGCACCAATCGATGGTGAACTCCATGACCAACCGGATATGCACGCTCTTTGTTGCCCCTGTCTTGCTCGCTTCCTCCGCGCTCTGGGCCCAGGCGACCGTCTCCTCCATCACCAGGCAGTTGCAGGGTCTTAGCGGTCCTTCCGGCCCTCCCATGCCGGGGGCTGCTCCGGCGTCAACGGGAGTTCCCGATGCCCAGCGGCCGGCGGCTATTCTCCAGATCGCCAAGGATATCGACACCCTTCCCGCGGGCCCTCCCAAGCTGAAGCTTGCCGTTTCCCTCACCCAGATCGCCACTGCGGGCGAGGTTGGCCGCGAGCCTTTGCAGGCCGCGGCGGACACGCTGGCGCAGGCCGTCTCCGAAGCCCCCCAGCAGCCAGGGAAAGATGGCCTTCCCCCGTTGCCCTACATGGACCTGGCCAAGCTTGCGCGATATGCGGAGATTGTGACGAGCTGCAAAGACCCCCAACTGACCAGGGCAGGCGAGATTCTGGCCACGAACGAAGCAGACGTGGCGAAGGCCGACTTTACCTTGAAAGACGTGAACGGAAAGAAGGTTACCCTGTCCGCGCTGCGAGGCAAGATCGTGCTGGTCAACTTCTGGTCGACGGATTGCATGTCCTGCCGCAAGGAGATGCAGGACCTCGATCTGATCTATACCCATTACGAGCCGCACGGATTGGTCGTCCTGTCGCTTACCAGCGAGAACCCTTTCATTGTGAACAACGCCATGTCGCCTCGGGGATATCACCCGCCGGTGCTGTTCGATGACGGCGGCAAGGTGGGCAAGCAGTTCCACATCGATGGCCTGCCCAGGACCTTTGTCTTCGATCGCGAAGGAAAACTGGTTGGCGAGTCCATCGATATGTGCACCCAGCGCCAGTTCTTCGCGATGCTGGCGAGGGCCGGACTCCAGCCGGCGAAGTAGCGTCTTTATCTGTGCAATCGGTTTGACGGAGACCCATGACAACCAGCAGCGACGCGGAGCAGGATGCGCTGAAGAGTCTGGAGATGGGCCGGCTTGCCTGGATGGCGTTGACGCTGACGCCGGAGATGGGGCCGACCCGGATCGCCAGGGCAGTGGCACGGCTGGGCGCGGCGAAGACGCTGTTCGAGGCCTCGCTGACCGAGCTTGAGGGTGTGGGAATGCCGGCCAAGGCGGCGCAGTTTGTCGCGGATGGACGCGCGCGCGCAGCCGCCGAGGACCAGGCCAGGCGGGTTGCCGAGGCGGGTGGCAGCTTTCTCACGCGTGAGGACGACGCCTATCCAGGCCGCCTGCTCCAGATCTACGATCCGCCCGCGGTGCTCTGGATCCGCGGGGACCCGGCCCTGCTCGATCGGCCCGGAATTGCCGTGGTAGGGACGCGGCAGCCTTCGCCCTATGGCGCGGGCATGGCAGAGATGTTATCGCGCGATCTCGCCAACCGGCGCCTGACGATCCTCAGCGGCATGGCGCGCGGCGTGGACACGGCTGCGCATAAGGGCGCGCTCGATGCCGGGGGAAAGACCGTCGCGGTATGGGGCACGGGCATCGATGTCATCTATCCGAAAGAGAACAAGAAGCTGGCGGAGAGGATCGTGGCGTCGGGTGGCACGATCGTCAGCGAGTACCGTCTGGGCACGTTTCCCGCGCCGCAGAACTTCCCCATCCGCAACCGGATATTGAGCGGGATGAGCGTCGGTGTGCTGGTCATCGAGGCAGCTGAGTACTCCGGCACGCGGATTACGGCGCGCTGCGCGATGGAACAGAATCGCGACGTCTATGCGGTGCCGGGAAACGTGACCAACAAGAATGCGTGGGGGCCTAACACGTTGATCAAGCAGGGCGCGAAGCTGACGGCGACCTGGGAGGACGTGTGGGAAGACCTGCCCTCGCAAATTCGTTTGCAGCTCGAAGACGAGATGGCAGCCGCGGGGCAGGTTGAATCGAAAGTGGGCGGGGCCGCATCTCTATTCGATAGCGATGGCGAGAAGCCGCTTGCCGAGCACGAGCGGATCGTGCTGGACCGGCTGCGCAGAGATGAATCGATCCAGCTCGATGAGTTGATCGAGGGGCTCGAGGCGGAGTTGGGGTCGCCCGAGATCTTTACCGCGCTGTTCGAACTGGAGCTGCGTGGGCGGGTAAAGCAGATGCCGGGAAAGAATTATGTGCGGTGCTTTTAGATGATAGGGATCGTTCGTTTTGTTATCCCTGGCATCCTCGCGTGGTTCGTTCGTGCACTGCTGCCCGAACTGCATTCCGGGTTTCGCTTCGTCAATCAAAGTGACTTGCCGGGCGTATGCATATCGCTTCTCGCTCTTTCGTTGCTGCTGCCAGCCGCTCTGGGAACGATGGTCACAACCAGATCGGGTGGCGTAGCATTGGCAGCAGTGGGGCGTTTGGCGTATCGGGAGCGCTGCTGGCGCCAGCCTTTTTCGTAGACCATCCAGACCATTACATGCCGGGTTGGGACCGGTCGTGTTCTTGATCGAGTTGGCGGATGGTGCGTTGCTTGGGTGGTATCGGAAGCGGCAAACGGAATCTGAAAGAGACCGTCTATCGTCATACGTCGCCGCACCCCCCGGTTTGACTTGCATCTGGCAAGTCGTGGTAGGTTCGCAGTGAATGCGGATATGCGGAACGGATCGCCTCGGCGATGCGTTCTTGTACTTTGAAGGGAACGAATGGCACAGTCACTTGTGATCGTGGAATCGCCGGCCAAGGCGAAGACGATCAATAAATATCTCGGCAATGGGTTCAGAGTGGAGGCCTCCATCGGGCACATCATGGACCTGCCGAAGAACGACCTTGGCGTGGAGCTTCTGAACCGGACATTCGAGCCGACGCTGATTGTGTCTCCGGGCAAGGAGAAGGTCGTCGACCACCTGAAGAAGCTGGCCGCGAAGGCGGACTTTGTGTATCTTGCGCCCGACCCGGACCGCGAAGGCGAGGCCATCGCCGCGCACCTTGCGATCCAGCTTCTGCCCATGATGAAGGACAAGTCGAAGCTGCGCCGCGTGACCTTCAACGAGATCACGCAGAAGGCGGTGAAGGCCGCGTTCGAACATGCGCGCGATATCGATGAGAACCTGGTCGACGCGCAGCAGACGCGGCGCGTGCTCGACCGGCTGGTGGGATACCAGATCTCGCCGCTGCTGTGGGATAAAGTACGGCGCGGGTTGAGCGCCGGGCGCGTGCAGACGGTGGCGCTGCGTCTGATCGTGGAACGCGAGAGCGAGATCAACAGCTTCGAGCCGGTGGAGTATTGGACGATCGATGCGCATCTGGATGCGAATCTAAAACCGCATGCAACGCCCAAAGCGGGAGCGCAGGAGTTTGTTGCGCGCATGGTCGGCATCCACGGCGAGCCGATCCGGGTCGCGAATGGCCGGGACAAAGAGGGCAAGGAGCAGATCCTCGCCAACGCGCTGCCGGACAAACAGGTCGTGGATGAGGTGCTGGCCGGCCTGGAGCGCGCCACGTGGGCGGTGCGCGGAGTTGATAAAAAGGAGCGCAGGCGAAATCCAACCGCCCCGTATACCACCAGCAAACTCCAACAGGACGCCTCCAGCCGGCTGGGCTTCAACGTGCGGCGAACCATGGGCGTGGCCCAGCGATTGTATGAAGGCGTCGAGATCGGCAAGGAGGGCACGGTCGGTCTCATCACGTACATGCGCACCGACTCCACTCGTGTGTCGCCCGATGCGATCGTCGAGGCGCGTGAGTTTATCGGCAAGCTCGGCAAGCAGTATTTGCCGGAGAAGGCGAATGAGTTTGCCGGCAAGAAGCAGGCGCAGGCGCAGGACGCCCACGAAGCCATACGTCCCACCCAGGTTGCGTACACACCCGAGTCCATCCGCTCAAGTCTGAGCGAGGAGCAGTACAAGCTGTACAAGTTGATCTGGCAGAAGTTTGTCTCCAGCCAGATGACGCCGGCGGTCTTCGATCAGACCACGGTGGACGTCGCGGCCAGCGCGAAGCGCACCTATGACTTTCGCGTCAGCGGCAGCGTGCTCAGGTTCGAAGGGTTTCTCAAGTTCGAGGAGAGTGAGAAGCGGGCGCGGCTGGCGGCAAAGGCGCAAGCGAGCAAGCAAGAGCAGGCCAGGGAAGACACGCTGCAGCAAGTCTCTGAGCGGGAGGGCGAACCACAGGAAGAGACCGCGGAGCGCCGGCTGCCGGAGTTGACCCAGGGACAGTCGCTGAGGCTGGAGAAGATCGACCCGCAGCAGAAGGCGACCGAGCCGCCCCCGCGCTTCAACGAGGCCAGCCTGGTGAAGACCCTGGAGGAACGCGGAATCGGCCGGCCGTCCACTTATGCCTCGATCATCAACACCATCCAGGACCGCGACTATGTAAAGAAGATCCAGGCAAGGTTCGTACCCACCGAGATCGGGACCGTGGTGACCAAGCTGCTGGTAAAGAACTTCCCCTACATCTTCGATCCGCTGTACACGGCGCGGCTCGAGAGCGAGCTGGATGCGGTCGAGGACGGGGAAGAGCGCTGGACCGACCTGCTCAACGGCTTCTACGACCACTTCGAGCAGGAGCTTGTGGTCGCCGGCGCGAACATGGAAGACATCAAGCGCATGGAGCAGGCGACCAAGGAGACCTGCGACAAGTGCGGAAGCCCGCTGTTCCTGAAGTGGGGCAAGTTCGGAAGCTTCTACTCCTGCTCGAACTTTACCAAGAAGAAGCCGGTGACCGTGGCGATGGCACCCTGGAAGAAGGACCCCAAGGCGGTCATCAAGAAGATCACCCACGCGCTGCACTTCCCCATGACCGTGCGCGCGGCGGTGGAAGACTCAAGCGTGTTCTCGAAAGAGGTGGCCGACACCAAGGAGATGGTTGCGGCGATCGCGGAGGCGGCTAACGAATCGGCGGTCAAGGGCAGAAAGGTGACGGTCGAGCAGGTGAGCTGCGACTTTACCAAAGAGAACTTCGCGGCCAAGCCGGACCTCAGCGCTCCCGGCGCGGACGACGTGCCGGAGGAGGAGTTCTGCGACAACTGCGGCCGGGTGATGGTGCTGAGGAACGGGCCGTGGGGACCATTCATGAGCTGCCCGGGCTACTCCGAAGACCCGCCCTGCAAGACCATCCGCAAGCTCACGCAGAAGGTCCAGCAGAAGCCCCCGGTAGTGCTCGACGAGATGTGCCCCAGGTGCGGCAAGCCGCTCTTGCAGCGCGATGGCCAGTACGGCGAGTTCATCGCCTGCAGCGGCTACCCGAAGTGCAAGTACGTCAAGCAGGAGCTGCTGGAGGTGCCATGCCCCAAGGACGGCGGCGACATCGCCGTGCGCAAGACCAAGCGCGGCGACACGTTCTACGGCTGCGTCAATTATCCCAAGTGCGACTTTGCCAGCAACCTCAAGCTGGTCAACTATGTCTGTCCCAAGTGCGACAGCGCCTACCTGCTGGAGGTCGCCAACACGAAAGGAACGTTCCTAGTGTGCCCGAACAACCGCGAGGCGCTGCCCAAGCGGCGCAAGCGCAAGGGCGCGGCGGAGGAGGAAGCGCCGGCTCCGCCCGAGTGCAGCTACCAGAAGAAGGTGGGCCCGCCCGCCGGGCCACTGCCGGTGCTCAAGCTCCCTGATCCGGAGAAGACGCGCCCGGTGGTCGAGAGCGTGGCTTAAGACTTGCGATACGCGAAAGGGAGAGGATGAAATGGCGACGACGGCAGATGCAGAGGTAGTGATGCGGCTCTACGAACTGCGGCGCGAAGAGACTCTGCGCCGGGCCCGTCGCTTCATGGTCTTCGACTTCCAGCCGAAGACGCTGGAGGAGTTGAGGGCGGTCTCGCGGGACGTGAAGGCGAAGGAGAATGCCTCATGGCGGCAAGTCCTGAGCTACTGGGAGATGGCGGCCTCGTTTGTGCTGCAAGGGGCGGTCGATCCGGACCTGTTTCTGGACTCGAACGGAGAGGGCATCCTGCTGTATGCCAAATTTCATCACTTTCATGCGGAGACGGAGAAACAGTCTGGCAATCCGTTCATGAGGCAGACCGCCGCTCTGATTGCAAAATACCCGGCGGCGAAGGCCCGCTATGAGTCGTTCTTGAAGACCTTCGGACCGCCAAAATAGCCAGGCCGAAGGCAATCCCGGAACCCGACCGCATCTGCACACCGAAATCGAGCGGCAGAACTTGGGTAGCCGAATGGGAATGCCGAAGCACCGCGCGCCGCCGGCGCTTTCCTTTATGCTCCGTTTCTGCTACAAATGCAGGTGGCGTTCGCGATCATGGATCTCGCGTCGCCGCCCCGCTTCGTTGCGTGTGGCACCGGTAACTTATTGAAAAGAATGCAGGATTTATCAATGGCTAAGGCAATGTGGAACGGTCAGACTCTCGCCGAAAGTGAGACCTATCAGACGGTCGAGGGAAATATCTACTTTCCCGACGAATCGGTGAAGCGGGAGTTTTTCAGAGCGAGTTCGACGACTTCAAGTTGCACCTGGAAGGGGCAGGCGCGGTACTATACGCTGGTTGTGGATGGCCAGGAGAACCCCGACGCGGCCTGGTATTACCCCGATCCCAAGCCGGCAGCGCGGAATGTGAAGCATCATGTGGCCTTCTGGCGCGGCGTGGAAGTCACGACATAGATTTTCGGCCAATCTCCGGTCCGAGAATCGAGCGGTGGGTCCGTTCGACTGGGCAAAGGAAGATCAGAAGATCATTCGACAGACGGAGCGAGTGCGTGCCATGGTGGCCTTTGGCCGAGTGTCCCCGAGCATCTATGTTCGCGACATGCAGCGGGCACTTGAATTCTATCGGGACATACTCGGCTTCTGTGTTGTTTTTGCTAATGGATCTCCAGTGTCATTCGCAGTACTAAGGCGAGATGCAGCCCAGATTCACCTCTGCGTGCGGCCAGAGAGTGCCGGCTCGTGTCATTCACACATCATGTTGAGTGATCTCGATCTACTTTTTGACAGGTTGAAGGGCGCAGACGTACCTGTGCGACAGGCCCCCAAATTACAACCATGGGGTTTGCGAGACATTGTCGTGGCCGATCCCGATGGAAATACGTTTGAATTCGCCGAGTTGATTGGCGAGCCGGCCTCCGTGTAACGGCCCGCGTGAGTGAGACGGCTCAGTACGCCTGCGCGCGTTCGATGGGCAGCCGCACCTGGAAGCAGGTTGCCCCGGGCCGGGATTCGACGGTCACCATACCGGCGTGTTTCGAGACGATGCGATTGACCGAGTCCAGGCCGAGGCCCAGCCCCTTGCCCGGCGGCTTGGTCGTGTAAAACGGCTCGAAGATGCGCGACGTAATCTCCGGCGGGATTCCCGGGCCATCGTTCCATATCTCCACCGTCACCATCCCGCCGAGCAGTCTGGTCGTCAGCCGCAGCGTGCCGCGAGGCGCGCCATCGGCGCTGTCAACGCTCATCGCGTCGAGCGCGTTCTCGATCAGCTCGGTCCAGACCTGGTTCAGCTCGCTGCCGTAGGCGCTTACCCGCGGCACATCGGCGTTGTACTGGCGCTCCAGGACAACGTGGTCCAGCCGCACGTTGAACATGGTCAGCGTGGTGTCGAGCGACTGCGCCAGGTCGATCTCCTGAATGGGCGCCTGGTCCATGTAGGAGTAGTCTTTGATCGCCGAGATCAGATCGAAGATGCGCACCGTCGAGTGGAGCACCGTCTCGGCCATGCGCTCGACCCGCAGCGAACTGGCGAACGCCGCCGCGGAGACGGCCAGCGCCTCGGGCGAGACCAGCGCAGCCAGCTCTTCAAGGTGGGCCAGGGTCATCGGGGATTCGGCGATGATCGAAGCAATCGTCCAGGGTTCGGGGATGCCGTGCGCTTCCAGCCAGGCGCGGAAGAACTCCTCGCGGTCGCTCAGGTCGAGCGCGTTGTCCGGCAGGATCGCCCGGCTTGCGTACCCGGCCATCTTCTCCCGCGTCCGCCGGACCCAGTCCTGATACTCCGGGTACTGCCCGGCCCGAGTCAGCGCCGCCCCCAGCTGCTGCTTCTGTTCGCCGTAGTGGCGCAGCTCGCCGAACAGGCTCGCGGCCGAGCGCTGCGCGGCGGAAGCCGGATTGTTCAGTTCGTGGGCAAGGTTGGCCGCAAGTTTGCCAAGCGCGGTCAGCTTCTCCGCCTGCATCTCCATGCGGGTCACCTCGCGGACCCGGTTCAGCATTACCGTGACGCAGCGCTGCGCCATCGAAGCAATGGTCGCCACCATCTCGGGAAACTTTTCTTTGGGGATGTCGAGCGACCACGCGTCGCCGACGCTGTAGCCGTTGCCGCCGTAGCCCTTCATCCGGGAGTAGGGCAGCAGCCCGGAGAGCTGGCCCACCCGCGCGATGAACAGCGACAGGGCGCCGCTCTGCGCACGGCGGACGTGGATCTCCCCAGCCAGCAGGATGTTCATGCCCATCGGCTCGGCGCCCTCGCGGAAGATCAGGACTCCCGGACCCACCTTGCGCTCAACACCGTTGCGCGCCAGCCACAGGTAATCTTCTTTGCTGAGACCGTCGAGGCCCTCGATCTTGTGCAGCGCAGCGACGATCTCCGCTTCCGGCGTCCGTTCCGTCGCGGGAACGGTCCCGACCTCTTGCTCGGTCTCTGAGGAGCTTTGCATCGATGCCGAAGAACCCCAACCACGCACCGCAAACACGAACCGCATCGCGATCGGCGCGTTCCTAGTCTAGTGAAATGGCTTTCCGTCTAGTGCAATGGCCTCCGTCAAGTGTATGGCCTCCGGCGTCTGCCCGTCTAATGTCACCGCACGGCAGCCGGTCGGGACTCGCCGCCGAAGGCTCTGGCTATGCCTTCTGCACCGCTCCGTCCACCACTTTCACGGGGTCGAGGAAAGGCATCGCGGCGCGCAGTCCAGCCCCCACCGTCTCGATCGGGTGCGCGGCTTCCTCGGCGCGGATGCGCGAGAACTCGTGGCGGCCCGTCTCGTTCTCTTCGATGAACTTCCTGGCGAAGCTGCCGTCCTGGATCTCGTCGAGCAGTTTGCGCATGGCCTTCTTCACCTCGGGCGTGACGATCCGCGGACCGGCCACGTAGTCTCCCCACTCCGCGGTGTCCGAGATGGAGTGGCGCATGTACGCCAGCCCGCCCCGATACATCAGGTCGACGATCAGCTTCAGCTCGTGCAGCACCTCGAAGTAGGCCAGCTCCGGCTGGTAGCCGGCCTCGACCAGGGTCTCAAAGCCTGCCTTCACCAGCGCCGACGTTCCCCCGCACAACACCGCCTGCTCGCCGAACAGGTCGGTCTCGGTCTCCTCGGTGAAGGTGGTTTCGAGCACGCCCGCCCGCGTCGTCCCGATCCCCTTCGCGTAGCTCAACGCCAGCGCCAGCGCGGTGCCGCTGGCATCCTGCTCCACCGCGACCAGCGCCGGCACGCCGCCGCCCTCGGTGAAGACCTCGCGCACCCGATGTCCCGGCGCCTTTGGCGCAACCAGCGAAACGTCGACGCCCGCGGGCGGCGTAATCGTGCGGAAGCGGATGTTGAAGCCATGCGCGAACATCAGCGTCACATTCGGCTTCATGTTGGGAAGGATCTCCGCGTGGTAGACCTTCGCGGCGGTCTGGTCGGGCGTGAGGTTCATGATCACGTCGGCCCACTTCGAGACCTCGGCAACCGTGCCGACGACCAGGCCGGCCTTCTTCGCGCGGTCTACGTTCGGGGAGTTCGCCCGCAGCCCGACGCGCACCTCGACGCCCGAGTCCTTCAGGTTGAGAGCATGTGCGTGGCCCTGCGAGCCGTAGCCGATAATGGCTACTTTTTTTGCCTGGATCAGTGAGAGGTCTGCGTCTGCGTCGTGGTAGGTCTTTGCCATGATCGTTCGTCTTCCTTTAGAGGTAATGGTAGCGGAAAGTGGATTTCGACCGACGACCCCAATCTGGAGGCGACAGCCGACCGCGGATTGGCTCGGGATCTGGTGCGCAAGGATTAGGTTTCGTCTTCGTGGTCCTCTTCTTCGTGGATGTCGGGGAACTCGTTGGGGAGAATTTCGTCTTCGGAGAGATTGGGGGCGACCGGTTTGAAAGTGGTCTCGCCGTTGGCCGTGCCGAGGGCTTTGAGCACGCGGCTGGTGTGCTGGCCGCGCCTCATCGCCATCCGCCCCGTACGCGAGACCTCGAGGATGGTGTAATTGGACTCGCGCAGCACTTGGATGAGCCCTTCGATCTTCGACGAGCTTCCGGTCATCTCCAGCATGATGGACTCGGGTGCAAGGTCTACCACTCTCGCTCTAAAAACATTGCTCAGCTCGAAGATCTGTGACCGCGAGTGCAGGCCGTTGGGCTCGTTCGGCCCGGCAGCAACCTTGATCAGGCACAGCTCGCGGATGACACCTTCGCTGCGGCCAACCTCATCCACGTCAACGGTGATCTCCAGTTTGTAGAGCGAGGCGCGGATGCGGTGCGCGGCGGTCTCCGGCGCCTCGCAGACGATGGTCATGCGCGAGGTATCGGGCCGCTCGGACTCGCCGACCGTGAGCGAGACGATGTTGATGT
>Ga0302325_10029481_pt1 | contig 11339 bp, 12 predicted proteins | sample Palsa_T0_2_FD_201948 | JGI IMG/M metagenome (GOLD analysis project Ga0302325, IMG submission 201948) | Peat permafrost microbial communities from Stordalen Mire near Abisko, Sweden - Palsa_T0_2 | ecosystem: Environmental > Terrestrial > Soil > Palsa > Peat permafrost | place: Sweden: Abisko...
CGCAGCGGCCGATTGCGTCGTCAATTTCGGGGATCCGGACGGCCACATCGGGCGAATCTAAATGTGATGCAAGCTCGCGGGCCTCGAGCAACACCGGGATGGAGCGGGCGGGGTCCTCCGCGCTCCAGCGGCGGGCGGCCTCTTCGAGCAGTTTGCCAACTGGCGCGCCACCCGGATAGCGCGCCCAGGTGGTATCGATGCCGTCAAACAAATCCTTCTTTGCGGGGGATCCGGCGACGGTCACCAGAGTGGTTTTCACCGAACCGCGAGTCCGGGGCGTGCCGTCGCTTTGGCTGCTGTTGAAGCTGCGGCTGATGCCCGCCAGTTCGCCGTAACTATAGCCGATCAGCGGATCGTAAGCGCCGATTTCCAGCTCGAGCTTATCCGGCAGCGCGTCGATTTCCTTCTGCATTTCGGGCGTGAAGCCGCGCCGGTTCATCATCAGGCGCGCGGCGGCCCAGGGCTCGGCATATTTCAATTGCTCGGGAAAGCGATGCGGGTCGGCCGCAGCTGAAAAGGCTTCGCGTCCCAGGATCGACGAAGCCTGGTGCTGGCCATGGCCGTCGTTCTTGGTGCCGGTGAACTGGAGAATAACAACATCCGGCCGGAAACGGCGGATGACCCACACGATGTCGCCGAGGATTGCATCGCGGCCCCATTTCTGCAGCGTTTCCTGGGCGCTTTTGGTGAAACCGAAGTCGATGGCGCGGGTGAAGAACTGCTCGCCGCCGTCGGTGCGGCGCGACTGGAGCAACTCTTCGGTGCGCAAAAGGCCCAGCTCGGGGCCCTGCTCGGGGCCGATCACGTTCTGGCCGCCCTCGCCGCGAGTCAGGGAAAGGTAGGCCATGCGAGCGTTTCGCCCGCGCGCGACGTAGGCAATCAGACCAGTATTTTCATCATCCGGATGGGCGGCAATCATCAGGACGCTGGCGGCCACCGGGAGACGGTCGAGCGCCTGCTTGACTTCAATTGCATTGGAAATGGTCTCGTTGGGCTCGGCGGCACGCGCTGGGATCTGGGCCCACGGAGTGAGGAGAAAAGAGGCGCCGAGCAACGCCGTTACGGCAAAAGCGAGCCACCGAAGCTGGGCTAAGGCATAGGCTGAGACAGAAGATGCGGCGCGATTCCCCATTCCAAGCTTCAGTTTAGTAGATATGACTTGGGTGGCGCGGGCTGTCAAGCCTGCAGAGCCGAGATTCGTCTCGGCTTTTCTTAACCAATTCCTCTTTCATAAGCTCAGCTACAACCCGAGCCAGTACTATTCCACCGCTCTGCGCGGCGATTACAATGCGCCCATTCGTTACACTGGCATCGTGACTAGCCCTGAGAGACCAGTGTCGAGCGTCCTGGTGGTTGATGACGAAGAGAGCCAGCGCTTGCCGCTGGCAGCTATGATCCGGTCGTGGGGATTCGCTGTTGAGACGGCGGCGAACGGCGTGGAGGCGCTCGAGAAGCTCGGTACGTTTCCGGCGAACGTGATCGTTACCGACTTGATGATGCCGCGCATGGATGGATTTGAGTTGATGCAGCGCCTGGCAGCAGAGGGCAGGCTGCCGCCGGCGATTGTGCTGACAGCTTTCGGCAACATCGAGACGGCGATCCAGACCATTCACGACCTGGGGGCGTTCTGGTTTCATGAGAAGCCGATCCAGCCCAATGTATTGCGGATACTGCTCGAGCGGGCTTCCACGCAGAGCCAGCTCACCGAGGAAACCGAGCGCCTGCAACGGCAACTGTCATATCAAGGCGTGCTGGTGGATATGGTGGGAGTGTCCGAGCAGATGCGGCAGGTGTTTTCGGTGATCCGCCAGGTGGCTCCCAGTAAGGCTCCGGTACTGGTGGTCGGCGAGAGCGGCACCGGTAAGGAATTGGTGGCGCGGGCGGTGCACCAGTTGAGTGACCGGAGAGGCGGCCCCTTCATCGCGATCAATTGTGCGGCGCTGACGGAAACGCTGATGGAGAGCGAGTTGTTCGGGCACGAAAAAGGGGCGTTCACGGGTGCGCTCGAGCGGCGGGCCGGCTGCTTCGAGCTGGCGCAGCGTGGGACGCTGCTGCTGGACGAGCTGGCGGAGATGTCCCCGAACACGCAGGCGAAGTTGCTGCGAGTGCTCGAGGATTCGAAAGTACGGCGGCTAGGCAGCAAGACCGAGATCTCCGTGGATGTGCGAATCATCGCGTCGACCAATCGAAACCCAGAAGAAGCACTGAAGAAGGGAGCGCTGCGCGAGGACCTGTATTACCGCCTGAACGTGTTCCAGATCCCGCTGGCTCCACTTCGGCAACGGATGGAAGATGTGGACGTGCTGTGCGAGACGCTGGTCGGGAATCTGAATCGCAAGCACGGGTGCAACGTAAGCCACGTCAGCGCGGAAGTGATGGCCGCGTTCCAAAAGTACGATTGGCCGGGCAACGTCAGAGAGCTGCGAAACGTGCTCGAGCGGGCCGTGATCGTGGCCGGCGAAGGGTCGGTCGAGATGGTGCACTTGCCGTACGACTTCGGAGTCTCGACCGGGAATCCGGCCAAAGCGCCGCAAGAGCCGAACTGCGCGAGGCTGCCTGTGGGCACAACCGTGTCACAGGCTGAGAAAGCCTTGATCCAGCTAACGCTGCAACATACGAAAAACAACAAGACGCGGGCGGCCGAGATTCTGGGCATCAGCTTGAAAACGCTATTCAACAAGCTGAAGGAATACAGCGGCGCGAAAAGCGATGACGAGGAGCGTCGGGGCGGGGGCGGTGGCGGGAAAAGCGATGACGAGGAGCGCCGTGGCGGAGGCGCCTGAGTGAACCGAAGATTGCATGCTACGCTGAAGTTTCCTTCGACTCGATGAGCCCATCGACGACCCTCAAAAGAACCTCGCTCTACGATGTTCATCGCGCCGCTGGAGCCCGGATGGTGGATTTCGGCGGCTGGGAGATGCCTGTCCAGTATTCCGGCATCCTCGACGAGCATCGCGCCGTGCGGACCGGGGTTGGGCTGTTTGACGTGAGCCATATGGGCGAGATCGAAGTGCGCGGCGAAGAAGCCGCGGCGCTGGTCGATTTCGTCGCCACCAACCACGCCGCCAAACTTCAGCCCGGCCAGGCGCACTATTCGGGGCTGCTTTATGAGACGGGTGGATTTGTAGACGACATCCTAGTCCACAAAATCGGCGACCATCACTTCTTTCTGTGCGTGAATGCCTCCAATCAGGACAAAGACTACGAGCACATCCGGACGCACAATCGTTTTCGCGCTGACGTGGAGTTCGCCAGTGGGAACTATGCGCAGCTCGCCATTCAGGGTCCGGCGGCACTTGGCGTGCTTCAGAAGCTGGCCGGCGTGGATCTGGCGTCCATTCGGTATTACTGGTTCACGGAGGGAGAGGTGGCCGGCATTCGAGCGCGAATCGCGCGCACCGGATACACCGGCGAAGACGGATTCGAAGTCTATGTGGCGCCCGGGCATGCGCCGCGCTTGTGGGCCGAAATTCTCGCCGCTGGAAAAGACGCCGGCATCAAGCCATGTGGGCTGGGCGCGCGAAACACCCTGCGCCTGGAAGCCAAGATGGCGCTTTACGGACATGAGATCGATGCTTCGATCAACCCTTTCGAGGCGGACCTCGGTTGGATTGTGAAAATGGAGAAGGGCGATTTTGTGGGCCGGAGCGCGCTCGAAAAAGCGCTTCAGACCGGCATCTCGCGCAAGCTCATCGGTTTTGAGATGCAGGGTCGGGGCATCGGCCGCGACGGCTACGAAGTGCTGCTCGACGGGAAAGCCGCCGGCTGGGTGACCAGCGGAGGGCCGGCGCCGACCCTGGGCAAAAACGTCGGGCTTTGTTATTTGCCGGCTGAACGGGCGAAGCCCGGAGTGGCCATGCAGATTGCCTGTCGCGATACGGCGGTGGACGCGGTTACGGTGCCGACACCGTTCTACAAGCGGCCGAAGGCTGGAGGAACCAAGGCGTGAACTATCCCGAAGATCGGAAGTATACGAAGGAGCACGAGTGGGTGCGGGTGGAAGGCGGCCAGGGAACGGTCGGCATTACGTTCCACGCGCAAGAGGAGCTGGGCGACATCGTGTTCGTCAACCTGCCCAAGCCCGGGGCAAAGGCCGAGAAGGGGTTGTCGTTCGGCTCGGTCGAGTCGGTGAAGGCGGTGTCCGACATTTATTCGCCGGTGTCGGGAGAAGTCACGGAAGTGAATGGCTTGCTGGCGACCAATCCAGAGAAACTGAACGAGGACCCGCACGGAGCGGCCTGGCTGGTGAAGGTGAAGCTCAGCGCGCCCACCGAGGCCGACGACTTGCTGACAGCGGCTGACTACCAGAAGTACATCGGGGAGTAGCCGAGCGGCCAAGAGGCCAAGGCGGCCAATGGCCCAAGGGTCCAAGGGGGAACGTGCGTTATTTACCGAACTCTAATACGGAGCGCGCTAGTATGCTCGAAGCCATCGGGCTCCGCGCCCAGGAGGAGCTGGTCTCGTATCTGCCGGAGGACGTGCTCTTTCGCGGCAAACTCAAGATTGAAGATGGCAAGAGCGAATACGAAATCGTCGACTATTTCCGGCGCCGGGGCGAGGCCTGCGGGCCCGAATACGCGAGCTTCCTGGGAGCGGGTGTTTATCGCCACTACCGGCCGGTACTGGTGGATACAGTAGTCGCGCGCGGCGAGTTTCTCACCTCCTACACGCCGTACCAGGCCGAAATCGCGCAGGGCACGCTGACCTCGATCTTCGAGTTTCAGACCATGATTTGCCAGTTGACGGGCATGGATGTTGCGAACGCTTCCATGTACGACGGTTCCTCGGCTGTCCCGGAGGCAGCGCTGATGGCGGCGCGTATCACCGGACGTGACCGCATCCTGGTTGCAAAAACAGTTCATCCGGAATACCGCGAGGTATTGAGCACTTACACGCGGTTTCAAGGAATGCCGGTCGAAACCATTGCTTACAGATCGACCGGGGAATTGGACCTCGAGGATCTGGAAGCCCGCCTCGACGAAAAGGTCGCGGCCGTGATCGTTCAGTCACCGAATTTTTTCGGAGTGATTGAGCAGATCAAAGAGATTGCGGAGCTGGCGCATCGCAAGGGCGCTCTGCTGGTCGCATCCTTCACCGAAGCCGTGGCGCTGGGCTTGATTGAGCCGCCGCGCGAAGCTGACATTGTTGTGGGCGAGCTGCAGAGCTTTGCCATCACGCCCAGCTACGGCGGCCCGCACGCGGGAATCATGGCGACGAAAGAACAATTTGTGCGGCAGATTCCCGGCCGCCTGGTGGGCGAGACAAAAGACAAGAACGGGAAACGGGCCTATTGCCTGACGCTGGCAACGCGCGAGCAGCACATTCGCCGTGAGAAAGCCACATCCAACATCTGCACGAATCAGGCGTTGATCGCGCTGATGGCGACGGTGTTCATGACTGTGTACGGCAAGGCCGGCCTGCGTGAGCTGGCAGAACAGAATCTGGCGAAAGCGCATTATCTGGCCGGCAACCTGCCCAGGGTTTTCAGCGGGCCGTTCTTCAACGAGTTTGTGGCACGAGCTCCCGGCAAAGACGTTGCCGCCATCAATGCGGAGCTGCTCGATCAAGGCGTCATCGGCGGGCTGGACCTGGGACGGTTTTACCCCGAGCTCGAGAACTCGATGCTGCTGTGCGCTACCGAGATGACACGGAGGGAAGACATGGACCGGGTGGCCGCCGCATTTGGGGGAACCCAGGGAAAGCATCGATCATGATCAAGAAAGTTTCCTCCCATCCCAGCCAGAATGAACTGCTGTTGTTCGAAATCAGTTCTCCCGGTAAACGTGCCTACCAGTTGCCGCCGTTGGACGTGCCCGCCGTGGATGCGAAAGAGGCGCTTGGCGCTGCGAATGTTCGCGCTGAGATCGAAGGCTTTCCCGAAGTCAGCGAAGTGGAAGCAATCCGCCACTACACGCGCCTTTCCACCTGGAACTACGCCATCGACCTGGGTTTGTATCCGCTGGGCTCCTGCACGATGAAATACAACCCGCGCATCAATGAGGCAGTCGCGCGAATCGAGGGCTTGGCGTGGGCGCATCCGTATCAGCCGGAGCGGCTGGCGCAGGGAGCCATGGAAATCATGGCGGCGCTCGAGCATGCGCTCGCCGAGATCACGGGTATGGCGGCGGTTACGCTGCAGCCTGCCGCCGGAGCGCACGGCGAGCTCACGGGCATTCTCATGATTCGCGCGCTGCTCGAATCGCGAGGAAATCCTCGGAAGAAGATTCTGGTCCCGGATTCCGCTCACGGCACGAATCCAGCCACGGCTACGATTGCGGGCTACACCGTCCAGAATGTGAAATCGAACGAACGAGGCATGGTGGATCTCGACGCGCTACCCGGCCTCGTGAATGAAGATGTGGCGGGCCTGATGGTGACCAACCCGAACACGGTGGGCGTGTTCGAGCAGGATATCCGCAAGATTTGCGGTTTACTGCATGCGAAGGGCGCGCTGGTTTATATGGATGGCGCCAACATGAACGCGTTGGTGGGGGTTGCGCGGCCAGGCGATTTTGGCGTGGACGTGATGCACACCAACCTCCACAAGACGTTTTCCACGCCTCACGGCGGAGGCGGGCCAGGTACCGGAGCGGTAGCCGTGGCCCGCGAGCTCGAGCCATTTCTTCCAGGGCCGCGGCTGGCCAAGCGGGATGGCCAATGGACCTGGAACTACGACCTGCCGCAAAGCATCGGGCGAGTCAAGGCGTTCTACGGTAATTTCGGCGTGCTGGTGCGGGCGCTGGCCTACATCATGGCGCACGGCGGCAACGGGCTGCGGCAGGCAACTCTCGATGCGCTGCTGAACTCGAACTACATTCGCGCGCTGCTCGAGCCCTATTACGAGCTCGCCTACAAAGCGCCAAGCATGCACGAATGTGTGTTCAGCGACAGCCGCCAGGCGAAGAAAGGCGTGCGCACGGGCGACATCGCCAAGCGCCTCATCGACTACGGCTTCCATCCCTACACGGTGAGCTTTCCTTTGATCGTGCACGGCGCGATGATGATCGAGCCCACCGAGACCGAGAGCAAGCGCGAGCTGGATCTGTTCGTTGACGCGATGATCTCGATTGCAAAAGAGGCGGAAGAGGAGCCGGAAACGGTGACCTCCGCGCCGCATTCTACGCGCATCAAGAGGGTGGATGAAGTGCTTGCCGCGCGGCGGCCGGTGTTGAGGTGGAAGCCAGGGCAGACGTCGAGCTAAACGACGATCCGCCTGCCTGAGTCTCCGCGGCGACGGAATGCGCTTTTGGGCGGTATCATAAGAGAGAGGACTCTCGCAAGTGAATATCGCCATCGATATTCCGGACGATATTGGACAGGCGCTCTCTGCCCAGGCCGGCAGTGCTTCGCGTGCGGTGCTGGAAGCGGTCGCCATCGAGGGGTATCGATCTGGCGCGATCACTCCGGCTCAAGTGCAACAGATGCTGGGCCTGAGTTCCCGGTGGGCAACCGAGTCCTTCTTGCAACGCGCCGGAGCCTTCCACGATTACACGGCAGAGGACCTGGAGCGGGATATCGCGGCGTTTCGTGACTCATCGCGCAGATGATCGCCGTCACAGACGCGTCACCGCTTTGCTACCTCGTTCTAATTGGCGAGATCGACCTTCTCCCATGCGTCTTCAGTCAAGTGGTGTGCGGGCGGTTACCTTTCGAAGGCGTTTCTCGTCCTGCCGGCGAAGCTTCGACACCCACTTGGCGACGCCCTGCTTGAGCTCGGGATGATCCCTATCCTTCCAGGAGCCGGCAGCCGCTTCCAGAGCTTTGAGCTGTCGCAGACGCATAAGCTCTTCTTCAGCGGCCCTCTCTGCCATTGGTTGTTCCTATTCTTGATTGTCGCTGATTGAACCGCATCAATCAAAGAAAGAATACTTAGCCAAGCGCCTCCAGCACGCCCTCGCGCACCGTCTCTACAGGCAACTCACCGATGGGTTGATGGCGTATCCATCGCACGTCCCTGCCGCGCGGGGCCCAAATGGCCGGATCCGTCGGGCCAAACAAGACTACGGAAGATGTGACCGCTGCCGCCAAATGCGAGATGCCGGAATCATTGCCGATATACACACGCGCGCCGGCGAGCCAGTCAGCCAGTTCGGCGAGATCCTCAAATCGCAATGCGCCTTCCAGTTGCTCCTCCGGTCCTGCGATCCACGCCACGCGTGACGCGACTTCAGGAGGCAGGCTCCGAACCAGTACGCGATAGTTTTCCAGCGGCCAGTTCTTTTCCTTACTGCCGGAAAACGGCTGGATAGCGATCCGGTTGTGCCGCACGGCGGGCGGCCTCACCGCGAGGCTTGGGCCGCATCCCAGCGGTGCGCCAACCTGAGAAGCAAAGTAATCGGCAGCGTGCAAAGCTGTCTCCGGCGGAGGCAGCGCGCGCAGGAATTGCCAGTTCGGATTCGCGGCTTCGGCCGCGGCGCGAAACTCGGGACGATTGCCTCCGTACCAGCTCACGATCCGGTCAAAGCACGCAAGCGTCTCGATGAGCTCCTGCGGCGGCTGGCGATCGGCAATGCCTAGCTGGTCGAGGCCGATACCCGCGATCGAGCGCACACAGCTGGCTCCCGAAATCAGCGGCGTCAACACCGTGGGAACCCAAACTTCGATGCGAAGGCCATTGGGGACCGCCGCGGCACGGGCGCGCTCCATCAGCCAGTGAATAGCGGGTAGAGCCAGCAGGCAATCGCCAATAGCGCCCGGGCGAATGATCAGAAGCGAAGAAGCGCGAGCCGGCCCCGGCCGGGAATCCATCCGTTCCGCGCCAAAATCACTCAATGGTTACAGTCAGCGGGATATCCACCGTGACGGGCCGGAGGCACATTTCGTTGTTGCACGCCTGGTAGCGGAGTTTACCGCTCACGGTAACCGTGCCCTTCGCCGCACCCTCGGCCACATGAAACTGCGTCTTGATGGGGAACGAGCCGGAAAAGACCGTGAGCTGCTGATCGCCGACCTTGATCTCCGCCGGCTTCGGGTAGATCACTTGCCGGGTCTCGAGTGGCGCTCCCGTCCAGGTGAGCTTGATCGGAATGATGTATTCGTCCTTAGGCTTGTCGCTATTGACGTGGAAGCCCTCGCGCACAGACAGGTTCAGCGTCTCCTCGACATTCGCTCCTGCCTTCACCAGCAGCGGCTCGGGCGGCGTGATGTTGATCGGCTTATTGATTTGCGCTAGCAGCGTAGACATCGGCAGCGCCAGGCAGAACACGAGCCGACTCAGTTTGCTTGATGCCAAGTAAGGTTTGAATTTCACCAAGGTATTCATTCTTTCCGATCAGACCCACGTGCGCCGATGCGATGCGGCCTTCCTGATCGATGACAAATGTAGTGGGCAGCGAGTCGACGCCGCCATAGCGCGTCGATACCGTGTCATCGCCGAGCAGGACACGATAATTCACCCTGCGTTCCGCGACGTAGGGCTTGACGCTCTGCCAGCCGTCGTCATCCATCGCTACGCCCAGCACGGTAAAGCCTCGATCTTTGAACTGCTGCTGGAACTCGATAAACCAGGGGATTTCCATTTTGCAGGGCCCGCACCAGGTGGCCCAGAAATTGAGCAGCACCACCTTGCCGCGATAATCGGACAGCTTGACACTCGCGCCCGAGGCATCTTTGAGGGTGAAATCCGGGGCCGGCTTGCGCTCCTTCACGGGGCGAACCGCTCCCACTGTCGCGGAACTGGAACAGGAAAACAAGAACGCCAAAGCGGCGACGGCAATAATCACGAGCGACTTCAGGATCTTCAAGGCAGACATCCTTACGGGGGCCGGGAAGCGCAGGCGCGTAAGCCGGCAATCCCCTACGTTTCCAGGATACCTGTTCTCGCTCGGGAGTGTCCTAACAATGCTTCGCTGGCACGCGTGGGGTCCGGACCTCAATAGGCAATGTTGATGTCTGAGCGCTTGCCGTTGTAGATCACTAGAAAATGTTTGAGCAGGTCGCGCCCTAGCAGCATCAGGATCTCCTTGTGATCTGTGGTCTCCCAGCGCAGATTGCATCCAACCACTCGCTCCAAAGGAAGACTGTTCAACTCAAGAGCCGGAAAGGAAATAACAGCTGGGTAGACATTCGACTTCCCCGGCCCATGCGGAGTCTTAGTTTCAATTGTGTCGATAGGAGGAACACCCAGGTCGAGAAAGACCCTTTTCGTCCACAGCTGTAGCAAACGCGCCCTTGTCGATCAAGGCGTAGCCGGCCGCAGGCGGAGGGATCTTCAGGTTCTTCTCCGCATAGAAGGTCTCTAAGGCGGAAGGCAAGCGAATCTCCACTGCAAGGAGAGGCCCCGTTTGTTCTAAGGTCTGTCCAGTCTCTTGGCTCCAGTGAAAGAAGTTAAAGATCGGCATGAATCAAGCCCAGAGAAAGAGCTTGGTTCTCGTACATCTCTTCTCTCTCCGACACGCGTCTGACGAGGAACGGCTCCCTGCCGTATTTCTTCACGCCCGCTTCATAGGCATTACCAGCCGTGTCGAAAGTGCCGAGGAACTCCGATCCCTTTATCACCGCGAACTTTCCAAGGTGGTTCCTCAGCAGGTCCGCCTTAAGCTGTTCGTAGGTTGCCACTTCGGTTTCAAGTGCCATGAGCGTCCCTAAATACTATTCTATCTATCCGAACGACGCAAGCCAGGCAACAGAGGGCCAGCAAAGTATAGACGATACAAGGATTTCCCTGATCGTCCAACCTCAGATCCTTATCCCGCCCTCCTGTTCAGCCATCCAGCCCTCGAGCCACAGCCGCCGTTTGCGGCGCCACCTTTCGGAAAGCGAAACGGGCCAGGGCGCGGTAGGGCAGAGCAACCACGCGCCGGTGTCACAGAAACTTTCGCACACGTAGTCCCGCCAGGCTCGTGAAGCGGCGCGGCGCGCGCTGACAGGAGGCTGGCCTCGGCGACGGTTGCTCGCCCAACCCGCCAGCCAGGTCTCTTTGTGTGTCTCGGAGGTCTCGCCGAGCTCGCCACGCGCACGCGCCCTGGACTCGGCTTCCAGAAGAGCCCCAAAATTCCGGCGCGCGGGGTTGCCCGCCCTGACCCACACGAAGTGAAACAGTTCGTGTATCAGGATGCCGCGCAGAGCGCATTCATGATCCAGCAGTTCGCGATCCAGCACCATGCGCCGCAGGCGAATGAAACTGGCAGCCCAAACCGCCTGGCTGCCCGAGTCGCCGGAATCGAGACGTCCCCGCGAGGCGCGAAGGCGGCGCCGAAAGCCGAGAGTGATGCGCTCTCCGTCAAAAGCGGGGAGCGCTCGCTCGAACTCCAGTAACCAACGTTCGAGAGGGCGCCGGCCCACGCAGAGCGACCCAACAGCCTTACGGCTTCGGAGCCGAGGCGCCTGGGCCGGAAGTC
>Ga0302325_10029482_pt1 | contig 11339 bp, 9 predicted proteins | sample Palsa_T0_2_FD_201948 | JGI IMG/M metagenome (GOLD analysis project Ga0302325, IMG submission 201948) | Peat permafrost microbial communities from Stordalen Mire near Abisko, Sweden - Palsa_T0_2 | ecosystem: Environmental > Terrestrial > Soil > Palsa > Peat permafrost | place: Sweden: Abisko...
ATGCAACTGGGCAAGGTGGACCTTTGCCCGACCTTCGTTCACATCAAAGACCATTCGGAGCGGTTTGACCGGCTCATTGGCGATGCCCGGTTTGATGGGTGTCTTTCCCTGGGTGTTTTGTCCTCCGAGGTGCTGGATATTTTGCGCGAGAATCGGGTTCCGACGGTGCTGATCAATTCCGACGCGGATGAAAACTGGACGCGGATCTGCGTGGACGATGTGGATGGCACCCGGCTGGTAATGCAGCATCTTCTGTCGCTGGGGCACAAGCGGGTGGTTTATTACGCGGGATCGACTCCACCGCCGCACGGCAGCGTGGAGATTCGCTCCAGCACCTACCAGCGCTGCATGCTGGAAGCGGGATTAGAGCCGCAGGAACCGTTCGTGGGGCCGACTGACCGTTTCGTCGAGCAGATTTTCACATTGTCCGATCCACCGACAGCGGTCCTGGCATTTGACCACTGGTGTGCGGTCACGCTGCTGCAGGAACTGTGGCGCAAGGGGCTGCGCGTTCCCGACGATATCAGCGTTGCAACATTCAATAATACTTATCCGGTGACGGAGGTGATTCCACCTCTGACGACGGTGTCACTTCCGGCGGAGGAGATGGCGGAGCACGCGGTGCGGCTTCTGCTGGAGCGCATCGAGCGGCCGGAGACGCCGCCCGAGACGATTGTGCTCCAGGAAGGCCTTGTGGTTCGCGAGAGCACTGCAAGGTTAAAAAAAGATTGACCGATCGCCGGGCGGGCGTACCCGTCCGGGATGCATTTCATTGGCGCGAGGAAGAATTCAGAGGAGGACAGATGCGAATCAGATCCCGATTGGCGCTGGCGGGCGCGGCGGCATTGGCGGTGCCGGCAATAACCAAAGGGCAGATCATTGCGGCCTATAACTTCGGGCCCAACAACACCAGTTTTACGTACGCGGCGACAACGCTTAATCCGGACGTGACCGCCAGCGGCATTAACAGCACGAGCGACTTCGGATCCAACGACACATTCACGCAGGACGCGGGCGTCGGAGGCACCAGCGGCTGGTACACGAACAATCCCGGCGGGAATTACCTTTCCGTCGAGAGCAGTGGGAGCACCACCGACAACGGGTTTTGGGTCGAGATGATCGTCACTGCGGATGCGGGTTATGTCATCGATCCCACCAGCTTCGAGTTGTACGGCGGCGCCGGCGGGAGCAGCGCCGTGCGAAGCGCTTACATTTACGACAACGTTGACGGATACCCCACGAACATCGCGACCAACAACAGCGGCGCGCCGACGTTTACCAACGGCGACCAACTGGCGAGCGGATCGTTCACCGCCGTGCGCGGAAGCGCCGGGCCGCCAAGCATGAACGAAATTCAGGTCACCAGCTTTCCCTCCGATGATGTGGACCTCACCGGTTTCACCGTCCGGGTCTACTTCGATACTGAGGGCAATGTTCAAAAGAACATTGATTTGGGCGATCTTGAACTGGACGGATCGGTTGTGGCTGCCCCGCCATCGGGCCAGTCCATATGGATCACCAACGGCTCAGGCAACTACAACACGGGCGGCAACTGGGCTAACGGCATCCCCAATGGGATTGGCAACGAAGCGGAGTTCCTGAGCGCCATCACCTCCAACCAGGTGGTTTACACCACTTCCTCCATCACCCTTGGCTCAATCGTATTCAACAACAGCAACTCATACGCCTTGACCGGCGCGGTGGGGGCCAATTTGACGCTGCAAACTTCCTCCGGGTCTGCCCTGGTGGATGTGCAGAACGGAACGCAGGAGATCAATCTTCCGTTGATCCTTGCCAGCAACACCACTTTCCAGACAGACAACTCCACGGCGACGCTGGTGGTTGCCAACCCCATCACGATCAATTCCGGCGTTTCGCTCACGACCACGGGCAGCGGAACGGTGACGTTCAGCTCCATCATCAACGTCGAGAGCAATGCCAGCATCGCGATCGCCAACTCGACACATGCCAACACGCTTTCGCTGGCGGCCGGATCAACGGCAAGCGTCAGCGGCTCGGGAACAGTGCTGGAAGTGGACAATCTTTCGAACCTTGGAACGCTCAACATCGGGAACGACGAGGTCATCATTAATTACGGCAGCGGGGCCGATCCGATTTCGTCGATCGTGGCGGAAATCAAGAGCGGTTACGCGGGAGGGGCGTGGACTGGAGCGGGGATCATGTCCACCAACGCCCAGACCAATGCCAGCTACGGCATCGGTTACGCCGATGCGGCCGACCCGGGCAATCCGGCGGGGCTTGCCTCCGGCCAGATCGAAATCATTTACACGCTGCTGGGCGACGCGAATCTCGACCACAAGGTGAACGGTTCCGACTTCACCCTGATGGCGGCCAATTTCAACGATTCAGTGACCAACGGCTGGGACAAGGGAGATTTCAATTATTCCGGCACGGTCAATGGAGATGACTTTGTTTTGCTGGCGGAGAACTTCAACCAGTTTGCTTCGCAGTCGGGCGTGGCGGCTGCTGACCTGGCGGCGCTGGATTCCTTTGCCGCCGCAAACGGCATCAGCCTGACGAGCGTACCGGAGCCGGCTTCGATGGGGCTGCTTTTGTGTGGTGCGGTTGGCATGCTGGCCCGCCGGCGCGGGCGGCCCGGGAAATATCTGGGATCGGTCGAATAACGAGTGAACGATGGGACGGGTTTTATTTTTCATGCGAGAGGAGAATTTATGTGGCTTAGAGGAAACGGGCGAATGAAATGGGTGCTGGCGCTAAGCGGTTTGGCAGGCCTTGTTCTGCCGATGAAGAGCTTCGGCTCGGTCATCGCCGCTTATAACTTTGGGCCCAACGGCAGCAGTTTCACCTACGCGGCGACGACGCTTGCCGCCAACGTGAGCGCCAGCGGGATAAACAGCGCCGGTGATTTTGGAGCGAACGACACCTTCTCGCAGGACAACGGCGTCGGCGGCACCAGCGGCTGGTATACCAACAATTCCGGCGGCAATTACCTTTCGGTCTCAAGCACGGGGAGCTCGACCGACAACGGTTACTGGGTGGAAATGGTGATAACTCCGGCGGCGGGATATGCGCTGGACCCGGCGAGCTTTGAACTATACGGCGGCGCGGGCGCCGCCAGCGCCGTCCGCAGTGCGTATATCTTTGATAACGTTGACGGATTCCCCACAAACCTGGCAACCAACGGCAGCAGCGGGCCTACGATTACCGGGGGTGATGAGTTGGCCAGCGGCAATTTTACGGCCGTTCGCGGCGCCGCTGGGCCCCCTGCCATGAACGAGATCCAGGTCGCCAGTTTCCCCGCGGGCGATGTGAATCTGACCAGCAGTTTTATTGTGCGCGTATACCTCGATACCGAGGGCAACACCGGCAAAAACATCGATCTGGGTACGCTGGAACTGGATGGAACGGTTGTCGCCGTTCCTGAGCCCGAAACGTTCGGGATGGCGGGGCTTGCCGGGATGATCTTATTGGCGGCGCGTCGGTGGCGCGCCTCGGCGGTATGAACGCTCCGGATTGAGCGTGGAGGTTTTTGATGCTCCAGGAATTTCTTGATTCAAAACGGAAGCGAATTCGCTGCCGCTCCATCGGTTTCACCCTGGTTGAGCTTTTGGTGGTGATTGGAATTATCGCCATTCTCATTGCGATTCTGCTGCCGGCGCTCAACCGCGCCCAGGAGCAGGCGAACACCACACAGTGCCTGTCGAACCTGCGGCAGATCGGGGCGGCAATCACTAACTACGCGTCAGACTACCAGGGATGGCTCGTACCGGGGCGATATGATGCTCCAACCTATCCGGCGAGCACTTCCGTCGCTGAGTCGGAAAATTGGGCGACGTTGCTGGTGAACGGCGGATATCTTCCAACACCGCCCCAGGTGCCGTCGCTGAACACGGCCTGGGCGGATACCTCGTACGGGACATCGGTGTTCCGATGTCCGGCAGGGTTGAATAACCGGGGCGACATCGCGGGAATGCCGACACCCCAGACGCCGATCGATCAGCTCGGCGAGCTGTTCACGCGACTGCAATCCGCTTCCACAGGAGTGCGGGTCGACACTTGGTATGGCATCAACGGCTGGACCGCAACGCCTACCTCGTCGGAAGTAAATGCATTCGCTCGCTGGCCATTCACCGATATTCCTGCTCCGGGCGTTAATCTTGTGCAGAAGCTGCACCGAATGACGGATTTTCACAATAGCTCCGAGTTGGTGCTTGTGTTCGATGGATACTACTGGGCCCAACAGGATGCGGAGAACGTGAACTGCCGCCATAACCGGTTGACGCAGACGAACCTTTTGATGGCCGATGGCCATGCGCAGACGATCAATCTCACGGACCTGACGGGCGGCATCGCCAGCAACAGAATCACCACAACCCAGTTCAATCCCCCCGGCGGCGCTCCCAATGCCTACACGAGCGGCGTGGGCTCTTATCTGAAAACCTATCAGAGTGGTTTTCGATTCATTCTGACGTCCAATGGCCCGTAGTCAAAAAAATTTAATGGCTTTGGGATGGCATCTGCTGCTGCCGGTTCTTTTGGCGGTTTTTTCTTCCATTGACGCGACGGACGCTGCAGCTGTGGATCCGCCATTGCCGCCGGGCAGGGTGCTGCTGGATTCCGCGCCGGAATCGTTTCGACTCACCGGCGATGCCGCCGGACAGGCGCAGGCGAAGATTATTTCGGCGAGTGGGCCGGGATTCGACCGGGCATGGCAAATCGCAGTGCGGAAACAGCCGCTGGCGGAATACCAGATTCAGATGGCCGCGCGGATGGACGAAAAATTGCACGCGGGCGACAGCGTACTCCTGACCGTGTGGGCACGATCTTCGGCCAGTTCCGGCCCGGAGGGTCAGGGGTGTGTTGGGCTGGTCGTCGAGCAGTCGGCCGACCCGTACGACAAGGTTTTCTCCAGACGGTTTACAATTGGTTCGGATTGGCAGCGGCTGGATGTGGCGGCGAAGATCACGCCAAATTTCTCGCGCACTCCAATGCAGGCGGTGCTGCGATTGGGATATTTTCCGCAGACGGTGGAAATCGGCGGCGTGGAATTGCGCGAGTTTGATCCCTCGGTGCCCCTGGCCAAATTACCGCAAACACCGATGACCTACCGGGGGCGCGAGGCGGGTGCCGCGTGGCGGCAGGAGGCGGAGCAGCGGATCAATTCGCTGCGCAAATCAATGCTGACCGTGCGGGTAACCGATAGCGCGGGCAATCCGGTCAGCGAAGCGGATGTCCATGTCCATATGTTGCGGCAGGCGTTCACGTTTGGATGCGTTTACAACGACGGCCGTTTTCCCGCGGGGGGAGGCGATTCACCCGATGATCTCGCCTATCAGGAACATTTCACGGAAATGTTCAACACCGGCGTGGACGAGGCGGGAATGAAATGGCCGGGCTGGGAAGATCCAGCCAAACAGCAGGCGGCGCTGCGTGCGCTGGCGTGGATGCGCGATCATGGAATTGCGGTGCGCGGGCATAACCTGGTGTGGCCGGGATGGAAGCGTCTTCCAGCAGATTTGCGGGCAATGGCGAGCGATCCGGCTGGACTCGAACAGCGGATTGATGACCATATCCGCGACGAGGTATCAGCGCTGGCGGGAAAGGTGACTGAATGGGATGTGATCAATGAACCATATCTCAACAATGACCTGATGCACGTCCTTGGCAACAAGGCGATGGCGAATTGGTTCAAAATCGCGCGGCAGGCCGACCCGGATGCGCGGCTGTATCTGAACGAAACCAATGTGCCCACTTCACCGCCGGCAGATCATCGTTATGACGCGCTGTATGACGAGGTGCGGACGCTGCAGAGCGAGGGCGCGCCGATCGGCGGGATCGGCATGCAATCGCATTTTGGGGACAATCTCACCACTCCGGTGGATCTCCTGGCCATTTACGACCGATTCGCGGCTCTGGGCATTCCCATTCGCATCACGGAGCTGGATATCGACACGAGTGACGAGCAATTGCAGGCGGATTATTTCCGGGATTTCCTGATCGCATCATACAGCGACCCGGAAATCAACGGCATCATGCTGTGGGGATTCTGGGAAGCACAGCACTGGCTGCCGGATGCGGCGCTGTTCCGCAAGGACTGGAGCATTAAACCCAATGGGCAGGTGTGGAAAGACCTAGTGCTCGGGAAATGGCGAACCAACGTTGACGGCAAAAGCGGCGGCGATGGAGTTTTTTCCACGCGCGCTTTCCTGGGAGACTACGAGCTGACTATTAGCGCCGGTGGAAAATCTCAGACAGCGACCGTCTCATTGCCCGCCGAAGGCCGCACCGTAGACATACCGCTGAAATGAGCGATTTTAGAAAAAAGGGGACATTCATAATTAATAATTATGAATGTCCCCTTTTTTCTTTTTTCTGGATAATGGGCGATTAGAGAGAGGGAACTTCAGGGTGCCTGCGGCGGCGGGTGGCCAGGGCGAAGGCGGCGGCGATGAAGGGGGATATGACGCCCGCGGGGTCGGGGACTGAGTAGGAGACGACGCCAAGCACGCCGGCGTCGGTGGATTCGGCGGAGTTTTGGAATGTCGCGGTGTTTGCGTCCAGGGTGGCCGCATCGGTGTTATCGACGGCGAGACGGATGTCGTTGGTTCCGCCGAGGATGAAACCGGTGGTGATCGTTCCCGAGGTGGTTCCGGTGAATGTATAGGGCTGATCGGAGGTTTGCGACACAGTCTCCATTACGCCGGGGCCGGTCAGCGGCGGGTTGGAGAAGCTGCCGTCGTCGAAATAATCGCCGATGTCCGTGCCGTTCAGTTGCAGCACGACGCGAGAATCGCCAAGCAGGTTGGTGAAAGTCAGCGTGATGTCCGAGGCAGTGGCGGGAAGCGAGAACAGGAAATCGGCGTTCCATGCGCCGGTAAACTGAGCGAGCGATCCGCCCGCGGCAAATTGGCCGGATTCCTGGGCATTGCTGGTGATGGAAACTTCCGGGGAGGCCAGATAGTACGCCGGCGCTGAGACCGCCCCACCGCCGCTGACAGTCCAGGGGGAATCGAGGCTGGTGTCGAAGATGATGATGCTGGCGCCGGCGCGCTGGGGCGCAAGTGCCAGGGCAACGAGGGCTGTGAACAGGGCCGCAGATACCCGCGCGGCTGGGGTTAATCGCGAAATCATCTTTCCTTTGGTGAAACGAGCCTTCTTTGTGTCGGCAAAAGGGGAAAGGGACTGTGCAATTAAATACCAGCGGTGGTGGTTATTTTGGGGTGGTGTGGGGAACGCCGCACAAGTGCGGCCGCTAAACGCGGGGATGCCAATTGTGTTGCGATTGTGGGCTGTTTGCCGATGAATTATCGGACTTTCCATGCGCGCATTTTCTCCCAACGCCGCCAAAGCTGTGATCGTGGTGATCGTCGGCTTGTTTGCCTGCCTGATCGGGCGCGTGGCCTATCTCCAGACCTACGGGCGGGAAACGACCATCGCCCGGGCGGACCGGCAGCAGCATCTCCTGCTGAACCTGCCGGCCCGGCGCGGCGTCATCTATGACCGCAATGGGCTGATCATGGCCGGGTCGATCGAGACGCACGATCTCTTCATCGATCCCAAGTTCATGCAGGATTGCTACCAGGAAGATGGGCACAGCCTCGTTGAGATGGACCAGGCGATCAATAGCCTCGCGGGACTCATCGGGCAGGATTCGTTCAAGCTGTCGCAGATGCTGGGGGATCGGGCGACCAGCCGGTTCGTGAAGGTTGCTGAAAATCTGGATGATGAGACGGTACAGCAGATTCAGGCGATGAATCTGCCGGGCGTGGGGATTCAATCGAGCAGTGCGCGATGCTATCCGATGGGGTCGCTGGCCGCGCATATTCTGGGCGGGACGGGCTCCGATGGGAATGGGCTGGATGGTCTGGAACTGAAATACAACGCCCTGCTGTCGGGCCGGCCGGGATTTGCGCGCGAAACGAAAGATGCGCAGCGCCGCCCGATCGGGGTGGACGCACAGGATTATCTTCCCCCGCAGCATGGACAGCACCTGGTGCTGACGATCGACGCCAATCTGCAGATGATCGCCGAGCAGGAACTGCGCGATGAGGTTGAATACGTCCACGGCTCGCGGGCGGAATTCGTGGCAATGGACCCGCGCACGGGCGAAGTGCTGGCGCTGGCGAATTACCCGACGTTCAACCCGCAAACGATGAGCGATTCGACCAAGGACCTCCGGCGAAACAGTGCGCTGGTGGCGCCGTATGAGCCGGGATCGACGTTCAAGCCGTTCATCGTGGGTCCGGCATTTATGTGGAACGTGACGACGCCGTGGGAGGTATGGCCGATTCCGGGGCTGACGTGGTTTACGCCGTATGGCCGGGCGATTACGGATGTGGAGCATTACGGTGACCTGTGCACGTGGGACGGCTTAGTGCATTCCAGCAACATTCTCATGTCGCAGCTCAGCGAGCGGATGGGAAACGCACGGCTGCACCAGGCGCTGGTGAATTTCGGGTTTGGGCAGCGGACCGGGATCGACCTTACGGGCGAGAGCACGGGAGTGGTTTATCCGCTGAAAAAATGGACGCACAAAAGCACGGAATCGGTGGCGCAGGGATATGAGGTGATGGTGACGCCGCTGCAGTTGGCGCGGGCGTTTGGAGCCTATGCCAACGGCGGGAGACTGGTGACGCCGCATCTTTTGCTGGGGACGGTGGATCAGGATGGGAAGGTGGTTTCGCGCACCAAGCCGGTGGATTTCGATTCGCTGCCGCAGGTGATTGATTCGGGGACGGCGGCGGAGATGCGGCGGATTTTGTGCGATGTTTTGATTCGTGGAACGGCCGAGGGGACGCGAAGCAAAATCTGGAATATCTCGGGAAAGACGGGCACCGCCCGGATTGCCGAGGGGCATGGTTACAGCGCGACGCGGTTCAACAGCAGCTTCATGGCGTGCGCGCCGTATGAGAATCCGCGGCTGGTCGTGGTGTGCGTGGTGCACGATCCGGACCGGTCGATTGCGCACTACGGCGGCAAGGTGGCAGCGCCTGTGGTGGTGAAATTCATGGAGCGGGCGCTATCGTACATGGACGTACCGCCGTCGCCCGATCTGCCGCTGCCGCCGCCGCAGGTCGCGAACGTGCTTTACGATTATTCGGAGAAGGATTACACCGACCGCAACGTGGGGGCGCTGAAGGAATCGGACGACAGCTCGCCCGAGGCATCCACATCTAATCAATGAGCATCGCGTCACCGTAGCTGAAGAAACGGTATCTGGCGCTGATGGCTTCCTGATAAATCTTTCGCTGCTGGGGCAAGCCGGTCATCGCGGCGACGAGCGCGATCAGCGTGCTGCGCGGGAGATGGAAATTGGTGATGAGCGCATTGACGTGCTTCCAGCGATACGGGGGATAAATGAAAAGATCGGTTGCGCCGGCGCCGGGGGCGAACGGTTGGTTATCGGGCTGAGATTCCAGAACGCGGGCGGATGTGGTTCCCACGGCGATAATGCGGCGGCCGGCTTTTTTGGCGCGATTGAGTGCATCGGCGGCGGCGGGTTCGATCGAATAGTTTTCGCGATGCATGACATGGGCATCGAGCGTTTCGGCGGTGACGGGCTTGAACGTGCCGACGCCAACGTGGAGCGTTACCATGGTGCGCTCGATACCCAGGGCATCCAGACGATTGAGAAGATCGGCGGTGAAATGCAGCCCGGCCGTGGGGGCGGCGATCGAGCCGGGGGTTTGGGCGTAGATGGTCTGATATCGGGCACGGTCCAATTCATCACGGGAATCGTGCAGTTTGTCACGCCGGATGTACGGCGGAAGCGGCATGCGGCCAAGCCGGGAGAGAAGATCGATCGCGGGGGATTTATCGGATATTTCCAGGAGAAATTCACCGACGCCGAGATTTTCGCGCACAGCAGCGTTTACCTGGGGATCGGCATCGAATGTCAATATGGTTCCTGCAACGGGCGAGCCAAGATCGCGCAGGAGAGCGCGCCATATTCCGGGGGATTGCTCGGAGAGAAATAGGCCTTCGATCAGGCCGCCGGTGGATTTTCTCAGCGAGATTCGCGCGGGGATGACCTTGGAATCGTTGAGTACCAGCAGATCGCCGGGGTAAAGAAGGTCTGGGAGGTCCGAGAACGTGCGATGGTGAATGGATTCATCGCCGCGGCGGTAGTGGAGGAGCCGCGAGTCCTGGCGATGAGCGGGGGGAGTTTGAGCGATCAGGTCGGAAGGGAGGTCGAAATTCAGCTCATCGGTTCGCATGGAGAATTGAAGGGAAGCGGGTTCCGGAGAAACAGGGGTGTCGCTTTCGGGCAACATCCGTCATAAACGGACCAGTTTCACGCGCGGGGATTGATCGCATAAAAATTTGTTTGCCGCAATATTTGCGGGGGTTTTTATTGCCGCCGCAGAATCGGCGGCGTGGGGTGCGCAGATTTTGCTCTGCTGGAACTGCGTGCCGGGCATTTCCAGCGTGGGCATTTTCGTGGCGGATCTGGGCCTCCAGGAGGTGCAGTCGATCCTGCGCGCGATACACACGGCCGATGCGCAGACGGCGGCCAGCCTGCCGAGCAATCCGGTTTCGCTGGAGGTGGATGGATATGGATTGCGGCGCGAGGCGGTTGGGTGCGATCCGTGTTATTTGCCCCGGCAGGTGATCCATCCGACGCCGCGGTATCTTCCGCGTCCTGTGCTGCATCCGACGCCGCGGGTGGAATCTTCACCAGAAGCGCCTGCGCCGCCTTGTCCCAAGGCATGCGTTCCTCATATTATCGCGGGCCCGCAGCCGCCGTGGAAAATGCAGCCATGGCAGGAACCGCGGCCACCTGCGGACGTAATAAAGATGATCGTCCGGCCGCCCGATATCGTGACAAAAGGAACACTGATCGACTTGTTCCTTTGAAGCATCCGTCACGCGGAAGGCAGAACAATGATTCAATCGCAGCAAGTGGAAGAGCTGATCACGCTGGTATCGAGCCTCGACAAACCCGCGCTGCTGCGTCAGTTCCGCGATTATCCGGCCACGTTTCCGATCGACTTCACGCCTGACTTTCTGGATCGCCAGCCGCTGGAACGTCTGCGGCACCTGTTCGTCGCGGTTTGCCTGCAATCGCGGCAGATGCCGCATGCTCCGGCCGCGAATCCCGCCGCGGTGGCGTGATAACCATTTCTGATCGTAGTTTGATCCGTCCCATAATTCGAAGCCTCACGCCGGTCTCGGGATAACGCCGATGACCAAGCGGTTCGTCGCCCGGGAAAGGCGTATTATGTCCAAATCTGTGCGTCAGTGCCCCTTTCTGGATGGAGCAGACCAACGGTGTTCTAATTGTTTCCGGCTGGAGCAACTGAACCATGCGTTCAAGTTCTGCTTCGGGAGATACCGTGCGTGCCCGACGTACCTGG
>Ga0302325_10029483_pt1 | contig 11338 bp, 12 predicted proteins | sample Palsa_T0_2_FD_201948 | JGI IMG/M metagenome (GOLD analysis project Ga0302325, IMG submission 201948) | Peat permafrost microbial communities from Stordalen Mire near Abisko, Sweden - Palsa_T0_2 | ecosystem: Environmental > Terrestrial > Soil > Palsa > Peat permafrost | place: Sweden: Abisko...
GCGAGATCCTGATACTCGGCGAGCTTCTCGCGCACGGTTTCCGGGCTGCCGATGATGACGACGCCGGATTTCACCAGATCGTCGATGGTGGTGACCTTGCCGGTGACTTTCACCGCGCGGATGCGCTTCATGGAAGCGGTGTCGGAATAGCCCGGCGGCAACAGCATCTCGGTCGGCATCTTGAGCAGATAATTGACCAGCGCTTCGAGATGCGGCTTGGCTTCCCGCATCGCCTTCTTGTCGGTGTCGGCGACATAGATGGTGTTCGACCACGCCAACTGATCCGGCGTGGCCTGATAACCGGCCTTGTCGGCTTCGTCGCGATAAAGCTGGAAGAATTTCGCCACCGCCGCGATCGGCGACAGCGTCTGGCAATAGGTGTACCGCATCTTCGCGGCCCAGCGGATGGTCGAACTGGAGCCTTGCGACGGAATCCAGATCGGCGGATGCGGCGTTTGATACGGCCGCGGCCACGGATTGACGTAGCGGAACTGATAATGCTTGCCGGCGTACGAGAACGGGCCGGGCTTGGTCCAGGCCTGGATAATTAGGTCGTGGGCTTCGGCGAAGCGCTCCTGCGAATAGGCCGGATTGACGCTGGTCGAATGATATTCGGCGCCGATGCCGCGCACGAAGCCGGCGATGATGCGGCCGCGGGTGAGGTTGTCGAGCATCGCGTATTCTTCGGCGATGTTCAGCGGATTATTCACCAGCGGCAGCGCACGGCCGAGAATGGCGATGTTGGCATGTTTGACGCTGCGCGCGAGCGCGCCGGCGAGCACGCCGGGTATCGGCATCATGCCGTAAGCGGTCTGATGATGTTCGTTAAGGCAGACGCCGTCGAAGCCGAGCTGATCGGCGAACTCCATCTGGTCGAGATAGTCGTGATAGAGCTCGGCGCCTTTTTCCGGGTCGTAGTTCTCGTTCGAGAACGTCACCCAGGCGGATCCGTTCTTGGCGATAGCGTCGAGATCGACGGCACCATACGGCATCAGGTGGAAATTGAAGAACTTCATGGCGTGTTCCCTTTACGCCGCTTGTTTGCGCGCGCTGATGAAGCTTTCCAGCGCGGCAACGAATTCATCCGGCTTTTCGATCTGCGGGACATGGCCGCATTTCGGAACCATGACGAGCTGCGAACCCGGAATGGCCTTGTGATAGGCCTGCGCGTGTTCCTTGGGGAACGACTTGTCGTGGTCGCCCCAGATCACCAGCGTCGGCACATCGATGCGGTGCAGCCATTTCGGCAGATGCGGATCGTGGCTGCGCGGCTGCCAGGACAGCTTGGCGACGGTGGCGCGGTTCTTCAGCACAGTATCTTCGCGTTCCGGGTCCATGACGCGGGCGACCATCTCCTCGGCCTTCTTCGGATCGTAGAAGAATTCGCGCAGGCGCTGCTCTTCGCTCATCATGAACGAATCCGATTGCTTCGCGCCCGGCACATAAAGACCGGCGGCGTTACACAGCGTGACCGAGGCAAGCCGCGACGTGTTGCGCACGGCGATTTCGGCGGCGAGCCAGCCGCCGAGCGAGTTGCCGACCAGATGCACGTTGCGCAGTTTAAGCTGCTCCATGACGTCGAGATAGAAGTAGGCGAGGTCATGGATGGTATCGAGCCAGTCCGGCGTATCGCTTTCGCCGAAGCCCGGATGTTCCGGCGCGATTACGTCATATTTTTCGCTAAGCTTTTGCAATACCGGCAGCCAGGCCGCGCCGCTTGCGCCGTGCAAATAAAGCAGCGGATCACCGGTGCCGCCGCGCATCAGCCGGATGCGGCAGTCCCTGACCGCAATTTCCGACGTCGAATGTTCCGCCATCCACCAAGCTTGCTGGTTCACGCGGCCAGCGTCAAGATATCCGCGCGTGCGCGTAAATTCGGCATTACTGATTGTTTGCTGCATTGCACCGCGCACCAAATCCCCAATGTTATCCCCGAAGTGCGACAAGCATTTTGCATGTACGCTTTAACTTGCGACTCCCGGTTGGCGCGATATTCTTACTGTCAGATCAGTCGCGTGCGGTTCGCCGGATGTGACGATCGCCAAGGTCGGGTCGGCCCGGGTTGTGTAGCCGCTACCAGCGCCGCACCACGTGGTAGGTTCGATTTTGGCTTCCCAGCAGCGGGTAGCAGCGCTGAGAGCGTAACGGGCGGGCGTAAGCTCGCCCGTTATGATTCGTGTGGTCATTCGTGGGGTCATCATCTTTGCCGTTTGGTGTCGTCGCCGGCCGAGCGTTTTGCGCCGGTTGACCGGCTGCGCGTCTTAGGGTTTCCATGCCGCAGCATGGCTCTATTGCGCAGCACACGTCAGCTTGTCGTCGAATGGGGTCATTGCGACCCCGCGGGCATCGTCTTTAACCCGCGTTTCTTCGAGTATTTCGACTGGGGCACCTGGTCGCTGTTCGAGACGGCGCTCGGCGTAAAGCCAAGCGAGTTCACTTCGACCTACGGCATCATGGGCATTCCGCTGGTCGATGCCGGCGCAAAATTCATCGGGCCGGCCAAATTCGGCGATACCATTGCGTTGACGTCGTGGGTCAGCGAGTTTCGCCGTTCGAGCTTCGATGTCACCCACGAGCTTCGCGTCCACGGCGCGCTCGCGGTCGAAGGCAAGGAAACGCGCGTATGGGCGAAGCGCGACCCGTCCGATCCGATGAAGATCAGATCGCATCCGATTCCGCCTGAAGTCATTGCGCGGTTCGACGTGCAATGAACTCACAGTCCGCAGGCTGACGTTGGAAAAGAAAAAACTGTTCTCGCCGAACCAGGTGCTGGCGTGCTCGTTCTTCGGCGGGCCGATGGCGATGATCTATGCGCTCTGGAAGAACTTCCAGGTGCTGGAACGGCCGCGCGACATGCAGCAGATCCTGTTCTGGGGCGCGCTGTTCATCGTTTCGTTGTTGCTGTTCTCGCCGTTCATTCCCGACTGGGCCGAGATCGTGATCCCAATTGCTTATTCGTTCGCGTCGCGCTCCATTGCGGTGAATCACCAGATGACGAAAGAGGCCATCAGGGATTCGGCAGACTATGAGTTTCAGCCGATATCGAGAGTCGTTGTTGTATCCGCCGTGTTTTTCACCGCATTTGTCGCCCTGACGTTCGTGTTCGTTTTTGCGCTGATAGCGGCAGGTGTCATCGAGAGCTGACGGCCGAACGCGCGGCTGTTCTAGTTATTGGCCGGGAGGTTCCTTAGATTGGTAATCGGGAGGTTCCTTAAAGTCATAAGATGAGCCGCGCAGCAGCTATCGCCCGGGCACACGCGTATTTCGATGACGGCGGTTTTCTCGCCGACCTGACGCGCCGTGTCGCTATTCCGAGCTCGAGTCAGGAGCCGGAACGTGCGGGTGTGCTGCGCTCCTACCTCGACGATGAGATAACGCCGGCGCTAAAGCCGCTCGGGTTTATGTGTCGCGTCCTCGACAATCCGTCAGGGCCGCCGGTGCTGGTTGCCGAGCGCATCGAGAATCGGGATTTTGTTACGGTGCTGATCTATGGCCACGGCGACACCATTCGTGGCCTCGATGATTTGTGGCGCTCCGGCCTGACGCCGTGGAAAGTCGTTGTCGAAGGCGAACGCATCTATGGCCGCGGCACTGCCGATAACAAGGGCCAGCACAGCGTCAACATCGCGGCGCTTGAAGCCGTGCTCGAGGAACGCGGCGCACTCGGCTTCAACTGCAAGATCATGATCGAGATGGCCGAGGAAATGGGCTCGATCGGTCTGCGCGAATTATGCGAACGCTATCGCGCCGATCTGCTGAAGGCCGACCTGCTGATCGCCTCCGATGGCCCGCGCATCGCGCCCGATAAACCGACTATGTTTCTCGGCGCGCGAGGCGGCTTTCCGATCGATCTCACCGTCGATCTGCGTGAGGGCGCACATCATTCGGGTAATTGGGGCGGCTTGATCGCCAACGCCGGCACGGTGCTGGCGCAAGCGCTATCGACTATCACCGATGCGCGTGGTGCGATTCAAATTCCCGAATGGCGGCCGCCGTTGCCAGATTCGGTGCGAAAGGCTCTCGTCGGCGTAGAGGTCGATGGCGGCGACGACGGGCCGGCGATCGATCCCGATTGGGGCGAACCGAATCTCACGCCGGCCGAACGCGTATTCGGCTGGAACAGCTTTGAGGTCCTCGCTTTCATTACCGGTACGCCGGATCGTCCGGTCAACGCGATCCCCGGCACGGCGCGCGCGCACTCTCAGTTGCGCTATGTGGTCGGTACCGACGTGAACGACATTCTTCCGGCATTGCGCCGCCATCTCGATCGCCGTGGTTTTGGTCAGGTCAGAGTCGAAGCAGGCCGGAGCTCTCATTTCTACGCCAGCCGAATCGATCCTGCCGATCCGTGGGTGACATGGGTGAAAGTCTCACTTGAACGCACGGCCGGATCTGCGCCGACAATTTTACCTAATCTCGGCGGCTCCTTGCCCAACGATATCTTCACCGATGTGTTGAATCTGAAAACGATCTGGGTGCCGCATTCCTATGCTGGCTGCTCGCAACACGCGCCGAATGAGCATCTGCTGGCGCCGATTGCGCGCGAAGGCCTCGGCCTGATGGCCGGCCTGTTTTGGGACCTTGGCGACGCCGAAATACCAAGGCCGGCGCACGCCTAGCGTTGCTTGTGGCGTTTCTTGCCCGCAAGGCGATTTTGCGGGAGAATACAACTTAAGAACGTGACGCGGGCGGCAGCGCTCGCAACGACGATAAAGCAATCGGAGGATTTGCCGATGGAGATCATCCAGATTGGTCCAGGTTTTGGCGCCGAGATACGCGGCGTAACCCTGGCCGACGTCGCCAACGACGATGCGATCTACAACGCCGTTCGTGCCGCATTTGAGGAACATTCAGTTCTGCTGTTTCGCGGCCAGGAGATCAGCGGCGAAGGCCAGCTTGCGTTCTCACGCCGTTTCGGACCGCCGGAAACGACGAAAGTCGGCTCGCTCGGCACCGGCACGCATTTTGTCATCCTCACCACCATCGGCGACGACGGCAAAGTCGTGCCGGAGGATCATCGCTTTGCGATGCGCAACAAAGCCAACCAGCTCTGGCATACCGACAGCTCATTCAAGAGCGTGCCGGCGCTAACATCGATCCTGTCGGCGCGCACCATTCCCGATCACGGTGGCGAGACCGAATTCGCTTCAACACGGCTCGCATTCGAGCGGCTCGATCCGGCGACACAGAAGAAGCTGGAGAACGCGTTCGCCTGGCATCACTATGGCCACTCGCGCAAAAAGATCGCGGAAGGCCTTGCTACCACGGAAGAGCTCGATGCACTGCCGCCGCAATGCTGGCGCATGGTCTGGCGCAACCCGGTCAATCACCGTGGCGCGCTGTACATCGCATCCCACACCTACGCGATCGAAGGCATGGAGCCGGCAGCAGGCGAGAAACTGATCGGGGAACTCACCGCTGCGGCGACAGCATCGGGCACGACCTACGAGCACAAATGGAAAAGCGGCGATGTCATCATGTGGGACAACCGCGCTACCATGCATCGCGGCCGGCCTTGGCCCGGCAACGAGGCGCGCTACATGGTGCGCACCACGATTTCGGCAACGGCGGCCGACGGCCTTGAAAGCATGCGGCCGCCGGCGCGCGTCGCGGCGGAATAGCTGGAAGCGTTAGTTCACGGCGAAGCAGTAAAACAGGCCGTCACCACCGGTGCTCTTGAGGTCGTTCTGGCTGCAACCGCCGTCCGGGCCGCGCGACGGATGGGATGAATTCCACGACTTCGACGCGTCGTCATCGCGCAATCCCTGCCTGTCGACATGCCCCAGCATTGCCGCGCCTTTGGTGCTGCTGGTCCAGTTGCCGCACGTGCGGTCTTCGCCGGCCGGAAATGCCGTACCGTCCGGTTGCGTGCCGGTCAGCGCGTCGTGACGGTTCGGCGTATCGCCGCGGCCATTGATGACCTCGCCCTTTTCCGAGAGCGAGGTCTGCTTGGTCAGGTTGTTCTGTCCGTGCAGTTCGGCGAGATCCTTGGCGACGACCACGCCTTTGGCATTCGTCCACGGACCTTTGCCGATCCGGTCGCGTGCATTCACTGCCGGCTGCCCGTTTGCCGCCTGCGTGCTCATGTAAGCATGCCAGGTGTGTCCGCCCGCACCGGCGGCTTGCGCAAGCTGCTGGCAATGCTTGTCCGCTCCGTCGAGCCCGCCGACGTCGGCGCCGTTTCCAGAGCCGACACTGGTAACGAAGAATGTCGTGTTGGCCAGTTGTGCGATGCTGCTGCCGCCAAAGCCGAGCGCAAGCAGCGAGATCGTTGCAGCTAACGTCAAAGTTGTTTTGCGATGCATGAATTTCCTCCCGAGGCACCTGACGCTAACAACGACAGGGTAAACTTATTCCGTGACGAGCGTATTTGCGGTCGCCTATTGATACACGGCCGGGTCCGATATTATTCGACCTGACGTAAGAATGCTCGTTCCTCGCAGACGATAAAGCGCTCCTTTTGCGCGGCGGTGAAGTTCGCCGCCCCCTCGCCATCGGTCTTCAGGCGCGCCCGATAAGCTTCGTAATCGGCAAGGCTGCCGAACGAGATCAGGCCATAAGCGATGTTATCGGTGCCTTCGTGCGGCATCCAGTAGCCGATCAGATCGCCGCCGCATCTCGGAATGATTTTGAGCCAGCGGCGCGCGTATTCCTCAAAGCTGTCGCGTTTGTACGGATCGAGCTGATAACGGATGAACACGGTGATCGTCATCGCGATGCCTCCAGTGCGAGCATGGTGTGAATGCCCGCAAGATACGGCACGATTATGCTTCCATGCTTCGGCGACCGCCGTAGTTTATTCCGCTGCTACTGCCGTGTCGGTGCCGTGCATCTGTTCCATCTCACGACGGATGCGGACGGCTTGCGAATTATCGTCGAGCACGACGTCCTTCGCGGTCAAGATTTCGCCAGCAGCCACATCGCGCGTGAGCCTGACGTGGTGCGCAAGCCCGATGGGCAACGCGCCAAGCTTCAGGCTGCGTTTAGCCGGAATGAGTTTGGCATAGACGGTATATCCGCCTTCACCATCGAGTGTTTCGCCGGCCTTCAAAGTCCGTTTGGCAACCGCCACGGCGTCGCCGCGCCAACTCTGGCAAGTTCCGGTTGGTTCGCCGCGCAGCACAATGTTGAGCACCGAGATCGAGAGTTCGAGGCCGATCAGATGAAACGGCTTGTACATCGCGGCATAACGGCCTGTTGGATCGGTAGGCAAACCGTATTGCCTGAAACAGGCCGCGGCGTAGTCGTTTGGCGCCTTGAACACGACATAGACGCCCCAGCGCAGGTCACGCGGAACCTGCTCGCCGTTGCGGGTCAGAGAGGAGACGACTTCCACCACGCCGTCGTTGTCGAGCGCACCACCCAGGGTCTTCGGCCGCAACACGCTGGCAAGTTCGTCGGCGCCGCACGGCGGAAAGATCAGGCCATCGTGCGGGACGTCGAGCCCGCAGGCATTGGCGACCGCCGCCATCTCGATCGCCGACTTGGTGCCGTCGAGGAACGAATTGAACATCTGCGAATTCATGCCGCCGGCCTTGGCTTCGGCAGCGGTAAGGCCGTAATGCTCCCACACATGGTCCGGTGTAACCGTGTGATAGGCCGGCAGATATTTCGTGCCCTTGCCTGCGGCTGTGACGGTGAAACCGGCCGAGCGGGCCCAGTCGACCATTTCGGCAATCAACGCCGGTTGATCGCCGTAGGCCATTGAGTAGATCACCCCCGCCGCACGCGCTTTCTGCGCGAGATAGGGCCGGCCAACGTATCGGCTTCGACGTTGACCATTATGATGTGCTTACGTGCCGCGATGACTTCGAGCGCATGGGCGATGCCGGCAACCGGACTGCCGGTCGCCTCAATCACCACCTCGACACGTTTGTCGTGGCAGACATCACCGCCGTCGGCGGTGAAATGCGTGTCTGCAATGCGCGCGGAATCCCAGCCGACAGTCTGGCACGCACGCTTGGCGCGTTCCGGATCGAGATCGGCGATTACCGCGACCTCGAGGCCGCGGATCGTCGGCACCTGCGCCAGAAACATCGAGCCGAATTTTCCAGCACCGATCAGTCCGACGCGGACCGGCTTGTTCGCATCGACCCGGGCGGCGAGGAGCGACTGCAGGTTCAAGATCTATTCCGCCGCAATACGATGACTGCGCGCATATTGCAGCAGTGCGTCATCCGCGACCGGAACGATCGGCGTAAAATCGCGGTGCGCGATCCATTCGGCCCGTGTGAACTTGGTAATGTGGTTGGAACAGGCGCACAGCGTCAGATAGACGATCTTGCGCGGATAGGGCGTAATATTCGGCGGTGACGCGTGCACCAGATTGCCGTGGAACATCAGCACCGAGCCCGGCTTGCCGGTCGGCGCGACGATGCCGCCGATTGCTGCAAGGCGTGTCACGGTTTCCTTGTCGAGCGTCCACAATGGATATGACGTGGTCAGCGTGTCGTGGCCGGCCGACAGCACGCCCTGTTGGTGGCTCTTCGGAATCAAAAACAGCGGACCATTGATCGGCCTGACCTCGTCGAGGAACACCGCGATGTTCATCGCGCGCGGCTGCGGCATGCCGTCATCGCGCGCCCAGGTGCCGTAATCCTGATGCCATTGCCAGACGTCGCCATCGAATGCGGCTTTGGCGTTGAGCTTGAATTGATGGACGTAAACCTCTTCTCCGAACAATTCCCGCAACGGCTCGACCAGGCGCGGATGGCTCGCGAGCAAGCGGAAGGTCTCGTTGAAGGTGTGGGCGGCGAAAGCGGTGCGCGGCGCGCCGGATTTCTCACGCCAGACTTCCTGGCGGTCGAGATTCAGGATCGCGTCGGCATCATCGCGCAACAGCGCGATCTCTTCCTCGCTGAAACAGTTGGGAAAGAACAGATAGCCTTGCTGCTCGAATTCCGTAAGTTGCTGCGGCGTCAGCTTCATGGCGTTTCCTGCAATGATTATCTGCCGCTGCGCTCCTCGGGCGCGCGCATTTGACAGGATATTAGACCAAATCCTTGAGGCGATCCATGTGCGGCAAAGGATTTTAGCGACCCGGCATCAGCCGGTGAAACGCTCCGACAAAGCGGTCGATATCGCTTTCGTCGTTATAGACATGCGGGCTGACGCGGATGCGGCCGAGCCGCGGCGCGACATAGATCTGCTCGGCGGCAAGATTTTCCACCATCCGTTCCGGTATGCTATCGCGAAACCCGATGCTCACAATGTGCGGCGCTCTGAGGTTAGTTTCGGGGATGTCGAGGCGATTGCTGCGCAGGGCGTTCGAAAGCCGTGCGGTCAGCATGGCAAGGCGCTCGCTGATTGCCCTGCATCCCCACGCCGTCATGCGCTCGATCCCGAGCGATGCCATCTCCAGCGAAATAAAATGATCGCGTTCGCCCATGTCGAAACGCCGGGCGTTGCCTACATAATTGATGTCCTTGAAATAGACGGCGCCTTCCGAGTCGATGCCGCGCCGGCCGGCGCTGGTCTGCTCCAGCGGGATCGCACCTTGATGCCGCTTGGCGACATATAGGAAGGCCCGGCCGTAGGGACCGAGCAGCCATTTGTAGGTAGGGAATACCACGAAGTCCGGATCGAGCTTGCGGACGTCGAACTCGATGACGCCGGCGCCGTGCGTGGCATCGACCAGGAGCGGGGCGCCGCGCTTGCGCAATTCCGGCGCAATGCGATCGAGATCAAGAACGCCGCCATCGGCCCATTGCACCGAGGAGATCGATGCGATGGCAATCGGCGACGCGCCCGGCCGTTCAATCGTTTCCAGTACCGCACGAGTCCAATCGTGGTCACCTGGACTAGCGACCTTATCGACATTGAGTCCTTCAGTGCTAGCGCGGGCCAGCCATTCCAGTACCGGCGAGGAATGATCGTCTTGCAGCACGATGACGCGCGACCCGCGCGGTACGGGCAGGATTTTCGCCGCGGTGGCGACGCCGTAACTGACCGATGCGGTCAGCGCGACGTCGTCCGGATCGGCATGGATCAGGCCGGCAGCCGCCTTGCGCGCCCGCTCGTATTGGCCGGTGGCGAAGGCTGCATCGATCAACCAGGACCGGCTTTTGCGCGCGACCGCTTCGCGCGCCGCCTCGACCGTTGCCAGAGGCAACGGCCCGTAAGACGCTGCATTCAGGTAGCAGATCTCATCCGGCAGATCGAACAGCGCGCGTTGCGATGCCAGCATGCGGGCTAGGCACTCTCGGCGACGAATGTGTTGCGCATTTTGCCGAGACCTTCGACCTCGGTTTCCATGACGTCGCCGACTTTCAGGAACGTGTTGGTGCCCTGGCCGACGCCGCCGCAAGTGCCGCAGCTGAAGAAATCGCCGCTTTGAAGCGAGAGGATGTTCGAGGCGTATTCGATCTGCTCTTCCGGGGTGAAGATGAACTGTGAGGTATTGCCGTTCTGCTTGACTTCGCCGTTCACGCTGAGCCGGATGAACAGGTTCATGTGATCTTTGACGAAAGCGCGCGGCACCAGGAATGGTCCCGTCGGTGCGAAATTGTCGTGGCTCTTGCCGTTGAGCCAGTCCGAGCGCAGGCCGGGCCGGTCCGCACGCACCTGCAAATCACGTGCGGAGACGTCATTGGTCGTCATCCATCCGGCGACGTGATCGAGCGCGTGCTCGACCTTGATGCGCTTGCCGGGCTTCGAGATGACACAGGCGATCTCGGCTTCCCAGTCGATTTTCTTCAAGCCGGTCGGGATCGCGATGTCGTCGTAAGCCCCTGCGAGCGTGCTTGAGGCCTTCAGGAACAAGTACGGCTGCGACGTTGTTTTCTCGCCGGTGAATTTCGGGCCTTCCTTGGGCGTCATGCCGGCGCGCAGCATTTCATCGACATGTTCCTGAAAGTTTTGCGCGGCATAAAACATCTTGCCGGGCCGCCGCACTGGCGGCAGCGCTTTCAGGCTCGACAGCTTGAACGCGCCCGGCCGGCCTTCCTTTTCAATCCGGGCGACGTGCTCCTGTAACGCGGCGAAATTCGCGTCCCAGTCCTCCAGCAGTCCTTCGATGCTTTCGGTCGTGGTCAGCTTGCTGCCGGGGATGCTTCGCAAGCTGAAAACGTCGTCGCCGAGAACGACGGCGGCAAACGCGCCGCCGCTCTGTGCCGCAAAAGTGCCGAGCTTGAATGGAGTACCGTTCATGGTTTCCTTGCTTCCGTGTAGGGATAGATCATGTTGCCGGTCTTATATTCGTCTGGCCACACGACAACTTCGTGAGTGGTATCGCGGAAATTGTCGAGTGAATTGCCGGCGAGGTTCTGGAACTGGGTAAAGAACACGCGTGACTTCGCCCATTCGCCATCCTTGCCGAAAGTAATGTCGCCGACCACTG
>Ga0302325_10029484_pt1 | contig 11338 bp, 12 predicted proteins | sample Palsa_T0_2_FD_201948 | JGI IMG/M metagenome (GOLD analysis project Ga0302325, IMG submission 201948) | Peat permafrost microbial communities from Stordalen Mire near Abisko, Sweden - Palsa_T0_2 | ecosystem: Environmental > Terrestrial > Soil > Palsa > Peat permafrost | place: Sweden: Abisko...
GGTTGCGGACTATCCGGCGGAGGTGATCGAGGCCTGGGCGCCTCTCGTAACGGAGGAAGATGTCGAGCGGGTCCTCGCAAATCGCGACCGTGAGGTTCGTTTGGTCGCGGAGATGGAGGGCCAGATCGTTGGCCTGGGCGCGATTGTTCCTCAGAATTCCGAGCTGAGAGCCTGCTACGTAGCCCCGCAAGGCGCGCGCCATGGTGTGGGAACAGCGATCGTCCGCGAGCTCGAGCGAATTGCGCACGAGCACCGCCTCACTTTCCTGGAACTTGATTCGTCGCTGACGGCCGAGCCGTTTTATCGATCCCTCGGTTATGTCAGCCAAGGCCAGATAACCCATCGGCTGGCCTCGGGTCAGCGAATGGCAAGCGTCAAGATGCGGAAAGAGCTGTCGCCGTAGCGCCGTCGTTCGACGTCCGCGTTGTCCGCCAACCGATGAGCCGTCGGACACGATCGTGCCGTGTAGCGCGTTTGTCCGCTAGCGGTCCATTTCTGGATGCCTGGGTACGGCCGAGGCTGCGGCGGACTGGTACTTGGTAGACTGTCTACGTCTGCGGCGGACGCTCGCGCGACGCAAGATGCGGCTGAGGCCGCCGCCGCATCACTCCGCGGCCGTCCGGCGCCGACGCAGGCGATCGCCGAACGCGGCGTAGAGCGGCCCTGCGGCCACGGCGACCAGCGCCAGATGCTTGACCGCGAACAACAGCAGGAGGCTCCAGGCCAGCCACTGCCTGGGCATGAGCAACAGCACCGCCAGGCCCATCGCCATCGTGGTCAGGCCCACGACAAAGGCGCGCTTGGGGAACGGCTTCTTGGCCGGTTCAGTCATCGGACTTCGCTCCTGGTTTGAGGCCCTCCCAGAGGGCGCCCACGATCGCGCGTACGGCCGTCTGCGCGTCCCTTGGGGCATGCAGGGTCATGATCTCGAACAGCACGAGGCTGTGCACCGCGCTGATCAACAGCAGCGCAGCGCCGCCCGGGTCCGGGCAGGCGATGCGGCCACGCTCCGCCTGCCTCGCCAGGTAGGCCGGGACCGCCGCCGCCAATCGCTGCTCCGGGCTGACGCCGAAGCGACGGCGCACCGCCTCGAGGTCGATCAGCGGATTCTGGGTCAGCTGCAGGATGATCGGGATCGCCTCTCGGAAGTAGTCGAGCATCCGCTCGCACAGCACGATCAGCGACTGGCGCGGATCGCTGGCCGCTTCGGCAACGGCGATCAGGGCGTCGACATCGACGTTGGGAGGCATCATAGCCGCGAGGAACAGCGCCACCTTGGTGGGATAGCGCTTGAACAGCGCCGCTTCGGAGATCCCGGACCGCTGGGCGATCTCCCGGGTGGAACCGTGCGCGCCATCGAGCACGAACACGGCCCGGGCGATCTTCAGCAGCTCATCGTCTTCGATGCGTTTCGGGCGGCCCATTCCGTTAGTAAGTTATGACTCACTAACTAAGTCAAGGGCCGTCCTAGGCCATAGGCTTGCCGCGGCGCGGGGGGCGCGATTCCATAGCGGTGCAGCGTCATTCCCCGCTCGACGCGGATGTCGCGCCCTGGGGACGTAGGCCCAGGGTCTCGCAGGCCGGGATCTCTTCGCTGTCGAAGTAGCCGCGATCGGGCTGCACCTCGATCTGGCCTGAGCCCAGCGCCACCTTTGCCTGACCGGCCATGTTCGCCAGTTGGCGGCGATCGTGGCAATAGCCGCCTAACCCGGAAGTTCGGAGCGTCTCTGTCCGGCGACCGATGCCGCCCCGAACCGGGAGGGAAGGCGACCGGGCTTTGTCCGCTTGGTGTGGTTTGGCGGACTCGGCGCGGATGTCGGCTCTCGGTCGATCTTCCCCGGGGAAGATCGACCCTGGGCAGACATTCCCCTTGCCGCTTCCGCGACAGGACGGCACCTAATCTTCATGGGATGAATAGCAGCAGCCTCGCCTCTGGGGGTGAACTCCTCGGTCGAGCAACGCGGCAGGAGCAGGCCATGGTGATCCGAGAATGGCGAGGGCGTGCACTTGGGTCGAATGCCGGCGCCTATCCAAGACATTTTCGCGATAGCGTCTTGCCACAGCTGCGCGAGACGCCCGGCTTCATCGGGGCGAGCCTCGGTGAAAGGCTGATTGGGGATCTGGTCGAGTTTCTCGTGCTGACCCACTGGGAATCTTTCGAGGCGATACGGAGCTTCGCAACCGAGGACATTGGCGCAGCCGTGGTCGAGCCGGACGCGGTTAAAGTCCTTATCGACTTTGATGACACCGTTCAGCACTACGAAATTGTCGAAGACACAAACGCTTCTAGGCGCCGGCGGCTGGAACCGACGCCCCGCGGATCAGGCCCGCAGCCCGTAGCGGAGGATCATTCAGGCGTGGCGGACAACAAGCCGGTCGGATTCGATCCCCTCGGCCTGCCCGAGAGCAACGCCACCAGCTATCCTCAACCCTTTCGCGCGTCGAACCAGCAACGCTGGAACCGGCGTGTCGGCGATCACGCCGGACTGACCAACTTCGGCGTAAACCTGACTCGCATCGCACCCGAAGGCCAGTCCTCGAGCCGGCACTGGCACACACGTCAGGACGAGTTCGTCTACGTTCTGTCCGGCGAAGTCGTGCTGCAGACCGACACCGGCGAACATCACCTTCGCGCAGGGATGTGTGCGGGGTTCCCAGCTGGGAAGCAGGACGGTCACCGGTTCGTCAATCGCGGTGGAGCGGACGTGCTGCTGCTCGTGATCGGCGACCGCGCGCCAGGTGACGAGATCGGTTATCCAGACATAGACATGCAGGGCCATCCGGGCTCCGAGGGCGGCTATCGCTTCACGCGTAAGGACGGATCGCCGCTGGATTAATCGGATCGATGAGAGTCGCGTTTCCACCCCTTCCGAAGTGCCGAACGTCCGCTCTCCGGCACGATCGCCGCAAAGGTATCGGCGGCGGATGGGGCGGCGGACGTGCTTCGGCAACCCGGTCCTCTTGTCCAATAGCGGTCCTTTCGCGGACACCGCCCCGCCGCTGTCGGCAAGGGTGCTAGCGGCAATGATCGACCCCACACTGGACGTCACGCTGCCGGTCGACTGTTGCCCGCTACCCGGCGCCGGCGGCGGCAATTCGCCCAGTCCAGTCCTTCACAACGTCTACTGTCCGCCAACCGCTGGGCGGCGGGGAAGGACCCTAGGCGCAATGGTCGACCCCCTGCGGTCACTCGGGATGTGAAGGTGGTCCGTTGGTCTTGCCACGACCAAAGTCCTACAGTCATTCGCGGGCGTGTTCGCATAAACCAGTTCAGGATTGCCAGATGAGTCCGCAGGAACCGCCGGCCGGCGTTGAGCAGGTCTTGGACACCCCGGAACTGGCCGCGGCCCTGGAACGCGACTGGTTCAAGTCGTTCCTGGATCAGATGCCCGTCGCGATCGCCATCTCCGAACTGCAGCCGGCGGAAGAGCTCGTGTTCGTCAATGCCGAGTTCGAGCGCCTCACGGGACAGGGATCGGATCTCCTGGTCGGTGGTTCGTGGGAGCGGGTGCTGGGCGAAGCGGCCGCGGCCGATGCGGCCCCGCTCGCCGAGGCCGTGATCAGCGAGCAAGACTATGTCGGGGTGTTCTCCCTGCCAGGGAACGGGCAGGCACTCGCCGTGGACGCCTGGTCGAACGTCATTGAGGACGAGAGGGGCGCGCCAGTGTTCCGGTTGGTCGCCCTGGTCGAGAACACCGCCCTGAGCACATCGGCGCTAGATGAGCTACATGAACGCGTCCGGGAGAAGGACACTCAGCTTCGAGAGCTGCAGCATCGGGTCAAGAATAACCTGCAGATGATCACGGCGCTGATCCGGGTTGAGGCGCGGGGTGTCACCGACCTTTCGACCGGGGAGGGATTCGACCGGCTTGCGGGTAGGGTCGAGGCGCTTGGACTGCTGTATCGCGCGCTAGCGGAGACGGGATCGGGCGACGCGGTTGACCTAGGCGTCTACCTCAGCGAGATCGCCTCCGCCGTGATGAGGGCGCATGCGGTCGAGGGAATCCGGCTCGACCTCAAGGTCGATACCTGGCCGGTCTCGATCGACGTCGCCATGCCGTCGGGGCTAGTGGCCAATGAGCTGCTGACGAACTCGCTCAAACATGCGTTCACCGGCCGAGTGGGCGGCACGATCACGTTGCACAGCACCGCCGAGCCGCGAGGCTGTCGCGTGGTCATAGCGGACGATGGCGTCGGCCTTCCCGCAGGCGCCACCTGGCCCAAGCCCGGCAAGCTGTCAGCGCTAATCGTCCGCTCGCTGCAGCAGAACGCGCGCGCCGCGATCGACATCCAGTCCGCGCCAGACCAAGGCATGCGCGTCACCATCAACTTCACCTGCGACGACGCGGCGCCCACGTCCTGAGCACGCGCGAGCGGCTCGCTCTTCCGCGCCCGCGGTCCGGAAACGATCGGAATCCGGACAGCGGACCTTCGGGAGGACTGGGTTGGGTGGGAATCTGACTTTGCTCCAAAAATGCTGCCACTCGGAGCCAAACCCGATTGCTAAGGTCGGCGACACTCGCCCTCGCTTGCAGGCCCCTAGCTGGCCGAATCCGCCTCTTCTGGCAGAAGCACGACCTTGCCGCGGGCCCGATTGCTGAAGGCGAGGTCCAGCGCTTCACGCCAAGCCTCAAGGGCGAACGTTCGCGCGATGGGCAAGGTAAAGCGACCCTGGGCCGCCTGATCAGCGTACTCGGCCAGCGCGTCGTAGCGGGGGACGAGGTTCGGCTCGCGGCCGGTGGTGCGGACCCCGAGCCCTCCCTCGTCGAAATCGGAAATACTCATCACCCGCTGCGGATCGCCGCCGACCATGTCGATCAGATCGGGTAGAGCCCCGTCCGCGAGCGCGGCATGCAAGGCGAGGTCGACGGGGCCGCCCGCGATCTCCCGGACCCGCTGGACCATGCCTGCGCCGTAGGGCGTGACTTTCGCGCCGAGATCGCGCAGCGGGCCCGCAAAGGTTTCGCCGGCAGTGGCGATCACCCGGGCGCCGCGCATCAGGGCCATCTGCACGGCGGCAAAGCCCATCATCGAGCCGCCCCCATTGATCAAGATGGTCTGGCCCGACGTCAGTCCGAGGAGATCGAGACTGCGCACGCCGGTCTCGACGGCCATAGGCAATACCGACGCTTCGAGGAGGCCCAGCCCTTCGGGAACGCGCGCCCACGCCATCAGAACGGCGTGTTCCGCGGCCCCGGCGCTGTGACCGGCGATGAAGTCCGGTACGCCGAAGACCCTGTCGCCAACCTCTGCGTTGGTGACCCCCTCGCCCACAGCATCGACGATGCCGGAGACGTCAAGCCCGATGCCGCGCGGCAACACGCCGCCGAAGAAGAAGCCAGCACAGATCGCCCGGTCTGCCGGATTCAGCGCGCAGGCGTAGACACGTATCCGCACCCGGTTCGGGCCGGGGACGGGAATCGGGGCGTCCTCCAGCCGCAGGACGTCGCCGGGGGCGCCGAAGTGGTGGAGGCGAAGGGCTCGCATCTGGGCAGGATCGGTCATCTGGGTCTCCGATGTGGGGCGCGCGGATCTGTCCGACGGTCGTGGCGATTGCGGATTAGACGGTCAGGGGGTATCGTCAGCCACTGACCTTATCTGTATCGTCAGTGACTGACAATAGGATGTCGGACGGGTGCCGAGAGACGGAGAAAAGGTGCGGCGGCGGCTGCAGGCCGCGGCCCTCGAACTCTATCGCGACCGCGGCTTTGACCAGACGACGACCGCGGAGATCGCTGCGGCAGCGGGCGTCACGGAGCGAACGTTCTTCCGCCATTTCGCCGACAAGCGCGAAGTGTTGTTCGGCGGCGAGGCGGCCCTGAGCGCCGGTCTGACCGACGCCGTGCGTGAAGCCCCGGCCGCCCTGGGCCCCTGGCCGACGCTGCTGAGGGCTTTCAAGGCCGCCGGGCCGGTCCTGGAGGCGAACCGCGCGTTCGCTGAGCCGCGCCAGCGGATCATTGCCGGCAGCCCTCCGCTGCGGGAGCGCGAACTCGCCAAGTCTCTGTCCCTGACCTCAAGTCTGGCGGCCGTACTGGTCGAACGCGGAGTCCCCGATCGTCAGGCGATGCTGGCGGCCAAGATGGCCATGTCAGCCTTTGGGCAGGCCTTCGTCGCCTGGCTGAGCGATAGCTCGAGCAACCTGGGCGACCTTCTCGCGCGGGCGTTCGACGACGTACATAGTCTGTCGTCACCTGAGTGACCCTCGATACGTTGAAACGGCGAGACGGCCTGGCCGGCGGGATGACCCAGCCCACCGACCCGACGCAGAGCGCCGACGGGTCATGTCATCTGACAAAGCCTTTGCGAGCCGTCCGCTTCGGGCGACGCTGGACGCGACTGTCCCTTCCGCTTTGTTGGGGTGGACGGCCCCCGACGGCATCGATGTGCCAGAATGAGGTCGTCGTAGATCTCAGACAGAGGAGACCGTCCGTGGAGAAGATTAGTCGCATTGGAATGGACACGTCGAAACACATTTTCCAGCTGCATGGCGTGAACGCGGCGGAGGAGCTGGTTGTGCGCACGAAGCTGCGCCGCGCGCAGATGGTGGCGTACTTTGAGAAGCTTGAGCCGACGGTGGTCGCCATCGAGGCGTGCGGCAGCTCCCATCACTGGGCGCGGCTGCTAGCCTCGTTTGGCCATGAGGTGAAGCTGATCGCGCCCCAGCTGGCAAAACCCTACCTGAAGCGCGGCAAGAACGACGCGGCCGACGCCGAAGCGCTCTGCGAGGCGATGAGCCGGCCGACGATGCGGTTTGTGCCGATGAAGACGGCTGAGCAGCAGGCGGCGCTGATGCTGGTTGGGGTGCGTGAACGGCTGATCCGCAATCGCACGCAGCTGGCCAACGCGATCCGAGGTTATGCGGCCGAGTTCGGGCTGACCGTCGCTAGGGGGATGGCGCACCTGGTTCCTCTGTTGGACCGCATCCAGGCCGACGAGAACTTGCCGGCGTTGGCTCGAGAGCTGTTTGCGCTTCAGGCAGAGGAATATCGCAAGCTGCAGGCGCAAATCAGCGAGGTCGACGCCAAGCTCATGGCTTGGCATCGCGCCAACGAAACTAGCCGGCGCCTTGCCCAGATCCCTGGTGTCGGTCGGCGCGGCGCTGCTGGTCATGAAGACACCCGCCGCGGAGATGTTCCGATCAGGCCGCGACTTCGCGGCTTGGATCGGCCTGACGCCAAAAGATCATTCCACTGCCGGCAAGGTCAGGCTGGGCGTCATCACGCGGGCGGGCGATGAGACCTTGCGCAGCGTGCTGGTCGTCGGCGCGACCTCCGCGGTCAGACAGGTGCGCAGCGGTCGGGGCGGCGGCGCTCTTGCGGCATGGCTCACGCAGCTATTCAAGCGAAAGGCGCCCAAGCTGGTCGCCGTCGCATTGGCCAATAAAATGGCGCGCATCGCCTGGAAGCTGCTGGTCTCAGGCCAAGCCTACGCCCGAGACCGCCCAACCGCATCAGCCAAACCCTCATCGGCCAAATCACATCCAGCCCAGCAACGCGTTTTTCCACGGCCTCGGTCGAAACTCCCCCTTGGCGGCATGCCCGGAAGCAGACGCGCCGGCCGGCGGGTCGGGGTGGTGAAGCGACATTCGCAATCCGGCGCTCGCTCGGACAAGCGTCCACGATGGCCGCGAGCGGGCCGGTTGACGCGCGGATCGCGCGCAGGGAGGCTTGTCCGACAGGCGGCGATGGAGGGACGGATGCTGTGGTCCGGGAGGATCAACTGGGCGAGGCCCATCACCCTGGCGGCGCTCGCGCTCGCTGCTGGAATCGCCACCAGCTGCTCGAAGCCGAGCGGCGCGCCGTCGTCAGCCAGCGCCGCGCCTGCGTCCGCGCTCGTGAACGTTCCCCTGATCGGCTGCGCAAACGACGGGCAAACTGGCCCTCAGAGCCCGCCGTCGGCGCCAACCAAGACCGTACAGCTGAGCCCGGACCTGACGCCGAAGCTCGCCTATTACATCGCCGCGAGCGGCCCGGGTGTCTTGGCGCCCCGCGGTTGGTACTGCGCTGGCATGTACAGTTCGAATGGTGGGAGCCTCGTCGTTTCTCCCCAACCGGTCGCACCGACCGATCTGCTGAACAAGACCTGGGGTGGCGCAGCCGGCGATGCGATCGAAATCAGGACGGCAACCGGTGACACATCCGGCCGGTTCGAGGTTGCGCAGGTAATCATGCGGGTCTTTCCAGGCCACCAGGCGTTCGCACAAAGTGTGATCAGCGAAGGCGTCGAACCTGCCAACGCATTCCCCTCCGGGACCTACCCGGGCGACAGGCTCACCAATATCAACAATCAGGTCGTAGAGTTTCAGACTCCGGCGAACTCAGTCGGGCTTGGAACAGACACCAACGCGAACAGCCAGATGAAGCCGGGTACCGATCCGGTTCTAGGCGTCGCGATGCTGACCGGCGCCACGCCTGATCTCCTGGTTCTGGCGGTTCGGCTGCCGAACGAGTTGCAAGCCTTGGCTCCGGCGATTGTCCAAGAAATCCAGCAGGACAATTCGGCAGGTGCCGAAATGGCGCAGCCGCAGGCAGTCAACACCCAGGTCGCCAGTCCGCCGGCGGCCGGTCAGCCGAGCACGAACGTCATGCCCGACGGCAACCCACAAGCTCTGGCGGTGGTGCAGGATTTCTACAGCGCGCTGGGCTCGGCCGATGGTGTTCGCGCCTCGGGCGATGTCGTGCCCGAGAAGCGGTCGGGCAACTATGCGGCGGCGGCGCTCAGCCGCTTCTACAGGTCGATGAGCCAGCCGATGCAGCTGACCTCGGCGACGGTGGCGGGCGACACGGTCGCGGTCCGCTACGATTACGTCTACGCCAACGGCAGGGCCTGCGACGGCGCGGCGAATGTATTCGTCACCACCCGCAATGGGCAGGCGCTCATCTCCAGTATCCAGGCCCTGAACGGCTGCTAAGTGTGGGTGGCAGGCAGACGTTGGGCCCGCCCGCGGTTAAGCTTGCTGACGACCGTTCCATTGCCTGCACTCCCGGAGAACCGGCCGTCACTTGTAGACGTCGACGGCGACGAAGTTCTGCCAGACCTTGACCACGATCAGCGGCGTGCCGTTGAGGATTTCGCTGGTGGTCGCCGCCGAGATCGTGCCGTGGGCCAGCATGTCCTCGAGCCGGGCGCGGTTGGCCTCGTTGGAGAAGAACTCGTCAGGCTGGTCCTCGGGATCGCGCTTGCCGTAGACATAGTAGTTCGCCCGGTCCTGCCGGATGATTTCGGCGACCGTGGTCAGGCGCACGCCGTTCGAGTTGAAGTGGTCCTGGGCGCTCAGCCGCGCCTGGTAGGTCTCGAGCGGCGGCGGCTGGGCGTGGGCTGGGCTCGCGCCGACCCAGACCGTGACCAGCAACGATAGAGCGACGACAAGTCGCGAGACATCGAAGCGCTTCATGATGTTTCCCCCGGGGGTCTCCCGTCGAGACCCGAGTGGACGAAGCCTAGCAAGCTGGAGCAACCGAGCCAATGCAAGCGGCAAATCAGACCCACGAACCCCTTCCGCGAACGACGGTGTTCGCCCCTTGCCAGTGGCGGCGGCTATCGAAAACGTCCCGGCCCCGGGTCAAGGGTCGGCTTTTGACACGCGTGACCGCGCGGCGGACTATTACCGACGGTGGCCAGAGGGGGAATGCATTGAACCTGTTGAGAGCATCCGCGATGACGATTGCTCTGTTCGCCGCCGCCTGCGGACAGGGGCAAGGGGCGAAGCCTGCCGCTCCCGCTGCGGGGGCCAGTCCGCCGTCCCAGCCGCCGGCTTTCACGCCGGTGGTCGAGCCCACGGCCAACAACGCGGCCATGGTCCAGGCCTTCATGGGCGCCTTCCCCGGGCCCCCGCCCTTTACCATCGGCTATCCGGCGGCGGCGGATGGCTCGACCATGGATCACAGCCTGCAATTCACGCCCTCGGCCTTGATCGATCTGTCGCCGACCGTCGTCGCCCTGGTGTCCAAGGGCGAGGGGACCAACACTAACTACACCTGCGAGGCTTGCGCCGGGGCGGTGAGCATCGACTATCTGCAGCGTGGGCCGCAGGGCTTCACATCACATCTCGGCCACTGGGACCTGAAAGCTGGCGCCGCGAACGAGGGCGTCACCACGCCCTGGACGCTGCGCAACGATATCGACACCGTGCCGGTGTTGGTGTTCGTCGACGTCGAAGGCGAACAGGGGTGCACTTCCACGATGGACAGCTTCGTCGAATTGACGCCGGCGGGGGCCAAGGACGCCGGTTCGGCGATCATCAACTCCGGTCTCCAGGCGCAGGACGGTGTCGTCAGCCCGGGCGATTACGAGTATTCGGGCGCGCTTTCGGTCCTTGTGAAGGGCCAGAGCCTGGCAGTGGACTACACCGGCTCGGCCAGCCAGCGCGTGGTCTTCTCCAAAGGCGCGGATGGAAAGTTCGAACTCCCCGAAGACGCGCCGCAATCCTTCCCGCCGGTCTGCTGAGCAGGACGCCCGCGCCGGCGTAGCGCGGGTGCGAGGGACCGCTGTGGGTCGCGGTTCACCCTTCAGCGGATTCCCGAGAGCAGACCCACGGAAGTTCGCTTGAGGGGGGGGGAAACAGTCTGCGAGGTTGGTCTCGTCGTCGTCAGCCAGGAGTCTGATTAGGGTCGAAATTCGCCGTTGGCGTCATGCCCGGAAGATACCATGGGCGCCTGGATAGCGACCGGCGCTCGCCTGCAGAGTGAGGTTGCTAACCCACCCACTTTGGAGGCGACGATGCTTGACGCACCCTGGCCTACGCCGGCCGCTATCCGCACCGATCTTGGCGCGATCTTTGTCTCATTGGAACTGTCCCGCAGGACCTGGCTGATCACATCGCTGTCGCCTGGCGCCGGCGAGAAGGTGTCCAAACACTCGGTAGTTGCCGCCGACGTGTCCGGGCTGCTGCATCGGTTCGCAGAGCTGAGGCGCAAGGCCATGGCACGGACTGGCCGGGACTTTCCGATCATCGTCATCCAGGAGGCAGGTCTGGACGGCTTCTGGATCCACCGGGTGCTGGTGTCCGAAGGGATCGAGAGCCATGTGGTCGATGCCGCCTCGATCCTGACCTCGCGCCGGCGCCGGCGGGCGAAGACCGACAAGATCGATGGCGAGGCCCTGGTTCGCACCCTGATGGCCTATCTGCGCGGTGAGCCCAGGGTGTGCTCGATGGCCAGGGCGCCGAGCCCGCAGGAGGAGGACCGCCGGCGGGTCTGCCGCGAGCGCAAGACGCTGATGGCCGAGCGCGGGCGGCACATCAACCGGATCAAGGGACTGCTCTTCGCCCAGGGGGTGTTCGGCTACGAGCCGCTGCGACGGACCAGACGCGCACGGCTGGAAGAGTTGCAGACCGGCG
>Ga0302325_10029486_pt1 | contig 11337 bp, 8 predicted proteins | sample Palsa_T0_2_FD_201948 | JGI IMG/M metagenome (GOLD analysis project Ga0302325, IMG submission 201948) | Peat permafrost microbial communities from Stordalen Mire near Abisko, Sweden - Palsa_T0_2 | ecosystem: Environmental > Terrestrial > Soil > Palsa > Peat permafrost | place: Sweden: Abisko...
CGGATCGATCGCCTGGAAACCGGCGATCGCCGCTGTCGCGCGTCGTAGCCGATTGGTCTCCGACAAGGTCACTTCGCGCACTCCGTAGCTCTTCAACCAGAGCGCAGACAGCAGACCGATTGCTCCACCACCGATGACAAGTGATTTAGCTTCTGGGAGTGGCCTGTGAAGCAGCTTGCTCGCCAACGTGACGCACCGCAGGGACGTTGCCGCCGGTTCCGCGAGAGCAGCGTGAAGCAGATTCATGTCGTCCGGAATCGCGATAACGTTTCGATCGGGCACGGCGACGAACTCGGCGAATCCCCCGGGTCTCTGGACGCCGATCGCATACCGATCGAGGCATAGATTCGATCGGCCCGCCACACACTCGCGGCAGCTGCCGCACGTGATCATCGGATTGACAATCGCGCGCCGGCCCGCGCTGGGACCATCTAGCACCAATCCCGCAACCTCATGCCCCATTATCAGAGGCGGTATGCGGGACTGATCGGTGCCGATGTATCCGCGCATGTCAGAGCCGCAGATGCCTGCGGCCTCGACGCGAAGCAGCGACCACGATTCGGGAACATCGGGTTCAGGCTGATTCCTGAATACAATATCCCCCAATCCCTCGAAGACCAGTGCTTTCATGACAACTTCCCTTATTGCGTGCGGTCATAGGCGACTGCCCACTCCCGTTGGGCAGTACGGTCGCCTGCGCGCTCTCTGCGCGAGCGAGGCCGCGGACGGCCATCCGGACATGTAGCCGATGCCGGAAGCCCGTTCACCTCAATCTGCATAGCATTGCACTGCGCCCGCTGCGAAGTCAGCCGAGTCCTGTATCAGCCGACATATCCAAAATACCGAGGCAGCGCCAAGGTAAACCATGGCACGAAAGCAATGATCAGCAAGCTGATCAACAATACGATGACGTAGGGCACCATGGCAGCAGACGCTCTTTCCAAATCACTTCCGGCGACCGCGCAGCAGACATAGAAGGACGCGCCCACCGGCGGTAAAAACGTCCCAAGCCCCATGGAGATGACCAAAACGACGCCGTACTGCAGTTGGCTGATCCCGAGTTGTGTCGCGATCGGGAACAGCAAGGGTACAAGAATATTGAGGGCGGGCAGACCCTCGAGCAACGAACCGACGACAATGAGAAGGACGATGGAGCCAATCATAAAAACTGCGGGGCTGTTGCCAACGTAATTCAGAAGCGTGACAAGGCGCTGCGGTACGAGCGCTATTGTCAGCGTAAAGCCGAAGCTCGACGCGGCGGAAATGATAAGCAGGACCATGCCGGCGAAGACGGCACTATCAACGACGAGCCTCATCATCTGTCCGAAATTTACCTCTCGATAAACCAGAGTCCCGAGAATCACACCATATATTACCGCGAAGGACGAGACCTCCGTCGGAGTTCCAACTCCTGTTAGGATGCCCGCGAAAAGTAGGACCGGCATGAGCAGCGGCAGAACGGCCCCGATCGACGATTCAGCCAAAGACCGCAATGACGTACGCTGCGACAGCGGAACGCCTGTGCGGCGAGCCCGGACGTAAACGAGAGCCATCAAGCAGAAGCCGATAACCGCGGCGGGCATCAGGCCGCCGATAAATAGCGCGGCGACCGACAATTGCGTGATCGAACCCAGGACAAGCAGCGCAATGCTGGGCGGCACTGTTTCTCCCATTGTCGCGGAGGCGGCTAGCACGGCTGCAGTTTCGCCCGAGCTGTAACCGTGGCGCTTTAACATATCGCCCATGGCCGATCCGACCGCAACGACATCAGCGCTCTTCGATCCGGATAATCCGGAAACAAGGTACATGCTGACGATCATCACCTGAAGCAACCCGCCGCGAAGATGCGCGACCAATGCGTTTACGAACCGGATCAGCCGCCGGCTGATTCCGCCACGCTCCATGATCATTCCGGCAAGTATGAAGAAGGGAAGAGCCAATAGAACAAAATTGTCCGTCCCCGCGATCATGCTTGCGGGCAAGCTCTCCAGCGGAGCCGCGCCCGTAGATCCGAGATAGGCCACGGCCGCCAGCGATAATGCGAAAGCGACGGGCAAGCCGGCAAAAATCAGCACAAAAAATAGAGTTAGGGACGTATAGATTGCAATGTCGCTACCCAGCCATGCCGGCCATTCAAATTGGGCTGTTACTGCAAGGATAGCCACTGGGATGCCTATGATCAACGCGACGTGTCGATGCGCCTGCCACATGCGATCGATAGCGTAGAGCGCTAGCAAGAACATGCTCATGACGAACGGGAAGTCGATGATCGATGCGGGCATTTCCAGAACCGGCGTCACCTGCGTCCAGTTCGACAGAATCAGCGGAAGGGACGAAAACAGCAAAATGAGCGCCGAAAAGAGAACAAGAGAATCAGCGGCAGTAGCGAAGATCTTGCGGCCTCGCTCCGGTAACATGTTGGTTGCCACGGCCACGGATGCATAATGACCGCGGCGATACGCCACGGCACCACCAAAAAAGGTAAGTGTAGACAACGCGAGATGCGCTACTTCATCGCTCCATAAGATTGAAGCACCCCAGACGCTCCGCGAGATGATCTGCGCGACAATGATGGACAGTTCTCCGAGCAAAGCGGTGACCAAGATCAATTCCGCCACGACATCGACGATGGGAAGAAGACCCTCGAACAGCATCGAAATCCGTGCGTCGCGCCTGCTGGCCAGGATATTGCTTCGATCGCTCACCAGATTACAGCTGCCGAGCAAGCGCTTCGGGTAGCCTCCGGCCGGCCGGCCGGCGCGACCGATCGCACAGATCGGTGCCTTGCTTGGGTGCCAATACTGACAAATGAACCGGGCGCACGGCGGCGGAGCCGTGCAGCGGCGACCCGAGTGAACACTGGGCACCATGCGTCGGGGGGCGTCGGTCGCTTCCACCAGCTTGCATTGAACCCATCGTGTTCAATCCCCCGCGAGTCCGCATCTTTCATGAACCCATGATTATGCGGCTTGCAAAGCCTTTTGGGCCAACTTGGTGACTTCATCGAATGCCGCATCGCCTGACTGGGCTCTGATCTTCTTGTAAGCAGGTCCCATACGGTCACGGAAGGGCGCAATGTCCGGCCGCGTGATCGCCACGCCGGCTTTTCCAAGCTGTCCCAAATAGAATTCATCTCCTTCGGCAATTTTGGTGCGCGCGTCGGTTGCCGCGGCAAGCGCCTCCTCACTAACGACCAGGCGAAGTTCAGGGGATAGTTTAGCCCAGCTTCTTGTATTCGAGAAAAGCATCCCTGCCGTATATTGATGCTTGGTATACGCAATATATTTTTGTACCTCGAAGAACTTCGCAGCATAGATCGCAGAAGCCGTGTTGCACTGGCCATCGACCGTCTTGCTTGCGAGCGCCAGATAGACCTCGGGAAAGTTGATGACCTGCGGAAAAGCTCCGAGTGCCTCGTAGATTGACTGAAGTGCGAGCTCGGGAGGCGCCCGCATTTTGAGACCCTTGACATCGTCCGGCCCATTGATCGGCCGGACACTGTTGCTCATCGCACGCAGACCCCACTCGAAACCCTGTACATAGACGACGCCAGCCTTGGCGAACTGAGCAGTTAACCAGTCGCGCCCGGTATCGTCTTCGAATTTCCACGCCTGTTTGTATTCCTCGAATATGTACGGCGCATTCAGCACACCGAGAGCGGTATTGTATGCCGCGAGCGGGCCAGGAGTATCCTGCGCGAAATCGATCGAACCCCGGCGACACTCCTCGACCTGCTGTGGTGAACTGCCGAGGGCATTGTTGGGAAAATAGGTGATGAGCAGTTCACCGTTGGTGCGACTCTTGATGCGCTCGCACATCGCCGCATCCGCAAGCGTGACAGGATGCCCTGGTGGGGAATGCCCAGCATATCGCATCGTGATGGCGGTCGAGGCGTTGGAAGCGCGGCTCCGCAAAATCGGGGCGGCGCCAAGACCATAAGAGGCCAGGGCCAGAACTGTCCGGCGATTGACCTGCACCCGAACCGACGGGCGGTGGATGATATCACGCATTCTCCCCCCTTTTTCGTTATGGGTATAAAATTCTGCATAGCTATGCGTGAATGTCAAGACCGCCCCGATAATCGAATATCGACATCGCAGTTAGCCAGCCCTATTTGCTGTCCGTTGCGGCGCGGAAAGTCGTTTGTCCGGCGGGGGCGGCTCTCCCAAGCTCATATTTCATCGCGGTTTCACAACGGTGAGTGGTAGGCCTTGGATTCTGTCGGGCTGACCGGGCCGCGTTGGGGCGTTGGCCCAGTCGATCATGGCCCGGCGGGCTGCAGTCAGCGCGCGATGCCGCCGAACAGCTCGGCCTCGGGAAGGATGGCGTGAAACCGACACGCACCCGCGTCACAGTCTCGATTATGCGGCGGCAGCATTTGACTAGGCGGAACCGCACCGTCTTGAACTCGGCGGTCGCATCGCTCCCCTCGAACCGCCCGAGCGGATGGTGGGTGACGTTGGCGGCGGCGCGCCGCATTGACGCCTCGCACGATCACCTTGCTGCGGCTCGCCTGAACGGCAACGTCAGAAGGGGCGCTGGCTCGCGCGCCCAGCGGCGTGCTTCTGGAACGCATCGCTGACCCGCTTCAAGCCGGAAATTTCGGCGACACCAAGATCCCACCACAGCTCCGAGCCGATCGACCGGCTGCGCGGATTGACCCGGGCGACGATCACCACAGGCCCACTGCAATGGCGCGCTTCATCGAGTGCCTGACGTAGGCAATCGATCGTGTCCGCCACGAAGGTGCGGCACCCCATACTGGCTGCATTCGCGGCATAATCGACGGCGACATAGGCGCCGTTCGGTTGAACCGCGTCACCTTCCCGAGTCCGGAATTCGTTGCCGAAATTGTCGCTGCCGGTGGTCGCCTCCTGCAGATCCCTGATGCACTGAAAGCCCTGGTTCTCAATCAGCACCACGGTGATCCTGAGCCTTTCCTGCGCGGCGGTGACGAGCTCGGTAGGAGACATCAGATAGGTTCCGTCCCCGATCACGACGTAGATCTCGCCTCGTGTCGGCCGCGCTAGTCGCGCGCCAATCGCCGCCGGAATTTCATGGCCCATGCAGGAGAAGCCAAACTCAAGAAACAGCTCCGCGGCGCTGGCCACATTCCAACCACGATGGAATTCACCAGGAGCCGAACCGGCGGCGGCGATCACCAGATCCTGCTCCCCTGCCGCTTCGTTGACTGCCGCAAATGCGGCGATCTGCTCGATCAGCGGACCAGACTGTTCTGCGACGGCCCTTTGGTACGCGCCATTCCAGTCATCAATAAGCCCGCGCACCTCCTGCGCGTAATCAGCATCGGGCTCGCGGCCGAGTTTTTCCAATGCCGCCCTCATCTCCTGCAACGCAATTCGGGCGTCGGCCACGACGGGGAAGGCCGAAAGCTTGTAAGCGTCCCGCGGGTTGACGTTCACGCCGATGAATTTGACCGTGGGATTCTGAAACGCGGACCGCGAGGCAGTAATGAAATCGCTAAGTCGCGTGCCGATGCTGATTACGACGTCCGCCGTCTCGGCGATACGTGCCGCAGCTCTCGTACCGTTGAGGCCTTGCCCGCCCAGATGCAGGTCAACGCCACGCGCGACGCCCCGGCCAGCATGTGTTTCGCTGACCGGTATCCCGAATCGGTTTGCAAAGGCCACCAGCGCGGCCGTCGCGTCTGAGTAGCGGACACCGCCGCCTGCGATCACCAGAGGACGCTTCGCCGAAGCCAGTAGCTCTGCCGCCCGGGCAATCTCACCCGCCGCTGGCGCCGGCCGCCGGATCGTCCAGACGCGCTTACCGAAGAACGAGGTCGGACACGGGAAGGCTTCCCCCTGCACATCCTGCGGCAACGCGATCGTAACGGCGCCTGTCGCCGCAGGGTCAGTCAATATGCGCATGGCCTCAGGGAGCGAATCGAGCACCTGTTCCGGTCGCGAAATCCGGTCAAAGAAGCTGCTCAGCGGCCGGAAGGCATCATTCACTGAAACGTCGTACTCGATCGAGTGTTCGATTTGTTGCAGGACGTTGCCAGGACGACGGCTTGCAAATCCGTCCGACGGAAATAGCAACACCGGGATCCTGTTGACGGTGGCGGTCGCGGCGCCCGTCAACATGTTGGTACTTCCCGGCCCGATCGAGGCGGTGCAGGCGAACGTGGAGCGCCTGCGCTTCGCCTTCGCATAGCCGATAGCGGCATGCACCATCGCCTGCTCGTTCTTGGCCTGAAAGAACGGCAGATCCGCTCCATATTCGTCCAGCGCCTGGCCGAACCCGGCGACATTGCCGTGGCCGAATATACCGAAGGCCTTTGCAACGAGCCTCTCCTCGCCGCCGTCCATTTCCGAATATTGGAACTGGAGGAATCGCACGATGGCTTGGGCGCACGTCAGGCGGACTTGCTCGTTCATCGAACAACCTCCCCAACACTCCCGTCCGGCCACGGATCGATCTCGCTCACCGACACCCAGCGCTTCTCATCGACCGACTTCAGCACGGCGTCGACTGCGACGCAGATCTTATGCCCGAACTCGAAATCAGCCCGAATGGGCTCTCCGCCGGCGATAGCCACCACGAAACGCCTTGCTTCCACGATTTTCTGATCGTTGAAGCCGAGTTGCATCCCGCCCCCAACATGGAAAGGGGCGGAGCCAGGATGGTCCTCGCTTAGACGTTGCGTTTGCCATTGGCCTCCGGCCCTGCAGATCTGCACTTCATTAAGGTACTGCTGATCGAAAACAATGGTACCCCGCGTCCCCTGCAGCTCGTACTGCGGGCCTGCCTTTCGTCCTGTGCCGATCCGGCTGCTTTCGATGGTTCCAGTCGCGCCAGTGCGGTACTTCACAAGTATGACGGCAACGTCGTCGTTCTCCACTCGCCGCATGCCACCCTCCTTGTCGATGCGGGCCGCATACCCTGATCCCGCCTTGGCGACGGGCCGCTCCTTGATGAAGGTTTCTACCATCGCGCAGAGCTCGACAATGTCGCCGACCATCATCTGCGACAAGCTGAGCGCATGGACACCATTGTCGCCGAGCGCGCCCGGACCGGCGAGCGCACGGTCATGCCGCCAGCTGAACGGCAATTCAGGGTCGGCCATGATATCCTGATCGCGCGCAGTCCTGAATTGCACGACCTCGCCGATCTCTCCGGAATCGAGCAGCTCCCTGACATACGCCTGGACGGGATTGTGCATGTAAGTGAATCCGACCAGGGTGATGACACCAGAGCGCTGGGCAGCTAGCATCATTTGCCGGCTATCGGTCGATGACATTGCTAGTGGCTTTTCGCAGTAGATATGCTTGCCGGCTCGCGCGGCGGCCAGCGCGATCTCGCGATGCAGACCGTTCGGCGCGCATATGTCCACGGCATCGATACGGGGGTCGTCTATGATCTCGCGCCAGTCGCCCGTGGAGCGGAGAAAGCCGAAATCCTTCTGCATTCTGACGGCCGACTCCATGTTCACATCGGCAACACAGTCCAGCAACGGTCTGGCGGGCTCGGCACCGAAGATGGCCGCCACATTCCTGTAGGCCGCTGCGTGGGATCTACCCATGTAGCCCGCCCCGACGACACCTATCCGCACATATAACGTCATTATCACGTGCCTTCCATCCGAATGCGTGCCGATGTCTGCGCCGGAAGTTGGTGTCCAGCGCGTGATCAGGCCACTTCACCAATGCTCACCCAACGCCTTTCCCGCTCTGATGCACGAACACACTCGACCAATCGCGTTACGCGCGACGCGAAATGGAAATCATTCGGGATAGAACCGTTCGTATCGATCGCTTCCACCAACTTGCGGAGTTCGATTGTCTTTTGGTCGACAAAGCCGAGCGCCAGACCAGGGATGGGATGAAATGCAGCGAAGTAACGGTCGATCGGACCGGAGTAGATCGTCTTATACCCGCGCCGCCAAGATGGATCGCCGAGACTGTAGAAATGGATCTCGTTCATTCGCTCCTGGCTGAAGCGCAGCGCCCCTTTGCTGCCCTGGATCTCATATGCAAGCGCCGTGCGGCGGCCGACGCAACGGCGGTTGCTTGCGAAAACGCCGAGAGCGCCGGACGAGAACCTCGCGAGAAACTGCACCGCGTCTTCGGGGCCGGCTCCGCAGAGGCCTACGGAAGCTCGAGGTGATCCGAAGACGCCACAGGTAGAATCGATATCCCCGATCAGAATCTTCGCCAATGCAAGCGCTTCTGATCCATATATACCTAGGGCATCAATCTCGGGATCGAAGGGCGTATCAGTGTCCCCCACGGTGTCGACATCGAACACGAATCTGGTTTTGGTCACTTCGCCGATCTCGCCGGCCTTAATCATCTGCTGGGCGAGCGTCTGTGCCGGGTTGCTGAGGTAAGCGAAGCTCGCCATGGCCACGACGCTTGTGGCCCGCGCCGCGTCATTGACCGCAGCAGTGGCCCTGAAGTCGGCCGCTAGCGGCTGATCAGAATATACGTGCTTTCCCATCCGCAGGCTAGCGAGTGCGATTTCGGCCCGCTGCGCAACTGGACAGGCTATGGCGATCAGATCGATCTCATCATCCCTGATCAGATCCTGCCAGTTGGGCGTCCAAATCTCTGCATCGAGACCGAATCGGGGTTGGGTCGCCCACGCCAGCCGAGACAGTTCGACCACCGCCGGCTCGACCCCGAAGGCGAAGGAGACATTGCGGCACGCGGTCGCATGGATGTGTGCGCTTTCGCCGGTTCCGACGAGGCCGATTCTAAGCTTTTTCAACTTTCCGCCCATCGAGACGATCGCCCAAGCAGCGTGTGATGCATAGCAATGCAAGGCACATGGAATCAGCCCAGCAGTCGGTTGTCAACTGGAATGCTTTGGGGGGCCTACATTTCAATGCGCGCGCCTGCCCGGCCGGAACCATAGTTGACATTTATCGCATAGCTATGCATAGAGCATGGCAATCTAGGCCAGTTGGAAGTTCAGTCGAATGTCCACGGATATCCGCTTCGGGGTCGTCGGCGCCGGATATATGGCAAAAATGCATAGCTTGGCCCTGAGAAATCTAACCGGGTTCGGTTGGCCTCGCCTTCCTAGGCTCGAAATGCGCCGCATCGCCGACATCTCACCGGAAGCGGCAGATTCCGCCGCCCAGCAATGGGGCTGGGCATCGACCACGACGAATTGGCATGACGTGACCCGCGCCGACGATATCGACGCGGTCATCATCCTGACCCCCAACGACAGCCACTGCGAGATTGCTACGGACGCCTTCCGACACGGCAAACATGTGCTCTGCGAAAAACCGCTCGCCAACAACCTCGACTCGGCCGCCGAGATGCTGGCGGCCTTTCGCAGTTCTAACCGCCGGGGAATGGTTAACTTCGTCTATAGGAATTGGCCGGCCATCCAGATCACGCGCAAATTGATAACCGAAAAAAGGCTCGGGGAACTGCTGTATTTCACCGGCTGCTTCTTCCAGGACTATGCGGCAGATCCTGCGCTGCCTCATGCGTGGCGTCATAGCCGCGCCGTGGCCGGGAGCGGTGCACTCGGTGACATCGGCTCGCACATCATCGATATAGCCTGTCATCTCGTGGGTCCCATCGCAAAGCTGTCGGCTCGCACCTCGCGACTTCTGCCCACCCGGCCGGATCCAGTGGGAAGACCTGTCGACGTGGATGTAGACGATCTCGCGGTCCTCCTCGCTGGCTTCGAATCCGGTGCGACCGGCTCGATCAGTGCCGGATGGGCAATGGCGGGGCACAAGACACATCTCGCTTTCACCATCGTCGGAACCAAGGGGACGGTAAAATTCGATTGGGAGCGGAGCAACGAGCTCATGTTCTACGAGGGAGGCGCGGAACCAGAGTTGGAGGGTTTTCGCAGGATTGTCCTCGGCGGCATGCATCCTCAGGCGGACATGTTCTGGTACGCACCGGGACAAGGGCTTGGCTATGCCGAGGCCTTCACAATCACACTGCGTCGGTTTATCGAAAGCGTCGTCACGGGCATCGATTCCTCGCCGTCATTCGATGAAGCGTACTTGGTCAGTGAAGTGACGGATGCCGCGTTGCGGGCAGCCGAGTCAGGACGCTGGGTCGAGCTGTCGGCACCGGCCGACGTTGGCAACCCGAAGCGACCGTGATCGACGGCGTGGAGCACCAGACCGGGGGATGGGTTTGCTCAGAACCCGACCGAGCGGAGATAGGAGAGGCTTCGAACGGCATTCTCCAGTGGGTCCGAGGAGATCGTCGGGTCTATGTCCTGCTCGACTGTCGCCGCCCCCCGGTAGCCTAAGTCATTTAAGGATTTCGCCACGTCAATCCAATTGATCACACCAGATCCAAGAGGACAGAAGATGTTCTCTTCGACTGCCTTCAAAAAGGGGATCCTCTCGGCCAACACCCTCGCGTGGACGGTGGGATCAATATCCTTGAAGTGAAAGTACTTCACACGTTTACCGTGGCGTTTGAACACAGCAAGTGGATCAATTCCCGCATAAACCATGTGGCCGGTATCGATACAGATTGCAACGCGATCCGGCTCGAGCCGCTGAAGCAGCGATTCGAGCTCATCCTCGAACTCTATATAGGTGCCGGCATGCTGGTGCAGGACGGGCGTAATGCCACGCTCGAGGGCCAGATCGGCGATCTCATCGATGAGCGCGATCATATGCTCGCGCCGCGGCAAATCGAGCCGGACCGCGTGGTCGCGCCTGCCCGCGGTGACCATGCGTTCATCCGAAATATGATCAATCGTGACGAGAAATTCCGCGCCGACAGCACCTAACACGTCCAGCGTTTGCCGCGATTCGTCGAGCACCTTCTGCTTCTGCAATGGATCATGCAGCGGCTGGAAGACGAAACCTGCCACCACGGACAAGCCATGCCGCCCAAACTCGGTTCGAAGGCGATCGGAATCCCCTGGATAGTACCCGCAAGGACCGAGCTCCGTGTATTGATATCCTGCCTCGGCGATCTCCCCCATGACTTTTGGCCATGGAGGATTCTTGGGGTCATCGGCATAGTCGACTCCCCACGAGACAGGGGCATTGCCGAGCCTTATCTGCATAGAATTTTCTCCGCGAAGAGTGCGGGCGGGAGCATGGAGGGGATGGTAATGATTAGTGCATAGCATTGCAAGATGCAAACTGATCAACGCGGATACCTACCTACCTCCCAAGGTTTTCTTTTATACCTCGCTCATGCGATAATTCGGAACTTCGTTGGGAATATGATACGGAAATTGTCCGAGACTTCATCGCAGTAAGTGGGCCAGTTCCTGGGCACGTAGTCGCGCAAGAACGTCAGCATTGCGATGCTGAAGTCTCTGAAGGAGCTGTAGCACTTGTTGTGGGTGGTGTGTCTGTGCATCAACCCC
>Ga0302325_10029487_pt1 | contig 11337 bp, 10 predicted proteins | sample Palsa_T0_2_FD_201948 | JGI IMG/M metagenome (GOLD analysis project Ga0302325, IMG submission 201948) | Peat permafrost microbial communities from Stordalen Mire near Abisko, Sweden - Palsa_T0_2 | ecosystem: Environmental > Terrestrial > Soil > Palsa > Peat permafrost | place: Sweden: Abisko...
CTCTTCGAGAGCCTGGTTCGCCTCCGAAAGCTGCTCGCGGGAACTCTCCGCCATGTGTCGGCTGGTTTCGAGGTCCTGCGCCATGTGGTTGAAGGCGCGCACGAGCTCGGCCATCTCGCCGCTTGAGTCAACCGCGACGCGCTTGCCCAGCTTGCCGTCGGCAATCTCATCCATGGCGTCAGCCAGCGCTTCGACTGGCCGCGTGATCTGCTTGGAAAGGAAGAGAGCAAGCCACATGCTGCTGAAGAACACCAGCGTTGTGATCAGAAGCAGCATGAGAATGTAGGTCCACTTGATGTTGTTCCGGGAGCGGAAGAGCGCCCAATACTGGCTGGCTCCGACGCGAATCTGGGTGGCCGTGTCACTGAGTCCTTGGGGCATCGGCAAGCCCACCACCACGAGTCGCCCGCTTCTGCTGGCCGTTGTCCACGACCAGAATCGGTTCATCGTTGCGCTGGGCGACGGCCAGCAGATCCGCATAGACAGGCCCCTGCAATGGAACGGCTTCCGATTTTCCATCATCGAGCCATGGCAGAAGGCTTCGCTGACTGCTTTCAGCCGGAAGCTGATATCCGAGAACTCCCTGCCTGACTCCCTGCGAGCCTGGTCCGTACACGGCCACAAAGCCGCCTTCGAGGGTAATCCGTCTCGAATGAATTTCAGCGTTTGCTGTTTCTACATCGTTGTCCAACGCGCCGGAAGCGGCGATCGCCTCAGCCTCCAGGCGCGCATTTGACGCTGCGTAATGGGCCAGTTCCAGAACAACCCGTGTCGAATCTTCGCGCAGCTCCGAGGTTGGCTGCGAGAACCAGCGGTCAACGGAGCGATTCAGGAGTTGAAAGCTGAACAGATACATGAAGGCTGCAGGCGCGAGGGCAATCAACGCCGCTCCCAGCACCATGCGGGTTCGCAGCCGCGAACCAAGCGCCCGGCTCCGCTGATCGACGAAAAGCTTCAGTATGTTCCGTATCAGCAGAACGAGCAGTACCAGCAGCAGGAGAAACACGATCACCGACATGGCGGTGAAAACGAGAATGTCACTTGTCGTCTGAGGAGTCAGAAAGGGGTACTTACTGGTGTTAAACGCCTGCAAAGCCACCAGCGCAGCAAAAATAACAAACACTCCAGCGCCAAGCCAGGCTATCGTTCGACGGCGGGGACTGCCAAAGAATGACATGCGGAGATTATAGGCCGACCGCTGCGTTGAGGGTGGGGCAAATTAAGCTGGCTTTTAGAATCTGCGAAAGAGCCGCCCGGACAAGTAACTCATTTGATCATCGCCGTGACGAGAAATTCATGGACTTGGGCGGGCGTCCAATACCTGCCGTCCAATACAATGAGACCCGTCAACAAAGCGCCCCGTAAGGATGAAAAATCATGAATGAGTTAGCCCGAGCTCTCATCGGAAGCAGCGCATTTGCGCCTGCGGGAAACATCGTCCAAGGCCTTTCAGATGCAGAAGCATTGGAAAAACCGATCGCATCGCGTGGTGCTGCGCCGCGATGCATTTATGAAGAAATCTGGCATATGGCTTACTGGCAGGAAATCAGTCTCGATTGGGTACAGGGCAAACCCACGCCTTACCCGGAACACGCATCGGAAGGTTTTCCGAGTAACTTCGATGAGCCGTGGGAAAAGCTCCGCAGCCGTTTTCTCGCTGGAACGCAAACAGCCGCAGCTATCGCCAACGATACTGACCGGCTCGAAGTTACCGTCGCCTGCCCGACAAATCCCGAACGCAATCGACCGGCGGACATGACGGTTCGCGAGCAACTTGAAAGCCTGGCCGCGCACAACGCGTATCATCTCGGACGCGTTGTGCTGCTGCGGCAGTTACTCGGTAACTGGCCTCCGCCTGACGGAGGCGACTCGTGGTAGTTATACCTGCGACGATGCCAGTGGATTGAGAATCAGGTTGGTGATGTTACTGACTGTGGGCTCAAATCCATAGCGTGGGTCGGCAGAAAGCTTTTTCCAGCCTGGATTATTCCCGAATGCGTCCCACTTGGCGTTCAGTTCGTCGAGGCTCTCGAGACTGAGCATGTAAGTGAGCGCGGGCAATCGGGAGCCAACCAGTGCATCGCCATAAAACACGGAATGAAAGCCTGCTTCCTTGAAGTAATCAAACTCGCCCTTGTGGAACATCTCGACCTTGCGCACATGATCGCGATAACTGGGGCTCTCATAAGTGCGCATTTGAAATATCCTCTTGCTCTTCGTAGCTGAGGCTGGAGGCAGCGTCAGCTTTGGCCAGCCTTCGAATGCGATAAAGAGCGAGCTTTCGACACGCTGAAACGCCGGATTGCTCGCAGGCGCGCTCCACCACGGATCTGCTGCTTTCTGAAATTCAGCATCTTCCGCGAGGTGCAGATCGGCGGTTACCAGAGCCTCTACGGAAGCGCCCGGGATCAGCAGATAATACGCCGGGGTTTCCGGTCCGATGTTAATGGAGAATGCGCCGATAGGACCGAAACCCATCCTGGTGAGCGCCGGAATCAGCGCATCTGCAAAGTAATGCGAAGTAAGTCCCGTCTGCGGACCACTGAACATCTTATATTGCCGGATCTGATAGAACTCGCGCGCACCTGAAGCGGCGGAGTTCTGCGCTTTGGCTTCGCGGGCCAGGGCCAAGGCTGAAGTGGCAAGTGAAGCAGCAAGAAACTGACGACGTTGCATGGAACCTCCGGAGAATATTTTCCTGGAACGGGTGATATTTCTTTCAAATCCAGACATCGGGTTGCGCAGTAAGTTCGCCGCCTTCGTGGCCAGTATTGAGAACGCCGCGCGGTTCAATAATCATCAACTTCACTTCGTTCAGCGCAACGGGTTTGTGCTCGACGCCTTTGGGAACGACGAACATCTCACCCGGACCAAGATTCACGAAGCCATCACGGAAATCGATTCTCAGATTCCCTTCGATCACGAGAAAGGTTTCGTCGGTTTCTTTATGGTCATGCCAGATGAATTCGCCTTGAACTTTCGATAACTTGAACTGATAGTCGTTCATCTCGGCGATGACCTTCGGTTGCCAGTGCTCTAAAAAAAGGCCGAACTTTTCCTGAAGATTGATGGCTTCGTGATTCATTAAAACTTCTCCTAAGCGCCCAGGACAGTAGAGGGATCTGTCCACTCGCGGCCTTGCGATTCGGCAACTCCGCGATGCGTCAGTGTTCCCTTCCACACGTTCAGCCCTTCCGCCAATCCGGCGTCAGCGCGGAGAGCTTCTGCTGCTCCCTGATTGGCCAGGCGCATTAGATAAGGAAAGGTTGCATTCGTCAAAGCAAGCGTGGACGTATGCGGAACTGCCCCCGGCATATTTGTTACGCAGTAATGAACCACGCCTTCTACAACATAAGACGGATCAGAGTGCGATGTTGGACGCGCAGTTTCGACACAACCACCCTGATCGATGGCGACATCGACGATGACCGCGCCTTTCTTCATCTTGCTGACCATCGCATGGGTGACGATCTTGGGCGCGGTGGCACCGGGAATAAGGACGCCGCCAATGACGAGGTCCGCCTCGCGTGTGGCGCGGCCAACGTTGTAGCTGTTGGATGCCAGCGTGTGCAGACGGCCAACGAAGATATCATCGAGTTCGCGAAGGCGGTTCAGGCTCACATCGACAAGAGTGACATGGGCACCCATGCCTACGGCGATCTTGGCTGCGTTAGTACCGACGATGCCGCCGCCGATGATGCAGACATTTGCAGGAGGAACGCCGGGAACGCCGCCGAGGAGAATGCCTCGACCGCCTTTTTCCTTTTCAAGATAGCTGGCGCCAACCTGGACGCTCATGCGGCCTGCGACTTCGCTCATGGGAGTTAGTAGCGGAAGCGTGTTGGCACGATCGCGGACTGTTTCATAGGCGATTCCGATCACTTTTGCATTGAGCAGGGCATCCGTCAGGTCGGGCAACGGCGCGAGATGCAGGTAGGTGAAAAGAACCAGCCCCTCTCGGAAGAAGACGTATTCGCTCTCGACCGGCTCTTTGACCTTGACGACTGTTTCGGCGTTGGCCCAGACGTGACCGGCCTCGCCGACGATCTCCGCGCCGGAATCCTGGTACTCGTGATCCGGAAAGCCGGACTGCGCGCCCGCGTGCGTTTCTACGAGAACCGTATGTCCTGCTTCAACCAGCGCTTTTGCACCAGCAGGCGTAACGCCTACTCGCGCTTCGTGATCCTTAATTTCTTTTGGTACGCCAATGATCATTGAGCGATCTCTCCATTCCTGGGCCAACCTTACAAGGCACTGGCCACAATTGTAGATGCCGACCCTCCCTCACCGTTTCGAACAAGCTGCTTCGGCACTTCTCACTCTCGAATCGACGGCAAGAGACGCCTGCCCCCAACCTGAGAAATAATGGGAAATGCGACATTCGCACAAATCCACTTCCCCGAGCGCAATCGGCATCGACTTTGGCACCACCAACAGCTCCGTTGCGCTGGCTGCCGGCAATGGACTGATTGACCTGGTTCGATTTCCGAGGCGTGGCGGTGAAACTGAGTCCTTTCGCTCCGTGCTTTACATGGAGCGGGTGCGTGAGGACGGCCACCTGCGCATAGGAAGCTGGACCGGGCCGACGGCGATTGAGCACTATCTCGATGCTGAGAAAAAAGGCCGGCTGATCCAGTCGCTCAAGAGCTATCTGAGCAGCAGCAATCTAACCGGCACAGAGATCCTTGGCCGGCACTTCAGTTTTGAGAGTCTCATTGCGCGGATTCTCACCGATCTGCGCTTGATTGCCGAGAGGCAGTTCGGCAGGGATGTTCGTTATGCCATGGTTGGCCGGCCGGTGCGCTTTGTAGGCGCCGAGACGGCGGAGGACGATGCATTTGCTATCGCTCGTCTGCAGAAGGCGTTTGAATCGGCCGGATTCGAGCAGGTGGAATTTGCAATGGAACCGGTGGCCGCGGCCTACGCCTATGAGGCAACGCTGGATCACGACGAGCTGATCCTGATTGGCGACTTTGGCGGCGGCACCAGCGACTTTTCCCTGCTGCGTGTTGGTCCGGGAGTTCGCGGGCGAGGCCGAAGCGAGCAGGACCTTCTGGGCAACAGTGGATTGGGATTGGCGGGCGATGCGTTCGATGCGCGGATTGTACGCAAGCTGGTTTCGCCGGCGCTGGGAGCGGGGACGCTGCTTCATCCGGCGAGCAAGATGCTGCCTGCCGTTCCGGCGTGGATTTACGCGAACCTGGAGCGATGGCACTATCTTTCATTTCTGCGAACGCGGAACGTGACAGAAATACTGAAGAGCGCCCGGGCGCGAGCCATAGAGCCGGACAAGGTTGCCGCTTTGATCACGCTGGTGGACGAGGACCTTGGCTTCCAATTGCATCAGGCGGTACAGAGGCTCAAGTACGAGTTGTCGAGTGCGCAAACGGCAGAGTTTCGGTTTATCGATGGGACGTTGGAGTTAAGGCAGATCGTAACCCGCGGCGAATTCGAAAGCTGGATTGCCGAAGATCTGGCGGCAATTGAAGGCTGCGTGGAATCGCTGTTCAAGAGCTCATCGGCAACCGCTGCCGATGTTGACCGGGTGTTCCTGACAGGCGGGACTTCGTTTGTGCCGGCGGTTCGCGGGATCTTTGAACGGCGGTTTGGTGCGGACCGCGTCAAAAGCGGGAACGAATTTACTTCGGTCGCGCGAGGGCTTGCGTTACGCGCTGAAGAATCGCTCGCTACCGGAATTCCCAGTCAGGCTTAGTGGCGCATGCTGTTGCCCTGAGCGTGTTGCGCGTCCGGAGTGCTCAGATAGCGGCTGGCAAAGGTGATGAAGGTGGGCCAGTTCGGGCCGGGCGTGTGGCCGCCGGAGTGTTGGCGGAAGGCCAGGTCGCCGTCGATGAGCCGAGTTTCGATTGGCGGAAAGGTCGTGGTGCCCATATCTTTCTTGCCGAGAAGTTTGTAGACCGGGCCAGCGGCGGCCGCGGCCATGAACATGCCTTTGGCATCGACCCAGCCGTCGCCTTTGGTTGCTCCTCCACTGATGAAGACTGGACGCGGGGCCACAAGCGCGATGAGTTCATCGGAATCCACAGGAAGGTCATTGGGATGCAGCGGCCCGGCGTACTTGAGGAAGTTGCCGGCCATCCAGTGGTATTCCTGGGTTCCGGCGACGTTCTCCAGCATTTCTCCCCAGTGGCGACGATAGAGCGCCGCGCCGCCCGCGCCGGAGGAGCTGATGTATCCGATGGCGAAGCGCTGATCGTAGGCCATGGTTACGAGAGCGGCCTTGCCATAACGCGAATGCCCAGTGATGCCGACCTGCTTTGCATTCACGGCCTTGTCGGTTTCAAGGTAATCGAGCGCCCGGCTGGCTCCCCATGCCCACGCGCGGAGTGAGCCCCAGTCGTCAGGCTTGCGGTACTGGCCCTTGTTGCAGAGTCCGATGATGCCTTCGCGCAGGCCTGCGCCGTTATCGGCCTGAATGGTCGTGGGAATCAGCTCGGCATATCCCCAGCCTTTGGCGAGAACCTGCTGCTCCCACGTGGGACCTGCCTGCGGGGGCGGGGCAAAGTTGGGGAAGCGCTTGCGTAACGCCGCCATGAAGGCAGGGTCAAAGCCGAACTCGATGATGACCGGCACCGGGCCTTTCGCGTCGGCGGGAGTGGAGACAGTGAAGTCGATATTGACGGTAATGGCAGGGTCTAACGAGTTGTCGGCGTGACCGACCAGCTTCTTCGTAACCACGCTGAAGTCGCCATTCTTCTCAGTGACCGTGCTGACCACCTCCCATGAGACTTTGGGAGTATGCGCGGGAACGCGCCCGTAAACTTCGCGGTCAAATTCTTCCACAATCTCTGGACGGCGCTCCTTCCACCAGACCTTGGCCGACGTCACCTTCTTACCGTCTTTCAAAGTCAGCGGGTCGGGCAGGTCGGGATAGGGATTGGCCTTCGATTCGTCATAATTGGCGTAATTGGGAGCATCGGGATTGTTGCCGTCTGCGCCGCCGCGAAGCGAGGTGATATGAAGTTGCTCCATCATCTGCTGGTGATCGGCTTCGGAAGCAGCCTGTTGCGCGAGTTGCTCCGGAGTGGGCGCTGGCCGGAGGGCGGAAGCAGGCGCGGGGGTTGCTGAAACCGAAGGAGCCTGACCGATCGCGCGCGGAATAAAAGGCAATGCAGAAGTCAGAAAAACAGCGAGCAAGAGCAAGCGAGACGGGGACTTCGACCACTGGTAGATGGACACGGCATGCTCCTTGAGACTTTTTACGGGTCTCGAACTAATGACGCACGAAGCATACCGATTTTCCCGAGCTTTGACAAATTACCTCGTATGATCTCGCTGCTCGTGAGTTTTATCGGGACTGGCCTGGTCATAGAATCGACGCATCGGCACAGACGTGCGGTACTGATCACCTTCCGCGGGAAAGCAATCTTAGGATGAAAACCGAGCTGAAAATGAAGGGACCGCCCGAGGACGAATCATTCATCGCGACTAGACGTACTCCTACGCAGGGAACGCTGCGCGGGCTGGATTGGCTGAATTTTCTTCTCGCTGATGTTCAGACGGGCGTGGGGCCATTCCTCGCAATCTACCTGGCAGGGTACAGGTGGAATGAGGAAAGCGAGGGGCTCGCCCTTACGGTAGGGGGAATTGCGGGGATTCTCACGCAAACACCAGCAGGCGGCCTTGTTGACTCTCTGCGATCCAAGCGGGCGCTGGTAGGATCTGGCGTTACCGCGCTGGCTGCAGGAGCGCTGTTGATCGCATTGTTTCCGTCGCTCTGGCCAGTGATGGGCGCGCAGATTTTGATCGGCGGAACATCGAGCGTCTTTGTGCCCGCCATATGCGCAATGTCGCTGGGGATCGTTGGGCGCGCCGCATTCGACGCCCGGCAAGGGCGCAATCAGGCGTTCAACTCAGCGGGGAATGTGGTTGCCGCTGTGTCAATGGGGCTGCTCGGCTACTTCGTCTCAAACCGCAGCATCTTTTTCTTTGTTGCGGCGTGCGCGGCGCCGACTATCCTCGTCCTGCTGACGATCCGGCCGGAAGAGATTGATTACGAACTTGCTCGCGGCTCAAAGGACGGCGAGCAGAACGCCAAAGTGGAAAGCGTCCGGGTACTCTTGCAAGATCGCCCACTGGTGATCTTTCTAATCTGCGCTGTGATGTTTCATTTTGCGAACGCCGCCATGCTTCCACTGCTCGGAGAGTTTCTGGCGAAGGGACGAGGACGAACTTCGATGCTTTTCATGTCGGCCTGCGTGGTGACAACCCAACTTGTCGTTACGCTCCTCGCGACCTGGTGCGGGCGAAAAGCCGGATCTTGGGGCCGAAAACCACTCCTGATGATCGGGTTCGGCATCCTGCCGATACGCGCAGTTCTTTACACCCTCACATCCAATACGGAGTTGCTCGTGGCAATTCAGATATTGGACGGCATTGCTGCAGCAATCTTCGGCGTTGTGTCCGTGCTGGTGATTGCGGATCTGACGCGCGGCACTGGCCGATTCAACCTCACGCTTGGAGCGATCACCACTGCGGTCGGCATCGGCGCGGCACTGAGCCAGCTGATCGCCGGCAGCCTGGTTCACCACTTTGGCTTCCGCGCCGGCCTTCTCTTCCTTGCAGGCGTAGCTTTGGCGGCGTTCGTAATCTTATTTATCTTTATGCCAGAGACCCGAAACGCGAAGATGGAAAGCGCATGACAGGCATTGCTCGCCTCATAGTTACCCTCGTCATTTTTGGAGCCATGCTCGTCCTGATGATGGTGCGCCCACGCCGATGGAACGAGGCCTGGTGGACTGCGCTCGCTGCAGGTGCGATGCTGGCTCTCGGCCTGGTGACACCGCGCGAGGCGCTTGGCGCTATCCTGGCTGGTAAGAACACACTTCTCTTTCTACTTTCGCTTCTTGCGTTGTCTCTTCTCATCGGCAAGAGCGGTTTCTTCGATTGGTGCGCGATCCGCTGTGCGCGCATTGCGAAAGGAGACGCACACTCGCTTTACCGGAATGCGTTTGTCGCCGGGGCGATTATTACGGCAGTTCTTTCGCTGGACACCACAGCTGTGATGCTCACGCCGATTATGCTGGCCCTGGTAAGGAGACTCAAGGTCCCGGCAGCGCCGTATGTCGTGCTATGTGCGTTCGTTGCGAATGTCGGTTCGCTGCTGCTTCCCATCAGCAACCTGACCAACCTCCTCTTTGCAGACGCCTTCCACCAGACGTTTGCGGCATTCGCGGCCAGAATGATCGTGCCGCAACTGGCAGCGCTCGTGACGACATTTGCCGTGTTGCGTTGGCGCTTCCGACGGGATCTGCCGAACCGCTTCGAGATCGAGGCGTTGCCGGAGCCGGCAAGCGTTGTGCCGCATCGGACCTATTTTCTGACTTGCATAGGAGTCCTCATGGCCGTACTCGTATGCTATTTTCTCGCACCGCTTATGGGGCTTGAGCCCTATGTTTTTGCATTTGCCGCGAGCGGAGTACTGGCGCTTGCAGCCATGCTCTCCGGACGCGTGCAGGTTGGGGCGGTGGCGGAGATCGCCTGGGATGTATTCCCGTTTGTCATTGGACTCTTTATTGCCGTACAGGGGCTTGAAAACCTGGGGATTGTCGCCGCTTCGTCCACCTGGCTTGCAGAGATGAAGCCTGGGTCGGCGGAAAAGCTCCTGACTACGGCGGCCGCAACGGCGTTAGCCTCAAACCTGATGAATAATCTTCCTGCCGCGCTGATCGCGCGTAGTGTGCTATTGCGCTCGCACGCTCACATGGGCACGGTACTGGCTGCGCTGGTCGGGACCAACGTCGGCCCAATGGTGACTCCCTTCGGCTCGCTGGCAACGATGCTCGTTCTCGCGTTTGCCCGAAGGGACGGGGAAGAGGTTCGCACCGGCGAGTTGGTCCTGCTCGGCCTGTGGGCGGTACCTGTGATCGTGGTCATCACAGTGCTTGCCCTGGCACTCACATTCGCGTTCGTTCGTTGACGGATGCAGGATTTGCGAGGGACAGTTCGTTCATTTCCGGCAATAGCTCTGGATTGCAGGAACAATCTGTGGGCGATCGGCGTAGAAGAGATTGGCGCGATTGAGCTTCCACACCTCGCACCGGTGATTGCAAGGAGAGACCTATGCGCAAGATCGTCTGTGTTACTGCCCTTCTGACCGGGCTTTGTCTTTCGGTACCCAGCAGTTTTGCCGCTAATCCTCCGGCATCGAAGAGCGGCTCGGGCACGATCGTGATCGTCTTCAAGGATGGCCACCGGCAGAGCTTCAACCTGGCTGATGTTGCGCGAGTCGAATTTCCAGGGAGCGGGGATGTTGCCAGTTCTACGAGCGCGACGGGGACTGTATTGGCGACACGCGAACATTTCCTTGGGAAATGGGAAGTTGGCGAGGGTAACGGGAATTACTTCTTCATCACCCTTAAGGACAGCGGCGATGCAGAACGGTCACTGGGCGATATTCATGGGAAATGGGTCTACGTGGACGGTGAAGCTCGCGTGACCTGGGACGACGGCGCGCAGGATGCAATTCGCAAGGTTGGCTCGAAGCACGAGAAATTCGCCTACGAAGCAGGCAAATCGTTTACGGATAAGCCGGCGAACGTGACGAGCGCCCGCAATACTACTCCGCACCCCATTTAGGGCTTGTATCGCTGGAAAGCAGATCCTTCGCTCCGCTCAGGGTGACAAGGCTCATTGTAAAGCGGACGATTCTTTGAGCTAAGCCAGTGCCAAATTCAGGTTCTCAATAGCTTCGTCGATTTCGGCGGTGTTCTTGTAGCCGACAGTTACGCAATCGACTCCGGCTGTCTTGAAGGCAAATCGCATCGCTTTCTGGCGGTCTTCGCGGTTGAAGGCGCCTTCACCGACCAGCTTCATGCTGATGACGCCCATCCCTGCCTTGCGCGCCTGGCGAACGTGGGTGACGACTTCTTCGACATTGCCGCGGTCAGGGCCGTCGGGGATTTCAGCGTCCATGCGGGTGCCGTTATGGTTGACGCGGATCATGGCGACCTTGAGCCACTCGTTGCCCGGAACCTGACGGAGTGCGGGCAGTCCATGGACGGATGCGCCGTGGCTGACAATCGTCTTGCGGGCTTCGGCTTCAAGAATCGCGTCCTGCCATTTGCGGGTGTCAACGGGCCAGGTTGAGCCGCGCTGCCAGTGGAGCAGCATGATGTCGAAATAATCTGTGTCGGCGAGTTTGCGCAGCTCTTCTAATTTCTGGTGCGGGTCTACTTCGTGGTAAGTCGTGACCTTGGACATGATGCGATAGCTGTCGCGAGGTAGGCCCTTGAGCGCAATGCCAAGCATCTTGTGCATTTCTCCGTACGACTCGGCGGTCTCGAAGAAGCGGATGCCGTGGTCGTAGGCGTAGCGCAC
>Ga0302325_10029488_pt1 | contig 11337 bp, 10 predicted proteins | sample Palsa_T0_2_FD_201948 | JGI IMG/M metagenome (GOLD analysis project Ga0302325, IMG submission 201948) | Peat permafrost microbial communities from Stordalen Mire near Abisko, Sweden - Palsa_T0_2 | ecosystem: Environmental > Terrestrial > Soil > Palsa > Peat permafrost | place: Sweden: Abisko...
GCTGGGAAAGCCCGCGCGGCCCGATCTCGATCGACCCGGAGACGCGCGACATCATCCAGACCGTTTACATCCGTAAGGTCGAAAAGCGCGACGGTCACCTCGTCAACGTGGAAATCGCCGCCATCCCCAACGTCAAGGACCCGTACAAGGCGGCAATGACGAAGTAAGCGCCGGCCGGCCCGATTGGGCCAGCGCGCGGTGGGCCGGAAATAGCTTGGCCGGCCGCAGCGTGGTCCGCTACGGTATTTGCGTCGGTTCATCGGGGCCCTCCGGCCATGCTCCCTCCCATCGTCGGCGTCCTGTTCGACGGGCTCGCTTACGGCATGCTGCTGTTCCTGCTGTCGGTCGGACAGTCGGTGACGCTCGGCATGATGAATTTCATCAACCTGGCGCATTGCAGCTTCGCCATGCTCGGCGGCTACATCACCGTGGCGCTGATGAGCCGCTACGGCTGGCCGTTTTTCGCCACGCTGCCGTGCGCGTTCATCGTCGCTGCATTGGTCAGCGTCGCCTTCGAGCGCACGTTATTTCGCCGCCTCTATCGCGCGGGCGAGCTCGACCAGGTGCTCCTGACCATCGGCCTTGTGTTCATGTCCGTGGCGGTCGCCGCCTATGTCTTCGGTACCGACCAGCAACCGTTGCAGCTTCCCGGCTATTTGCGCAGCTCAATCACCTTCATGGGCATTCGGTTCGCGGTGTACCGGCTCATTCTGCTAGGCCTGGCGCTGCTCATCACCTTGGCGCTGGTGCTCGGCATCGAATACACCCGCTTCGGCGCCCGCGTGCGCGCCGCCGTCGATAACGAGCGCATGGCGCGCGGTCTCGGCATCAACGTCGATCGCACGTTCGCGATCACTTTCGCGCTCGGCAGCGGGCTCGCCGGTCTCGGCGGCGCGCTGGCGATCGAGATCGTCGGCCTCGATCCCTCTTTCGCTTTCACTTACCTGGTTTACGTGCTGATCGTCGTATCGGTCGGCGGGCTGGGCTCGATCTCGGGCTCCTTTCTCGCCGCCATCGTGCTCGGCATCAGCGACGTCGCCGGCAAATATTACATTCCCCAGCTCGGCGCGTTTCTCATCTACCTGGTCATGATCAGCCTGTTGATGTGGCGTCCGCTCGGCCTCCTTGGGAGACGCTGAACGATGGCGCTGAGCGAAAAGGCGACGAGTCCGCGGCTTTATTTGCAGGCGCAGACGCGGTGGCGGCCCGCCGAGATCGTGTTCTGGCTGGCGACTTTGCTGCCCTACGTGCTGTTTCCGAACTATCTGTCGCTCGCCAGCCAGATCGCCATCGCCGGGCTGTTTGCGCTGTCGCTCGATCTGATCCTCGGTTACGCCGGCATCGTCTCGCTCGGCCACGCCGCGTTCTTCGGCGTCGGCGCCTACACCGCGGGGCTCCTTTCGAAATACGACTGGGGCGAGCCATTGACCGGCTTGGTCGCCGCCGCGTTCGCGGCCGGCATCGTCGGCTATGCCACGAGTTTCGTTATCTGCCGGTTCCGGCATCTCGCTTTGATCATGCTCACGCTCGGCTTCGGGCTGTTGCTGGCGGAGCTCGCCAATACGTTAGGCTGGCTGACCGGCGGCATGGACGGCCTGCAAGGCATCCATACCTGGAAGCTACTCGGTTACTTTCGCTTCGATCTCTACGGCAGGGCCGCCTATTCCTACGCGCTCGCCGTGCTGTTTGTGCTGTTCCTGTTCGCGCGACGGCTCATCCATTCGCCGTTCGGCCTGTCGCTGCGCGGCATCCGCGAAAACTTCGTGCGCATGCCGGCCATCGGCGCGCCAAGCCGCGCGCATATCCGTACCATCTACACCATCGCCGCGGCGCTGGCCGGAATCGCCGGCGCGCTGCTGGCCCAGACCACGGAAACCGTCTCGCTCGATTCGCTCGGCTTCGAGCGCTCCGCCGAGGTAGTGGTCATGCTGGTGCTCGGCGGCACCGGGCGGCTCTATGGCGGACTGGTCGGCGCGGCCATCTATATGATCGCGCGCGATCAGTTTTCCGGGATCGTGCCGCAATACTGGTATTTCTGGATCGGCATTTTGCTGGTGGGCGTGGTCATGTTCCTCCCCAACGGCATCCTCGGCGGCCTGGCCAAGCTCTCGCGCTGGAGCCGGTCGTGAGCGGACCCGCTCTCGCGACGCGCGGCCTGGCCAAGAGTTTCGGCTCGCTGGTCGTTGCCCGCGATATCGAGATCGAATTGCCGAAGGGTGTGCGCTACGCGTTGATCGGCCCCAACGGCGCCGGCAAGACGACGTTGATCAATCTCATCACCGGAATGTTGCAACCGGGCGCCGGCCGCATCTTCCTCGACGACAGCGACATCACTGCGCTGCCGCCGGAGCAGCGCGTGCGGCGCGGCCTCGTGCGCACCTACCAGATCAACTCGCTTTTTCCGCATCTAACCGCGCTCGAATCGGTCACGCTCGCGGTGTGCGAACGCAGCCGCGCAGCGCGCACCTGGTGGCGGCCGCTTAACGCCTACCCGCACGAGATCGACGAGGCCTACGATATTCTCGCCGCGCTCAAGCTCGGGCCGGTCTGCCACCGGCTGACGCGCGAACTAGCCTACGGCCAACAGCGCTTGCTCGAAATCGCGCTCGCTTTGGCGACCCGGCCGAAGGTGCTGTTGCTCGACGAGCCGGCGGCCGGCGTGCCGCGCGAGGAGAGCAATGAATTATTCGCGGCCATTGCCGGCCTTTCCAGCGATATCACGGTGCTGTTCATCGAGCACGACATGGAGCTGGTCTTTCGTTTCGCCACGCAGGTGATCGTGATGGTCGGCGGCCGCGTTTTGTTACAAGGCCCGCCGCACGAGATCGCCGCCGATCCGCAAGTGCGCGCGGTCTATCTCGGCAACGCGCCGGCCAAAGGCCTGCAAGACAAGCGTCAAGAGCCGCATCGCGAGTCGCGTCATGACTGAACCGCTGTTCGCGCTCGACGACGTGCGCGCCGGCTACGGCTCCGCCATCGTGCTCGACGGTGTGTCTTTGACGCTGCCGGAGCGCGGCGGGCTCGCCGTGCTCGGGAGGAACGGGGTCGGCAAATCGACGCTCCTCCTCACCATCATGGGCTACACGCAAGTCGGCCGCGGCCGCATCCTCTGGCGCGGCGAGGACATCACGCGGCGCGCGCCGCATCGCCGCGCCCTCGCCGGCATCGGCTGGGTGGCGCAGGAACGCGAGATTTTTGCCTCGCTCAGCGTCGAGGAGAATCTGACCGTCGCCGCTCGCGAGGGGCGATGGAATCTCGAGGCGGTGTACGATCTCTTCCCCCGACTCGCCGAGCGGCGGCGCAATCTCGGCAATCAGCTTTCCGGCGGCGAGCAGCAGATGCTGGCGATCGCCCGCGCGCTCATGACCAATCCCGCGCTGCTTCTGCTCGACGAGCCGCTCGAGGGTTTGGCGCCGATCGTCGTCGAGGAACTCGCCGCCGCGATCCGGCGCATGACCAAAGAAGGCTCCAACGCCTTCATCCTGGTCGAGCAGCACGCCGAGATCGCGCTGTCGCTGACGCAAGATGCGCTCGTTCTCGAACGCGGCCGCGTCGTCCATAGCGGCGCCTCGGCTTCTTTGCTCGCCGATCACGCCGCGCTCGACCGCCTCGTGGGGTTGCGACTGGCGGAGGTGTGAAGCGGCCGCGAGGATCAAGCAAGCGTCGATAAGCCCCGCCGCTCCCCTGGCGCGATGAGTTAGTGCCGCGCGCCGGATCCGGGTGTCCCCATCGCGTCCTGCTCGCGAAACTCCGCGTCGTAAGTCGTGATTTCACGCATCAGCTTTTCAATCATCGTTTGGCGGACCGCAGCATCGCGGCTGCAAGTCAGTTCCGCCACGGTCTTAGCCACAGCGGAGATGACCTCGTCGGTGTCGAGCGTAGCTCCCTCATCCGGTGCAGCGGAGTACTCGGCAAAAAAGTCATCGATGAGATCGACAATCAGGCAATGCAGGCATGGTCGTTCTTGGGATTGATCCTGGTCATCTGGCATGGCTGCTCATTATGCTTGTGATGGACATGCTTGTGATCAACGGCAACTGCTTTTCCATTCGGTCTGTCCAGCCAGAGTAGCCTGGATTGAGCGTTGCGAAATCCAGGATCGGTGATCGAGCCGGCCGGTCGTTCCCGGGTTTCGCGGCGCTCAACCCAGGCTACAGAACTGCGGGCGGCTTGATGGCGTTCGCCATGGCGACCGCCGCCAGTTCCTCCCACAACTTGCCTGGAATCGGGATGCCGGATTGGCGGCGTGCGGTTTCGGTGCGGCTGGCGCGCTCCCCGGGCAGCAAAATCTCGTCGAAGCCTTTTTGCCGCGGCAGCGCCCTGAGCAAAGCCGCGAGCGTATCGGCATCGCGGCAAAAGTCCGCAAGCGGCCGGAAGCTTGCAACATCGACGGCAAGGATGGCGCTGTTCTGCGTGAGCCGGCGGCGCTTCTCCGGGCCGAGCGCGCGCGCCTGAATCGGCGCCGCGGCAAGCACGCTCGCCAGCATTTCGAACATCAAGGCGAGCCCCGATCCTTTCGGGCCGCCGAGCGGCAGCAAAATCTCGGCGCGAGCGGGATCGGTGGTCGGCTCGCCGTCTTTCGTCAGCACCGTACCGGGCGGCAATTGCGCGCCGGTCGCCAGCGCCTGCAGGATCTTGCCGTTGGAGATGGTGCTGGTCGCCATGTCGAGCACGATCGCGCCGCCGCCGCTCGGCACCGCGATCGCGATCGGGCTCGTGCCTAAGCTTGCGACGCGCGCGCCGTGATAGGCCACGAAGGCCGGCCCGGCGCCCATGATGAGTCCGGCACAGCCGCGCTCGGCCATCCATTGCGCATAGCGGCCGATGGCGCCGGTATGCGCGGTCTCACGCACCAGGCCGAAGCAGACGCCCGCCGTCCGCGCCCGCTCGGTGGCGATGGCGACGGCCTGCATCATCGCCACCGGCCCGAAGCCGTGGCCGCCATCGAGCACGAAGGTCGCGGCGCGATCCTGCGTCAGATGCGGCCGGACTTTGGGATCGATCTCGCCGCGCTCGATCATCTTGAGATAGAACGGCAGGCGCGAGACGCCGTGGCCGTCAACGCCGCGCAAATTCGCCCAAACGAGTCCCTCGGCGACGATCGCCGCGTCCGCCGCGCTCGCGCCCTTTGCCGTGAGCGCATCGCGGATGAAGCGGCCGAGCTCTTCGTGACCGACGACGATGGGACTCTTGTTCATGCGCGCGCCGAAAAATAAGCGTCGAGCCAGTTGCGCAGCGCGTTCCAGACCCGCGTGGAATTCTCGTTGAATAGGAAATGGTCGAGGCCGCTGAACAAATGCAGCTCCGCCGGTTGGCCCGCGCGCTTGAACATCTCGATCGACTGCTCGGTCGGCGTCACCGAATCGTTGGCGGCATGGATGAGGAGGAGCGGCCGCGGCGCGATCTTTCCCACCACCTCTTCGGCGCGGAAATCGAACATGCTCTGCGCGGTCTCGGCCGGGAACATTTCGACCGAGTTGGGCGCCAGCATGGTCACGTTCTGCTTCTCCAGTTTTTGCCGCACGCGATCCGGAATCGGCACGATGTCGTCGCGCGGCACCATCAGCGATTTGCCGGTGCGGGCGCGATAAGTGCGGCCTTCCTCCAGCATAGCGGTGAATTTCGCCCAGGCTTCGGGGGTGGGATGCTGGCCGCGGAATTTGCGCTCGCCATGGCCCCAGCCGCCGTTGGAAATCACCGCCGCGATACGCGGATCGGTGCCGCCGGAATAGACCGCGACCGCGCCGCCGAAGCTCGAGCCGATGACGCCAATCCGATCGGGATCGACGGTAGGATGGCGGGCGAGATACGTCAGCGCATTGCCGAGATCCTCGACTTGCTCGAGACAGATGACGCGGCCGAATTCGCCTTCGCTCTTGCCGCAGCCGCGCATGTCGAAGCGCAAAGTCACGTAGCCGAATTCGCTCAAGACCCGCGTCGGGTGGATGACGCCCACGGAATCGCAATTGCCGCCGAAGCCGTGCAGCACCAGGAAGGCCGCGCGCCGCTCGCCCGTCCGCAAGCCTGCCGGCACGCCGAGCGCGCCATGCAGCCTCAAGCCCGCAGACGGAATGCGCACGACCTCTTCGTTCATGGCGGGGAACGTAGCCCGGATTGAGCGTGAGCGAAATCCGGGGCCGGCTCGCTGGCAATGACGATGGGGCTCAACTCGCCACGAACAGGATCGCGGTATCGCAGCGCTCGAGCAATGCGGCGGCCATGTTGCCGAAGAACAAGGTCTCGCCGGGGCGGCGGGTGACGCCGAGCACGATCAGATCGTAGCCGCCGCGCTTGGCTTCCTTGAGGATCGCGTCCTCGGCGACGACGTCGACGCGCAGCGCGGTGCGCACGCGGGCGTCGTAACGGTCGGCGAGTTCGGCGATGTCCTTGAGCACCGCCTCCTCGTTGCGCCGCGTCGCGCCGCCGCGGCGGACGCGGCCGCGCCCGGCGGCGTCGGATCGGCCGCTCGCAACGTAAAGCGCGCTGACCCGCGAGCCGCTCGACCGGGCGAGCGTAAGGCCGGTCTCCGCGGCGCGGCGCGACACGTCCGTGCCATTGACCGGGATGAGAATTCTGCCGATCGGCCCGCTGCCGCTCGCCAGCCGGCCACCGGCGATGGCGACGGCGAGCGGCCCCTCGAAGCCTTCGGCGATGCGTGTGATTTCCGGCCCGAAGCCGCCGCGCGGCCCGCGCGTCTTGTCGATGCCGACGATCAAGAGATCGTAACCCTTCTGCGCTTCATCGGCGATCGCTTCGGCGCTGTCCGCCTTCTTGGCGCGCGCGGTCACCTGGACGCTACCGGGCTTTTCCTCATCCGCATGCGTTGCCAAAGTGACGGTGAGCGCAGCAGCGTTGCGCACCTGGTTCGATTGCTCCGCGTCCTTGTGAGTCGCCCGGCGCGGCCATTTGCCCGGCCCAAATTCGATGATCGTGGTTGGCTTGTCGCCGGAGCCGGCAATGGCGCCGGCGAGCCGCGAGGCGAATGTGCCGTTGGCGCTGCCGTCAACCGCGAGCAAGAGACGCTCGAGATTGGGCACGAAGCCGCGGGCATCAAGCTCCTCGCGCTCGAGCCGCTGGCGTTCCGCCTCGCGAAGCGGCAGCCGGCGCAGCGCCCAGCGCAGCATCGGCGGCATCGTCATGGTGGTGAGCACCGCCATGCCCACGATCAGCGTGTACAGGTTGCGGCTGAACACGCCCGCCGACAGGCCGATCGAGGCGACGATCACCTCGGTCGAGCCGCGCGCGTTCATGGCGCAGGCGAGCGCGAGCGATTCGGCGCGATTGAGACCGCCGAGCTTGCCGCCGACGAAAGCGCCGGCAAACTTGCCGACGCTGGCAATGACGATGAGCCCACCGGCAAGCAACAGCAAATTGGGATCTTTCAGGATGGTCAGATCGGCGCTGAGCCCCGACAGCCCGAAGAACACCGGCATGAACAACGCCGCGATCAGCCCGCGCAGCTGCTCGTCGATGTGCCGGGTGAGGATCGGCGACTCACCGATCAAAACGCCGGCGACGAAAGCGCCGAGCACCGTCTGCACGCCGATCAGGTAAGTGATCAGCGCCATCGTGAACATGATCAGGAGGATCATGGTGATGACCGCGAATTCGCTGGCGAAATGATCGTTGGTCCAGCGGATCAGGCCGAACACGACGCGCCGGCCGACCGTCATGCTTACCGCCAGGAACAGGAGCGTGCCGACGATGGCGAAGCTCACCGAGCGCAGATCGAGGGTGCCGGACGAAGCGATCCCGAACGAAATGGCGATGATGATCCATCCGCTCGAATCTTCGAGAATGGCGGAGGCAACGATGATCTGACCGATATCGCGGCGCATGAAATTCATCTCGCGCACCACCATGGCGACGATCTTGATCGAGGAGATCGACAGCGCGGTGGCGAGGAATAGCGCGGTGACGAAGCGCGCCTGCGGATTGGGCAGGATCGAATCCGGCAGCATCTCGCCGAGGCCAAAGCCGCAGACGAAAGGCAGCATTACGCCGGCCGCAGCGACGGCGATCGCCGCGCGTCCGACCCGCCGCACCAGCCGCAGATCGGTTTCCATCCCGGTGAGCAGCAGCAGCATGAGCACGCCGAGCTGCGAGACGGCGTCGACCATGCTCTTCTGCTCGGCCGTTTGCGGAAACAGCGCATGCTGAAAATCGGGCCAGACCAGGCCGAGCAGGGAAGGACCGAGCAAAAGCCCGCCGAGGAGTTGCCCCATGACGGCCGGCTGGCCGACGCGTTGCATCAGTTCGCCGAGGCCGCGGCCGACAAGAAGGAGGAGGCCGAGCTCGGCGATGAAGATCGCTTCCGATTTCCCGGAAAGGTTTTGCTCGGCGGCAAAGGCGATCGAGGCGCCGCCGCATAGCACAAAGGCGGCGAGCAGACCGCGCCGCGCTATGGCCGGGGGCACGGCTCTCCACCTCGCCCGCTCGCGGTTACGACGGGAATGCAGCCGTTTCACTCCCCCAATTGACGGATTATTCGCCAATCCAAGCGGCTAAGATTCCGCACGGCGTGCAAATCAACGCCGTCCGGGTTCCGGCGTTCCCCTCCCTGCCGTTATGCGTTTTCCGCTTGGCTCGCCGTCGTTATTTCCTGCGTCGGCCAGCGTTCGTGCGTGAGCGGTACGATCATACGGGTGGAAAAGCCGGCGCGCGCATAGGAGGAATGCACCTCCCCGTTCATCTGCCGCTCGATGACCAGCCCGATCAGGCGGGCGCCAAACCCGCTCCGCCGCGGCCGTCGCGCCGGCGGGCCGTTTCGCTCGACCCAGTCGAACGTGAGCGTCATGCCGCGCCGCGTGCGCGCCACCGACCAGCTCAGCTCCAGCCGGCCTTGCGGTCGCGACAGACTGCCGTGCTTGATGGCGTTGACGGCAAGCTCGTGCAGCGCCGCGCTCAGGCTGAAGGTCGGATCCGGCTCTAGGTCGACATCGGGGCCGGCGAAAGTGGTGCGGTCGAGATAGGCGCCGAGCACGACACGCAACAGCTCGGTGAGCGGCGTCGATTTCCAGCCGGCTTCGGTGATCAGCCTGTGGGCGTTCGCAAGAGCGAGCACGCGCGCCTGATATTTGCTGACCAGCTCGGCCATGTTCCGCGAATTTTTTGCCGTCTGCGAGAACAGCGCCAGCAGTTGCGAAAACAGATTGCCGGAGCGGTGGCGCAGCTCACGGATCATCAATTCGTGGCGCTGCTCCAACTGCCGGCGTTGAATCGCGCCGGCGACCAGATTGGCAACAGCGGCGAGGAATGCGGAATCCTGCACGCTGAATTGCCGGGGCTTGTTGGTGCAGACGCCGAGCACGCCATAGGCGCGGCCGTCTCGCCCGGCAATGGTCGTGCTCATGCCGCTGACGCAGCCGTGGTTGCGCAGATATTGCGGGGTGGTGAAGCGTGTCTCGGTGGCAAAATCGGCGGTGATCACCGGCACCGCGGCGCTTAAGATATACGGCGCGTAATCGTCGCTTTCCTTCGACATCACGATCGAGCCGATGCAGCCGGCCTTCCAGCCGAAGCCGGCGCGCAGCAGCAGATCGCTGTCGCCCGGCATGAGTTCGAGAACCTTGACGAAATCCACCGGCAAGGTGAGCGCGACGGTAGAGACCACATCGTTGAGCAGCCGCTCGATGTCGGTCTCCGCCAATGCGCGCTCGCCGAGTTGGGCGAGCGCCTCTTCCTGCTTGGCGCGGTTGCGTAATTCCTCTTGCAGCTTCACCTGTTCGGTGACGTCGTGGCACAGCCCAACCATGCGCTCCGGCGCCCCATCCTTCATCGTCACCGTGCCGGTTGCCTCGATCCAGAGCTCCCGCCGCCCATCGCGGGGCGCCACCCGATAGCGCACCCAGTATGATCCCCCGGTGCGTAGCGCTTCGCCCACCGCTTCCAACACCTTGGCCCGATCCTCCTCGTGAATGTCGCTTTCGAAAAACGAATAAGTGCCGTCGAAGGCGCCGGGGGACAGACCGCAAATCGACTCGACATTTCTCGACCACGTCACCGCCTTGGTGGGGATGTCCCAGGACCAGATGCCGATCTGTCCTGCTTCGAGCGCAACGCGGACCGTGGCAAAATCCGGAAAGAACGCCGTCGCGGTTTCTTTCGGCGCCGGGTCCGGTTCCGTTGTCGGTGTTCTTTTGACCTCGGGCCTGTCCATACGCTTACAGTTCGACCTCGCCCCATCGGGGGTCAAGGGCGACATTTGGATTACTTAAGGGAAAACAACGGAGCCGCGCATCGGGTTTCGCTCCCGTCGGCCAAATCGGCCGGTGGTTGACGCTGAACGTTGGCTGCGGCCCGTTCAATAGAGGCCGAACGGCGTCGGATTGCTGCTCCATTCGGCGCGCGGCGGCAATTGCTCGGCGGCGACCGGTCGCACCGCTATCCTGGCGGTCATGGCGCCAGGGCCGGCTTCGATCGACACCTCTTTTTGCGGCACTTCCTTTTGATCGCTGACGGGAATTGCGCGCTGATCGTTCGGCAGCACCACGACTTTGCTGCCGATGCCGACGCGATCGTAAAGGTCGATCACATCGGCGTCGCGCATGCGGATGCAGCCGCTGGAGACATGCTTGCCGATCGAAGCCGGGCTGTTGGTGCCGTGGATGCGGTAGTCGGAGTTGCCGAGATAAAGCGCGCGGGCACCGAGCGGATTGCCGGGTCCGCCGCCGACCCAGCGCGGCAGATAAGGCTGGCGCGCGATCATGTCAGCCGGCGGAATCCAATCGGGCCATTCGGACTTGCGCGAAATCCTCTCGACGCCCGACCAGGTGAAGCCTTTGCGCCCGACGCCGATGCCATAGCGCAGCGCCGTGCCGTCGCCGAGCGTCAGATAAAGGAAAGTGTGCGCGGTATCGATGATAATGGTGCCGGCCGGCTCGCCGCCCGTGTAGGAGACGGTCTGCCGCCTCAACGGCGCGGCAAGTTCGTCGCCGGCCGTCGCCGCAGGCGGCTGTTCCGCCGGCGGCGCAGCGTCGCGCAGCATCATGCCATCGCGACCGATGGATTTGTCCGAGAGCGACTGCGCGGAGGCGGTACCGGCGAGGAAAGTCGCGAAGGCTGCACAGAGAGCCGCGGTGCAGGCGCGCCGTGGCAGCTTGGCCGCCGACATGACACACTCCGCTCGTTGAGTTCCGTCAATCAATCGCCGAGGGAGGTCAAAGGTTCCACGTCCAGCAGCGCCGTTATGCGCGGCGCTTTTGGATCAAATTATTTGCAAAATTATCTTTCAGACCACGCAACGGCGGACGATGTCGGCCAGCTGCGGCGCGGAAATCGAACTGAACGCGGCCTCGCATCCAAGCGGAACTTTCTCGCGCAACGCCGGCTGCGCCG
>Ga0302325_10029489_pt1 | contig 11337 bp, 10 predicted proteins | sample Palsa_T0_2_FD_201948 | JGI IMG/M metagenome (GOLD analysis project Ga0302325, IMG submission 201948) | Peat permafrost microbial communities from Stordalen Mire near Abisko, Sweden - Palsa_T0_2 | ecosystem: Environmental > Terrestrial > Soil > Palsa > Peat permafrost | place: Sweden: Abisko...
ACGTGCTGTCCGACCTCGGGCTGGATGGCACGGGCCGTCTCGTCGGCTACCCGGGGGTTTGGGTCGATCCCGCCGGGGCGAAGCCCCGAAAGATCTGTGCCGTCGGGGTGAGGATGTCGCGGTCCCGGTCGATGCACGGCTTCGCTCTCAACGTGGTTCCCGACATGTCGTACTTCGGCCACATAGTTCCGTGCGGGATCGTCGACAAACCCGTCACCTCCCTTGCTGCGGAGGGCATCGACGTTGCGATGAAGTCGGTCGTCGACGCCGTGGTCGAGCGCGCCGCCTCCAACTGGGGCTTCGGACGCGTCGATCGCCAGGACGTGGCATGGCGGGTCATCGATGCCGACCTGTCCCCATTTACAAGAGGCGAAGGCCCGGGTAGGCCTGTCGGAGGGAGCGGCGCGGTTCGCGACGCGCCACCGGCTCCCGAGGCGACGCCGGTGCGGATGCTGGCGAGGCGCCTTTCAGAAGCCGGGGTGGATCCCGGTGCCGGCTTGGATGTCGCCGCGCGCAAGCCCGAATGGCTCCGAGTGAAGGCCCGCATGGGCGAGGAGTACCGCTCTCTCCGCCACACCATGCGGGACCTGTCGCTGGTCACCGTCTGCGAAGAAGCCGGGTGCCCCAACATCTACGAGTGCTGGGCTGACGGCACCGCGACCTTCATGATCAACGGGGATCGGTGCACCCGAGCGTGCGGGTTTTGCTTGGTGGACACGGGCAAGCCGATGCGACCCGATCCCTCCGAGCCGCAACGGGTGGCTGAAGCGGTCGTGCGCATGGGTCTGGCCCACGCCGTGGTTACCACCGTCGCACGCGACGACCTCAGTGACGGCGGGGCAGCAGCCTTCGCCGCCACAGTGGCTTCGATCCGCGGAGCATCCCCGTCGACGGCAATTGAGCTGCTCATCTCCGACTGCAAGGGGGATCCGGCTTCACTCGAGACGATTTTCGACTCGCGACCCGACGTTCTCAACCACAACGTAGAGACCGTCGCCCGCCTCCAGCGAGCCGTCCGTCCTTCGGCCTCCTACGCCCGCAGCCTCGCGGTGCTGGCGCGGGCCAAAGCCGCCGGGCTGACGACCAAGTCGGGGCTGGTGGTCGGGATGGGAGAGACGTTTGAAGAGGTTCTCTCCACGCTCGCCGACCTGCACGGTGTAGGTGTGGACATCGTCACGGTAGGTCAGTATTTGCGCCCGACGTCCAACCACCTGCCGGTGCTGCGGTGGTGGAAGCCGGAGGAGTTCGCCCAAGTCAAGGCCGCCGGTGAGGCCATGGGAATTCCGCACGTCGAGTCGTCGCCTCTCACCCGGTCGAGCTACCACGCCCGGCAGGCGGCAGAAGGCGCGGCCGGTGCGGCCGGTGCGGCCGGCGCGGCGACGGAGTCGTTCGCCAGCACTTCGGGCTCGTTGGCATGAGCGGGGCGCGACTCGTTCGACTGGACCGGGTCCGCAGGCGGATGGCGGACCTCGGCGTCGAATTGCTTCTGCTCTCCCTGGGCGCTGACCTGCCGTGGCTGACCGGTTACGAGGCCATGCCGCTGGAGCGCCTCACGATGCTGGTCGTCCCCCTCAATGGCGAGGCCACGTTGGTCGTGCCGCGGCTGGAGGCCCCACGGGTCGAGGAACAACCCGAAGTCTTCGCCATCCGCCCTTGGTCGGAGAGCGAAGATCCCGTGGCCATCGTCTCAAAACTGGCCGGGGTCGGCGGCGACGTGGCTATCTCGGATCGGACCTGGGCGACATTTGTTTTGGCGCTTCAACGCTGCCTGCCGAGTTCGTCCTGGAGGCCGTCATCGGAAGTGACAGGACCGCTCCGTGCCGTCAAGGACGCCGACGAAGTGGCAGCACTGGCTGCAGCCTCGGCTGCGGCCGACCGGGTGGCGGCCCAGTTGTTGTCAGGTGATATTCCGCTCGTCAGCCGAACCGAACGTCAGGTGTCGCAGGACATCGGACGGCGCCTCATCGACGAAGGCCATCAAAAGGTCAACTTCGCCATCGTCGGGAGCGGTCCCAACTCCGCAAGCCCTCACCACGAAGCGGGTGGGCGCGTGATCGGGACCGCCGATGCGGTCGTGTGCGACTTTGGCGGGACGATGGACGGCTACTGCTCGGACATCACCCGCACGGTATGGACGGGATCGCCCACCAAAGACGAGCGCGAGATCTACGATCTGTTGCAGAGAGCCCAAGCGGACGCAGTCACCTCGGCCCGGGTCGGGGTGACTTGCGAGCAGGTCGACGCAGCTGCACGTTCCGTGATCACCGACGGCGGGTTTGGCGACGCATTCATCCACCGCACTGGCCACGGCATCGGCCTCGAGGAGCACGAGGACCCTTATATAGTCGAAGGCAACGGGAGCGCTCTCGTCCCCGGTCACGCATTTTCCGTCGAGCCTGGTATCTACTTGAGCGGTCGGTTCGGCGCCCGTATCGAAGACATCGTGGTGGCGGCCGAGGATGGGCCTATGGTCCTCAACCACGTCAGCCACGACTTGACCGTGGTGGAGGCCTGATGGACTTGGGTATCGCGGGCAAAGTGGCCCTGGTAACGGCCTCGTCGAAAGGTTTGGGCCGGGCGTCGGCCGAAGCACTGGCTGGCGACGGGGCAAAAGTGGTCATTTGCGGGCGTGGCGAAGAAACCCTGCGGGTCACAGAGGCCGGGATCCGTTCGGCCGGCGGTGAAGTCCACGGCGTAGTTGCCGACGTCACCGATCCGGCCGCCCCGGACTCGCTCGTGGCTGAAACCATCCGTCACTACGGAGCGCTCGACATCCTGGTGGCCAATGCGGGTGGACCACCACCGGGTCGAGCCCTGGATGTGACCGACGATCAGATTGCTGTCGCGGTCAACGCCAATCTCACCACCTCGGTCCGGCTGGTTCGTGCCGCGCTTCCCTCGATGCGATCAGCCGGCTGGGGCCGCATCTGCTGCATCACGTCGTGGTCGGTCAAGCAGCCCATGCGGGAGCTGGCGCTGTCCAACCTGGCCCGCACCGGGCTCTGGGCGTGGGCCAAGACGGCTGCCCACGATTTGTTCGACTCAGGCGTCACGCTCAACCTGGCCTGCCCCGGTCCGCACGCGACCGACAGGATGCTCCAGCTAGGGGGATCGGATGCAACGATGGGAGACCCGGGAGACTTCGGCCGATTGGTCGCCTTCTTGTGTTCGGCGCACGCGGGCTACATCTCAGGTACGGCGGTCATGGTTGACGGCGCGGCCAGCGTGGGCTTGCTGTAACCCCGTGATCACCTTCGAACCGATCGGTGTAGTCATCGGCGGGCGCACCGAGCCAATCGACGACGACTGGGGCGATGTGGAAGCAGTCATCCGCCTCGACCAGACGCGCTTCGGTCGCGACGCGGTGGCCGGTCTCGATTCCTTCTCACACATCTGTGTGGTCTTCTGGTTCCACCTGGTGGACGAGGCATCGATCGTTACCGGGTCCCGGCATCCCCGGGGAAATCCTAACTGGCCTGAGGTCGGGATGTTCGCCCAGCGGGCCAAGATGCGCCCGAACCGGATCGGGGTGTCGAACTGCGCGCTGATCGCCGTCGACGACCTCGACCTGCGCGTGCGCGGCCTCGATGCCATGGACGGCACTCCGGTCCTCGACGTCAAGCCGTTCATGCGCGAGTTCGAGCCCACTGAGACGCATCAGCCGTCCTGGGCCAGCGAGCTGATGGATGGCTACTACTAGTAGAGCCGGCCGACAGTGTCGGCCGACGGTGCCGGCCGACAGTGGCGGGCGTGGGCGACGGGGGGCGGTTGGTTTTTTTGGGACCACTTACTGCTTCTGGGTCCAGTTATGCGCCGGCGGCATGGACAGCGCGTCCCAAAAACCCAGACTGGACAGATGGCGGGCCTGACCGTCGACGGTCGTCTAAGGGCCGGCGTGCCGGCTCAACATGCCCTGGACGGCAGGGTCAGGTCGGAGTTGGCTTGAGGGTGTCCGGCCCTTGCGTGGGCTGCGTCTGCGGCATCGGTATCGGGTAGGCCGGGGTCGGGGGGTTGAGCTCGAGCAGCTGGCTGGAGTTGCACTCGCCCTCGATGGGGGCCTTATTGATGCTGTGGGGCGTCGCGGGCAGGGTGGGACGCTTGTTGATCGGCGTTCCGAGCGTCGGCAACGCGGCGGTGAGGTCGCCGACGGCACCCATTCGCCAGTCCGAGACGTTGGGAACGGTGACTCCGAAGCGTTCGGCCACAAATTGCAGCTGTGAGGTGTGGTCGAAGGTGTCCGAACAGACCCACCCTCCCGCACTGAACGGAGACACGACCAGCATCGGAACCCGTACTCCGAGTCCGATGGGGCCGGGGTAGCTGGCTGCATCCGAGGATGCCGTGACGTATTCGCCTGGGGTGGTCGGATCCGCGGGGAACGGCGGTGGGACGTGGTCGAACCATCCGTCGTTCTCGTCGTACATGATGAACAAGACCGTGCTCTCCCACACCTCCTTGTTGGACTGCAAGGTCTTCAACACCTGCGCCGTATACCACTCGCCCAGCGATGCTGGCGCCGGGGGATGCTCGTCGTAACCGTCGGGCGGGATGATCCACGACACGGCAGGGAGTGTGTTGTGCAATACGTCGTGGGCGAGGTCATCCGGGCCGTTGGCCGCCGTCAGACCAGAATCGTCGGCAGGAACGTTCGGCCCGAAATAGTCGAAGGCGTTGTGGTAGAGCGTGGGGTTCACAGACTTTTGGTATTGCTGGAAATACATCAACACGTTCTTGCAGAGAGTCATCGAAAGGGAGCCGCCCGGCTTGTAGTTCGGACCGTAAGGGTTGTACACCTTCCACGACACGCCGGCATCGGCGAGCACCTCGGGCATCGTGGTCCACGAGCAGGTGAACTCGAGGTCGGCGTCGGAATTGGTAACCAGAATCGGTCCACCGGCAAGCCCGGCCGGATCCAAAGTCCCTGTCATCTGCAGCAGTCGGTTGGGATGGGTCGGCCCGAGTACCGAGCAGAAGTAGTTGTCGCAGATCGTGAAGTTCTGCACCAAGTCGTAGTAGAAGGGCAGGTCCGAGCTGTCGTAGTAGCCCATGGTCATGGTTCCCAGGTCTGGGCCTTCGTAGGAATTGGACGTATGGGTGGAGACAAAGCTGTCCATGGCTCCGCTATTCCAGGAGGCATGCTCGGCCTGCCATGAGTGCGACAGGTCGTACGTGCATTCCGCCATGGTCGTGGCGGTGTCGAGGTGGAATGGCAATAGGGTCGCATCTGCCCCCCCCGGCCAGGACTGGGCGAAGGCTGTCGAATCGGCATTAAAGCCGTTCACGCCTCCGAGCGACCCGTAGTAGTGGTCGAAGGAACGGTTCTCGTGCATGAGGAACACCACATGCTCGACGGCGCCCAAGTCTGAACCTTTCGGCCGCACTGATGCCGCCGCCCTGAGGGTGCCGCCCCCTTTCGAGCTGAGCACCGTGGACCTGGAAACACCCAGTGCCACCGTGGCGGAAAGACCCCCAGCCAATACCTGCCTGCGGCTATACCGTGGTTGTGCCATACCCGATGGTGGCACGAATGGCGCCTTTCCGCACGTGCGACGTCATCCCTGAGACTTATCGGTGGATCCTCCCTGGTCACGGATGGTTCCGAGGATGTCGGCGAGGTGGTGCTCAACTTCGTGGGAGTTGCGCCGGATCACGTCCAAGGCGTTGAGGATCCCGAACTCGGGATGGGTCGCCCGGGTGTCGGAAGGCGCAGCCTGGGCCGCGTCGAGCCAAACGTTGACCGCGCTGGCGTAGGCGCGAAGTCCGACGACCGGGGAAAGGGCGGAATAGTTGCGGGCTCGGGCTATGTCGTTTTCGTCCCAAGCCGCGAGCCCTCGGGCCGGGTCGAGGTCCAGGGTCCACAGCCGCTCGGCGCCGTACCGTAGGACATCGACGGTGTGCCAGAGGTACTGGACGACCGACCACCGTCCGACCCGTGCGGGGAGGTACGCGTCTCGGCCTGCCACCGCCACTTCGAGGCGCGGCAGGGAGGAGGCGACCAAGTGGATCGCGTCCGCTCGGGTCATGGTCCAGGAGAAGCCACATTCCGGGCAGGAATCGCTTTCGGTAGGCCCAATCATGGGAGCAGATGCTACGGCCTGACCCTAGTTGTCGTGTGTCTGAATGATGAGAGTCACGGTGTTGCCCGGCTGCGCGCCGATCGTCTGTCCAGTCCGGTTTTTGGGACGCGCTGTCCATGCCACCATGCCACAGGCGAGTTACTGGTCCCGAAAGCAGTAAGTGGTCCCAAAAAACGCACCACACCCCGGCCACTCCGGCTCCGCGCCCCGGCCAAGGTGGTTGAGACGGGGGCGAAAGTGCTAGAAGGTCTGGCACCTTCGAGTCATCAGAGGGCGGAAGAGGGGACCAAAAGGGTGTCCAGATCGGGCCAGGCAGGAAAAATGACGAGGGCGATGCTCTTCGGCGCCCTTTTGATCGGGCTCGCCGGGTGTGGTTCGAGCCACCGGTCGGCCACCAGCACCTCGACATCGACGGCTGCCTCCTCGTCCACGAGCACGACTTCGACCCCTACCTCGGCACCGGGTTCGACCACTACGGTGGCGACGCTTGCGATCCGGACGACCGACTGGAGCAGCGTGACGTTGCCAGGCGCCGTGTGCGGCGCGCCAGAGCCGATTCGGCTGCAGTCGAGTCAAGCGACTGTGGCGTCTAGTCGGTTTCCGGGAGTAACCGAGGTTCACGTGAGCCTGTCAACGGTTGTATACGGCGACCTCTTCGGCAGCGGTCAGCAACAAGCGGCAGTGAACGTCGGGTGTGACAACGGTTCGGGTACGGCCGACGGGCAGCTCTCGGACTCCTGGGTGATCTACTCGGCCAGTACCGGGACCCTCCAGATCATCGGCACCCTCACGACGCAGCAGCCAAGCGCCCCCGATCTCCCGCACGTGGCCTACTTCAACACGCAACCCGGCGGGATAGTCATACAGCAGGGGAAAATCACGGTTCACGAGCTGTGGTACGCCACGCAGGACCCGACATGCTGCCCCAGCGTCGAGGCCACGACCGTATGGACTTATGCCGACGGGCTCCTGGTCCGGAGCAGCACCACCCACACATAGCTGGACGCGCCACGCGCCCAGTCGAGGAGACCCATGAAACAGCTCAGCGGTGTCGACGCCAGTTTCCTCTACATGGAGACCGGTTCGCAGTTCGGCCACGTGAGCAGCCTGGCGATCTTCGCCCGGCCGGACGCGCCGGGCTGGTCGGCGTACGAGGCCATGCAGGCCAAGTTGGCCCGCCGTCTCCCGGATCTCGAACCGATGCGTCGGCGCCTCGTCGACGTTCCCTTCGGGCTGGACCACCCGTTCTGGATCGAGGACCCCGACTTCGACTTGGAGTTCCATCTCAGGGAGTCGGCGTTGCCCGCTCCGGGTTCGGACGATCAATTGAGCCAGCTGGCGGCCCGCCTGATCGCTCGGCCCCTCGACCGGCGCCATCCCTTGTGGGAGGTGTACGTGATCGACGGGCTGCGACAAGACCGCTTCGCGGTGATGGCCAAGCTCCACCACGCCACCATCGACGGCGCGGCTGGAGCCGAGCTGATGAAAATCCTCTACAACTCCGAACCCGGAGCCCAGGACGAAGCCCACAACACGAGTACGCCGAGGCCCGAGCGTGTCCCGAGCCCGGCCCAGACGATGTCGCGGGTAATGACCGGCGCAGTGGGAAAGCCCGGCAAGTTCATCAAGCTACAAGTGAGGTCCGTCCGAGCAGTGGGTGAGCTCACTCGCAACCGGGGCCTGACTGGGGTGGCGGACCTCATTCGCATCATCCCGAACCCCGTGGGCGCCAGGATCGCCGCCCGCGCCGATCGCGACGCCGACTGCGCCCCGTCGCCACCGGAAAACGCGGCCCCGTCGACGCCTTTCAACGGCGCCATCACTCCGCACCGGCGCGTGGCGCTCAGGTCGGTTCCTCTCGCCAAGGTCAAGGCCATCAAGGCATCCGCGGGAGCGACAGTCAACGACGTGGTCATGGCCGCCTGTGCCGGGGCCCTGCGGCAATACCTCCTCGGTCATAACGCCTTGCCGACGTCAGCCCTGGTCGCCATGGTCCCGGCGTCGATTCGCACCGGCGCCGAGGAGGACCCGTGGACCAATCGGGTGTCGGCCCTCTTTCCGATTCTCCCCACCACTTCGGCAGATCCGATCGATCGTCTGCGCCAAATCCAGAAGACGATGGGGGAGGCCAAGGACCGATTCGCCCTCGTGCCGGCTGACGTTCTCGTCGACTACGCCGACTTTGCGCCCCCGGCGCTGGCCATCCGGGCGGCGCGGATGTCGAGCCGCTTCCGACTGGCGGACCGGATGAGACCACCTTTCAACGTGGTCATCTCCAACGTGCCCGGACCTCGACACACCCTGTATCTCGATACGGCCGAGATGCTGCACTACTTCCCGGTGTCGACGATCGTGGACGGACAGGGGCTCAACATCACGGTGCAGAGTTATCGGGAGACGATGGACTTCGGACTGGTCTCCTGTCGTGAGTTGGTACCCGATATCGAGGAGTTGGCGGACCTACTCGTGGAGGAGATCGCCGTGCTCGGACGGGCGACGGGGGCGTTCGGGGTCTCCAACTGATGCGCCCAGAGCCCTTGAAAGCTACTGAACGGCCCGGTCCCGACCTTCCCAGTAGGGAGCACGCAAGTCGCGCTTGAGTACCTTCATTGCTCCTGACAGGGGGAGCGGATCCGAGCGGAACTCCACAACCTTCGGCACCTTGAATCCGGCTATCCGTTCCCGAGCCCAGGCCTTGATGTCCTCTTCGGTCACTTCGGCGTCGGGTCGCACGACGACGATGGCGAGCACCGCCTCTCCCCACTGTTCGGATGGGATGCCGATGACCGCGACCTGGGCCACGGCGGGATGGCTGGCGATGGCGTTCTCGACCTCGGCCGAGTACACGTTCTCCCCGCCCGTGACGATCATGTCCTTGACGCGGTCGACCAGATAGACGTAGCCCTCCGGGTCGAGATAGCCGGCGTCGCCTGTGTGGTACCAGCCGTCCCGGAACGCCGCCGCCGTCTCTTCGGGCCGGTTCCAGTACTCGCGCATGTAGTTGCCGGCCTTGGCGCAAACCTCTCCGGACGTGCCGGCAGCGACGATCGCGCCGCTCTCGTCCTGGATGCAGAGCACGGACCCTGGCATCGGCCGTCCTGCGGAGCGGAGAAGGTCACCGCCCCTGCGGTGCTCCTCGGGGCCGAGGCAGGTCAACAGACCGCAGCTCTCGGTCATCCCGTAGCCCTGGTAGATGTCCACGTCGGGGAACAATCCGAGCACCCGCTCCAGCAAGGCTGTCGGCATCGGCGAAGCGCCGTAGGTCAGGACCTTCAACGACTTGAGGCGTTCCGGCTTGAACGCCGGGTGGTCCAGGAGCATGCCGATCATGGTGGGCACCATCACCGTCATGGTCACTTGATCGCGTTCGATGACGTCGAGCACAGATTCCGGGCTGAAGACCGGCACCGATGTGGTCAGCCCGCCAACCGACGGGACAGCCAGGATCCCTCCGAGCGAGGCGGCGTGGAACATCGGAGTCTGATGCAGGTACACGAACTCCTCGGACATGCCCCATCGCGTCGCTACCTTGTATACGTCGAGCATGAGGGCCCGGTTGTCGAGGACGACGCCCTTGGGGAGACCGGTCGTCCCGCCGGTGTACATGAGGATGGCGACGTCGTCCTCGTCCCGCTCCTGCGGCACTTTCGGGTCCCCGGCCCCGATCAGGTCCTCGTACTTGAAGTCGTGGGGCGTGTCGCCCTCACCGATGAGTACGACCTTGTCGAGGCCGGCCTCTTCGCGCACCGCGTTGATAGGACCGGCGAACCAACTGTCGACGAAGCAGACCTTGCAGCCGGAATCGGAGAGGATGAACGACAGCTCCTTGGGCGCCAGTCGGAGATTGAGAGGGTTGATGACGCTGCCGCTCAGGAAGCTGGCGTGGTACAGCTCGAGGTACTCGTGACCGTTGAGCGCCATCACGCCGTACCGGTCACCGGGCCCGATACCCAACTGGGTCTTCATGCCATCAGCCAGCCGGCAAACACGGTCCAGATGCTCGGCGTAGGTCGAGCTGAAAGCTCCGTCTATGACGGCCGTCTTCTTGGGCAGGCGCTCGACCGCCGGCAAGAGGTAGCGGTGGTATACGAGTTCCTTCAACGGAGTCGCCCTCCTCAGCGTGACCGCATGTCACGCGTTCCGGGGATCATACGACGCCGATCGGGTTCAGTAGGCGGCGGTGCCAACGCCTTGGGGCTGAAGGTCAGACCACCAGGTGCTCGTCGGGGGCGCGAACGCCGATGACGGCGAGGGTCCGGCCCATCCCGAGCCAGGCCCCGCAGCACATCGTCAAGTCGGCAAGCTCGTCGTCGGCAAAAGCGTCTCTCATGCGGGCCCAGAACTCGTCGTCCATCGACAGGTGATCCAGCGCGAATTTCTGGCCGAACTCGGCGGCCAGGCGCTCTCGTGGCGTCATCGTCTTGCTCGACCGCCAGTCGGCGATCTCGGAGTAGAACCCCTCGTCTATGCCCGCGGCTGGGCCGCCCTTGGCCCGTGTGTCCTGGCAGACCGCGCAGTCGTTGATCAGGGCGATGCTGTAGCGCGCCGCCTCCCTTTCCCGAACGTCGAGCTTCGAGTGGGTGTAGACGGCGTCGGCGAGGGCGCCCATGCCCATGGCGAGCTCGGGTCTGGACAGGGTCCAGTCGACGTGCTCGCCCAAACCCCGGTCGCGGAACTCGATTCGTGCCATGGCGCGATCTTAAGTGGTCCGAGGTCATCCGTGGTCGGGCCGGTCCTCTCCGCGAAATCTCAGGAAAAAAATGGTCCGCCGCGCACCGGAGCGGTCCGAGTGACGCGATGATGCGAGAAGGACGCGGGTGGCGGCCCCGATGAGACCCCCCCGGTCAACAGGATGCAGGAGAGGAGGATCAGTGAGTATGGCCATGTCGCTGTCCGGGACCTTTGATGCTCCCGACCTAGCTGAGTTGCTCGCGCTCCTCGATCACCGGGCCTGCACGGGGCGTTTGAGCATACGAGCCGGATCCATGCACGCCACCATCCGCCTCGAAGGCGGGTGCGCCGTGGGCGCCGAGGTCAGTGGCGCTATCTGGCGCGACGCCGGGCGCGACTGGCGGTCCTCGCTCGGCGAGGCCTTTCTCCAGGTGCTCCGGGTTGGTCGGGGCTCGTTCGAATTTCAGCCGGCCGATCCCGTGGAAACTCGGTCCGATCATCGTGTCAAGCTGCCAGAGGCGGCGGCCGCCGCCCACGAGCGGCTGGCCCTGTGGCGGGAGGTCGACCCCGTGATCCCCTCGATGGGGGC
>Ga0302325_10029490_pt1 | contig 11337 bp, 17 predicted proteins | sample Palsa_T0_2_FD_201948 | JGI IMG/M metagenome (GOLD analysis project Ga0302325, IMG submission 201948) | Peat permafrost microbial communities from Stordalen Mire near Abisko, Sweden - Palsa_T0_2 | ecosystem: Environmental > Terrestrial > Soil > Palsa > Peat permafrost | place: Sweden: Abisko...
GTAGTCCGTCGCGCAATCATCCCAGAGGCCACTGAAACCGCCTCTGATATCGGGATCACGGCGTATTTCACTGCCTGTGGCTTGACTTCAGATGAGGCCGTCGTTGCTCTCGGCAACGCGCTCGGTATGTTCGCTGATGCGGTGTGCGGCCTTGAACGGTAAAATGGACATAATGCGGGCGAGTAGCTCAATTGGATAGAGCACCGGCCTTCTAAGCCGGGGGTTGCAGGTTCAAGCCCTGCCTCGCCTACCACTCGTTGGGATCTTACTGAGAAATCAGGAGATACCCAATGGGTACCGCTTCAAACTCCCTGCAAGCACCGGCTTACCCGCCTAAGCCGATTTCCCGCCTCTTTTCCGGCTCAATTCTCAAATTCATCCTCGGTACGGGCTCGCGTTGCCGTCACCGTGATTACCTGCCAAACTCCAATGGCTCGCTCGATATATGCCAGGATTGCGGCGCTCGGCGCAGCCACCTTTTTGATGGCATCAAAACCCGCCTCGGCTCTTGGACTATGTCCGCGGCCTCGCCGGCGCTCTCCAGTCCCTCCATTCTGGCGATGCAAGACACGCTCTCGCCCGAGCCCGGAACAACCATTCTCGTGTTTGAAACCAACCTGGCCGGCGCTCATTACACCGATGAGGCCCGCTTTGCCGTGGCCACCGCCCGGGCGCGTTGGAACGTGGCCGAAGGCATCACGGGCAACGCCTATGCCCTGCCAACCTGCGATGAGCACCTCAAGCCGCGCAGCGCCGAAGAGATCGCTAAGAGCGTTGATCGCTTTCTCGGCTTTGCGGCTCGCCACTCGAATCTCGGTTTCGACCTAAGCCGCTTGAGTGATGAAGTGATTGCCGTGATGTGCGAGCGCTACGCGCCGGCATCCGAGCAGCGCCAGAAAGAGGCGCTCTAATGGCTACCGTTCAACCCATCCTCATCCCTGGCCTAGAAGCGCTCTATGAGGCCGCGGTGCCCAATGTGCCTGCGCAGGCCAAGCCTCGGCTCACTGCTCAACTGGCGCGCGTTGAAAGCCTCATGCTTGATGGCCGCGCGCGTTCCCTGTCGCAAATCTCCGCGGCGCTTCGCAAGCTCTATCCACAAACCCGTTTTCCCGAGGCATCGGTTAGCGCTCGGCTGCGCGATCTGCGCCGCAAGGGTTACAAGGTGGCACGCGAGGATCGCGGTGAGGGCTTGAGCCTCTATCGCCTTGAGAAAGCCGAGGCGGCCAATTGATCGTTTACATGATCGCCAACCGCACGAGCGGCAAGTGCTACATCGGCAAGACAACGGCCACGCTCAAAGCTCGGTGGCGCCAGCATCGCACCGAGGCGCGGATCGGGAGAATCGATTCTCCGCTCTACCGCGATATGCGCATGATGGGCATTGAGTCTTTCGTTGTGGCCGAGCTGGCCGCGACCAATTCGCAGCGCCGATTGAGCCAGCTTGAGCGGAAGTTTATCCGCAACTTTGGCGCCACCAATGAGCTTTACAACCTCGACAACCACTCGCACGGCGGCAAGCCTCGGCGCGCCGCCGGCATAACTCGCCGCGCTCTTCCGAAAACCCACCGTGACAGGATCGCGGCATCTCTGCGCAGCTACTACGAGCAGCGGAAGGCGGCCCAATAATGGCGACCGCAATCGCAAGCAACGCCGGCAAGATCCACATGTATTCGGGCGCGATAGTAAATCCGTTTTACCTGCAGCCCGAGGATATTTGCTTAACCGACATCGTCTATGGCCTGGCCGGAATACGGCGCTATCAAGGCCAATCACGGCTCACAGTGGCGCAACACTCATGCCACGTTGCCGATGAGCTGCAAAAGGCATACGGCGATCCGCGGCTTACCTTAGCCGGGCTTATGCACGATGCCAGCGAGGCATATCTCGGCGATATTCCGAGCCCGATGAAATGCTTGCCCGAATTCGAGTTCTACAGGGTGGCAGAGGATCGGGCGATGCAGATCATTGCGCGGCGCTTTGGCTTTCTCTATCCGCTCGCGCCCGAGGTGCATGAGGTGGATGTGCGGATGCGCTTCACCGAGCAGAGAGATATCTATGGCCGCAAAGCGCGGCCAGATGACTCACATCGGGCTTTCGCTCTCAAGATTGTGCCGTGGAGTGATGCCGCCGCCGAGCTTCAATTCCGCACACGGTACTACCGACTTACTCGTGAGCTGCGCTAGGCGCTCAACCTCCACACTTCCCACCCATGAAATCAGGAGAAAGCAAGATGGCCACTACCCTTGAAATGCCTGCCGCCGCAGCAACCACTAAGGCAACTATCTCCCTGGATCACTTGCGCCAGGCGCTCAAGATCATTGAGCCGGCGCTCGCCGGCAAAACCACGATTCCGGTATTGCACTCCGTACGGATGGAGCAACTACCCGAGGGCCTGGCCGTGCAGGCCACCGATCTTGAGATTGCGATCCGCGCGCTCATCCCTGAGAATACCGAGCTTGATCGTGTGCTCTTGATCTCATCCGATCGATTCCTCTCATGGGTTAAGCTGCTCGCCGGCGAGGTCGTAAAGATCAGCGCCAACGCAGCGCGGGCCTCGGTGAGTTGTGGCCGATCCAAATCCGCCATTCCCACCTATGGCGCCGGCGCCGGCCCAAGCTATCAGCCCTTTAATCTCTCCGAGGGCGAGGCGCAGGCCATAAAGCTCGCGCAGGCAGATCTCGCGCGACTCTTCAAATTCGGCGGATTCGCTATGGGCGATGAATCGCGCTTTGCACTCAACCAAGCCCTGCTCGTGGGCAACGGCAAGACACTGCGCATCGTGACCACGGACGGCCACCGCCTGGCCATCTACGATATGGCCTCGCGTGTGGAAGTAAACCAGCTCTTGCCCAAGCGCTTTATCCGCGCCGTGCAATCGGTTCTCAACGACGAGGGCGATATCACGATCAAGAGCACGCCGGCCTCGCAGCTCGCAGAGATCGCTGCAGATATTCCGGTTTTCATTCAGTGTGTCAAATCTGCAAGCTCTTTCCCGGCCTATGAAAAAGCGATACCGGCGAGCCATGATGTTGCAATCTCATTCAGCGCCGCCGAGATGTACGGCGCGCTTGGCCGTTGCCTCTCGATGGGTGACCGCTCTACGAACGCCCTGGCCCTCCGATTCTCAGCCGATGAGATCCTCATCCACTCATCCGATGCGCAGGCCGGCGAGTCAGATGAGGTAATCAGCGCAACCGGCGGCCCTGAGACGCCGATCACCATTCGCCTAAACGGTAAGTACGTGGTCGATGGCCTCAAGCCATTGGATGGAGATGCCGAGATCCTGCTCTCTCGTGCGCCTCAAAGCGCTCTCACCATCCGCGCCACTCCAAAGCCCGATGAACTTTACCAATACGTGATCATGCCCCTGGCCAACAAAGGCGGTAACTAGGCGCCATGACTAAGGCAGAGGCTCGGAGAAAGTATTGGGAGAATATAACGCCCGAAGAGCGCCGCGCGCGGATGTTGGCCGCGCGTAGCGCTCGCAAGCGTAGCACTCGGCTCGATGACGTGGCCGCCGAGTTGGGGATTGCCCGGAGCGTGGCGCGCCACCTTACCTTGGAGCGCGCCGTCGAGATCCTCAAGATGGACACCGCAGGCCGCATTGAGGCGATTCGATTGGAAGGGCGCAAGCGCCGCAAGGCCCGCGCGCCCAAGCCCGCACGAGCGCCGCGCGTTGAGCGCCCGGAAGATCCGGGGCAAGTTGAGCGAATGATGCTCTTGGTATCGAAAAGGAGAGGCGCTTAGATGGCCGGCGATTGGCAGCGGTGGTACCAGCACGAAATCGATAAGTGGCAAGGCAGCGCAACCGTACAGACGTTTTCAGACGTGGCTTACAGAGGCTTTCACAACTTGATCATGGCTCAATTCCAAACCGATGACGGCAAACTGCCCAACAATCCGGCGCAGCTCGCAAAGTTGAGCCGGCTTGGGCCTCGGTGGGCAAAGGCCGCCGATGAGGTGCTGGCCGAGTTTCAGGATGACGGCAACGGGCGCATCTTCAATGCCACGCAATACAAGGCTTGGGAAGCGGCAAGGGCTCGCCACGAGGCTTATGTTACTCGCAAAAGCAAGCGCGATACATTGCCCGGCGGCAAGCCAAAAGCCGGCGATCCGGCGCCCATCGATACCCCATCGATAGGTGATCGATCAGGCATCGATACCCCATCGATAGAGGATGGATCGGGCATCGATAACCCATCAATAGACATTTCGCAAGGTATCGATGACACGAAGGAGAAGGAGAAGAAGAAGGAGAAGAAAGATAAAGACAAAAGCGCAGGGGCAAGCCCTGCGCCGGTTGATCCGGTTCTCTTTTTCCCGTTGGCCGAGGGTACGCAATACGGCGTTGACCGCTCGCGCTTGCCAGGTTGGCAAGAGGCTTTCCCTGGCGTGGATGTGTTGCACGAGCTTTACATGATGCGCGAGTGGCTGATCGCAAACCCAACGCGCCGTAAGACGGGTCGCGGTATTTCGGCTTTCGTTGTCACCTGGCTATCACGGGCGCAGGATTCCGGCAAGACAGCGCCGGCGAGCCCGGCGACGGTGGGAATGTACACCGGCCCGGCGCCTGCGAAAGCAGCAGAGCCTAAATCTATCGGCGAATTCATGGGACCGAATTGGTGCGCTCACACGGTTGCAGCCCACGAAGCCGGCAAAGGGCTGAACGATCTGCAGCGCGATTACATCCGCGAATTAGCCAAAGCCTCGAAACCCGAAAGTGAGGCCGCCTGATGGCGCAAACACTCGATGTAAACCGTTGGCACGCCTGCAGGCCGCAATACACGTACACGCCGGCGATGTGGTTCTTTCACCGCCTGATTGAGTCCGCTTACCTCGATGCCACCGCGATTGTGGACCGGCGCCCGAGCGATGAGGCAATCCTGGCGCGGGATTGGATCGCTTGCTCAATCGAATTGCCGGCGGCGAGTGAGCCGGGCTTTGTGAGCTTTGCCGAGTGTTGCCACTGGCTCGGCATCGACGCCAATACCGAGATGGTTGGACTGCTCGAAAAGATCGATCAGCTCGGCGATTTTGACACCGACGAAGCATTCGAGCGGCTTGAGTCTTTGAGCCTGCAAGAGGCCGCCGACGATCCCGAGCCGCTTTTCGAGGATATGCGGATTGTGCCGGCGGTTGACCAACTAACGATGTTTATTTAACCCGCGAGAGGATAGAAAACCATGATGAATACAGCTCTTTTGCTCATCGGCTTTGTAGTTGGCTCAACCGCTGCAAGCCTCGCCATTATGTGGGCGTATACGCGCCCGTGGGGCCGCAAGGCGCAGCAACGCGAGGCGCAATACCAAGCGCAGCGCCAGGCCGCCGAAAGTGCCTTGGATCTGATTGCGCTTGAGCGCAACCGGCAACAATGCGAATGCGGTTATGTGCCCACGCATGACGATGTACACGTTGCCGGCGAGCTGGCCTTGGCCGCGGTTGCTTATGCAAGCCCGCTCGATATCGATCCGGTACGCGGCGGCCAATCGCTCGGCATTGTCGATTTCGAGGGAAACATCTTTCCCGTGTATCCATTCAACGGACGGCCCGAGCAGGTCTATTGCGGTGAGCGGCGGTGGTTGCCTTTCGAGCAGCGGATTCAGCAACTCGTGATTGCCGGCGCCTTCATCGTTGCCGAGATCCAGCGTTACCAAAGGATGGGCGCCGATGTTCGGTAAAGACTGGGATCTCAAGAGCACCCACTCGTTAGAGGCCGCCGCGGAGTATTTCCGCAAGAAATCCGATGCGCTGATCGTGATTGTCATACGGCCTCACGATGGCACCCTAGCCGCGGATCTACTGATCGACGGCATCGACGTTGAGGATCGGTTGAATCAGGACATTCACAAACTCACTAACTCACTGCAGGAGATCCGCGATATCGAGCGCGCAAGGCAACTCAAGAGGGAGAAAAAGCAATATGGGACCTAAACGGCAGACGCCGCTCGTGTGGCGACAGAATCTCTTTCGGCCCGAGCGCGCATTTGTCCCGGAGTGCAGGGGTTCACTCGGTAGGACGCTTAGGTTTCCCAGCACCTGGAATCAATAGCGGTCCAGTGATCGGCTGCAATGATTGCCACGCGATCAACTCGGTGCCAATTTGTGGCGTTGGCAGATAACGCCAAATCCAATAAGAAAATCGCCATTGGTTGGAGTCGTTATCGAACTTAATCATCAATTGTTCGATGGTGGGTCTGTTCCGAGCAAAGACCCTAAAAGTGTAGACATTCTCCTTATCTCGCTTTGGACGAATTACAACGTCTCCCAAGGCTGTCCCATAGGTGCTACTTACCGAGCCAAGAGCGATCTTCGTCGGATGGTAGTTTTTTGCGAAGTCCTCTGTGCTAGTTGGCTCTCCTTCTTGGATGAACACCTGCGCATCCCAAACCGTATTACTCCCAGTATCGAAAACCTGAATGGAAAACTCATCGCTGTCCGTAGGAAGTAAATCTTTCGGTGATGGAGAAAAGAAAAGATAGTCACTGCCTCCAGTCATACCATCTAAAATCGCTTGATTCTTGGTCGTCGATTCGATGTCGCCCCTATGAATTGCTTGCACCTCGAACACTGCAAAAGCAATTAAAAGAGCAATCCACGTCATTTTCTCGTAGATGTGCATGTCTGCGCGCACGCTCATGATTCCTGCCACGAGCGCAAGAACACCGATGCACACTCCGGGTAATTGGGGATGGCAGTAGAAATAGACAACCGAGCCAATACCGAGGAGCACCAAAACCCATGCCACCACAGGGTTGCTATTCCATTCGTTCGCAGTCCAATCAGCCCACGCTTGAAGATGCTTTTGCATAAGTTAGACCTGGATTCTTGATTTTGTACTTATCTGAGTTGAGGAGTCGCCTTTCGTTATGCTCAAGAAACGCCACTATCGCGCTTGACCTAGTTGTGGCCAGTGTCGAGCGGATAAGGCATTTGCGTCAAGTCAAAGTCAGAGTCGAAGGAAATCTGACGATATTTTCCCTGATAGGTTGCCTCGATATTCAGCTTAGACGGAAGGGGATCGCCTTCTCGAATTCGTATCTCGAACTGCACCGCAGAGTTTCTAGGAATCGTCACGCACCGGATTCTCCGAAAATCCTCATACCACTTCCCGCCTCTTGTCTGCGCTAGGTGGAACGCCTTTTCTCCCTTCGATCTCGAACTTAAAACCCTTGGCATATTCAAACCTTGATCGTCGATCACTTGTACCTCGGGAAGCCCCGTGTCCTCCTTGACCGACTCGATATACGATCCCGCGGGAAGGGTCTGCACTGTCATATCGAAGGCCGAGTAATCTTCGTCTGTTCCGTTATAAATCGTTACTCTTACGTTTCTTTCCGTTTGGTAGATCACCGGATGAAACTCAATCGGATCTGTGTGAAAGACAATTCCAACACTGAATACGATCAACAGAACGCCAATGATGCCCAGAATCACGAAGCGAAGGAAATCGAATTTACTGAAGCGTTCTAACCATATATCCCAGACAAGCATCGCGAATCCGGCATAAATTGCGATGACAGAAGACCAGAAGAAATCTTTCAAAAGGCCGAATGCTCCAAAGCAGATAGAGATCACACCGCCGGCTCTCACCCACTGACGAACACTGCTCGGCGCATGGACTTGTTCCGGCACTGCTGGCGCGGGTTGTGGTTGCGGTTGCGACGGCGGTTGCGGTGGCGGCTTGAATTGCTCAAGTCGCCTTTCATGCCTGTTCGGTCTCTTTTGGGACATTATCCGAGTGCGCTCGCTGAACGGAAGACTTCATTTATTTTAGGGGGCCTTCTAGGTAAATCGAAATCTCAAGCCTTTTCTCTTTTCTTGCAGGAATATTCCTGTACCGGAAGTGAACGCAGCAACGAAATCAGAAACTTAGAGCGAAATTTGCGCGATTGTCCCGCAATAGTCCCGAATGGGCTTTAGATGCGCTTATCTGAGGCCAAAATCGAACACCTCAAGCTCAAATCGGGCCGGCTGCGCGTCTCAGACGGCAACGGCCTCACTTTGGAATTGCTACGCCGCGGCCATCGTGTTTGGCGGTATCGCTATCGATTCCATGGGCGCGAGGAAGTGACCACGCTCGGGATCTGGCCGGCGGTGAGCCTGGCTCAAGCAAGGCAGCAAAGAGATCAGCTCGCCGAAGCAATCGCAGCCGGCGACAATCCAGCCACGGCACGCCGGCGCATTGCCGGATTGCGTGTAACCATCCGCGATTTCGGCGCCCAATATGTGCGGGATGTTGTTGAAAAGACAAGGAAAAACACGCTACCAATCCGGCGGATGCTGGAGCGCGAAATCTATCCAAGTTTGGGCTCGAAACCAGTCTCGGCGGTGACAATCTTGGACGCGCAACGGCTGATTTTTGCCAAGCGCGATGCCGGCAAGCCTGCAGCCGCGGCGGCGATCCGAAACCTGCTCAAGCGGCTCTTTGATTACGCTCGTGTTTGCGGTTTTACCACAGAGAATCCAGCCGCGGCAACGCCGCTCAAGTTTGTGATTCAAGCCAGGGCGAGATCTCGCACGTTGAGCGCCGGCGAAGTGGCGCATTTTCTCAAGCGGCTTGATAGGGCTCGCATTTCTAAGCAGTTACGGCTCGCGTTGCGGTTGATTCTGCTAACACTTTGCCGCAAGAGTGAGCTGCGCTTGGCACGTTGGCAAGATGTGGATCTGGATCGATCGGTGTGGGAAATGCCTTCATCACTCACAAAAAACGGTGATCCTCACGTTGTTTACTTGAGCCGGCAAGCGGTCGAGTTGTTTGTGGAGCTGCGCAGGATCTCGGGTAACACGATGATGGTATTGCCCGGTAAAGGCTCGATTTCTCAACCACTTGCCGCCAATGTTCTCAATCGAGCGATCGCACGTATCAGGTGGGATCTACCGCATTTCACGGTTCACGATCTGCGCCGTACCGGCTCAACGATCTTGCACGAGCAAGGCCACGCGCCGGATGTGATCGAAAAGGCGCTCAATCACAGTATTGGCGGCATCCGCGGCGTTTACAACAAAGCGAAATACGCCGAGCAGCGCAAGGCGATGCTGCAAGCCTGGGCGGATTTCTTAGATGGCCTAATCGACTCAAAACATGACAGCTCGTCTATCCTCTCTTGCTCGGGGTGAATACGGTTAAAAGGAACTGGCATACCTGCATGAAAGCCATAAAAAACAGCAGGGCATGAATGCCGTGCAGGTAGTCGGAGTCTGTTACCAACGTCGGTAGTATTGACATCATCTTCCTTTCACATCTCGTTTTTGGCTGAACCGTAAACTACATAAAGCAAAGCACGATAGAGCGACTGAAACAGGTAGCTGACGGCCAAGGTTATGCCGATGGCGATAGCAATGCTCAACAACCATGCTTTAAGCAATGCGATATTCCAAATACGCCTGATCTCTGCCTCGGATTTCATGGCTTTGCCAGAGAATTCGACTGTATTTCCGTCCGGCATGGAAACCCTTTGCTTGGGCGGCCCGGTAGCCCCAGCCGGTCTGTAGTCAGGGTTCGCAATAACCCCGTCTGGTAAAGCTGCGGATGGTACAACGTCGCTCGCGCTATAGCCTGGCGGCGGTGGAGGTAGTGGCGTGGTTACTGGTTCGCTGTCCAATGCGACTCCATCCTGCCAGTATTCGACGTTAAACGTTGAGTGTGCAGGCCGAAACGCGACCGATGAAGCGCCCAACACCAGTACAAGAGTGATGAAAAAGGCGACTACGGCGAGCCGATGCCACCAGAGCCTCTCAAGCCCGAGCCGGTTGAAAGTTCCCTGCCAGGGATTCAGGATCATTTTGCGCCTTCCTTCCTTTAGTTGGGACGAGGATCCTCACTGTACCAGTTCTGCCCTGTGTTTTGTTGGCGTTGGCTTTCAAATGTCGCGCAAACGACTATGCTTTCTCGCTGCTCCAGACGTTTGACGTTATCTGCATTAGGCCGGCGATTCCCGAGGTTCGGGATCAGTTGGGGTGAATTGGCGCGATTGTTTGATGTGACTGTACGAAAGAAATAGAAGCGGCTGCGATGCCGGTATGGCTTGAGGGCTTTACCAATGTGCATAGATCCCCACGAGGCCAGCCGCTTGCTATCTCTAGCAAAGTAAAGGAGATCGATAGATTGGCGATTGGATGCGGAACGGCCCATAATGACGCGGCAATGACGTTTACGGAGATCGGAAAACGTCTTGGAGTTGGCGGCTGCATGGCTCGGAAAATCTACAACAACGCCATGAGAAAGCTAAGACGCAACCCAATTGCAATGGAAGTATTGGCCGCCGCGGCAAGAAACTGCGCCGAGGCAAGAGCTAAAGCAGCGTGCAATGACCCGGATCGGAGGACGATGAAGAGACAAGCGCAGCGTTATCAGTAACTTAACTAGGATCGAGCACACGTATCATACCTGTGCTTGGGTGGTCGCCTGTACCCATAGGCGGCCTATGGGTCCTTCCGGCATCGAGCGCCGAGAGGGTGACGCGCCACCGCGCTTGTGCCCTAGCGCCAGCGTTTTTGAACGTAATTTCCGTTTCCGACTATGCCGAAGGAAGAGAAAGCCAAAAATTTCGCTGTAATGACAGTTGCCGAAGTCGCCGAGCTGCTCGGAGTCGAGAGCCGCACTGTCCGTAACTGGATCAATGAAAAGGGCTTACCTGCCAAGCAAGATGGCCGAGGCCGCCAACTCGATTGGCACGAGGCCCTGGCTTGGTTTGTTCGCTTGCGGATCTCGGAAAGCGGAAATGGCGGAAATCGGAAGCCCGGCGCCAGCCCGGATTCGCCCGATGAGCCGTTAGAGGATTACGATCAAGCCCTTGCGCGCCGAACTCGCGCCGAAGCGGACCTAAAAGAACTGCAATTGGCCCGTGAGCGGGGCGAAGTGGCGGCAATTTCGGACGTTGAGCGCGTTCTCGCCAACGCCAACAAAGCAACACAGACTCTCATCCTGGCTTTGCCGTCCCGCCTGGCTACTCAACTCGTGGGCATGGATGATCGAAACAAGATCTATGCACTCCTGCAGCGCGAGACAAATTCGCTGCTCGGCAACCTTGCCACTATCGATGCCATGCACGAGGCCAGGCAGGAAACCGAGGAAGAGCAGGAGTGAAACCCTACACCACCTCAGCCGAGGGCCTCGCCGGCCTGCAAGCCGCTTTTGTGCGCTCGGGTAAGATGTACACGCCGCCGCCGATCCTCACGCTTTCCGAGTGGTCGGATCGGTTCGCCTACATCCCCAAAGAGGCCGGCGCCTTCCCTGGCAAGTTCCGTACGGATTTCGCCGAGTATCAGCGCGGCATCCAAGACGCAATCACCGATCCCGATATTGAAACCGTTGTCCTGCAGATGTGCTCGCAGAGT
>Ga0302325_10029493_pt1 | contig 11336 bp, 11 predicted proteins | sample Palsa_T0_2_FD_201948 | JGI IMG/M metagenome (GOLD analysis project Ga0302325, IMG submission 201948) | Peat permafrost microbial communities from Stordalen Mire near Abisko, Sweden - Palsa_T0_2 | ecosystem: Environmental > Terrestrial > Soil > Palsa > Peat permafrost | place: Sweden: Abisko...
TACTCGGCGGGCTGCGCCTGCAGCTCCTGCGGCGTCTTGACGTCGGCGATGTGGCTCGTAGACACGGTGTCCTTCCTGTTCCTAGATGACCGGTGGTGTAGCGAACGCCTCGAGATCGGTCTCGAGCGGGGTGAAGTGCGGCGCGAGTTCGCGCTCGACCATCGCCGCGTACTCGTCGATCTCCGGTACGCCCGCGGAGACGATACCCCGTGCCGCCGGGCGTGGCTGCGAGAACACGAACGTCTCGCGCCCGCGCACGCCGAAGAGCTGGCCGCTGATCCACTGCGCCCGCGCGGAGGCAAGGAACGTGACGAAGCGGGCGACGTGCACCGCGTCCACCCGGAGCGCGTCGGCCTTGTAGGCCGCCTGCGCGTCGTTCTGCGGTACGATCGTCTCCGTCACGCGCGTCGCGGCGAACGGCGCCACCGCGTTTGCAGTGATGCCGCTGCGTGCGAGGTCGAGCGCGCTCACGCGCATGAGTCCGAGCAGCCCCGCCTTCGCGCTCGCGTACGCGGCCTGCCCGTAGTTCCCGTAGAAGCCGGCCGTCGACGTTATCGTCACGATGCGACCCCAGCGATAGGGGTCGCCGCCGCGCTTGGTCTTCGCGTTCTCGCGCAGGAGCGGAGAAGCTGCCGCGATTGCAGCAAACGCACCGCCGAGATTCGTCGCCAGGACGGCCGCCGCGTCCTCGTCGTTCGCCTTGAAGATGAGCGCGTCGCGGAGGATTGCCGCACAGGTCACGACGATGTCCAAGCCCCCGAACGCCTCCTGCGCAGCCGCCACCGCGGACCGCGCGCCATCCGGCGTCGCGACGTTTGCCGTGAACGGCACGACGGCATCGCCGATCCCCGAGCAGAACGTTCTCGCGACGTCAGCGTCCTCGCCGCGGCCGTCGATCGACGTGCCGTTATCGGCGACCACGACGCGCGCGCCGGCCGCGACGAATGCGCGAACGATCGCCGCACCGATGCCGCGCGCACCCCCGGTGACGAGCGCCACGCGTCCGCTCAGGCTGCCGCTCACGGCCGGGCCGGCACGGCGGCGGCCGGGAAGAACGCGTCGGCGTGGATGTCGCGCTTGGCGAGGCCGCGCGCGACGAGGGCCGCGGTGCACGTATCGACCATCACGGGCGGCCCTGCCAGGTACGCATGGTAGCCGTCGAGGTCCGCGCGGTCTGCGGCAAGCGCGTCGGCGAGGAAGCCCGTCCTGCGCGCGGTCGGCCCCGACGGATCGGAGAGCACGACCTCCAAGCGTACGTCGCGACCGGCATCGTGCAGCGCGCTGAGCGCGCCGTTCGCGTAGACGTCGCGTTCGTCGCGCGCCCCGAAGAAGAGCCGGATTGGCCGCGCCGGAGACGCCGCGATGGCGGCCCGCGCGATCGAGAGGACCGGTGCCAGCCCGGTGCCGCCGCCGGCGAGCAGGATGGGCCCCGCGTGCGCTTCGCGCAGGTAGGCGTTTCCGAATGGGCCCGTGACGAAGACGAACTCATCGATCCGCGCCTCGGAGGCGACGTACGCGCTGGCGACGCCGCCGGGCAGGCAGCGAACGTGGAACTCCAGATACGGATCGCCGGGCAGGCTCGCCATCGAGAAGTCGCGCTCGGGGAGCCCGCCGAAGCGCAGCGCGGCATACTGTCCGGGCGTGAAGTCGAACGGACCCCCCGCGACGATCTCGAGCCGGAGTATCACCACGTCGTGCGCGACGCGCTCGAGTGCCACGATGCGCGTGGTGAGGTGACGCTGCGCGTGGACGACGACGTCCTCTTCCTCCAAATAGCGGACGGCGCAATCGGACCACGGGACCGCGCGGCAGGCGAGAATCTTGCCCGCGTCGCGCTCGGCGCCGGTCAGCGCGAACTCCGAATACGGGAGCAGGTCGACCTCGCCGGCCAGCAGCTCGGACTTACATGCACCACAATTCCCCGATCGGCAGCCGTGCGGATAGGCGAGGTCTTGCGCGAGCGCCGCTTCCAGGATCGTTTCGCCGACGGGCACGCTCACCGGCGCCTCGAACTGAGCAACGCGGACGGTGAAGCTCACGCGCGGACGGCCCGCTCCGTCGATGTGAGCTCGGCGACGAGCGCACGCACGGCGGCCTTCGCGACCTTGTTCGTCGCCGTCGTCGGCAGCGCCGCGACGACGTGCCATCGCTCGGGCCACTTGAACTTCGCGATGCCGCGCGCTTCGAGGAACGCCCTGGCGTCTTCGATCGTGAAGGTGTGGCCGTCGTGCAGAGCGACGACGGCGGCGGCGCGTTCGCCGAGGCGCTCGTCGGGTACCGCGACCACGGCGACCTGCCGCACCGCAGGGTGTTCGGACAGCAGCGATTCCAACTCGAACGCACTGATCTTGAGGCCGCCCCGGTTCACGATATCCTTGGCGCGGCCCACGAAGAACACGCGTCCTGCCGCGTCGAGTCTCGCGAGGTCGCCCGTGCGCAGCCAGCCGTCGTGCGCAAGGGCAGCGCCCGTCGCAGCCGAGTCGCGATAGTACCCGCGCAGCATGTCCGCGCGCCGGTACCAGAGTTCGCCCGACTCGCCTGGTGGGCATGGCCTCCCATCGGCCCCGGCGACCACGATGTCCGCTCCCGCGATCGGCGTCCCGATCGTCCCCGGCAGGTCGTCGGCGCGCTCGCCGTGTCGCGTCATGATGCCGGCGCCGACCTCGGACATGCCCCAGTGCACGACGACCTCGTCGCCGAGCGCCGCGCGCACCGCCGCGACGGAGTCGGCGCCGATCGCGCTCCCGCCGGTGCGCACCTCGCGCATGCGCGCAACGCCGGCGGCCGCCGGATCGAGCGCGACGAGGTCGCGGAGCACGGGCGGCGCCGCCCAGAACATGGTCGGGCGTGCCTCGCGAAGGAACGCGAGGTAGGTGCGGGCATCGAAGCGCGGCCCCGCCACCAGCGTGCACCCGCCGACGAGTGCGACGTGCACGGCAAGCAGTCCGAACAGGTGCGTGTAGGCGCTCGCGCTGAGCAGGCGGTCAGACGGCGTCGCGCCGGCAAGGCGTGCGACCTCGACGGCGTTCGAGAGGAGGCCGTCGTGCGTGTGGATGCAGAGCTTCGGCCGGGACGATTCCGTGGCGGACGTGGCGATCAAGGCGAGCGGTTCGTCCGGCGATCGGTCGGGGCGCGCCGGTGCTGCGCCTGCGCCGCGGGAGAGCGCGTCGTCGAGGCACTCGAAGCCGGCGGCAGCGGCAGCGGTCGCGACGGTGACGTTGTGCACGCCGCACGAGACGATCCGGTCCGCGCACGCGGCGTCGGCTGCAAACGCGCTGGACGCGCCCGTCACGTCGAGTAGGTAGGCGAGCTCGCGTTCCCGGTAGGCGACGTGGAGCGGCAGCGTCACGGCGCCGAGCGAGGCCAGCGCCAAGTGCGCGACGACGAAGGCGCGGCCATTCGGGAGATACAGGCCAACGACGTCGCCCGGGGAGACTCCGTCCAGCGCGAGCGCGTTCGCGAGTGCGTCGACCTGCGCGGCGAGCGCGGCCCACGAGAGGCGGACGGGACCGTCGACGAGCGCGGGGTCCTGCGCGCCGCGCTCGACCCTGGAGCGCAACGCGGCGCCGGCGCTCAGCCCGCAGAGTGTCCCGGCGCGGGCGTTCGGAGTGGGGTCGAAGAGGTAGTCGCGCGCGTCCACGAGGTCCTCCGGCGCCGGGCGGCGGGTCCGCGCCGAGTCAGTGCCCCGTAGTCTAGCAGGGCATAATTGACGTGTCAAATAAATGGCAAGGTCAACTATGTCCGATGACGGTCGGCCTGCCGGCGACGACACGCTGGGCGGCCTGGTCGGCTATCACCTGCGGCGTGCGCAGCTGCGCGCGTTCGCTGCGTTCGCCGCTGCCGTGCGCGACGATGCGCTCACGCCGATGCTGTTCGGCGTCATGGCCGTCATCCGCGATCGCGGCGATCTGCATCAATCCGATATCGCCGCCGCGCTCGGCGCGGACCGCTCGACGATGGTCCGTCTCGTCGATCAGCTGCAGAAGCGTGGCCTGGCGGTGCGCGTGACGTCGAGCAGCGATCGTCGCGTGTCGGTCCCGCGCTTGACGGAGCGTGGCGTCGAGCTCCTCGAGCGCGCCGGCCCCGCGATCGCCGCTAGCGAGGAAGAGTTCCTCGGCAGCCTCACGAGCAGCGAGCGCGCGACCCTCATCGCGCTGCTGCGGCGTACCTACGCGGACACGCTCGGCGGCGCCTGAGTATGCAACCCGGTCAGCTTTTGGAGCAGGCGCAAGAGCGTCCGAACTTCGGCGGCGGTCAACGGCTCGGCCAAGCGGGCCTCGTTCTCTTCGATCTTGGGCCAGATGTGCTCCATGTAGCGCCGGCCGATCGGCGTGAGCAGCGGCGGAGCCGCGCGCCGGTCGACCTTCGACGGGCTGCGGCGAACCAGGTCGGCAGCCTCGCAGTGGTCGATCAGCCGCACCATCGTCGAGCGGTCGACGGACAGCGCCGCGGCCAGCGTCGTCTGCTTGATGCCGGGATTGGCCTCGATCAGGCAGAGGACGGCCAACTGCCCCGGGTGCACGCCCGGTCCGAGCACCTGCTCGAAGGTCTCGAACGCCCGCAGCTGCGCCCGCCGAAGGTTATAGCCGAGGACGCCGACCAGCCGGCCGAAGCTGACCGTTGTGCCCGGCGGCGGACCCGGCGCCTTAGGCAATGGTGTGCCACCCTGGGGTCAAACGAATTCCCCCTAGCGAACGGAGCGCTCTTCGCGGGCGAAGGCCGGGAATACTCGTGAGTCAGGCACCTTCGCGCGTTGCGGTGTCCGTCGACGGCGCGGTCGCGCACGTGCGCCTGTGCCGGCCGGACAAGCGCAACGCAATCGACGAAGCGATGCTCGGCGAACTCGAGCGCTTCGTCGCCACGCCTCCGGAGGCACGAGTGGCGATCCTCTCGGGCGAGGGCGACCACTTCTGTGCCGGCCTCGACCTCGGCGAGCACGTGCAGCGCACGCGGGCCGAGGGCTTCCTGAACTCGCGGCGCTGGCACCGCGCGTTCGACGGCTTGCAGTTCGGCGCGTACCCGGCCGTCAGCGTCCTGCAGGGCGCAGTCGTCGGTGGCGGACTCGAGCTGGCGGCGAGTACGCACGTGCGCGTCGCGGAGCGCAGCGCGTTCTTCGCGTTGCCCGAGGGCCAGCGTGGCATCTTTCTCGGCGGCGGGGGATCGGTGCGGATCTCGCGCCTGATCGGTGCACATCGCGTCGCGGAGATGATGCTGACGGGGCGAAGGTACAGCGCGGACGAGGCGGAGCGGATCGGCCTCGTTCATTATGTGGTCGAGGACGGACGCGGGCTCGAGCGCGGACTCGAGCTCGCGCGCGCCATCGCGAGCAATTCGCCGCAGTCGAACTTCGCGATCGTGCACGCGCTCCCGCGCATCGCGGAAATGGCGCCGGCCGACGGCATGTTCGCCGAGTCGCTGACCGCGGCGTTCGTGGAGGGCGCTGAGGCGAGGGACCGGATGCAGGCGTTCCTCGAGCGAAAAAAGCCGAGCTAACCGGCTCCCGCCGATCGCTGCGAACTAGCGCGCGAGGACGCGCGCTGCGTGCGCGAGCACGCGGTCGACCACGGCGGAGGCCTCGCCGACGTAGCGCGCCGGATCGAGGACGCTGCGCAGTGCCGCGGGATCGAGCAGCGCGCTCACCGCTGCATCCCGCTGCAGGGCGTCGGCGAGCGAGAGCCCGTCGGCGGCCGCGAGCGACGTGGCGCGTTCCACTGCGTCGTGCGCCGCACCGCGCCCGAGCGCGGGAGCGAGCTTCATCATGACGGCCTCCGCGAGGATCGCCCCGCGCGTGATGTCCACGTTGCTGCGCATGCGTGCGGCATCGATCCGCAGGCCCTCGGCGATCTCGCGCGCGCGAGCGAGCGCGCCGGACGTCCAGACGAACGCATTCGGTAGGGCGAGGGCTTCGGTCTGCCACGGGCCGGTCGACCGCTCGTGGTCGCCGGCCATCGCACCGAGCATCAGCGGGACCTGCGCCTGCACGGCGCGCGCCGACGCGAGCAGGTACTCCGACGCAATCGGGTTTCGCTTCTGCGGCATCGTGCTGGAGCCGCCGCGCCCGTGCTCGTGTGCTTCGGATGCTTCCGCCACTTCCGTCTGCATCAGCAGCACGACGTCGGTCGCGAACTTCGCGAGGCTGCCGCACAGCAAACCCAGCCTGCAGACGACCTCGGCCGGGCCCTCGCGCCGCACGTGCCACGGCGCCTCGGGAACGCCGAGGCCGAGCTCGCGCGCGAGCTCGACGCACACCGCGCGCCCGTCCCCGCCGAGCGCCGCCAGCGTGCCGACCGCGCCGCCGAACTCGACGACGAGCACGCGGTCGCGCAACGAGGCGAATGCGTCGAGATGCGCGAGCAGCGGAGCGAGCCAGATCGCGCACTTGTATCCGAACGTGATCGGCAGCGCGTGCTGCAGGTGCGTGCGCCCCGCCATCACCGCGCCGCGGTGTGCGTCCGCACGCGCGACGAGCCCCGCCGCAACGGCGCGCAGCTCGTGCTCGCAGAGATCCAGCGCGTCGCGCATCTGCAGCACGAGCACGGTGTCGAGCACGTCCTGTGTGGTCGCTCCCCAGTGCACGTAGCGCCCGGCGTCGTCGCCCGCCGCCCGGGCGAGCTGTGCGACCAGGCCCACCACGGGGTATCCGGTGAGCCGCGTTGCGGCCGCCAGCGCACGGGGCTCGAGGCGCTCTACTTGCGCCGCGGCCGCAATTGCATCGGCGGCGGCGGCCGGAACGATGCCGAGCCGCGCCTGTGCGCGTGCGAGCGCGGCCTCGACGTGGAGCATGCGCTGCAACTCGCCGCGCTGCGCGAACACGGCGCGCATGTCCGCCGTGCCGTAGCGGTCGTCGGCCTGCGCTGCGCTCATGCGTGCCTACAGGTCGAGAAACGCCGTCTCACCGGCGCCCTGCAGGATCACGTCGAAGCGAAAGCGCGGTACCGGGCCGTCCTCGCGCGAGGCGATGAGCGTGCTTCGCGCCGCGGGATCGCGGATCGACGCGAGGACCGCGTCGTCACTATTCGCCGCCGCTTCGTCGGAGAAGTAGATTCGTGTGACGAGCCTGCGGAGCAGGCCGCGCGCGAAAACGGAGAGCGCGACGTGCGGGGCCTGCAGGCGGCCGTCGGCGCCAGCGCAGCGGCCCGGCCGAATCGTCGCGAAGGCATAGCTCCCGTCGGCGCCGGTCGACGCCCGGCCGAAGCCGATGAAGCCGGGGTCGCAGTCCGCGCTGCGAGGATCGTCCGGATGGGCGTACCGCCCGCGCGCGTCGGCTTGCCAGATTTCGAGGACCGCGTCGGGGACGGGTGCCCCCGCGCCGTCGAGCACGCGCCCCTCGATATCGATGCGCTCGCCCTCGGGTCCTGCGGACGCGAGATTCTGCCATGCCGGCCGCGACAAGGCGATGCTGAAGAACGGGCCGACCGTCTGCGACGCGGTCGCCGGACCGGCCGTCACGGATGTTCCGGCGTTGCGGCGTGGCCGCGCAGGACGATGTCGAAGCGGAAGCCCAGAGCGCGGCCCTCGACGGTGACGTCGTGGGCATACGCGGCCACGAGGCGTGCGCGAGCAGCCGCATCCGGGACGCTATTGAAGATCGGGTCGAGCGGCTGCAGCGGGTCCCCGGGAAAGTACATCTGCGTGACGAGTCGCGTCGCGAAGCCCGGCCCGAACACCGAGATGTGGATGTGCGCCGGCCGCCATGCGTTCGAATGATTGCTCCACGGGTACGCGCCGGGCCGGATGGTGACGAAGCGATACGAGCCGTCGGGCCCCGTCAGGAATTGACCGACGCCGCTGAAGTTCGGGTCGAGGGGTGCGTCGTGCTCGTCGCCCGCATGGCGATACCGGCCCGCTGCGTTTGCCTGCCACACTTCGACCAGCGTACTGGGAACGGCGACGCCGTCCTCGTCCACGACGCGACCGGTCACGATGATCCGCTCGCCGATCGCTTCGCCGGACGGCCCGCGCGTCAGGTCCGTTCGGTCGCGCCCGGCCCACCCACTCGCGAACGTCGGCCCGGTGATCTCCGTGAGCGTCTGCGCGAGCGCGAACGGGGCGCGCTGCGGGGCACGCTGCGCCGTGCTACCGTAGCCGGGATAGGCATTCGCCGGCTGTGTCCCGGGCGCTTCGCGCTTGTACGGGCGCGGGGTCACGGCTTCTCCTCGTCGCCAAGTGCCCGGCGTGCCTCGCGGAAGGCCGCGTTCGCCGCGGGGACGCCCGCATAGACGGCGGTGTGGAGCAACACCTCACGGAGTTCGTCGCGGGTCACGCCGAGGTCCCGCGCGGCGCGCACGTGCAAGCGCAGCTCGGCGTGGTGCCCGAGTGCGGCGAGCAGGCCGACGGTCAGCATGCTGCGGACGCGGCGCTCGAGCTGGGGCCGCGCCCACACGCCGCCCCATGCGTAGCACGTAATCCATTCTTGAAAATCGCGCGTGAAATCGTCGGCGTCGCCCAGCGCCCGCTCGACGTAGGCCTCGCCGAGCACGGCGGAGCGGACGGCCCGCCCTCGCTCGAACGCGTCGCCCGCGCCGTTCGCCGCTTCGAGCGAACGCAAGAAGGCGAGCAACGCGGCGTTGAACGCGGCGGGTTGCTCGACGTTCGAGAGGTGCGCAGCGCCGGCGATCACCTCGAGGCGCGATCCGCGGACCGCTGCGTGCAGCGCCGCGGCAGACGAGGGAGGCGTGGCCGGATCCTGGTCTCCCACGATCACGAGCGCCGGGCAGCGAATCGCCGCCGCATCGGCGCGGAGGTCGGCGTCGCGCACCGCACGCGCACACGCGATGTAGCCCGCCGCGGGCGTGCGCAGCAGGACGTTCCGGGTGCCGCGCACGTCGGTGGGGCGAGCGGCGTGCGTCTGGGGCGTGAACCAGCGCGCGAGGACCCCGTCGACGACGGCCGCCATTCCGCCCTGCTCGACGGCGGCAATGCGGTCGTCCCAGACGGCGGGCGGACCGATTTGCATTGCGGTATCGCAGAGCGCGACGGACGCGACGCGCTCGGGCGCCTTCGCCGCCGCGCGCTGTGCGACCATGCCCCCGATCGACAGACCGCAGAAGTGCACGCGGCCGATCTCGAGCGCGTCGAGCAGGGCCAGTGCGTCGTCCGCGAGGCGATCGATCGTGGTCCCCTCCGAGACGGGTCCGACGTCCGTCGCGCCGTGGCCCCGCATGTCGTAGCGCAGCACGCGGTAGACGCTCGCGAGCGCGCCGGCTTGCGCGTCCCAGAGGTGAAGATCCGTGCCCAGGGAGTTCGCGAGCATGACGACGGGTGCGGACGCCGGGCCGGTGACCTCGTAGCGCATCGTGATGTCGCTTGCATGCAGGAACGGCATGCCATCAGTGTTTCGGCTCGTCGTGCGGCGTCCTACGCCGGCCCGGCGGGCGATGGCGCGACGCGGGAAAGTCCAACCCGCGCGGCGCAGGACGGCACGATTCGCCCACTGGCAAGTGGAGGTGAGCATGACGATCTTCGCGCCGCTTGGCAGCCTGACGCCCGTGCAGTGGCGGGCTTTCATCGCTGCGTTCCTCGGCTGGACGCTCGACGCGTTCGACTTCTTCCTGGTCACCTTCGTGGTCAGCGCGATGTCGAAGGAGTTCGATCTGCCCGTACCCCGGGTGCTGTTCGCGGTCACGATCGCGCTGATGTTCCGGCCGCTCGGCGCACTGATCTTCGGTATCTTGGCCGATCGCTTTGGGCGGCGTGGCCCGCTGATGGCGAGCGTCGCGCTCTACTCGCTCTTCGAACTCCTGAGCGGGTTCGCGCCCAACTTCACGGTCCTCATCGTCCTGCGGGCGCTGTACGGGATCGCCATGGGCGGCGAATGGGGCGTCGGTGCCGCGATCGCGCTGGAGACGCTGCCGGCGAGCGCGCGGGGCGTGGCCTCGGGGATCATCCAACAGGGCTACGCCACGGGCTATCTGCTTGCCGCACTCGTCTTCGGCGGCTTGTTCGAGACGATCGGATGGCGCGGCATGTTCTTCGTCGGCGTTCTGCCTGCGCTGCTCGTACTGTTCATCCGCACCGGGGTGCAGGAATCGCCCGCGTGGCTCGAGGGCAAGGCGCGCAAGCTCGGCGACGAGGGGAACCTGTTCAAGTCGATCCAGCAGCATCCCGTGCTCTTCGTGTACGCGATCCTGCTGATGGCGGCGTTCAACTTCATGTCGCACGGTTCGCAGGATCTGTTCCCGACGTTCCTGACCAAGCAGCACGGGTTCTTGCCCGGCGCGGTACGCAACGTCACCGTCGTCGCGAACATCGGCGCGATCCTGGGCGGGACGCTGATCGGCGCCCTCTCGCAGCGCGTCGGCCGGCGCCTTGCAATCATGGTATCGTGCGTGCTCGGTGCGTGCCTCGTTCCGTTCTGGTCGGGAGCGACGACGGCAGTGATGCTTGCCCTCGGCGCGTTCGGGCTGCAGTTCTTCGTGCAGGGCGCGTGGGGCGTCGTGCCGGCGCATCTGAACGAGCTCTCCCCCGGCGACGTGCGCGGCACGTTCCCCGGCTTCACGTATCAGCTCGGAAACCTGATCACGGCGTACGCGGCACAATGGGAGGCGGCGTACGCGACCAAGAGCTTCCCGCTCCCGGAGCCGCAAACGGCGAACTACGGACACGCGATGGCCATCGTGATGTTCTGCGTGTTCGGCGCGGTATTCGTCCTGACCGCGGTCGGGCGAGAGCGGCGCGGAATCGTGTTTGCCGGTTCACCCGCGGGGGCACCGAGCGGGTAGGCCTCGCGTGACCGTCGCCGGACGCGAGTCGATCGTTCTTCGTTCCGACGTGCCGCTCGGCGCGTACCCGGAGCGCGTGGGCGACGACCTAGTGCGCTGGGCGGCACGAGCGCCGGAGCGTGTGTTTCTCGCGGAGCGCCGCGAAAGCGGTTGGCGCAGCCTGACCTACGCGCAGGCGCTGGCGCACGCGCGCCGCGCCGGCGCGGGGCTGCTCGCCCGCGGCGGTGCGGGCGGTGCGCCGCTGGCCATCCTGGCGGAGAACGGGCTCGACCATGCGATCGCCGCGCTGGCGGCGCTCTACGCCGGCGTGCCGTTCTCGTCGATCTCCACCGGCTACGGCCGCGCCGACGCGGACCCCGCCCGCCTGCGCGCGATCCTCGACACCCTCGAACCGCGTGCCATCTTCGTTCCCGACGCGGCGGCGGCGGCCCGCATCGCCGCGACCTGCCCGCATCTCGAGCGGATCGCAGACCACACCGAGCTCGACGGTGACGAGGCAACGGCCGACGCGGCGTTCGCGCGCATCGGCGGCGACACGGTTGCCAAGATCGTGTTCACGTCCGGTTCCACCGGAGCGCCGAAGGGCGTGATCACGACGCATCGCATGCTGTGCGC
>Ga0302325_10029494_pt1 | contig 11336 bp, 17 predicted proteins | sample Palsa_T0_2_FD_201948 | JGI IMG/M metagenome (GOLD analysis project Ga0302325, IMG submission 201948) | Peat permafrost microbial communities from Stordalen Mire near Abisko, Sweden - Palsa_T0_2 | ecosystem: Environmental > Terrestrial > Soil > Palsa > Peat permafrost | place: Sweden: Abisko...
GACGATGGGCAGCCATCGGCGGGCGGCCGCAATGACGTCGCCTTCTCTTGTGTGAGCCTTTTCTCGAACCCGCAATGCGTCCAGCTCCGCATGGAAGGTGCTCCGATCGACGACCTTAGGGGCTCCAATTTCATTTCTCATGACGTCTTTCATCGCTTTCTCCGTCAGGCTCTTCGCTCACGCTTAAAGAACACGCTCATTCGCTACTCGTCTTGGCCCATGTGATCGGCGGTAACGCGTCTCCACGCGGAGAGCAGCTTCAGCCAGGGCGCCGAATGGAAGCCGCTCATCAGGACATACATCCACACCATTCAATTAAGCGGCGATGCACCGTGGACCGCTGAGCAAACGATGTCCTGCGAACGAAACAGGACCGTCACCGCGGCCATGATCGCGAACGTCGGCGCAGCCGCGAGGCACAGCCAATCGGCAGCACCGCAACCGGGCGTGGCGCCCCATTCGTCGCTTGTCCTGATTGGGTGTGTTTTCATGGTCTTTCCGGTTTCGTGAGTTAGATTGCTCCTGGTTGTCGGAGAGTGGGAGTGACAAGTGTGGCGGGATTCTAATGGACTCGCTGATCACGGCTGCGGCGCGCGCCCTGGCTGCGGGTGATCCGCTGGGCGCATTGAAGCGGGTTGCGCTTCGCGACGACGCGCCAGCGCTGGCGCTTCGCGGCATCGCCATGGCGCAGCTCAACGATTTCGTTCGGGCGAAAACGCTGCTGCGAAAAGCCGCCCGTGCCTTCGGTCCGCGCGAAGCCGTGGCCAGCGCGCGGTGCGTCGTTGCAGAGGCCGAGGTCGCACTCGTGTCACGCGATCTTGGCTTCCCGGCAAAGGAGCTCGACGCGGCGCGGGCGACGCTCGAACGTCACGGCGACCGGTTGAACGCCGCGCATGCGCGCTATCTGGAAGTCCGGCGCCTTCTCTTGATCGGACGCCTCGATGAGGCCGAGCGCGAACTCGCCAGCCTCGATCCGGCGCCGCTCCCGCCGGCATCAAAGGCCGCGCACGAACTGGTCGTTGCGGGAATCGCAATGCGGCGCGTCCAGGCGAAGGCCGCCCGCGCTGCGCTTGCGCGGGCCGAGCGCGCCGCTCGCGAGGCCGGCATCCCCGCGCTGACAGCAGAGATCGAAGCTGCCTCCCTCGTCTTGAACGCACCCGTGGCGCGCTTGATCGCGCACGGCGAAGAGCGGCTTCTCCTGCTGAAAGACGTTGAAGCCTTGCTGGCGTTGAAAGTTCTTATCGTGGATGCGTGCCGTCATGTCGTGCGAGACGCCCGCACTGTGGTCTCGCTCGCAAGCCGTCCGGTCTTGTTCGCGCTGGCGCGTGCGCTCGGCGAAGCATGGCCTGGAGACGTGCCGCGAAGCACGCTCATTGCGCGCGCGTTTCGCGCAAAGTTCACCGATGAGTCGCACCGCGCCAGACTACGCGTCGAGATCGGGCGGTTGCGCAAAATGCTTCGCACCTTGGCCGACGTGCGCGCGACGACGGAAGGATTTGCGCTCGTGCCGCGCCGCGCACGCGAGGTTGTGGTGCTGGCCCGGCCGGTCGAAGAGGAACATGCGGCAGTTCTTGCCTTCCTCGCCGACGGCGAGTCATGGTCGAGCTCGGCGCTGGCGCTGGCGCTAGGGAAGAGCCAGCGCAGCGTGCAGCGAGCGCTCGATTCACTTGCGGCTTCCGGCAAGGTGAAATCGTTCGGGCGAGCGCGCGCGCGCCGCTGGATGACTCCGCCGGTGCCGGGATTCACGACGACTTTGTTACTCCCGGCGCCACTCCCGGGCGATTAGGATGCAAACATGAAACGAGCAACCGCCGAAATCATCCGCGAATATGGACCCTTTCCCGGCGCCGACCGGGTGAATGGTGTCACCTATGATGGCAAGCAAGTTTGGTTTGCTTCCGGCGACAAGTTGCACGCGCTCGATCCCAAGAGCGGAAAGGAGCTGCGCACAATCGATGTGGCTTCGCATGCGGGAACGGCCTTCGATGGCCGGCACCTGTTTCAGATCGCCGATGACCGCATCCAGAAGATCGATCCGAAAACCGGCCGCGTGCTCTCAACGATCCCGGCGCCCAGCGGCGGCGGCTCGGGGCTCGCGTGGGCCGAAGGGACGCTGTGGGTCGGGCAATATCGGAACCGGAAGATCCATCAGGTCGATCCCCAGACCGGGGATATTCTTCGCACCATCGAGTCCAATCGTTTCGTCACAGGGGTCACTTGGATCGATGGAGAGCTCTGGCATGCCACCTGGGAAGGTGAGGAGAGCGATTTGCGGCGAATCGATCCGCAAAAGGGTGAAGTCCTGGAGACACTCGACATGCCGCCCGGCATAGGCATTTCGGGGCTCGAATCCGACGGCGGCGATCAATTCTTCTGCGGCGGCGGAAGCAGCGGGAAGGTGAGAGTCGTCCGCCGGCCTGGGCGAACGTCTGTCGCTCATCCCTGACGTTGCTGTGTGGGTGGGCGAGCCGCGCATTTGCAGCGTTTGCCCGAAGCCATTTTCAGAAATATAGCAGCGCCGCCATGTCTGCTGTTTGCCCTTAACGGACATTAGATCATCCCCTGCATTTGTCCGTTATTGGGGTGAAAAGAAACCTGCGCGCTCAGCGATGATGTGCGGGAAGCGGCGTGGGTATTTCAGGTGATTGTTGTTTCCCGCGCGCCGGGTGCGTCGCGATCGTTTCGGTATTCCTCGATCGCACGCATGATTAGCTTTTTGATATTTTCGATTGTGAGGTCTTCGCGTCGTCGGATACCGACCTCCTCGCTTACGTTCTTGGGTTGCTTCGGCTGGCCTGCAATGTCGAAACCGTCGCCGCTCGTGACGGCAACATTCCCTCCGCGAGGAACGATTGAATAGCAGCGGCTTTCATGGCCTTGTTGATCGATGATGCGGAAAGCAACCGACGCGGGCCGCAGCATTTTTCCCGAGCGACCGTACTGCCGAATATCAACTTTGCCGCCGAGCGGGTCCAACTTCTGAGAAGCAGCCTGTAGCTCAGGAAGCACCACATTGCTCAATGCGGCGGTGTCTGCATCGGCTTCGGCCTGCAAACGTTGGGCTTCGGCGGAAGCTTGTCCTCGTTCGTCATGTTCAAGCTTCGCTTTCTTGAACGCGTCTCCATAGTCGTCATCGCCGCCGGTCATATTGAAACCTTCCGTCGTTGGTGCGTTGGCTCTAATCGAGGGCGCTGCACATGGCAACCACGATCCCCACTCTTCCGCGCGGAATGGCCGCTTACCTCACTGCGTTCCGTCACAAGCGATGGCTGCCTTGTTATCTCGCGCAATCCTGCCGGCGCGATTGCGGTGCGGCTTTACCACCGGCCGGCATCGTACGCCTTCCCTCGAATACCGCCATCCTTCGTAAGGACGTCGCAAGTTTGCGCGCGATGGTGCGGTGATGCATTGGTCTATCTCACCTCGGGCTGGTAGGGGACGAGATCGAAGAACAGCGGGCACATTTTGTCTAAGGAACCACAACGCGATCTCTCGCGTTATTCCTCATCCAATCATGCCGAAGGAGTTCCCCGTGGATCGAGAACACGTGAAAGGCGCAGCCGACAAGGCTAAAGGCGCCATCAAGGACGCTGCCAATAAACAGGCAGAACCCAAATTCGACAAGCCGCTAGGTTCATCGCACGACGATGAGGTCGACCTGAGGGACGTGGCGCGCGAGGCGGCCAAAAAGTCCCAGTAACTGCGGCTTCTGAAACTAGTCGCTCTCGGCTGATAAAGTATCCGGGACCTGTATCAGTAGTTCGGCTGCACGGCGGCAATCCGGCCGTTTCTTCCGATCCGCACGCGATCAAACGATGGAAGATTACCTGAACAGGGCCGCCAACTGAGGTGTCTCACGTAACGAGCGAGTGGTCGCGTCACCCCCTCAATAGAAGCACTATGATAACGATCACTAATATCGTGCCGAGGCCGCCGCCGAAATAATGGTAAGGGGGTCCCAGATAGAAGCCGCCGCCACCAAAAAGAAGAACCAGAATAATCAAGAGTAGGATTAGCCCCATTGCATCCTCCTAGGAAATCGCCGCGCGATGCGTGCCGGCTGCCTTCAGGCAGTCGGTCGATTAACGGACGCTCGCTCTTGTAATGCTGCTTGCGTCCAGGTCCGCGCCAGTTCAAGCAGACCCGCCTTGTCCGTGTCGGTTTTAGCCTCGCAGGCGGAACGGATCGCCTCTTTGGCGTATTGCAAGAATTGATCTGCTTGCGACTGGCACCCTCTACCGTGCCCGACACCAACGACCTGCATGCCATTCCACCACGGTGGCCATCTGGTCAAAATTGCTCACTTTGATTGCAGGCTTAGAGGTTATCCGCAGCAAAGGAGGCCACGGTCAGTTTCGAGAGAGGCCCACGTGATTGACGTAAGCAGACATTGATCGCCGGTTTTTGCACGTCGGCTTTGGGCCAAGCAGACGTTGTCAATCAGGCCAGCCGCCGACCTTCACCGTGGACAAGGCAATGTCCGCTGCGGGTTGATGGCGGGCCCGGGGGGCTGCTGACGACAATACTTTACGATCCCACAGAGGGCATTTGCTCGAGCCGGCTTAGAGCCATGGGCTCACTTTCCAGCGCGGTGAGAAAGCGGTCGGCCCAGTGTTGAATGTCGTTGTGTGAGAGAACCCGAAACAGCGCGTCGTGCCGCTCGCGCCGCTGGGCCAGTGGCATCGAAAGCGCCTGCCCGATGGCCGCCGCGACGCTGTCGGGATCGTATGGATTAACCAGCAGAGCTGCTTTGCATTCATGAGCAGCGCCAGCGAAACGCGATAGGACAAGCACACCTGGATCATCGGGATTCTGCGAGGCGACATATTCCTTGGCGACGAGGTTCATACCGTCACGCAGCGGAGTAACGAGCCCAACGCGTGCGGCGCGATAAAGCCCGGCAAGTGTCGTATGGGTGTAGGCACGGTTGATGTAGCGGATTGGCGTCCAGTCTGCCTCACCATAGGCGCCGTTGATGCGTCCCGCGACTGATCCAATCTCTTGCTCCATATCGGCATATTCCGGAATCTCAGTGCGGCTCTTGGGCGCGATCTGCAGATAAGTCACTTTGCCCCGCCAGTCAGGTTGCGTCTGGAGGAACAATTCGAATGCCGAGAGCCGCTGCGGAATCCCTTTCGAGTAGTCCAAGCGGTCGACGCCGATGATGAGAGCACGGCCACCCAGGCTCTTGATCACGCGTTGAACGAACGACAATCGCACTGAACGCTGGGCAAGATCGGCGAAGGCCGCGGTGTCGATACCGACTGGGAACACGTCAATCCGAACGGTTCGGTCGGCGACAATGAAATTGAAATCGTGGCTGTGCAGCCCGCATTCCCGCGTGAGATAACGGCTGAAATTAAAGGCGTCATCGCCGGTCTGGAAGCCGATGAGGTCGTATTCGCAGAGCGATGGAATGAGACGCTCGTGGTTTGGCAACGCAGTAAGCATTTCCGGCGGCGGGCATGGGATGTGAAGGAAAAAACCGATACGATTCTTGTGCCCGCGCTCGCGCAGTGCTTTGGCGAGCGGCATCAGGTGATAATCATGCACCCAGACGAGGTCATCCGGCCCGAGCACCTCGTGCAACTCGCGCGCGAAGTTATCATTGACACGCAGATAACCGCTCAGATCCCGACGCGAGAACTCGGCGAGATCGACGCGGTAGTGCAGGATCGGCCATAGCACGCGATTCGTGAAGCCGTTGTAGTATTCTTGGTAGTCTTCTTTGGAGAGATCGAGCGTGATGTAGGTAATCTTGTCATGCACGACCTGCTGCGTGGCGATCTTGGTTTGCGTAGCGACCTTCCCGCTCCAGCCGAACCAGATGCCAGATTTGTGCTTGAGTGCCGCCTTGACGGCAACTTCAAGCCCGCCGGCGTGCGCCTTTGCGTTTCTCTCGGGAATGCCAACTCTATTCGAGACTATGACAAGCTGTCCCAATAGCGGTCCTCCCCGCGACACTGACCGGCCTTTATCAAGTGCTCCACCTGCAATCCTAGTTGAGAGTTGGCGCTGACGCCAGCGTGGCCGGCGGAGCAGGTCGATTAGATGCTTTCGAATTCTGCGCAGTCTGCTTTGGAACGTTACTTTGCCGGAATTCCGATCTTAACTTGATTTCGGGAACGAATGCACGGCTCGGGTTGTTAGCCATTGGTCCTATACATTGCGGTCGGAGAAATCCAAATGAATGCCGATCGAAAAAATAAACATCCTCAAGGCGATTACGATCGCGCCAAGCGCGCGCGTAGATGCCAGGAAGAGGCGCTCGACGACGCGCTCAAGAACACCTTTCCGGCATCCGACCCAGTTTCAATAGAGCAGCCAATCGCGCCGACGACTACAACAAAGTAAAGACCTGAAGCCAGTGCTGGCTGGGAGTTTATACGAACCAATATAACGCCATTGATGGTGTCGAGGACACCGTTACCATCACCACCGCGACCCCGCTGCCAGCCGCACTACCACTCTTCGCAAGCGGCCTCGGCGCGATCGGTTTGTTTGGTTGGCGCAGGAAGCGGAAGAACGTTGCTGCTCTCGCGGCCACCTGATCAAGACCCCTGATTGGATTTCGGAGAGACCGCCGCGCGAGGCGGTCTTTCTGTTTGCGTCGCGCCAATCATGTTGCAGTGCATGAGTCCGTTGTTGGCCCGTTGCGTCAGAGATTCCCGATCTGTTCTGATAGAACGGCCGGGTGCTGTCCTAATTCCGGGCCTTTTGTCCTAATTTCACACTAAGAGACTGTCCTAATTAGCAATACGTACTTTTACGGATGCTTTAGAGCCCAGCATTATACCTCCGCAGTGCGCCGGAAACTTATTGCTTTCCTGAAGGACGAGTCAGCGGCTACGGCCATTGAATATGGCCTGATCGCCGCTGGCATCGCGGTCGCTATCATTACGGCCGTCAAGGGTATCGGAGTCAAACTCAATACGACATTTTCCTCGATCTCCACGCAGTTGAAATAGGCCACCTTAGCCGATTCTACCGGCATATGCCCTAATGAAGCAGAGCCAGCAGAATGATGATCGGGATTGGAATGCCTATCAGCCAGAGAAGGATGTAGCCCATGTTCGCCTCCGTTTAGCTGGTTTGCGCAGTGCGGTATTTTTTCCCGCCGATGACTCCCCTCCACGTCCCATCACGGAGCTGCCCGCCCTCGATCGCGGCTAGACTGGCAGCAAATGCTCCGATCAGCAGGGAGGCCGTCAACCACATCGACAGCTTAGCAGCAGCCTTGCGCGCTTGATCCGCGGCTTCTTTTGCTTGTTTGGTCACTTCCGCGACTCTTTTGTCGGCGTCCACTTGGCTCATGCCGGTCTGCGCCGATACCATTTGTGCCACGTATGTACTGTCGGCGGCAGAAAGATCATCACCTTCCCTCAAGGCCGGTCTGGTGAAAATGGTGATGACTTCGCGGCGCGCGGCAGCGGGGTCTTTAGCGGGTTGGCCTGCTGTAGAGCTTTGGCCGCCCGGGATGGGACGGAACAACATGTCAACAAAGTAGCTGGTCGGCGATCCCGCCGATTGTGCGGCAGGTTGACTGATACCCTGCGCAGTACCGCCCACGACATAAGTCGCCGCCGCTCCCAACGCGGCCGCGCCCAGGATGGCGGCGAATGCCCAAGCCAGAAATCCGTGCGCAGTATCCCGGAACAAGACCTCTTCACTGTGGAGGCCGACCCATTTTGTTCGCAGGCGACCGGCGATGTAGCCTCCAATCGTCGAAGAAAGCATCGAAACGATAATTAAATACACACCAGTTGCGAGCTTGAACGTACTGGCAGACACGCCGGCATTCGACCAAGGAGAAACAGCAGAAAACCCCATTCCACTGCCGAATGCCAGCAACACCAAGGTCAGCGCGGCTGCGGCAACTCCGCCAGCAATAATCGCGGCCCAGGAGGTCGCGGACTGGCCCGATTCTACGACCGTGGCCGTGTCACTTCTGATCGTGTCCATCATGGCACCACTCTGGCTGAGTCGTCTCTCCAACATTAGCGGTAGGAGAAAGTTCCGTTCCGAACAGGAAGATCCGAATGGGAAGAAGCGGGCGGCGAGCGCAGATGATCGCTGCCCGAACGTCTTGTCGTCGCGGATCGTGCACATTTCGCGCGCTGCCCATGGTACTGGGCAGACAGAGGCGGATGGGCGCATCCGTAAAGACGGCTCGTTCGGGTCAAAACGGGCGATGTGTTCTGCCGAGTAGCCATCCGAGGCCAAGCGCGATAGCTACGGCCATATAGGGCTGATTTTCGATGGTGTTGCGCAATGCCCTCTCAAAGGAACTGGCCGTCTTCCGTGCGGCAATGGTGGCGTCATCGGCGACCTGAGAGGCGGCTTCCGATACTTCATTTGCGACGCCTCCGGCCTGTTTCTCGGCATCTCGCATAGCGCGGTTGAAATCAGTGCTAGACGTATCCGGCATGTCGCGTGCTCAGCTCGATGTGGGGTTATTGGGCGTTAACGCGGAGACGTCGGCGAAAGTTCAGCCGCCCGGAACGTTTGTTTCATCGAAGGGTTGTGGAGATAGACGGGCAGCCATGGACAACGAACCGAAAATAAAAGAACCAGAAATTATGCTTCCTGCACCCAAGGGGGAGCCGGAGCGAATCGTCCCTGAAATCCCCCTGGATAAAGATGCGCCGGAAAACAAGTCTCCTATGCGCGGAGGGAATTGATGTTTCGCCATCGTCCAGCGGACTTTGACACTCGTGTCGGCGCCATCGCGGGTCATTTACGCGCCATTGAAAAAGAACTCGGAGGAATTGGAGGAATTGCTCACCGACGCGCATTCGCCAGTGCGTCTGCGGCGGGAGATCAAATTGCCGACGCAATCGGACCGATCTTGAACGAAATAGTGGAGCGCTTCGGTCGTGGTCAGCGAGTAGCGGTGGACCAAGCTGCGAGTTTCGGCAACGAGGCAATCAACGTCGGCGCCCGGGTTGGCAACGACGCTCTAGAGCGAATTGCCACTCAGGCTAAATACCGCCCCCTGGCTACGCTTGCGGTTGCAATAGGCGTAGGACTTTTAATTGGATTTGCGGCTCGCCGAAAGTAGAGTCCTCTCGGTAAAACCGAGCAAGCAGCTTGAACAGGCAGCAGCCTAGAGCCTCGAAGGGCCGGCTCATTGGGCGGCGTCTGTTTCGACCTTGAGCGTGGTCATTTCAGCAAGACTCACTTTAGCAAAGCGCGCCAGATGGCGGCCGAATGGGTAAAACTAGCGGATGCTGCCCTGGTTCCTACAGCGGATGGCATGATTTAACGTGATGCCAGTCGCCTCAGGTTCTAGAGTTAGCTCGGCACGGGTGCACAATGCAATCTGCGCTCGATATGTTCCTGAGGCGGTTCATCACTGTTGGCCGGCTGACGGTGCGCTGGCCGGACGGTAGAACGCAGATCTATGCGGGACGACCAGGGCCAGAGGCCGGCGTCCTATTGCGCGACCGACGTACGGTCTGGCGGCTGATACTGAACCCCAAGCTGTCGGTTGGGGAAGCTTATATGGACGGTGGCCTGGTCTCGCTCGGCGGCTCGATCCACGACGTGCTCGCCGTGCTCCTCGCCAATCTCCGGACCAATCCCAACGAGCCCTTGGTCACTTGGCTTCGGCAGGCGGCTGCGCGGGTTTGGCGCCTGATCGATCAGTTCAACGCGAGAGCGCGTGCTCGGCGGAACGTCGCGCACCACTATGACCTGAATGGGCGGCTTTACAGCCTGTTCCTCGATCGGGATCTGCAATACTCCTGCGCTTATTTCCCCGAGGGAACTGAAACGCTTGAAGAAGCGCAGGCGGCCAAGAAGCGTCACATCGCCGAATGAATTGGGTTTCCGCTACGCCAGCCTGGCGGTCTTCCAGATCCAGCTCTCGCACCAGCAGGCCGCTGTGCCGCTGACCCGCGACTATATCACCGGTTCTGAGCGCGGCCTCGTTCGCTCAAACAGTGGGAACCTGCAAGCCCGGAGCGGATGACCCCTGCCAAGCCGGACGAGGAGCCAGAGGCCGGGCGACAGGGCATTGTACCCTTGAGGTGGTCTCGGTTGTCTGAACAGATTTTCCGCTTCGATAAGTGGAGTCTCCGCCGGGATTAGGCTGCCAAGCGGAGGGGCAGCGGCGTGAAGTAGGCTTTATCTGGTGTCGTGCCGTCAAGGCTCGAGTGTGGACGTCGCTGATTGTAAAAGTTTAGGTAACGGCCGATCGAAGCGCGGGCCTCGGACACGCTGTCGTAGGCTCGCAGATACACCTCTTCGTATTTGACGGTGCGCCACAGCCGCTCGACGAAGACGTTGTCGCGCCAGGCGCCCTTGCCATCCATGCTGATGGCAATCTTGTTTTTGATCAGTACGCCCGTGAAGGCCTCGCCGGTGAACTGGCTGCCCTGATCCGTGTTGAAGATCTCTGGCTTGCGGTGGCGTGCGAGAGCGTCCTCCAGCGTCTCGATGCAGAACGCCGCCTCCATTGTGATCGACAGCCGCCACGACAGCACGCGGCGGCTGAACCAGTCGAGCACGACCGCCAGATAGACGAAGCCGCGAGCCATCGGGATGTAGGTTATGTCCATCGCCCACACCTGGTTCGGCCGCGTGATCTCCATCCCGCGCAGTAGATATGGGTAGATCTTGTGGCCAGGCTCGGGTTTCGTGGTGCGCGGACGGCGATAGACGGCCTCTATCCCCATCCGCCGCATCAGCGTTTTGACATGCCGACGGCCGATCTTGCACCCCTCGGCAGTCAGCAACCCTTGCAACATCCGCGAGCCGGCGAAAGGAAACTCCAGATGCAGCCGGTCGAGACGCCGCATCACCTCCAGGTCGGTCGCCGACACCAGACGTGGCAAATAATAGACGCTGCCACGGCTGATGCGCAGAACCTGCACCTGCTTGGTGATCGGCAGATCGTGCTCACGGTCGATCATCGCTTTGCGCTCAGCAATCCCGCCTTGTTGAGCGCGCCCTCTAAAAAATCGTTTTCCAGTGTCAGCTCACCGATCTTGGCGTGGAGTGACTTCACATCGACGGCCGGCGGCGCGACTCCGTTGCTGCCGCCGGCGCCGAAAACATCGGCAGCCCCGCCCTCAAGCTGCGCCTTCCACGATGTGATCTGATTGGGGTGGACGTCAAATTGCTCCGCCAGCTCAACCAGTGTTCGATCGCCCTTGATGGCGGCAAGCGCCACTCTCGCCTTGAAGGCCGGTGTGTGGTTTCGGCGCGGTCGTCTGCTCATTGTCTCTCCTGATTCGCTGGGCACAGCGTGCCCGCTGTCAGGCAGAAACTCCACTTATCGTCCTGTTCAGATTCTTGAGGCCGGCTCTGACCTTCGGTCCGCGCAAGCGCGC
>Ga0302325_10029496_pt1 | contig 11336 bp, 10 predicted proteins | sample Palsa_T0_2_FD_201948 | JGI IMG/M metagenome (GOLD analysis project Ga0302325, IMG submission 201948) | Peat permafrost microbial communities from Stordalen Mire near Abisko, Sweden - Palsa_T0_2 | ecosystem: Environmental > Terrestrial > Soil > Palsa > Peat permafrost | place: Sweden: Abisko...
TTTGCCCAAGTCGAAGAGATCAAGCACCTCCCGTTCGATGTTCTGGTCTCCGGACACGTAGCGCGCACCGGCACCAAAGCGGACGTGGAACTGCAAAGCGACTTCATCAGCGACTTGAAAGGCGCTGCGGGCCGTGCCCTAAACTCCACCAAACCCGGCGAAGGTATGGACCCTCGAGATAAGAGCAATCCCTGGGCATTTTTCGATGACTATACGGACCGCGTCATGGTGGCATGCGTTAACAGCCTCACGCCGAAGTGGTCGACGAAGCTGGCTGGCTTTGATGCCCTCATCTGGGATCAATGTTACGCCATGGAACAGAGCCTTCGGGGTGATTAGCCCTACAGCGCCGGGTCCGGAGTGGATAGGCCGAGTTTCATCGCCATCCGCACCAACTCCGCGAACGACTCCGATCGCATCTTCCGCATGATCTGTCCCCGGTGAACTTGCAGTGTCACTTCCGTAATGCCGAGAAAAGCGGCCGCTTGTTTATTCAGCATCCCCCCGACTATCAGCGGGAGGACCTCCTTTTCCCGCGGCGTCAGCAGGCCTAATCGCCGCCGAAGGTCGATCAGCTCAGCAGATTTCGGCCGTCTTTCCAGGTCCATCGCAAAGGCCGTTCGGATTGCCGGCAACAGCTGGTCCGGGTCGATCGGCTTGGTCAGGAACTCCACCGCACCTGCCTTCATCGCGCGGACGGTCGACGGTACGTCTCTATGCCCACTGATAAAGATGATGGGCGGACTGCTCTCGTTTCCCAAATGCTGCTGCAACTCCAGTCCGTTCATGTCTGGCAACCGGACGTCGAGCACCAGGCAGGCACTCGTGTCGGTTCTGACACAGTGAAGGTATTCTGCTGCCGACCCGAAGGTCACGTGCGCGATCCCGTGGGATGCGAGAAGCTCGCCGATTGCCTCGCGCACGGGGGCGTCGTCGTCTACAACATAGACCACCTCGATGGTCGGGTTCGTCATGGAGCAGTCTCCTGCCGAAAGGAAATTGTGGCGGCCACCTAGGTTGAGAATCCTGGTTCCGCTCGCTAGAGGAAATGCGGCTTGCATGGAAGAATCATGCCCAAGAAAGCCTCGGGGACGAATTCGCTAACGGTCAATTTAGGATCAATTGAGATCAGGAGGGAGAAGCTGACAGATTCTAAAGGGTCAGGATTGGCTGTTGTACAATTGCATGTATCCAAGATCGACGGCAGCCAGTGCCAGAGCGATTCGAGTTCGCGTTCGCCTTAGGACTCCATGAAGCTGGATCAGCCAACTCGCCTGCGGCTCGGAACGTTCTATCTCGATCTCCGAACTGGTGAGTTGAGTGCGCCGGAGGCCGCGGCGGGAAACCGGAAGATCCTGCTCCAGGAACAGCCGTTCCGCGTCCTGCGAATGCTGATTGAGCACAGCGGCGAGATCGCCACCCGCGAGGAGATTAAGAAGAGGCTCTGGCCGAACGACACCAATGTCGATTTCGACCACAGCATTAACGTCGCGATTGCGACGCTTCGCCGGGCGTTTGGCGATTCCGCTGCCCAGCCAACTTACATCGAAACTGTCGCACGCCGGGGATATCGACTCCTGGTTTCCCCTGAGCCACTGGATGCCGCCGATCAGCCCCCTGACGAGATTTCCGGGGAGCCGGAATCATCCTCATCGACATCTGGACTGATCGGCAAGAAAGTCTCCCACTTCCGAGTGCTGGAGGTCATCGGGGGCGGCGGCATGGGGATGGTCTACCAGGCGGAAGACCTGAAGCTGGGCCGCCGGGTTGCCCTGAAGTTTCTGCCTGAGGAGATGGCCGCCGATTCCATCGCTCTCAAGCGATTCGAGCGGGAAGCGCAGACTGCGTCCGCTCTCAACCATTCCAATATCTGCACCATCTTCGAAATCGACGAGTACGAGGGGCAACCCATCATTGTGATGGAACTGCTGGAAGGGGAGACGCTGCGGGATCGTCTGGGAGCCCTCGGGACCGGCGGGATGCCTTTGGAGCAACTGCTCGAAATCGCACTTCAGACCTGCGACGGCCTGCAGGCTGCCCACTCCAAGGGGATAATCCACCGCGATATCAAGCCGGCCAATATCTTTCTGACGAGCCAGGGGCCCGCCAAGATTTTGGATTTTGGACTGGCGAAGATCGTAGCGGCGGAGGATCTGGGGCCGGGGCAGTCGACGAGAGCCCCTGCGTTGGTGGATGTGAGCCTCACCCGGACCGGCGGTGCGATGGGCACGGCCAGCTATATGTCGCCCGAGCAAGTCCGGAAAGAGAAACTGGACGTTGGCACCGACCTGTTTTCGCTCGGACTGGTGCTGTACGAGATGGCGACGGGCCAACGCGCCTTTCCTGGCGACAACGCCAGCGGGATCCACCAGGCGCTGCTCAATCAAGCACCGATTCCTGTCCGGGAGTTGAATCCGGCAGTTCCGCCGGCACTCGCAGGGGTAATCGCGAAGGCGCTGCAAAAGGACCGCACTAACCGTTACCAGACGGCAGAGGAGATGCACCGCGACCTCGCCGCGGTCCCCACTCCAGGGCAAGTGCGGCTCCGGCGCGCTCGCAAATGGGTCGCCATCGCCGCCTCGACACTCCTCGTCGCCGGCGCAGCCTTCGCGGCTTGGCGTTATCTTACGCGGTACCAGCTTACCGCCAGCGACACGATTATCATCGCCGACCTCACGAATCAGACCAGTGATGCCGTCCTTGACGACGCCCTGAATACGGCCTTGCCAGTCGAACTGTCACAGACACCGTTTCTCCAGGTGCTGGCGCAGGACAAAGTGCGCGAAACGATGAAGCAGTTGAACTATCCCAAGGATGGGAAGGTGACACCGCAGATCGCCCGCGATGTCTGTCTGAAAACCAATAGTAGGGCAGTAGTGACCAGTTCCATCGTCGATGCCGGCAACCACTTTCGCCTCCACCTTGCCGGAGTCAATTGCCAGAGCGGGAAGACATTCGCGCAATTCACACAGGACGTATCGCTTCGAAAGGACATTGTGCACGCGTTGGGCGTGGCAGGCGCCGGACTGCGCGGCAGGATGGGGGAGCCGGCCGCATCGGTGAGAAAGTACAATGCTCCGCTGGAGCGGGCAACTTCGGCTTCTCCGGAAGCCCTGGCGCTCCTGGCAAAAGGGTTCAGGAACCATTTTGCGTTTGATCAGTCCACCGTCGCCCCCTACTATGAGCGGGCTATTGATATCGATCCGGAGTTCGCCTTGGCCTACGCCACTTTGGGTGTAAATTATTTATTCCAAGGGAAAATTGCCGAGGCAGTGGCTGCGGAGAAGAAAGCGTACAATTTGCGTGACAGGCTGACCGGTCAACTGAAGTTCCTCGCCGAGACGCTCTATTACTCCGTCGGCCTAGGAGACCTGGAGAAGGCGTACCCGGTCTATCAGGAATGGATACGGACCTTTCCGCTGGACGGGGTGGCGCACAACAACCTCGCTGCCGACCTGCAGTTCTTGGGAAAGTACGATGAGGCGGCCATCGAGGCACGAGAGGCAATCAGGTTGATGCCATCGTTGGGAGCCGGGAACTACAGCACTCTGATGACTGCTGCCGCCAGAGCTGATCGATTGGAACAGGCAAAAGCTATCTTTACGGAGGCCGAGGCTCAGGGGTTCGACCGATTTGACAATCACTACTCGCGTTACGTGATCGCATTTCTACAACATGATAAGCGCGCAATGGAAGACCAAATCAGGTGGGCTGATGCTCACAAATACCGAGTAAGCCGTTGGCAAGTAGCCGTAGAGATGTTCTCCGGGCACTTCAGCGAAGCCCAAAGGTTGGCAAGTAAGCCGCTCGGCTCCGTTCCAAACGCCTCGTCGACAGTTGACGTTGCGAGGCTGAACTGGCAATGCGCATTGAGTCAGGCTGAAGTAGGCTGGAGCGACGCCAGCCGGTCCTCTATTAGATTCCTCGACGCTGCTCGTGGCAGGAACGACCAGTTGCTGCTCGCGCTGCCCTTAGCTCGTGCCGGGGATGCGGCGGGAGCAGAAGCGCTGGCGGACGCGGTCGATCAGGCGTCCCCCTTCGATACAATTATCCAGAATTTCAGTTTGCCCACGATTCGCGCGGCAATCAAGCTCGATCGCGGCGACCCACAGGGAGCAGTTGACGTCCTTCGACGCGCCGAAAAATACGATCTAGCTTTTACAAATACCTTCGACAATATCTATCCCGCCTATCTTCGCGGGCTCGCATACCTTCGGTTGGGCCAGGGTGGTCCGGCCGCAGCTCAATTTCAGAAGATGCTCGACCATCCCGCAGGTGTCGGATTGTCTGTTATCGGGGCGCTGGCACACTTACAGTTAGGCCGCGCACGGGCTATGATGGGCGACACGACTGCCGCGCGAAAGTCATACCAGGAGTTCCTGACCATTTGGAAGGATGCCGATCCCGATATTCCCATCTATAAGGAAGCCAAAGCCGAATTCGCCGCGCTGCGTTGAGCTAAGAGTTCCGCAGAATTGCGTCGAGAGCTGCGAGGAGTTCGCGGCCATCGAATGGCTTGCGGAAAACATACCGGGCGGCCTTGGCTTCGAGCAATCTGAGCGGATTGTCCTGGTCATCTGCCGTGATCAGGATCACGGGAAGACCAGGGTGATCCGTTCGCGCCATCCGTAGCAGCTCCCAGCCTGTTATCGCCGGCATTCCGATATCGGAGATCAGGCAATCCACTCGCTGGAATCCGTTAGAGTCCAGAAATGCCTCCGCAGAAGGGAAGAGCAGCACGGCATAACCGCCGGAAGCGAGAAGTTCTTCGAACGACTCTCGGATGCGGGGATCATCATCCACGACTCCGATGAGAAATTTGTGGGGGGCCATGGCTTCACGTACTGATGAGGCAACCTCTGATCGTACATGATCGCGGCCCATTGGCCTATTATAGGTTTCTATAGTATCCGCTCCGACGCGGGGAGCCCGAGTTTTCCAGCCATCCTGACCAGGTCCGCGAACGAGGCTGCGGCCATCTTCCTCATAACCTGACCCCGGTGGACCTGGAGCGTGACTTCAGAAATGCCAAGCCAGGCAGCAGCCTGCTTATTCAACATTCCTCCCACGAGGAGCGGAAGGACTTCGCGCTCCCGTGGGGTGAGAAGGGCCAATCGCCGCCTAAGCTCCACCATTTCCAACGCAGTTTGCCGCCACTGGAGATCTTTGGCAAACGCCGCCCGAATCGCTGCGACAAGCATGTCCGGATCCAGCGGTTTTGTCAGGAATTCCACTGCTCCTGCCTTCATCGCCCGGACGGTCGACGGGATATCAGCGCACCCGCTGATAAAGATAATCGGCGGACTCGAATCGTCCCCCAGTTGGCGCTGCAGATCAAGCCCATTCAAACCCGGCAATTGAATGTCCAGGACGAGGCACGCACAGGTGTCTGTTCGGACGTAGCCGAGGAAATCCAACGCGGACGCGAAGGTCGCACACATCATTTCCAGCGACGCAAACAACTCGGCGAGTCCTTCGCGGACACGTGGGTCGTCATCGACCAAATAGATGATTTCACTGGCCGCCTTCATGCCGATACCTCACGATGCACGGGAAGCGTGAAGCTAAAGGTGGTCCCCGCACCGTCGTTGGGAGTTGCCCAGAGACGCCCGCCGTGGCTTTCCACAATCGACCGGCAAATCGATAAGCCCATCCCCATACCGCTCTCCTTCGTAGTGAAGAACGGATCGAAGATAAGTGTGGGCTGAGTAATACCGCAGCCCGTGTCACGAATCCGAACCAGCAAATCTCCGCTTTCGAGCTGTGAAATCACTGCTAGAACTCTCGGACGCTCGACGATCCCCTCCATCGCCTCAATCGCATTGTGCAACAGATTGAGGAGAGCCTGTTGAATCTGCACCCGGTCAGCCTCAACCGTTGGCAACCCACTCGCCAAGTCGGTCTCGACGCCGATTCCAAGTTCGCGGAGTTCCTCCGTCGTCAACTTAAGCACGGCAAGGATGAGATCGTTAATATCCACCGGTGCGAGATTGGGTGCAGTCTGCTTGTAGAGCGATCGGATCTTCCGGACGACTTCCGCGACAGTGTTGGCGTCCCGAATCATCCGCCCGGCAGTCAGCCGAGCCCTTTCAATGTTGGGGGGTTCGGCGAGTAACCAGGTCTGGCAGGCATGCCCGTTGGCGACAGCGGCCGCCAAGGGTTGATTGATTTCATGGGCAATGGAAGCGGATAGTTCAGCAATGGCAGCGATTTGGGTTGCCCGCGAGAGTCTCGCCTGCGTCTGCCGCAGTTCGTCCGTAATTCTCACGTTGTCATCGATATCGATGTCCAGACCAAACCAATGAACGATCTTTCCGCTCTCGTCGCGCAAGGGTGCTGCACTCACCTGAAACCAGCGGTAGATGCCGTCGGCGCCGCGAAGACGCAGCTTGACGTGATGAGGGGCACCTGAGTTGATAGAGGCAACCCAAGCCTTGGTTGTTGAGTCGAGATCGTTAGGGTGGATCAGATCCTCCCATCGAAAGCGCTCTGCTGCCTCCACGGCCCTGCCGGTGTATGTCACCACTCGCGCGTTCAGATAGTCGGGTTCACCATCAGGGGTAGCTCGCCAAACCAGTGCAGGTATGGTATCGATGATCAGCCGGAGCCGGGCTTCGCTCGCGCGAACCGCTTCCTCAGCGCACCTTCGGTCCTCAACGTCTATCAGCAGAACATACCAGTGGACGATTTGCCCGTCCGCACTCCGCAGGGGTAGACCACGCACGTGAAACCACCGAAATACGCCATCGGCGCGCCGGATGCGGTGCTCAATTTCATACGTTTGCCCTGTCCCCACCGAGCGCCGCCACGTTTCGAGCACGCCTTCGAGGTCCTGGTCGTGGACGGCTCCGATGAATGCCCAGTTCTTTAGCTCCTCAAGAGTCTTGCCGAAGTAGTCGAGAACTTGCCGGTTGACCCGATCCAACTCACCGGTAGCGGTCATTGTGCACGCGAGCGCGGGAATGGTGTCGAAGATTAACCGAAGGTTACGTTCACTTTCCCGGAGAGCGTCTTCCGCGCGCTTGCGATCATCAATGTCTGTTACCATTCCGTACCAATGTGTGATCCGGCCCTCGCTGTCGCGGAATGGTTCGCCCACGGACTGAATCCACCGATATTGCCCATCGGCTCGCCTAAGCTGGTAGACATCTTCGTACGGAAGGCCCGTATTGGCGGAATGCAGCCAGCGCTCCACCGTCGCGGCGCGATGGTCGGGATGCACAAGATCCATCCATCGGCCATCCGACAACTCATCGGTAGTTTTGCCGAGATAATCAGTATGCCTTCGGTTGAGGTAGTCTAAAGCTCCCTGAGAGGTTCCCCGCCAGATCAGTGCGGGTATCGTCTCTACCAGTTGACGAAGCTGACGCTCGCTGTCGCGAAGGGCCTCTTCAGCGCGTTTACGGTCCTCGATATCGGTGTTCGTGCCGTACCATTTGACTATCCGCCCCCGATCATCCCGGAGCGGCCTCACCCGGAAAAGAAACCACCGATACTCCCCATCGAAACGGCGCAGGCGCGACTCAATCTCGCCGGCCGTACCGGCAGCTAGAAGCGACTCCCAGTACGCAATCACGGCGTCAAGATCGTCCGAGTGGAAAGCTGCGGTCCAACCCCAATCCATCGCTTCTTTCGCCGAGAGGCCTGTATAGTCGAGCCAGCCCTGATTGAAGTAGTCGGCCGTCCCTTCCGGTCGGCAGGACCACGTCAGCGCGGGGATCAGGTCGATAACCTGGCGGTACCGTTCTTTGACCTCGCGGCGTGGGTGTTCGGTTCCAGGGCCTGGGTCACCCAGTTCCGTGGTCGAACCGATAATCTCGGTCACGTCGTCGTCAGCGGCCGCAATGGGGGTGCCCCTGACACGGATGCGTTTTACGATGGCGTCGGGAAGAACCAGGTCGCAATCGAAATCCAAATCCGTTCTGTCTTGAACGCACCGCTGGAGTTCTGCCGTCCAGCGAAGCCAGTCTTCAGGTCGATGAAGCGCCCGGTATTCGCCTATCGAAGGCGGACCTTGGGCCACATCGCGTCCGTGCATTCGGCACATTTGCGCTGACCAATAAACTGGCCTCGCATCCCGGACATCCCAAACCCAACTGCCGGTGTGGCTCATCTTGCCTCCCTTCAGGCGATGGAAAGACCTATCCGAGGCATTTGCGCTCGCTCGAAGTCGCGGGAACGAGATCACCCATCGTACCTGTTAGTATGCCTTTACGCTCGATCAAATGCATTTTGTCAGCCAAGGAATTAACGCGTCTAAACTATACATTCAAATGACGATTGTGAACGATCCACAACGATAGGTTGACGCGCACAACGACGAACGGTCGTTGCCGTGGATCGGCGACTCCTGTAACCTCGTCCAGATGGATCTGGAACTCTTGCAGTCCATCTCGCTGGCAGTGAGCCAGGTCCGCACCGTGGAGACGGTCCTGAAGATGATCGTGTCCGGGCTAGTTGACACGGCCGGCGTGGCCCTGGCAAGAATCTGGCTGCTTGGCCCGGGCGACGTTTGTTCGACTTGCCGGATGAGTGCCGAATGCGCCGATCGCCGAACTTGTCTCCACCTGGCGGCAAGTGCCGGCCGTTCGTGCGCGGGTGGCGCGGATTGGTCGGGGTTGAACGGCGGCTTCCGCCGTTTTCCGCTGCATGTTCGAAAGATCGGGTGGATTGCCTCAACAGGGGAGCCGATGTTGATTGAGCATTCCGTCTCGGACACCAAATGGACTCTTCATCCCGACTGGGTTCGGACCGAGGGCATTCACGGCTTCGCGGGCCACCCTTTAGTGTTCGGGGGAGAAGTGCTGGGAGTGCTTGGGGTCTTTGCGAGAACGCACATCGATCGACAGCAGTTCAAGTGGCTTCGCGTTTTTGCCGATCAGGCTTCGGTTTCCATCGCTAATGCTCGCGCCTTTGAGTCGATCCAATCCATGCAACTTCGCGCGGAACAGGAGAACGATTACCTCAAGTCGGAAGTGAAGGCGAACCTGGGTGGATTCAGGGGCCAGAGCCCGGCACTGAAAGCGATGCTGGCGCAGATCGAGCAAGTGGCTCCAACTGATGCCAGCGTCCTCATTCTGCGAGAATCCGGAACGGGAAAGGAACTCGTCGCCCGGGCGATTCATGACAACAGCCGCCGGGCGGACCGTGTCCTCGTGAAAGTGAATTGTGCGTCGATCCCGCGCGAGCTCTTTGAGAGCGAGTTCTTCGGTCACGCGAAAGGAGCATTCACGGGTGCACTCCGCGACCGCATCGGGCGATTTGAACTGGCCGATGGCGGCTCTCTGTTCCTGGACGAGATTGCAGAAATCCCGCTGGAGCTTCGGTCCAAGCTGCTTCGCGTCTTGCAGGAGGGCGAATTCGAACGCGTCGGCGACGAACGCACACGTCCAGTGAACATTCGCGTAATCGCCGCGACAAACCGCGACCTGAAGAAAGAGATGGCCGCTGGCCGCTTTGGTTCGGACCTGTATTTTCGGCTCGGCGTCTTTCCCATTCAGACTCCGCCTTTGCGCGACCGGCTCGAAGATCTTACGACCCTCGCCGTCGATTATCTGGAACAACCGGCAAAGAGGCTGAACGTCCTGGTCCCCAGGCTGACGGCGGAAAATGTCCGGGAATTGTGCAACTACGATTGGCCTGGGAACGTTCGCGAATTACAGAACGTTCTGGAGCGGGCCTTGATCGTCTCCGGGGGACGGGATTTGCGCTTTAGTTTGGGAGACTCCAATGAATCCATGGTGAACCGGGCGGAGCCGGCTTCTCCCCTCAACACCCGGACCCAGTTCCTCGAACTGGAACGGCGACAGATCGTAGAAGCCCTCGAAAAGACCAACGGTAAGGTCTATGGAACGGATGGGGCCGCGGCATTGCTTGGGATGCGTCCCACAACTCTCTCATCGAAGATCGCTGCACTCAAGATCAGGCGACCCGAACGCCGCTAATGCCAGCGTTTAGGCCGATGCTGGGATGCCGAGCCTTTCCGCCATTCTGACAAGCTCTGCAAACGATCGCGCCGCCATCTTTCGCATCACCTGGCTGCGATGAACCTGCAGCGTCACGTCGGTAATTCCAAGAGCGGCAGCAGCCTGCTTGTTGAGGAGTCCCCGCGCAACCAGCGCCAGCACTTCCCGTTCGCGAGGCGTCAGGCTCTCGAATCGTGTTTGTAACAAGTTCAGTTCCGAGCGTAGGCGCCGTCGTTCTCTATCCTGGCTCAACGCCGCCTGAATAGCCGTTTCCAGTGCATTGGGACACACCGGCTTGGTCAGGAATTCAACGGCCCCCGCCTTCATGGCACGCACCGTCGCCGGAATATCGACCCTGCCGCTGATGAAAATGATCGGCGGGCAGTTTTCGGGTACCAACCGACGTTGCAGATCCAGACCACTCATGTCGGGAAGTAGCATATCCAAGATCAGGCACGACGGTGAATCGGCTAGATTGGCAGCAAGGTACTCGGCGGCGGTGCCAAAGGTTATGGCGGTTCTTCCCAGGGAAGCGAGAAGCTCCGAGAGCGCTTCTCTCAGACGGACGTCGTCGTCCACGATGTAGACGATGTCGCGTTCTGTTCTGGCATCCGCCCGGAACTGCCGCGGACCGTCGAATGCGAAGTGGGACCCCTTCGTAATGAAGGATGGAGCGACCCGTGGGCTCGTCGTTGCAACTTGCATCTCAAAGCACCTCCCGATCAATCTTTCCAAGGGTGGGAGGATAAACTCCCACAGCTAGTTTCCACGAGACCGTGAATTGCCGATACCCGCATAGGTCGAGGACTCGGGTAGGCAATTCGTATACCGCTGGCATACCACTGGGTCTGAGGGCGTGGTGATGTCAAGACGGCGAAGGCTAGTGCGAACCACCCAATCAATCGGCATGGGGCGTCCTGCGAGGAGGGAAAGTCAGCCGCTGCCGTCCAAAAATCCGCGAGTCCACGGAGTAGCCTCCGGGCCCGATCATAGCTACCACGACGCTTTGCAGGGCCGACATAACGATGATGAAGCGACCCACTCCGCCCGGAACTAACACCTCTAGTAGCTCAACGAGGCCGCAGAGGGAAGCGCAGTACGGTGTCAGGAATCCCATGCATAATCCGAGTGCCAGCACGACGGCCGCTACGGTGGTCCACGACAGGGAAAAGGTACAACATTCCACCCGAATTACCAGGAGAGTGGCGGCCACCGATAACCGAAGAAGCAACAGCGCCACCCCCGCAGTACCGGTGGGAAACATCGAGAACAACCTCTGCACACTGCGAGAATACTCGCCGCGAAGTGATTGCGCCATCTCCACCGGAGAATTTCGCGACTATACTTTAGTAGGGGGCGGTGCCAGGTCGA
>Ga0302325_10029498_pt1 | contig 11336 bp, 13 predicted proteins | sample Palsa_T0_2_FD_201948 | JGI IMG/M metagenome (GOLD analysis project Ga0302325, IMG submission 201948) | Peat permafrost microbial communities from Stordalen Mire near Abisko, Sweden - Palsa_T0_2 | ecosystem: Environmental > Terrestrial > Soil > Palsa > Peat permafrost | place: Sweden: Abisko...
CCCGAAGTGGAATTCGAGTGGCACGTGCCCAAGTTCAGTAACGCGATCGAGCGTGATCGAGCGCGCACCTACTTCCAGGTGTACGCCGCCTGTGCCGCGCTGCACTTCATCGAGAAGGCTCTCGCCGAACTACAGGCCGGCCGTACGCAAACGTTCACGCCGTTCAAGGTGCCGGAGGAAGCCATTGGCTGCGGCTTTCACGAAGCGGTGCGCGGCGTGCTGTCGCATCATCTCGTCATTCGCAAGGGCAAGATCGCCAACTACCATCCCTACCCGCCCACGCCCTGGAATGCCAATCCGCGCGACAGTTTCGGCACTCCGGGGCCGTATGAGGATGCCGTGCAGAACACACCCATTTTCGAGGAGAACGGGCCTGACAAATTCAAAGGTATCGATATCATGCGCGCGGTGCGCAGTTTCGACCCCTGCCTGCCCTGCGGCGTGCACATGTATCTCGGTAACGGGCGGACCCTGCGCCAGACGCATGCACCGACCAACGGTGGCTTCGGTGCCGACGAACAGACAAAGGAGCCGAATGCATGAGCACGGCGAGCGGTCACTTAGACGACACACTCGAGCGTTTACAGGTGCTACTGGCAGCCCTTGAAGGCGTCTGCGATCCAGCTGCACGCGACGCCGTGCGCGAGCTGGCGCAGGTCGTGCTCGGCTTGCATCGTCGGGGACTGCGGGAACTGCTCGATATCGTCGATGAGGCGGGCAGCCAGCCGGCGGACATCCTGCTGCCGCGTTTCCTGGCCAATCCCGCAGTGCGCAGCCTTCTGCTGTTGCATGACCTGCATCCCGACGAACTGCCTGCGCGTGTCAATCAGGTTCTCGAGCGGCTGCGCCCACACGTGGGCGTGCATGGACTGCGCATCGAGCTCTCTTCGCTCGATGAGAACATCGTGCGCCTGAGCGTCTCGCTCGCCGGACCGCAAAGTGGCCGTCGTCCCGAGGAGTCCGCCCTCAGGCATGAAATCGAGAGCGCGATGTGGGAACTCGTGCCCGACGCGGCTGGCGTGGTCGTCGAGGGCCTGGAAATTCTGCGCGCCAAAAACGAATCGCTGGTGCCGCTGTCGGCCATCGCCGGACTCAGCAAGGCAAAAACTCATGGCGCCCCGGTTGGCGAATGAATCCAGCGAGTCGGCTGGAAGGAAGTCTGTCGGGGCAGCCGGCAACTGGGTGGCGGCCTTACGCGGGTTAGCCGGATACTCCGCGCCCGTCGAGCGCTGCGATCTCTGCGGTGTGACCCTGGAGCCACGGCATGCTCATCTGATTGAAGCCGCCGCAAAGCGCCTGCTGTGCGCGTGCGTGCCCTGCGCACTGCTTTTCGGTGATCAATCGGCAAGGCGCTATCGGCGCGTGCCCGACCGGGTAGCGCTCCTTGCCAATGTCCGCCTCGAGCCCGCGCAATGGGACGCGCTGCGCATCCCAATCAACATCGTGTTTTTCTTCCGCAGCGCCGCGCAGCAGCGCTGGATGGCGATGTACCCCGGCCCCGGCGGGGCGATTGAATCGCAGCTCGACCTGTCCGCCTGGGAGGACCTCGTGCAGGCAAATCCAACGCTGGCCGAGCTCGAGGATGATGTCGAAGCCGTCCTGCTCAACCGTCTCGATGGGGCCGCCGAGTGTTTCCGCATTCCCATAGACCGCTGTTATGCGCTCGTCGGGCTGATGCGCAGCAACTGGCACGGCATCGGCGGAGGAGCGGAGACGGAGCTCGCGATCTCGAATTATGTGGCCGCATTGCGCACCGAGGCTGGCGGATCGGCGGATACTGCACATGCCTGAACTGCGTTTCACACTGCTGGACGTTGGACCAGCGAAATATGCCGCGGTCCCAACTCTGCTCTTTCGTCTCGGTGTACAGCAGTTGGGTGAGCCCGTGGCGATCCGAAGCGTGAGCCTCCAGTGCCAGCTTCGCATCGACGCCCGCAAGCGCCGTTACAACTTAGATGAGCAGCAGCGCCTGACCGACCTCTTCGGAACCCCCGAGCGCTGGAGCCACACGCTCACGAGTTTTCTTTGGACTCAGGTGCAGCTCCTCCTGCCCGCGTTTCAAGGCGCCACTGAGGCGGAACTACCCGTACCGGTCTCTTTTGACTTCGCGCTCGCGGCCACCAAGTACTTCTATGGTTTGCAGAAGGGGGAATTGCCGCTGCTGCTGCTGTTCTCGGGCAACGTGTTCTACGCCGATGCCGACGGCGCTTTAGCCATGGACGCGATCGCCTGGGATCGCGAGATCCAGGCGCGCATACCCCTCACGGTGTGGCATGCGGTGCGCGATCTCTACTATCCAAATCTTGCGTGGCTGTCCCTGAAGCGAGAAACCTTTGAGGCGCTCGATGCCTATAAGCGCAGCCTGGGAGTCACCGGCTATGACGAGGCGCTGACCCGCCTTCTACCTGAGGAGGCGCCGGCCGTGGCGCTCGACGGATGAAGCTCGAGCGGGTGAGAGCCATTGCCGATGCAGTCCTCAATGAGGGTTACATCCTGTATCCGTACCGCCCGACAGCCACGAAAAACCGCAGCCGCTGGACATTCGGCGGGGTTTATCCACACGCCTGGTTCGAGAGCACGCACGGTGCGGACCCCTTCGAGTTGCGGACCGAATTTCTGCTGCACGGCGGAGAAAATACGCAGATCGAGGCCTGCTTGCGCTTTTTGCAGCCGCTTTCACGCGAAGTCGGCAGGCTGGACGCGCCGCTTCTTGAATGGCGGCAAGGCACAGTACCTGCTTACACCCCGGTACCGATGTTGAGCATCGACGAGAAGCCCTACTACACCTGGCAGGAGGCCGTGGAGCGCGAACTACTTTTCGACGCGCTATCGCTCGTGGAGCTCGCGCGCAGACCTGCCGTACTGCCGTTCGCCTGCCCGGAACTGCACGAGCGCTCCCCGCTTAGCGATAGCGCTGGCGTCATTCGCGGACTCCTCACGCGGCGCCAGCGCGCCCAGCGCGGAAATCTTCACTTGTCCGCCCAAGCTCTTACGCACGACGTCTGGCGCTTGTCGGCGCGCGTTGAAAACTCTACCCCGATGGATCCGGCCATGGTGAGCACGCGCGAGGAAGCCAACCTCTATAGCTTCGCCTCCACGCACCTGGTGCTGGCCGTCGCCGGTGGCGCGTTTGTTTCACAGCAAGACCCCCCGGACTCGCTGTCCGACGCGAACGCTGCGTGCAAGAACCACGGACTCTATCCGGTGCTCGCTGGCGAAACCGGCAGCCGCGATTTGATGCTGGCCGCGCCAATCATTCTTTACGATCACCCTGAGGTTGCGCCGCAGAGCCCGGGTGACTTCTGCGATGCGACCGAAATCGACGAATTGCTGTCGCTGACGATTCTCGCCTTGACGGATGATGAGAAGCGCGAGATGGCTGCCGGAGACCCGCGCGCCGCGGCACTGCTCGAGCGCACCGAGCGCCTCAGTCCCGATGATTTCCAGCGTCTGCACGGTACGCTGCGGCGAACGCCCATCGCAGCTGCGCCCCGGCTGGTTTCCCTGGAGAGGGGGGGTCGCCGGCTCTGCGTCGGAGATCGTGTAGTGCTCAAGCCCCATCCGCGCGGCGACGTATTCGATCTCGTTCTCGCCAACAAGACGGCCATCATCGAATCCATCGAGCGTGACTTCGAGGATCGAGTCCACGTCGCGGTGACGATAGATGCAGACCCGGGGCGCGCCTGGGGACTGGAGCGCATGCCGGGGCACCGCTTCTTCTTCGCTCCCGAGGAAATCGAAGCCGACGAAGAACCGAGGATGCAGGCATGAAAGTGCTCATCGCCGGCATCGGCAACGTCTTCATGGGCGATGACGGCTTCGGCTGCGAGGTGGTGAGCCGCTTGAGTGAGCGAGGCTTGCCGCAAAGTGTAGAAGCGATTGATTTTGGCACCGGCGGTACGGATCTCGGGTTTGCGCTGACTGAGGGCTACGATGCCGCAATTCTGGTGGATACCGTCGCTCGCGGTGGCGCACCGGGAACAGTCTATGTGATCGATCCAGAACGAGAAGCCGTCGCCGCACCCGAGTTTGCCCCCCACGAGATGGATCCCGCCAAGGTGCTGCGCTTTGCCACGGTGCTCGGTGTGCTGCCGAAGCAGCTGCGCCTCGTGGGTTGTGAGCCCGCTTTCCTCGGCGGTGAGGACGGACACCTCGGCCTCAGCGGCGCCGCGGCACAGGCAGTCGATAAGGCAATCGTTGAAATTGAGCTTCTGCTGAATGAGTGGTGCAGCGCGGCGGCCGATGGCGGCGCGCGGCCTGCGACAGACAGGAGCGACCGTGTTGCAGGAGGAAGCTATGAGTGACCTGAATGGCTGGCAAATCGCCGGAATCGTGGTCTTGGCGCTTATTGTGCTGGGACTGCTGTTTAACATGAAAGATATCGCACGCTACATCAAGATTCGCTCGATGTAATGGCCGTGCGAGCGGCGCGCGTCAACGTGGAGCCTGCCGCGTACGGCGAAACCGTTCGCGTGCGCGGTCTCGTCCAGGGTGTGGGCTTTCGGCCCACGGTCTGGAGATTGGCTCGTGAGCTCGGGTTGCGGGGTGCCGTGTGCAACGACTCGGGCGGCGTGCTGATTGAATTGTGGGGGCGTTTAGCGCTGCGTGACCGTTTTGTATGCCGGCTGCAGCGCGAAGTGCCGCCCCTCGCGCGCATCGATGCACTTGAGCGGGCTCCGTTGAGGCGCTCCCCTCCGCAAGGATTTCGCATTCTCGAGAGCCGCGGTGGTGAGGTGCACACGGCCATCGTTCCGGATGCCGCGAGCTGTGCAGCTTGCGTTGCGGAGATATCGTCGCCCGAAGCACGACGCTACCGCTACGCCTTTACTAATTGCACGCATTGCGGGCCTAGATTGTCGATCGTCCGGCGCGTCCCCTACGACCGCGCGAACACGAGTATGGGCGACTTTGCGATGTGCGCAGACTGCCAGGCCGAATACGACAGCCCGGCCGATCGACGCTTTCATGCTCAACCCATTGCCTGCCCGAGCTGTGGGCCGCATCTTCAACTCGAAGGGACAAACGAGAGCGATCAATCGGCTGACGCCATCGCATGCACGCGGCAGCTGCTGCGCGACGGGAAGATCGTGGCAATTAAAGGGATCGGCGGCTTTCACCTAGCGTGCGATGCCGCCAACGCAACGGCGGTGGGTGCGCTGCGCGCGCGCAAAGTCCGCGAGGATAAGCCCTTCGCGCTCATGGCACGTGACCTTGCGGTGGTCCGCCGTTACTGCACCGTATCGCCCACGGAGGCAGCACTGCTGCAAAGCGCGGCGGCGCCTATCGTGTTGTTACCGAAGCTCGACAGCGCGCCGCTCGCGCCGGAGGTTGCCCCGGGTCAGCGTAATTTCGGGTTTATGCTGCCCTATTCACCATTGCATCATCTGTTGCTTGCGGACTTTGATCGGCCGCTCGTGCTCACGAGCGGCAATCGCTCCGATGAGCCCCAATGCACGGCGAATGAGGAGGCGCGCGAGCGCTTGCATGGCATCGCCGACGCTGTGCTGCTGCACGATCGCGAGATCGTCAATCGAGTCGACGATTCGGTTGTGCGCGTCATTGCCGGCACGCCGACTCCCCTGCGTCGCGCCCGTGGTTATGCGCCAGCGGTTCTGCCACTGCCGGCGGGTTTTGAGCGCGCCCCTGACGTCCTGTCCTTCGGGGGCGAACTCAAGAACACATTCTGCCTGCTGAAGGATGGCGGGGCGATCTTGTCGCAGCACATTGGCGACCTCGAACACGCCCGGGCGCAGGAGGCCTTTCGCAATAGTCTCGCGTTGTACGCCAAACTATTCGAGCATCGGCCGCGTGTCCTCGCGGTGGATCTGCATCCCGATCTGCTGCCGTCCAAGCTCGGCCGTCAACAGGCCGCAGCGCAAGACTTGCCCCTCATTGAGATTCAACATCACCACGCGCACATCGCGGCCTGCCTTATCGACAATGAGGTGCCCCTGAGTGCGCCACCGGTGCTGGGACTCGCCCTCGACGGACTCGGCTTCGGCGCGGACGGCACCATCTGGGGCGGTGAAGTCCTGCTGACGGACTATTGCGGCTTCCGGCGGCTTGGCAGCCTGGCGGTTGTCCCCATGCCAGGTGGCACAGCCGCGATTCGGCAGCCGTGGCGCATGGCTTTCGCGCATCTGCGACGTCTTGCAGAATTCCCGCAGCTCGCGCGTGAGCATTCGCGGTTGAGTTTCTTCCGGGCACTTGCCGAAAAACCCCTCGCAACCCTGGAGGCGATGCTCGCGAGTGGCTTCAACAGTCCGCTGACCAGCTCCTGCGGCCGGCTTTTTGATGCGGTGGCCGCCGTTTGCGGCGTACGACAGACCGTCAGTTACGAGGGCCAAGCGGCCATAGAACTCGAGGCGGCTGCGACATGCGAAGTCGCAGGAGCCTATCCGATGAGCCTTGAAGAGCACTCCGATCGGGTGCAGCTCGATCCCGCGCCGCTGTGGCCAGCGCTGCTGGGCGATCTCGCGGCGCAGGTCCCTGTCGCTAGCGTGAGCGCTCGCTTTCACGCCGGGCTCGCGATTGGACTGGTCAAGTTGCTCGAACGGCTGGTCGAGCGCAGCGGCGGCGCCATTGCGAGGCGCGTTGCGCTCTCGGGTGGCGTTTTTCAGAACGCACTTCTCACGGAGATGCTGGTCGCGCGCCTGGAGCGAGAGGGCTGGCAAGTCCTGCGGCATTCGCGCGTTCCCCCGAACGACGGTGGCCTCGCGCTCGGACAGGCGGCTGCTGCGGCGGCACGGCTACTTAGAGGTGTACCATTATGTGCGTAGGCATTCCCGGGCAGATCGTCGAAATTGTCGATGAGAGCACGGACACGGCCTTGGTCGAGATCGGTGGCGCGCGGCGCGCTGTGAACATCTCGTTCATCGTCGATGAAGGCCATTCCCACAGCGACTGCGTAGGCGACTGGGTGCTTGTGCACGTCGGCTTTGCGATGAGTCGCATCGACGAGGCCGAGGCCCTCGCGACACTTGAGCTGCTGCAGGAGCTTGGCGAAATGGATCAGGAACTCGATGCCATGGATGCATCGGAGGCGCTCGTGTGAAAAATCTTGGCGCACCGCTGCGCGAGCTTTACCCGTTCCTTGAGGGCGAGCGGCAGGAGCCGGCGGACCTGAACGCGGCGCTGCTCGAGTCGCTGCGCCAGAAGGTGACGCACAGCCTCGATGTCAAACGGTGCTTTTTCGCCGACAACGCCACCGAGGTCGTAAATTGCGCGCGGGCAATTGCGGCGGTGTACCGCAGCAACGGGCGCATGCTCGCGATGGGTAATGGCGGCTCCGCGTGCGACGCGGCGCACTTCGCGGTCGAGTTTTTGCATCCGATCACCGCGGGTCGACCGGCACTGACCGCCATCAATCTCGTCGCTGACGCGGCCATGTTGACGGCGGTCGGCAACGATGTCGGCATCGAGCACGTGTTCGTCCGTCAGGTAATCGCTCACGGACGCAGGGGAGACGGACTCATCGGTTTTTCCACGAGCGGCAATTCACCCAATTTGCTGCGTGCCTTTGCAAAGGCACGCGAAATGGAACTGACCACCATCGGCTTGGCCGGCGGCAATGGAGGAGCGATGGCCCGCCCTGGCGAGATCGACCACTGCCTTGTCGTCAACACCGACAGCATTCATCGTGTCCAGGAAACGCATGTCGCGATCTATCACGTGCTCTGGGATCTGGTGCACACCTTGCTCGCGGACGTTCGCGGTCATATGGCGGCCGCGCCATGAAATTCGTCGATGAATTCCGGGATCCCGAGAGCGCCCGCACCCTGCTGCGCAACATCGAGGCGCTGGTGGCAAAAATCCCCGTATGCCGTGCCCGCCCACTGCAGATCATGGAAGTTTGCGGCGGACATACGCACTCGATTTTCAAGTACGGCATCGAACAAATGCTGCCACGTGAGCTCGAGTTGGTGCACGGTCCGGGGTGCCCGGTCTGCGTGCTGCCCATGGGCCGCGTGGACGATTGCGTCGCGCTCGCCGAACACCCCAATGTGATTTTCACAACCTTTGGCGATGCGATGCGCGTGCCCGGCTCCAGGAAGAGTCTGCTGCAGGCGAAGGCCGAAGGCGCCGATGTGCGCATGGTCTACTCGCCCCTCGATGCGCTGAAGCTCGCACGTGCGCATCCGACCCGAGAGGTCGTGTTCTTCGCGCTCGGTTTTGAAACGACGATGCCCTCCACGGCTCTCACGGTCCTACGTGCCGAGGCCGAGGGACTCGGCAATTTCTCGGTGTTCTGCAATCACATCACGATCATTCCCACGATTAAGGCAATACTTGACTCCCCCGAGCTCACACTCGACGGCTTTCTGGGCCCCGGTCACGTCAGCATGGTGGTTGGCACGGAGCCTTATCGGTTTATTGCGCGCACCTACGGAAAGCCGCTCGTGATCTCGGGCTTTGAGCCGCTCGACATCCTGCAGTCAACATGGATGGTCCTGAAGCAGATATCCGAGGGGCGGTGCGAAATCGAAAATCAATACCAGCGCGTTGTTCCGCGCGCGGGCAATGACTTGGCACTGGCCGCCGTGCAGCGGGTATTCGAGCTGCGCGAATTCTTCGAATGGCGCGGCTTAGGTTCCATCGATCATTCGGGCATTCGCCTGCGCGCAAGTTACACCCGCTTTGACGCCGAAAAGCGCTTCTCGGTGCCGAACCTCAAGATCGCCGATCCCAAGTCCTGTCAGTGCGGCGAGGTACTCAAGGGCGTCATCAAGCCGTGGCAGTGCAAGGTCTTCGGCACGGCCTGTACGCCGGAAGCACCTCTCGGCTCACTCATGGTGTCCTCGGAAGGTGCTTGTGCCGCGGTGTATCAATACGGTGGCGCGACTCTCGATAACCTGCGGCGGCGCGCAGCAACGCCGTCGCGAGTGAGGCGCGCATGACGGAAACCGCCCGCCTAGTCCCTGAGCCAACACGGCGCCGCCGCAGCGGCCGGGTATCCGTTGAACGCATCAATCTCTCGCACGGCAGCGGCGGCAAGGCGATGCGCGATCTAATCGACGATGTTTTCGTCAGCGCCTTTGGCGAATCCCTTGGAGCTCTCGAGGATCAGGCATGCATGCCGCTTGCGGCGTTGTCACGGCACGGCGACCGTCTCGCCTTCACGACCGACTCGTATGTAGTGGATCCGTTGTTCTTTCCGGGCGGCGACATCGGTGAGCTCGCGATCAATGGGACGATCAATGATCTTGCGATGTGCGGTGCGCAGCCGCTGTTTCTTTCGTGCGCCGTGATACTGGAGGAAGGTTTTCCGGTGAGCGATCTGCGCCGCATCGCCCAATCGATGCAGCACGCGGCGCAGCGCGCCGGCGTAAGCGTAGTCACCGGTGACACTAAGGTCGTGCATCGCGGCGCCGCAGACAAATTGTTCATCAATACTGCCGGTATCGGTGTCGTGCCCCTCGGCGTGCACATTGCCGCGGCCCGCGCGCAGCCGGGCGACCGAATCCTGGTCAACGGTTTCATCGGCGATCATGGCGTCGCCATTCTCGCCGCCCGCGACGATCTGGAGCTCGAAGTGCCAATCGCGAGCGACACCCAGCCGCTTAACGGGCTGGTCAAAGCCTTGCTCGCGGCCTGCCCCGACGTTCACTGCCTGCGGGACGCGACGCGCGGCGGGATTGCCAGCGTGGTCAACGAAATTGCGGAAGCCGCCGGTGTGTGCATTCGACTTCACGAGCCGTCGATCCCGGTTCGGGAAGCAGTTCGCGGCGTCTCCGAGATTTTGGGACTGGACCCACTCTATTACGCCAATGAGGGCAAGCTTGTCGCCGTGCTGCCATCAGCACACGCGGACGCGGCGCTAGCCGCGATGCGAGCACATCCGTGCGGCCGCGACGCCGCTCTGATCGGCGAGGTCACGGCACAACCGCCAGGCAGTGTGATCCTGCAGACTAGCTTCGGCGGAGAGCGCATCGTGGACATGCTGGTTGGCGAGCAGCTGCCAAGGATCTGCTGAGCGTGACGAAATTGTCCGAGAAAGATTGAAGGTCGAGTATGCATGAGCTGTCAGTGGCGGTAGGGATCGTGGAACTCTGCAACGAGCGTGCAGGGAATGCGCGTGTGCGCAACGTCCGGCTGAGGGTGGGCACGCTGTGTTGCCTGCAGCCGGAATCATTGCGCTTCTGCTTCCAGGTGGCGGCCGAAGGAACCGCGTTGCAAGGGGCCGCGCTCGACATTGAGCGTGTGCCCGCGCTAAGCCGCTGTCGCGACTGTGGTCGCACGATCGAAATGCAAGAAGCGCTAGCCACCTGCAAATGCGGCTCGTTGAATCTCGACCCCCCTCGTGGCGGCAACGAGCTACGGATCATATGCATGGAATTCGAGGAGGCTGCCTGATGTGTGCAATATGCGGCTGTTCTGAAGGAGCGGAGACGCGATTCACCGATTCGGCGGGCAATACGCACGCCCATCCTCACAATGATGGGGATACGCTCTCGCATGGACATACTCATGATCATCATCATGGCGAGGGTCACATGCATTCGCACGAACACCCTCACGAGCATCATCACGGCGAAGAGCTCGCGCACCAGCACCGCGCCAGCGTTGCGACGCTGCACGAGCCGCAACACGACAATCTACTGCGCATCGAACAGGACGTACTGGCCCGCAACAACCGGATGGCGGAGCGCAATCGTGGCTGGCTCGAGGGCCGGGGTGTATTGGCACTGAATCTGCTGAGCTCACCGGGTGCCGGCAAAACGACGCTGCTCGAGAAAACCATCCGGGCCCTGCACACGGAGATTGAAATGTGTGTGGTTGAGGGCGACCAGGAGACTACCCTCGACGCCGAACGGATCCGCGCGGCCGGCTGCCCATCTGTTCAGGTCAACACTGGGACCGGCTGTCATCTCGATGCGCCGATGCTGGCGCACGCGCTGCACAGCCTCGACCCGCCGCGTGGCTCTTTATTACTGATAGAGAACGTTGGTAACCTCGTATGCCCGGCACTATTCGATCTTGGCGAAGCAGCCAAAATCGTGATTCTGTCGGTAACCGAAGGAGACGACAAACCTCTGAAATACCCGCACATGTTCCGGGCGGCACAGCTGATGCTGGTCAATAAGACGGACTTGCTCGCGCATGTGGACTTCGACGTGCAAGCCTGCCTGGATCACGCGCGCCGCGTAAATCCAGAGATCGAATTGCTAAGACTCTCGGCGCGCAGCGGGGCAGGTCTCGAAGACTGGTACGCGTGGCTTCGCGCGCGCGTGGCCGCGGCCGGCTTGCGCGCCGGCGTGGACCGCGAATTGCACACATCGAGTAGTAGCGTGCCGCCGCGCCGCAGCGCATAGCTCTCTAGGCGCGCTATCGATCGC
>Ga0302325_10029500_pt1 | contig 11336 bp, 9 predicted proteins | sample Palsa_T0_2_FD_201948 | JGI IMG/M metagenome (GOLD analysis project Ga0302325, IMG submission 201948) | Peat permafrost microbial communities from Stordalen Mire near Abisko, Sweden - Palsa_T0_2 | ecosystem: Environmental > Terrestrial > Soil > Palsa > Peat permafrost | place: Sweden: Abisko...
CCTGCGGTAAGTTCCCATCACTCTTCTCTTCTGGATTGATATAGTCTGCATCAACCAATGGGACATGGAGGAGAAAAGCGTGCAAGTCGCACAAATGCGTACTATCTTTAGCTTGGCTGATCGTGTTTACATCTGGCCAGGGCCTGGGTCAATTGATACGGCCAAAGCCATGGACTTTGCGACCCGCGTTGGGCCGCTAGCCTTGGCCGTGGGTGTATCAGATCTGTGGTCAAATGAGCCGCTTCGTACCCGAGTTGCTCAAAATATCAAGGAGCGGACATCACTGTTCGAGAGGCGAGATCTTAAATAAGAGAGTAGTATTGTGGCAAGCGAACTGACAGATTTCATGTATGATTTCCTTCGCGAGCCAGACCTGCAGAAGGGGCCCATGCTAGAGACAAGGCACCTGACAAACGCTTGCACAAATTCCAAAGAATATAGTCTAGCTAGAGGTATTATGAAACTGATGCAGCGCGAGTACTGGCACCGAATCTGGATTATCCAAGAGGTTTCACTCGCATAAACTAGAGGCGAGCGCGAGTTCAGGGCGTGCTGGCCTTCGTTTTTGGGCGTTTCCTAGGTGTTTTGACCTTCGTTCTTAAACGTTTTCTAAAGCATTTTGTTTCCGGATCGTCGTTCCTGGCGTTCTTGTTCCTGGCGTTCTTCTCCTGGGCGTTACTGGTGTTGGGAGCCTTGGGAGCTTTAGGAGCATTAGGAGCCCTGGCTAGACGTCACAGTTGAGAATGGAGGTATGGCTAGCGCAGGCGGCGGCTTTGTAGGCTTAAGCTGGAAGCTGAGATTACTTTAGCAAGGTTCATCTTCCTATTAGTAGGCCGGCTTGTGTTATTCGATACCGCTCCAACCATATTCCCCTTTGGTAATTTGAATCAGCGGTTCCCTCAAAAAAATCCTCTCCCGCGTTATCTCCGTCCTCAGTCTCAGGCATCAAAATATCCATTCTAACTTCATACTCCCACTTCAGCGGGTGCCAAAACAGCACATCCTCACCTACCAAAACCGGCGGCTCCGGTTCCGGCACAATATGAGTTCCCCCGTCAGCACCACTATATGCTTTGTGTGAACCTCGCTCCTCAGAAGCGGATAGGTACAAACAAGCCTGCTGGCAGGCCAAGAGAGGGCGGAGTTTACTACTCTGCTGTGAAATCGAGTGAAGGCCGCGAGTCCTTGGCGTCTGCTTTGTAGCAGACCAGCATTCTTGTTATTCCATCAGTTTCGAGAATGTATAGTCAGTGATTTTTTTCTGTAATTTGTATTGTTAAATTTAGTTGACCTAATGTCATGCTCAAAAATTACATTTCTTCACTACCCATTCAAAATTACATCTGCAGCCTTTTCGCTAACCATCATAATCGGGGCTTGGATAAACACGCCCGGAATCCTTGGGAAGACACTCGCATCAACAACCCTCAAATTTTGCACTCCACGAACCCTGAACTGCGAATCCAACACCGCATTGGGATCATTGTCTGCACCGATAGGAGCCGAACATGAGGCATGATGACCCCAAGCTCGATCTTTGATGTACTGCCCAATGTCTTCGTTAGACTGCACGGCTGGTCCAGGTTCCTCTTCGACGAAGCCGTCCCCTCCCAGGATTGCGTAATTAGAGTATCGTCTCAATGCTTCGCGGGACATGTTAACGGCCTGGATCATAGCGTCAAGGTCGAGTGTATCGGCTCCTCCAGCCGTCGTACCAGTGTCGAAATAGTTAAAGTTGATGATAGGAGTGTCAAGCGGGTCAGTAGACCGCAATTACACTGTTCCAGCACGATTGCGAGTGTGTGCCTTCAAAGTATACCAGGACCAATGCTTGTGATCTGCAACCGCAGCATCAGCCCAGCCCGGGTAGTAGCCCGTGAAATCCACTGGTCCGCCAAAGATGAACATGTCAACATCCGTAGTTGACGCATAGTCTGAGCGCACAACCATCGTACCCGCAAGACCGTTTGTGGCGTATGCTCCTCGCGCTGCCAAGACGTAAGGGTTGTTTTCCCATCTTGTTAAGCAAGCATCGTGGGGTTTCTCATCGAAGGTGCAGCCGTTCAACACTGCGAAATCGCTGCCGTGCTTTACGTTCACGGGGATTTCGTAGCGGTCTTGCATGTTCGTCCCAACGCCGGGAACGTCGACCACAACTGGGATGTTGAGATTGTTCAGCTCCGCTGATGGTCCGATACCACTCAATTTCAAGAGTTGGGGCGTATTGTACGCTCCACCGGAAATGATGACTTCTTTCGAAGCTGTCGCTGAACCAGGGGTTCCCTGGCCGCCACTGAGAGGGCTTGCACGGTAGAGGTAACTTCCATCTAGAAAGTTCACTCCTGTGGCTTTGGGTGTGCTGCCTGATGTATCGAAGGTGATGTTGGTGACATGACAGTTTTCTCGGACAGTCAAGGGATATCCTGCTTGAACGGTGGCAGCGATATGATCTCGGACTGCTGTGCGAGCACCGTTTTTCATGATGAGAGGGATCTGGAAGAATCCTTGTGTCGAGTCCCGGGCTGGATTTAGTCTGCTGTTGGGGTCGTTCAGGAGTGTGTTTGCCAAGCCTGTCACTGCAGCAAGTGGATCTGGTCCTACGCCCATCACCGCGGCACCGGAAGCCAGCTGCTGCACAAGCTTCAAGTCAGATAATAGAATTGTAGGATCCGTGGGCTCAACTGGGAGCCACTCGTAAACCTTGTCGAGATACTGGTTCATATTTGTTGCTGCCCAGGAGTTGTCTCCCGTGATCGAGGCAATACCATCCCAGTCGCTGGCGTGTGGTGTGATCAAGATGAGAGCGTTATGCGTAACGCAGCCTCCAAGTGTTCCAGCGCGCGGATACAGGATTCCAAGAGGCTCTGCGCCAGATGGAGGGTTTGGTCCAACGTGATACTGGTATGGTGCTACTTCATAGACGTATTTCGGATCTCGCATTGCTCGCGTTTGATCCTGGTAGTGGTTGACGAACATGTCCCACCGGATCTTGGGATCATTTGATACAATGGCTTGATAAGCTGGGACTGAGATGTTGAGATTCCCATTTTGATCATTACCGGCTTCGATAAGGAGAGTTTTGTGGCCTGCCATAGCGAGTCGACACGCTAGAGGTCCACCCCCCGCTCCGCTGCCGACGACGATATACTCATATTCAAGTTGGTCTCTTGCTGTCACAGGGCTGGCCAGAACAGGTGATGGTGCCAGGGTAAGGAGAGAAGCAGCCAGGGTAAATAAGTCGGAAAACTTCATGTTGGGATTGGGACGTGCTCGTAAGAGCAAAGGAAAATGTAAAAAGCAAAGTGTAACCCCAGCCTGCGGAGACAGGTGCAAGGGATGGGGCCAAGCTCTGATATATCGGAGGTTTCACACTTGAATGGCGATCCAAGCGCTTATCTTCGTCGGTTCCAACGCTACAGAATCGGCGTGGCGGTAGTGGGACATGACGACACAGCTCAGGTGATAGGTTGTGGAACCTTTCTCCGCCACGCCGAACAATGACCTGCAGCCGGGCTTTGACAGCGGTGTGTAATCTGTATGCATTCCATGAGATGCTTTGACTTCAACCCAGGTGGTGAAAACGTGGGGTCTACAGGAGAGGAAGGTTGTGGAGGTGTGTGTAAGGTTAAATTAGTGGGAGCGGTGTGGGAGCGGGGTATGGGGTTCATAGCGCGTCGGCAGGGAAGACCCCTCATCCAATAGTGGACGATCCCCTTCCGTTTAAGCATCACGCAACGGCCAATTGGGAATAGCACGCTAAACGTACCGAGGATGCTATGTGATCTGCGAATCTCCTGAAATTCAAGACTCACGGACTATGAAATTCAAAGCTTACCAGTCGCGATCTTTGCTATGTCGGGACGGTGCAGCTGCCGATTGCGGGTTCCGAGACAACTCAGCAGATGACAAAATTTGTAGATCATCAGGAACAAGCTCAACTTAAGAAGACTCAAATTTTCACATGCCCCTTTTTATCCACTTTTCGATCCTCGGTTTGCAAATTGGCATCCAACGCCTTACGTTTATTTCAAATAGGTTGCAGCATATCGGCCAGTTGCAAATGACATCGCCACCGTTTCCCCAAAGCGTTGCCTATTCAGTAATAGAAGTCAAAGACGATCCCACATCAACATAGCTAGTAAATGTTTGAACGTTTTTCTCGGCAGTTGTTTCTGGTTCATCAAATTCTTGGCACCTTCACGTCATAATTCACATGTCGTCTTCGGCATTTTGTTGTTTGCCTTTTCTCATTGATCTTCCAAGTACGAGGTTTAACCATCTGTCGGCTCCTTAAGTACATTCGTTCATGTTTTATGCTGTGAACAACATATTTTCTTATTGGAAACTCTGATCATACAAGCTTTGAATTTCTTGGATTTGATCTCATTTAGTACCAGTAGTTCCTTCTTCCTACACGATGAGAACAATTTGGTCCATTGCCTGTTGCGCTGGTCTTGCAGCCGCATTCCCTTTTGTGGCAAAACAAGAAGGCATTAAAAATGCTCATATTCTCCGACGACAACAGGTAATTAATTTATTCGTATCCCACTTGTATCAATCTTTTGTGGCTCTAGCTGACTGGAACTCGACTCATCCAGAGCGGTGGTTATCAACCAGGAGGTCCTGCGAACTGTCCTTTCAATCCGAACCATGAATTTCCGGTACCTGTAACAGATGAATTGTAAGTGGCATACACTTTCCGTAATAAGAAATATAACCAACAAGCCTGTAGCCCATATAATGGAGCAAAAGGCGGTATCCCTGGCAAGGGAGTCGGTGGATATCTCGTCCCTGCGCCCGGCGACACGGCTCATCAATTCATTGCACCAACCGACCAAGATATTCGAGGACCCTGTCCTGGGTTGAATGCAGCAGCAAATCGTATGTTCTACACTTACTTCCCAATTTGTAAGCTTTCATACTGACTTCACTTACTAGATGGATTTCTTGCTCGTGACGGTATCACGAACTATACCGAGCTTATCGATGCAATGCAAAACGTGTACAACATGGGATACGATCTTGCGAATTTCCTAGCGACCGTGTCCATTATCGTTGCCGACGGAGATATAGTCACCAAGAAAGTTTCAATCGGCTGTGATGCAACAACTCGCACCTCCATAAATCCCCTATTGACAGGCAGCGAGCCCGGATTGGATGGCCACAACAAATTCGAGGGCGATGCGTCTTTGACCAGAGATGACTACTTCCTCGGCAAGGGAGACAATTTCAATTTCAATGGAACACTCTTCGGCATGATGACTGATACCACCGGCGGTACCTTTGACTTGAATGGCCTCGGCGAATATCGGTACCAACGCTATGTTCAGAGCAGACAACAAAATCCCAACTTGTAAGTAGCGTAATCCAAAGTCGCGTCTGATGGCAAGATTGCTCACTTATTATAGCTTCTTTGGGCCTCTGGGCACATTTCAATATGGTGCAGCGTCTTTCGTGTACGAGCTGATGCCGTCAGGCGGCGATAACTACGTCCCTACGCTAGAAAACACTGCTTCCTTGTTAGTGAACCAAAATCTTTTCCTCTTTACCAGCTCTTTGGCTAATCTTGTTTGCAGTTTCGGAGCACAACAACAATCCGATGGGACCTGGACTCACGTGCCAGATCGAATCCCAGAAAATTGGACCAACCGCGTCACACCATATTCCCTTCTGGACGTCACCGCCCAAATACTCGAGATGTACTTGAAACACCCAGTAGGCTTTGGTGGGAACGTAAATGGCGCCTTTGTAGGGCTGGACTTCCCGCCGTACATCCAAGGCGGCAATCTTCTCGCTGCTACGCCGGCGGACTATGCTTGTTTGCTGTATCAACTTGTTACGGGGCAAATACCATCTAGTCTTAATGGTTTTGTTACGCCTACTGTTGAGGCATTGCAGTTTGCGTTGACTGCAATTGGGGGAGAGGCTTTTACGAATTTGGGATGCCCGATACCTCTTACCAAGTAAAAGGCGGGGCAATGGTGTAATAAGATCGAGGTATATAATTACAGATGGCTTATGTGTATTTATAATTTTATGATGAGAATTTCCAATTTCCATTGCATAGATCGTGGTTAATCTGCTATCGTTATGTGGTCGCACTTCACGTTCAGTTGGGAGTAGAGACCCGCACATCGCTCCTTAATATTCACTCACACACTCAAAACACCTCAAGAAAATTTCACAAAGATCTATTTTCAATGATGAAGTCTTTTAATAGTATTCATGTTATCAATGGCTTGAAGGTATGTAAATGGAAGCGAATTCTTTCAACGGCGAAGGTTCACTAGTGGTTGTCAGAATTCACGGCGCAAAGCTGCTTTGCAATGTACTGTAACTTATGGAACATTCGTAAAATGAGAGACCACTAAATTTTAGATTGTTCCTTAGATCATGGAGCATTTAAAAAAGCAAAATGGCAATTAGGCTCTAAATGTCCCTCGTGCCATAGTAGATTGAAAAAAGTATTGCGTCACGAATTCTGACATCCACTGGTGGTTAAACCTCTGATGTCTTACGAGAAAGATCCTTGGCTGGATCGTGGTGGACAGAAAATAAAGCATTATAACCTACTGTTGTATCAATTCAAGTAAGAAATTTGAATTACCATTAACTCGGAGTGCAAGGACTTTGAATCTTTGAGAGGTAGAAGAAAACTTAAATATTCCTTATGAGTAAGCTGCATTTATTGCGCACGCCATTTGAATATACAACTTTGACAGAGGTCATTGAGCGCTGCTGTTTTCTGTCCAGTACAAGGTTTTTAGTCCGTGACAATCTACACTACGATATTCCGAACTACTCCTTGAGGGGCATCTCAAATAATATTATATGTAATCCTTATATCCCTGGCAGACTGGCCATCAAACCATGAGATATTTGTGTAATGGGTTCCAATTGTCCTTCAGCTTTCAACGACACTGTAATGTTTTAAAAAGGTACCATTATTAGAATTTTGGGAGAAATATAAGAGAAAGGTTTTCTCTCTCCCTTGTCCTTTTCCCCCGTCGAAGTAAACATAGCTTCCACCGACACCATGCCCTTATACAAAAACCGTATTATCACAACAGCCAGCTATCTCGTAGGACAAGGAATCAAAGTATTCCTTTTTAACTGCCCGTATCAAGGCTGGTGAGGGGCAACCCGTCATCGAATAACGCTCTCTATGTTCCTGCATACGTACAGAACAAGTCGGATGCAGTGTAGTGGGCGTTGCGTCTCCAGCGCGTCATTTTACAGGGCTCGTTTGCTAGCTGGGCGTTACTTAATTACGCAAAGCATGGAATTAATTAATTAATGAGCTCGTTCGCTCGCAAATTTAATTAAGGAGTGAGAGGGGTGGTGGAATGGTGCTGGTGCGCGCGAATTTAAGGATATATCCTCAAGCGAGGTATGGTATGGAGAACACGAAAAACGACGAATTGACGTAAATAATAATTTCGTCCGCGCGGCTAGGGTCGATGGTTTTCGCTAAAGAAATACCTGACTTTACACATAGGATTGTCGTCCCTGGGATTTTATCTCACGGGAGGCTTGGAGGGAGCTTATTCTCTTTTATTATTCTCTCTCCCCTCTAGTATATGGAAATGAACTTACGTTTTCCTTAGAAAGGAAAGGTATAATAGAAGAACCTATGCAGAGTCGACCTCAAGTGGGGTCTCCCGCGACTGCCGAGGCAGGCACTGATTTTTATAGTAGCGAGATGCACGGATTTTTCTCAAAGAGTGGAAATTCAATTCAAGGCTCTCCCATACAATGCTCTGTATCTCTGGACGTTCTGGTAACGAATTATTGTCCCCGTATAGAAGAAAGGGGAAGTACATCGGCCCCAACCAGAGAGTGAGGTCGAGGTTCTGCAGGTTTCCCGGTCCAGAGGGCGAGAAAAAATCTGCAAGTTCTTTGACCATGTTCAGGTGCTCTCGATCGTCTTTTCCTAACTCATACGAAAACCTTGCTGTGGATCTCACGGTGAGAGACAAGCTTGTAATGTACTGAAACCCAGATGGTAGGCCCGATATAGAGGTGAAGTCGCGATTGAAAGATCGTAGATTGTTTCTAGTGAGGAAAACAGAATAAAATGCCGAATTGTAGAACATTTGAACTGCCTCATTATAAATTTGTCGGTTTGTGTATAGGAGTGCGAAATTGCAAGGATTCTCCCCGAGTTCGACCGGCACCCAAGGATCTTCTTTATCTGTCCCGCTTGTGATCTTGGCGATGGGAACGAGATAAGAATATATCTGTAGGCGTAGTTCGACTGGTAGATTCATGAAAGACGCTTCTGGAACAGAGGAGTCGTCCTGTGATAGAAAATTAGCATAACCCTCCTGCCCTAAATCTAGCAAAGACTGCTCCAACTTTCATGAGGAACTTAGAATTGAGATTTATATCATAAGATCCTACTTACGTCTTGACGTGGTGCCCCGAAGACCCGGCGCAGATGACCGAATACTTTTCTTTTATACTTTCTCATCTTCAAGATGAGGTGGCGACTCATGTTGTGTGGATGAGGATCAGCCAGATTCCCCACGGCTGATGGGATCACGAGGGTGAAGACTGAAGACTGGGTTGAGACTGTATGTGCTGGTTGGCGAGGTGTAGACCTAATTTTTTGTAACGACACGCAGCAAGTGCTCGGAACCTGCTCGGATCCTAATAGTCGGTGCGAACAAAAAAGAAGAACCGAGTACTACCCTTTTTCCCCCTCTTCTTTGTCTTGGCAAAATTAGAGATCGCAATGCACTTGAGGGTTGACGGAAACATCCAGGTCCAAGTCAGGGTCAAGTGGATTTATGTAGTTTCAAGAGAATGCTCAGTTCATTTACAAATACACTTATACCCAGAATAGCGTATTCTGAAGATTGAACTAGCACTAGTGCGTCGTTGGTAATTGCCAAAATTAGCTTGTGTATATATCGGAACCCTTACCCTAAAATTAGCCAATTTGGAGCCAGCTGTCCTTGAAATGCGGCTTAATGCCAACGGCGGAAAATTCTAGTCATTGTACTTGATAAACTGGTATAATGAACATTAGAGAAGGAAAATGAACTAAGAAATTTCACAATTTTCCTACGCTGGTCATTTTCTAATAATGTTCCTGTACACTATTGTAAGAAAAACCTCAAGTGAAGTCTTAGGAATGAAGTAGGAATCTATTCTCGAGCGTGAGGAAGGAGAAATTTCTGCTCTAGTATTTTTCGTTCTTAAGTTTCAAGCTTTTTCTGTTCATCTAACACATTGGAACTAGTGAGGACAAGGCTGCTCAATATCTAAGAAACAAGTCTCTAGAACGAACTACCAAACATTTGATCGACTGTTTAGGGAAAATCAATTTATATATAGAGTATACCAACAATTCATCATCCAAGATATATCAACCTCATCGTTTTCTCATTCCATGCCGCTGAAATGATTTGACCAACTGCTACACGAAATGCAACATCACCCTTCCAGTCCACTAGCATAACATTTATCACTTTCCAGCTACTTGCAGGTTTGTTTCTGGGCCCATCTTCCCCGCTTGTGTTTTTAGGTATATACACATCGTCAACCGCACTCGATATCGCTATTCCTGTTCTTCTCGAGGAAAGGGCAATGAAATTATGTTTACGGGGTGACCTCGCAACATGAGCACAGGTCCATACCTTCCCAACTCGGTGGTGGTCGTTATCCATCAGGTAGTATGTTTGAAGAGCGTCCTTCGAAATTTTCTGTTTGGATGTTGGCTCGCCTATCCGAATAACACATACAGAGGTCCGGAAACTCAATAATGTGCCGGTTGATTTCAGCAGCTGCCGAGCGTTTTGCGAGAGCGAGTGCGGAGTCGTTTTATTACTTCCGAAAAGCGTCTTATAACTTGTCCATACACAATAAGATTTGACTGAATCTTCACCTTCTTGGACGTGAATCGTTGTTTGAGGTTCGCCGCCAGCAATGGCATCTGGACGGGCATATTCGGACCAAACGCAGCCCTCGCTCAGTGACCATGCAGCCCATGACCAAGTTGGCATTCCCACCGTTTTAATGTCAATGAAATAGTCGCTCTCATCTCGCGGTTGCCAGAGGAGAGTTTCTGCAAGCCAAGCTCGTGGTAGGCCTCCCGGAAAAGCTCGTTCTGACGGGTCCAGGGTACGCAGAACCCCATGTATCGCCTTGAGCCTGTCCTGGCTAAAGCTGAAAGTCCGTTGGGTAAATTCTGAGATGACAGCGACGTAATTTGGAAGAAAATCTAGCTTCCAATTTTTGTCGGTGAGCTTCCACTTATCAAAGGTCAAATAATCACCAACTTGGTCCAATAAAGCGGGTTCCTCAACATGAGCCGCCGCCCACGCAAAAGGATTTTGTCTTCTCTTGATAGTTTTAGAGAGCGCTCCAGTCTCCATGGCTATATCTTCAGCGCAGACGGAATTAGCACATCTGAAGTACACCTGGAAATCCGTGAAAAGCAATAATCGTTTGGAAAGCAACTATGTGATGTTAGCCTTTTCCTCCAAATTTTACACGAAGTTATTCACTGAACATAGACTGAGAAGAAAATCAAAAATGAAGTGGCTCTAGACCTTTTCTTGTAATGTCCATCCTCTAGTATTCCAAACCAATGAGGTGCCGGAGTTAAGTTCTCGGAAGGACGGAAAGGCGACCGCAAGTTCGACGCCATCTACAATTTCAGAGCGCTGGGCATAACGTCGTCGACGACTAACACCCGGCAAGCCCCAATCGGCATCTGTGAGAAATTAGTATCGGTGTTCAATTGACTCCATGAAGCCAAACGTGAAGAAGGAGGCTAAAAAACTCACGCAAGCCTGATCCAGCCGCAATAGTAAGAGTTGCATTGCGGTATATCTCGTCCATCATGCTTATCTGGAGGTCTTGATCTTGCTGATCATCTTGGATGATGCATAGCGAATCTACCCAAAGATATTGATACCCAATGCAGCGAGTGACCTCCATCGCATCTCGGATTGTATGAGGGAGTTCTCCAGGTAGCTCTATGATCTCAACACCATATTCGTCTGTCCAAACGTCCGCCCTTAAAGTTCGAGGCATCTGCCACCCCGGAGGTCTCTCCCGTTTTAATTTTTCTTCCCCCCAGACGTAGGTCAACGCAACATACTCAGTCCGATCCGACGAACCTCTAACAATTATCATTTTCTCGACATCGATCAAGCGAAGACGTTCTCGGAGAAAGAAGCGCGATGTGATCGTACCAATACAGTGTTCCCGTTCCATTGGTCCTGAGTGATGTTCGTCACAAGAATCAACCCATTTCCGACACATAGATAAATCCGCACGATCTCGGCTGACGACCCTGCCAAAAAAAGGGTCCAAACGCAAGG
>Ga0302325_10029501_pt1 | contig 11336 bp, 11 predicted proteins | sample Palsa_T0_2_FD_201948 | JGI IMG/M metagenome (GOLD analysis project Ga0302325, IMG submission 201948) | Peat permafrost microbial communities from Stordalen Mire near Abisko, Sweden - Palsa_T0_2 | ecosystem: Environmental > Terrestrial > Soil > Palsa > Peat permafrost | place: Sweden: Abisko...
AGCTTATTTTGACTCTCAGTCTCTCAGAATTCCAAAATATATCTTCGTTCTTCTTCAAATTTCAATCATTGGAACAGATACAATCTTTTATGGGTAAGAAAAAGTGACTTTGCTTCTCGCTAGTATGATCTAAGGCCCTCTTAGATCCCCCAGCTTTACAACAGGCTATCACATAAACCCCAAGCAAACCTGATATCGGGCGCACGATTGCGGCACGAATACTTGAGCCAAACAAAACATACTGCGCGATTCTTTGCTGAAAGAAGAGGATTGAGGGTAGGTATATGGTTGTTAGAGGCACGGGCAAATTCACCTATCTCTATTAATTTGTCATCCACTCTCCGTTCATCCACGTCATGGACGGATAAAGAGGCCGAGGTTTGACATCCAGCAGTCTACTTACGCTTCCAGTGTGCAGTGCGCTGGTTTCCAGCGCGATGCAATGCTTCCAGGGCTAACTTCACTACCTTCACAGGCCCTCAGCTCCCTGTACTCCAGGCTATGATCGCTGGAAAGAATCCCTGCACCAGTGTGCATGGGGGGCGAACTTACCCCGCCTCGAACCAGGCAGCAGTGAGGCAATTACGGCGCAGCATCTTGCATCTCCTTCCATTTAATTTTTGCTTTCCAACTCCAGTACTTGTCTTAGCCACGCAATTTTGCTTTGCTCCAATACGTCCTGATTTTTTTTATCAGACTCTGCAGTACATTTATCATGGCAAAAGAAGCCGGAAGTGCAGTTCATCCCCTCTCGGCGGAGCTAGCGTCAACAACTATGGAAGTGTTCATTACAGCTCCATACGCGAGTGTACCCTTGGACTGCGAGATTTGCCAACACATAATGCGCGCCTTTCACACTCCCTATGAAGTCAAATACGACGTCGACTTAGGGTCAGCAGCCGATGTCCTCTCCAAACCATGCCATGCTCACGACTCATTCCTCGTACGTCTAGAGGAGAGGTTCAAATCGAATGAAGGGAAAGAAGTAAGATACACCCTCCAAGAAGCACACTTCAGGGTGGAGAAATATGCACGGCAATATATTGTAGGCATATCTCTTAACGTCAACGACGTCGTGCGGTTCAACGAGCCTCGTGAGCTGGTGAAGGCAACTTCCGCTGATCAGGTTGGACGCGGTGTTATCCCGGATCCGCAGTGGATTGATCCAAGTCTATTGAGAAAGTGGAAGGCGTGCTGCCAGGAAACCCACGGCGATGGCTGCGAGCATCCACTCAACCAGTATTGTCTCGCAGAAAGCACACCTACATGGCTTATTGATGTGCGCAACCGCTGTCTGATCCCTGGCAAGCCAGATATGAGATATGTGACACTGAGCTATAGATGGGGCGAGACGGAGAGACTAGGGCTGGAAAAGAACTCTTTACCTGAACTGCAGAAGTCCAACGCTCTCGCCCAAATGGGAGCCAGCATTCCAGAGACCATCAGAAATGCGATAGATCTCGTTCAGCTGCTCGGAGAGGATTATATGTGGACGGACTCGTTATGTATTGTACAAGATGACGAAGTCACCAAGTTCACAGAATTAATGCAAATGGCAGCCATCTACGCCAACTCCACCCTTACTATCATCGCTGCTGAAGGGGAGAATGCATCATATGGCCTTCTCGGACTAGAAGGGATCTCAAAGCCTAGAGTTCTGCAAGACAGATGGTGGCCTTTTGGAGACACAGAGAAGGTCATCCAACCACGATTCCCATGGTTTCACATGGGGCAAACGCCATATTTCAAGAGAGGTTGGACGTTTCAAGAATACCTGTTCTCAAAACGCCGCCTTATCTTCGAGGGTCAGATGGTGAGATGGGAATGCAGCCGCTCTGCATGGAGCGAAGATATTGTTCATTCCGATGGTCCGGAGTCTAAGTTCAGATGCAACTGGATGGATGCAGTTACATACACATACCCTTCACTTGATGCTTTTGGGTACATGCTCCTCGAGTACAACCATCGACAATTCACATATGAAGAAGATGTTTTGCCGTCACTTACTGGTCTCCTTTCCATGCTCAGTCAAAAGTATGAGGGCGGATTCCTCTGCGGCATACCAGAGATGTATTTCGAAGGCTGCATGAATTGGGGAAGCTGGTGTGGGGACCTCACGCGACGCAAATCATCTGGCAAGTCATCTGCAAGCAAATCCCTCACGCTTCTACCAAGCTGGTCTTGGATCGGATGGGAAGGCAGGATTTCGGGTGTAATGGGCAACCAGGACTACTTGAAGAAAGGGCGACACACAAGTCCATGTTTCACCATCCCCATTACAGAATGGTTCACAAGCTCCTCTCCAACCGGCTCTCCAAAACGCCGCATCGTCTCTAAGTTTTTCTACGAGCACGAGGCGCTCAAAGACCACTTGAACCGCCCGCTCCCTGCAGGTTGGACCCGACACATCCAAGATCCCGATAGCATCCCTAAGAAAATGGAGAGAATAAGTGATGATGGTAAATACTACGCGCATGCTCCGCCTTCCAGCTGCGGAAGCCATTACTATATCCACTCCTCGTGCCCAGACCAAGAGTTCTGGTATCCGATTCCAATGCTCGACAAAGACAAAGAACCGATAATTCCACCGCAGACGCAATATCTATTCTGCAGCACGCACCGAGCATCCCTCTTCGCCAAGGCTAATGAAGTAGAGAACACAGGCCGCGATCGTACCATTATCTTACGAGACAAAAATGAGAAGTGGGCGGGCGTTCTACTTCTTCAGAATGAAAGCGATCAGGAACAGTTTAAGACTGAGGGCGGTGAAGGGGTGGAGGTTGAGTTAGTGGCTATCTCAAGGGGCTATACGCCGAATAGTGAATGGCAACATGCGCCGGCTGAGATGGCTCACGAGGAACGGCCGAAAGAAGCGGAGTTGTATGAGTTTTTAAATGTGTTGTGGATTGAGTGGGAAGATGGAGTGGCGTATAGGAGAGCGCATGGGAGGATAGAGAAGGGGATTTGGGAGGGGTTGGGCGTAGAGGCGGTTGAGTTGGTCCTTGGGTAGGTTTGAGATAGTGAAGCGGAAAGTATCGTGCAATGTTATTTCTGATTTATCGTTCGAAAACGATATCTTTTGCTATTTATTCGGGACAAGACTCAAGCAAGCTGACAGCGAGAATACAATGTTTGTGGATTTCAATTGGAGGAGACCTAAGCAAGCAGACGAATCAAACCCGGGCTTTGTTGGCTTAGCAGCGTCACAATTTAGAAGATCTTGAGATCTTGAACACAAAGAATATTAGTAATAAATTAAAAAATTATAAAAAAATAAATTACTTTTACTCCATTTCTAAAATAAAAGATCACATGAAAAATATTTACTTAAAATATCGATCCAGAAAAGGAATTTTCCTATTACTATCCCGCATACAAGTCTCGAGAACTGGTTTTCGAATACTTATAGTATTTTAAAAATTACATATAAATTATTCACGGTATCAGCTTTCAAGAGTGAAAGAATCTTCTTGTCATTTCACCTTGCTACTTCCCTCTTCGAGCTTCTCCTGTCCGGGTATTGCGGTTATTTCCTTTATCTTAAATTATCCGTGTTCTGCTTAACTTTGCGTCGTTATCTTCTTTACCTCTCTTGACCGTGGTCTATTCTGCAACTCATTTCTGCAACAGTGCTATTCTTTATCACTTAGCTATAGCTATTTATTATCTAATAACGCTTGCTTATAAGGTGAGAGCTGCTTTTGAGAGCAGGGTAGCAGAAGGCCAGGCTATATTGTAAGCCATAAGGTGCTAAACTGCCAAATTTTAATTTTTGTTTTGGCTTGAGAGTTGGTTAGATTGACTGGTCTAGTCAAATATATTTATTATTTCTATTCTTTTATACAGACTACAGATTGTTTATATATCTTGTACGGAAGTGTTTAGAATAGTGGCGTCTCACCAAGGAGTACTTTCTTGCTCCTACCTCTTTGTCCGGCCTCATTATGTGCTCTACAATTTTGTCAAACCTGTAGTCTTTAGGACCTTGTGCTTCAAGACCATCATTATCCACTCTTCTCGCCCCTTAATATATCCCTCCATGTGGATTGTCGACTTTGTATCTCTTTTCGTATAGAGCTCTATAGCTACGCCGAATTGATTATATGGTATCGTTGCTCTCCAGAGACAAAAAGTTTGCAGAGATTGTGCTGAAGAAATTATGGTTCTGCAGAGACTGTGGCTATGGAGCAATCATGCTAAAGAATGGGTGGCTCTGCAGCGACCGTGCTGAAGCGAGCGGGGCTCTTCAGAGACTACGGCTCTCTAGAGACAGATCTGAAGAGAGCAGGGCTCTTCGGAGGCCGTGCTCAAGAGCTCGCCGCTTTGAAGAGTAACGTGACGGACTCAAGTTCTACTGGAAGGGAGCACGGTACAGGCAAGTAAAGTCTACTTTCTAGAGGAGATAGAGATTCACACGGAGATACAAACTAGCTACCATTATGTCTCGCACACTGTAAGAAGAATTCCTACAGAGAAGCAAACTAGACACCATTCTGTCCCTCACATTCTACCGAAGAAGAATTCCCACGGAGAAATAAACTAGCTACCATTACGGCCCGCACTCTGCTCATAATTTGAACCCCCCAAAGATATATCAAAACGCCCGCAATCGCACCTTTGAAGCACCTACCTATTCCGGAGATTTATCCTTGACTTCCTCGTTCACCGCTTTCTCGTTGCTGTTCGAATCCCCTCCACCATTTGGTTCTTGAGACTCCGAGTCGTCCGTGCCGGCCCCCTTCTTCCTCTTAAGCTTTTCGCGTAGTTTCGGAATTCGCTCTTGAACCAAGTCTACGACGAAGTCTTTGACAATTTCGAAGGCGATCTCCACCAATGCCGCAGTCAACCTCCAGAGAAACCCGAGAACCGCGAAGATCGGGGCCCAGAGATAATATGTCACCCACTTAATCGTGATCCCAATCTTCATCAACCGACTCTCAATATCCATCACAGCAAAGTTGAGCTTCCGTGCTGAGTCCCGTATTCTGCCCCGTATCGGGTTCACCGTGAACGCGATGACAAGGAATGGGACGATTATGGCCACCGAAAGACTGACTGCAGACGAATTAGGAGTGATGAAGTGGGTAGAAGAAGCCCAGTTGGTGGACTACTTACAAATGAACTTGGAAACGTAACGAAGAGTCAAAGCAGAAGAGCCATCCTTGTTTTTGGGCCAGTCACTGACAGGAACGGCGAAGAAAGCTGTCATGAATGATAGTGGGAGCTATATCTTCACTCAGCAAAGGGGTTCCAGTTGAACGGAGAGGGGAATAAATAAACTTACAAAGATAATCGTGACGATTGTGAAAACCATCAGAGTCTTGAATCAAATTTTAGCTAGCGTACACGTTGGATTTATTTGGACGTAATCTTACCTTCCCTTGCTTGTCGCTTTGCTCTGCTTGCATTCTGGTTGTTCGAGCTTCAGAAGCATTGGCTTGTTTTTGCTTGAGTTCAAGGAGTTGGTTGATCTATTAAAAAGTGAGTATTTTCATCAAATAATCAACTTGAACTTTTTTTACCGCCTTCATAGTATCATCTGCTTTGTTCAATAGCGCGTTGACCTCCGAACGCTGATACTCAAGGCTCTCTGTGAGCCTATACATTACGAAGTCAGTCACACTCGATTCCATACTAGAAAAGTTCCTGAAGTCAGTAATGACTTTCAATTGATCAGTCTGGACTTCCAAGATCATATTCAGCTCATCGATAATATCCTTGACTTCGATCAGCTGTTTTGTCTCCTCCGTTATGTTGTTGAATGAGTCGAGGAGTTTCGATATCTTTTTCTCGGGATCCTCAATCATTTTACGTTCAAGATCCTGTTTTTCCATCCATTCCTTGTCATCCTTGTCATTCTGCCGCCAAAACTTTTGCACGGGACTCAGGTCCTGTTCGTCATCGTCGTTGTCAACTTCGCTTGCATCGGGTTTAAGATTACGAGTTTTCAGAAAGTCACGAAACTTTGTTTCAGCCACTGCCTTCTCGTTCTTACTCTTGTTAGGATCAATCCTAATATACAGCTGTGACAGATATTCAAGACTGGCGTTGAACTTTTTGAAAAATTTTGCTTCATTGGCTGACTGTATCATTGTTAGACTGTTCTGCTGAAGAAAGTTGGGGAGCCCGGGGGGGAGCCAATGCTTACCACAGCGCCAATGGCTTCCTGATATATCTCTAGCAAGTATGGGTCGGGAGCAAGTAGTTTATCATCTGATGTAAAGATGGTGGAGCACTTCTCTACAATAGTGGCTGCAAGATCTTTTACCGAACGAAATGGTTCCTCTCTTTGACCTCTGATATATTCAACTAGATCTGTTAGGAAGTCGTCATTCGCATCCGAATCTTTATTCTGACCCCAAGTTTGAGGGAAGCTCGTGATCAAGATATCTGCATCCCACAATCATGTTACTATATACCAGCGACAAGGAATAAATGAAGAGACGTACTGTCAAACATCCACATCCATAGTTGGTCCACCATAACCATCTTCATCTCAGGATTCTTGTCTTTACCGCGTTTAAGAAGTATCTGATCGACATCTCGTTCCTCTGTGGCAGGCAGCATGGAGTAGTGCGATTGGTCAAGAGTTCTCCGCACATGAAGTCCCCTGGATTTTTTCATATATGCCCTGATCAAACAAGCATCTGGCGACAAATCACTCTCACCTCTAGTGGAGAGGTAATACAATTCCCTGCTCTTGTATTTCGAGAACGGGTCTTCTTCTAAACGTCTCGAATTCTCTGCTTGTTCGATCGCTTTCGTCATTTTCTTCCTATTCTTGCTTGTTTCCACGTTGAGGAACGGTAGCTAAAGATACTTAAGCATATATAAAACAGGTCAAGACAGTCCAAACTTACGTAAAGAGACATTGGTTTCGACTCCTTTGCTTCTTTGAAAGCAGGAGCCACCTTCCAGGAATACGGCTTCACGCCTCGATGCTCTTTTGCATCTAATGGAAGTGCACTTTCCTTTCCCAGCCGAGAAAAAAGGCCCTGTACCAATGTAAGCAGGAGTTGAAGTTAATTCAGTCGAAGGTTTAAGCTTAGTATGCTGTGCAGAGAGATTGCCGTGCGGCCCTTACCTCAATCCAGTCCATCTGTTTATATGTTAGCTTTGCACAAGACGCTTAAGTTTGTTTCTTACTCACGTTGTTAGCAGGGACATGGTACCAGCTAAACTGAGTTTTCCCAAGTCCACTTTGAATCTTTTCTGCCTGGGTCAAGACTTTTGCGCTAATATATGAGGGATCCGTGCGGTACAAAATGTCGTGAATGGAAGTGGTCCTGATGTCAAAGACTTCCTGGTGTGCATCAGTGAAAAAAAAAATTCGCAATTGTGATGTCGAAGGAATGACAAGCGATACCCCCATATGGCGGTCGAGGTGGGGGTGGAAGCCAGTCATGAGATCTATATTCATGGTGCAGTCAGCGACGACTCGACCAAAATTGTACAAAGAATGGAGGTTATCACTACTACTTACCCTCCACGCCGCGGGCGCTCTGAGTGCTGGTGGTGCTCGCCCTTCTTGAAAGGACCATCAACGAGAGGAAGGTTTTCCAGAAGCGAAGATATAGCTTTCCTGACCGAATCTCCCTCATCTCCTTTTAGATGAAGATGGGGTAACTCCGAGAGCTTCGTTCCGTTGTTGTAGCTCGCATCTGGCCTAGCTCCTTTGGTCAGAAGCAGCTCCACCATATTTCGATCTAGTTTCTCGACAGCAATCTGGAGTGCTGTTTTCCCATCTGCTGTCTGAAGGCTCAAATCGGCAAACCAGAGTATAAGAGTTCTGACAATTTCAGGATGTCCTTGTTCTGCAGCTATGTGAAGAGCAGTCTTTCCATGCCGCAAGGGGATATTTGGATCCAAGTCCTCTTGTCTCAGAAGGATAGTTAACATATATTTCGACGCATTCTTTATTGCTCCGAAGAACAAAAAATCTTGCACGAATACTCGCACTTGTGCCCTGAGTTCAATGTACCGAGGGTCGTCAGGACCGAGATATCTGGTGAGAGGTGACGACTTCCGGTCCTTTGAGTACATGGAGAGATCTGCGACATGCAGTGACACGGATTTGTCTGCTGGCTTTGACTATGACTTTGTTAGAACCCTCCTCATTATACTGTGAGATAGAAGTTTAGACGTAGGAGTCGTACCTCAAACGGCTTCCCAGCTTCAGGATCAAATTCACTGCTCCCCCTGTAGCATTGCGTGGGCAGTCCAACCTCATTTACAATATATTCGAAACAAGTATGGTAAACAGTGTCTGTTAGATCATCCGTCATGTCACCCAACTTATCAGTCTGTAAGCAAGCGTCCAAGAGACTTTGCAGAGGCAGTTTTTCCTTTGCCGTCGATGCAGCGCTAGGGCCAGGCAAGATTTTTGGTGCCTTGAGAGCAGACCCAAGTAATACTATGCCGGCGACATGGCTCATGTCTGGCGCCAAGTCCAAGGTAGGCTCCGCCTTGCCGATTTCGATCGCCGAGTTGTTTGTGGGACCTGACTCCTTTGTGCTTCCGTCGTGGCGTGCAGGCTTACCCTGCCTTCCGGCTGCTTTATCGTGTCGAAACTGCGGAAATCGCTTATTTTTCTTAGCAGGAGCAACTGCGGCGGTGGGTTTTGATTCTGAAGCTGGGCGTTGCTGGTCGTCTTTCAACTCTTCCCACGGGGGAGAATCCACGGCAGTGGCATTGGGCTTCGATCCCGAAGATTCGTGCGGTTGACTTTCTGTCAACTTGTTCTGAGAAGAATCGCCAGCATCAACTTTCTGCTTTGAGTCTGAGGATCCCTGCGGCTGACCGTCGGCCAGCTTACTCCCTTGAGAAGAGTCAACGGCAGCCATGTTGGATTTTGATTCCGAAGGTGCCTGCGGCTGGTCACCTGTCAACTTGATCCCTTGAGAAGAATCAACAGGATCAGTCTTAGGTTTTGATTCGAATGATGTCTCAGGCTGGCCTTGATTCAATCGAGTAGCGGGCAGCGTTTCCGAAGTCTCCACTGTATCTTCGGAGATATGTCGAGCTGGGCCGAGCATTATCTTTGGAGGAGATGTGGCGGTAGCAGGTGTGGAAGGAGGCTGTGCGAGCGACGCAGAGAGTGCAAGAGCGGCTAGGTGTTTACTCCGACGATCATACCAAAGCATGATTGCAAGCTCGAGAACTAGGCCACCATGACCATAGGCGATGAAAACAACGGGCTGCCATTCCTTGTACTCCGTCAAAATAGATTGAAGAAATAAATCAGCGAGCTTTTTGAGTGGGAAACCATTTTTGGAGTAGAGAAATTCCATTATGCGGGGCTCGCTCGTGGACAGGATACTGGGAAGCATTTTTCGATCTGTCAACCAATTGATTCCTCTTTTGTCGGTTGCTTCCTTCTGTGTCCCAGCTGCTGGCCGCCGCTCCCCCTCTCCTAATATTCGGTCAATGTAGTAGTATTGTTCAAGACCCGATCGATCTCTTGGTCTTCCGTCATCATCACGAGATAGTTTGGAGTCATCGATTTCCTCCCATATGGCTCCGTCCCCATTTCCAATCGCGATAATGTCCACACTCTCAGTGGAATCGTTGGAATCCGACTCGTATCTTACTACCAATTGTGGTAAGTCCGCTTGTACTCCCTGTTATTTCTGAGACGCCGATTTCTGGTTGTGATGGCAAGAGAATTGACTGACTTGTTCAACGTTTACGGGGCCTTTTTGTTGCCCTACCTTGACAGCCTGGTCGGCTAGGGGAGCATTGTTACCCTTTACCTGCTGGGGATCTAGGTTTTTCTTAAGTTATTGAAATTGATGAGATATGAGTTAAAAAATATACCTCCGGGTGTGATTCCAGACATCACACTCTGCTCTTGAGAGGGAGATACCTCAATTCAATTTTTGAAAGATAGGGAAAAGCTACGCTCTCTGGATCGCACACTGAGAAACTTTTGTGTGGCCAATCTAAGAAGGTTGGTCATGCTATGGTGTGAACGTTGACGCTCTTGAGGGGGAGGTAGCTCAATTCAAATTGAGATATATATTGAAAGCCACTACCACCCTCTCTCGATCGCAGGCTCAGTCTGATCCTGCTGTGAGACATCTCCGTGTAACCGGCAAACAGTGGCCCATTCAGCAGCAAGTAAAGTTCGAGGTGCATTTCAGCTGTCAGGGGTCTTCTCCTAGCCTCACCAAAACACTCTGTAATTTGCTACGACGATACGGGGGCCACGGGTTGTGATTGACCACAGTAAAATATGGTGGGAGCACTGCTAACAGAAGCCACAATTCCTGCATGATCAGGGATCCTGGCTCAACCCATCTGCGCGGGGTCTGACCATAGAACGATCAAAGCTTTTTGATTTATAAGTTGTCGCGTTAATGCGGCACATTGTGTGGCCGCCACAATCACAGTTGAAGTCAATAAAGCTTATCAGCTGCCAAAAATTTGTTCTTTATCGCATGTTATCCCTTGTGCTTGCATTGTCGGCGTGCGTGCCCAACGCTGGGAGGCGGCCTTTGATTTGAAGAGTGCAAAGGTTGGGTTGTATACTATGTGGGATTCCATACGCTCTGTTTTAGATAATGGCTGAATATATGCCTGCAAACAAGGAAATTCTCTGGTTATGTGGCCTGTAATATGCATGGCCATTACCATAAACGCCTCACAAAGTGGTCGATAGGAATGGATTGCCCTTGCCAACAGGTTATAGACGAGGTTCCTTTATCGGCCCCACTCACTAGGTAGCGATCGTGAACCGCAGGACGCTACACCGGGTCCAACCGCGCACTATTGTACACTCATGCCGCAATTGGGCACGACTTGGGGAACGGATACTTTAGTAGTTGCTTTCTTCCCTCCCAAGTCCAGTCAGGTGCCCAAAACGCAAAACCGCTATTACCTTATAAATTTATCTTTCTCAAAATCTCTAAAAAATTATTTATTTTAATATATATTTTAATAATTATATTAAAAATATTAAAAATATTAATATTATAAAGAAATTAATTTTTTTAATAAATTTAAATTTAATAATAATAAATAAATTATATATTTTATTTTTTATATTAAAAATTATAATTTTTTTAATATTTTTAAAATTTATATATAAAAATAATAATTTTTTAAAGAATTATTTTAAATTAATCTTTAATTAATCTTTAATTATATTTTAAATACAAATTAATTAGATATTAATCTGGCTTTTTAAAAAAGATAAATTCATTTAATAAATATATAAAAGACTTTTAATAATTAAGAAAAGATTTTTTAATTTTTTAATTATTATTAAATTTTATTTATATTAATTATAATATTTAAAGCTTTATAATTAATTTAAATAATCTTAATAAGCTTAT
>Ga0302325_10029502_pt1 | contig 11336 bp, 7 predicted proteins | sample Palsa_T0_2_FD_201948 | JGI IMG/M metagenome (GOLD analysis project Ga0302325, IMG submission 201948) | Peat permafrost microbial communities from Stordalen Mire near Abisko, Sweden - Palsa_T0_2 | ecosystem: Environmental > Terrestrial > Soil > Palsa > Peat permafrost | place: Sweden: Abisko...
ACTGGTTGCCACCGTTTCGAAGAGGCCCACCAGCGTATTCGGGCCGCTCTAGTCGTCAGCGGCGTTTGGCTTCCGTACGGAAGTCTGGCCTCCTTCTTCGCAGGTATACCGTCTCTTACCTCGTGCGATTTGCAACTCGGCTGTGCCAGCGGCATGGCAAAGGCGTCTAATGAGATCACGATCATCCCGTGCTCTCGATTCGAGCAACGGATTAGTTCGCCATTCGTGGAAGTCCCACGCGATTAGGAACGGTGCATTGGCGTCCAATAATCCAGGCAGGCGTGTCAAGAACCCTCGGTCTGCTTGGTGCTTGCTTTGACCTGCCACGCTTGGATCCGCTCGACCATGGTTTCGACCCCGTCCCACTTGTCGGCACGCGGTCCTTCCAATTCGCGGTTCGTCGAATTTGAAAAGACTATCGTCGGGTCACCATCCGCGTAGCGCTACGACATTTGACGGCGAATCCTCGACAGAGAGATCTGCTCCGACTGCGGCTTTATCTCGCATGAAACAGAGATCCCAATAGAGTATGCCGCAATGGTCCAACCATTCGACCGTTTGGCTTATGGCGGTCTGATGAAAATGCGGAAAACCGATACGTAATAATCCGGATGCGAACGCGATGCTGATGGGCGATGCGTCGCAACGATGGCGATGCGCCGTGAATCGGTTTTAAATTTCGGAATAGGTCGCGTTCCGTGACCACAAACCGATGCAGATCCTCGTATGTTCCGCGACGGTCTTAATTTCCAACTCTGGGAGCCCGTATGTAACGACACCCGTCAGCAGCTCAAGTGGTTCACCCAGCCACTCAGCGGCGATCTCCCGTAGCCCCTCTAAAAATCCGCCCAAACGCCATCTAAGTCTACGCCAAGTAGAAATTTTTGCCGGGCCATCGCGCTGAAGTGACCGTGATATCGCCTTGATTTTCGCCTTTTTGTTCTCCCGGCGGTAGTGAGAGTACGCTGCGCTGAGAAGGGTTCGTCGGAATCGATTTGGGTGAGTAGGATGTGTGTTCAGATGCGCTTCTTCTCTTGTGCGCATCATCCTTCGCATGTTTCGGCGCCGATTTGAATGTTTCAGCTGGGGCAACACGGGGGTGCATGACTCGTTTGCCGGCGAGCACATCCCTGATGGTCAATATCTGAATGCGCGGCACCTTCATGCTCGGAAAATATTCCGGGACGTAGAACCCGGCCGCGACAGCTTCTTAGCCATCGGACGGGTCTGTGCTTCTAGCGTGAGGAAGACACCAACCTTCGCCCTGTCCCTTTGACGCACAGCATTAAGTGATCGTATCTGCTCGACGTTTACGCCCGCTCTTCACCGAAACAACAGCTTTCTTGGGACGCCCAGACTCGTAATCAAAGCAATAAATCACGCCATGCAAACCCTTGTCGGCACCTTTTTTCTCCTGCGATGGTCGTACGTCAATCAACCGAGGGCCCAGGTTTGGAACGTATACCGGTTCTCCATCGCTAGGGCGGTGGCACCGGCGAGATCAGTCGGCATCTAAGTTGGGAGCCCCACGCAGGCTCCCCCCAGCGTTTCCTAGCGGCGCTTGTTTGCCTTTGGTGTTTGGGCGATGGCTCCTACTTCTTAAACCTCAATTTCCCGGCGCTCTTCTCCCTGAACAGATTGCCATCCCGAATGTAGCGCCGCACCATCTGCACTCATTGCTATCTACCGGGAGATCACTCGATACTTTATCGCAATTCCCGAAAGTTTGCGCTGCCGGCTGCAATCATTCGATTCTTAATCGTTATCTTTGGATAGGTTACTTCACTGCCGCAGATTACATCGATTGTAAGATATTGATCTGACACATTCTTAGAATATTGGGCGGCTTCTTGTTATCGATCCGATTCAAGAAAGCTATCGATTCTTTTATGCCTTCCTTGGGAGAGTTCGCCTAGATTGTTCCTTAGGCACGGAGAGGGAACCAGTGAAAGCATCGGACGCCAGAGCGAATCGCTACTTATCGAATGCTTTTTCTGTGACGGCGACGCATCGGCCCGATTTTCCCGAGGATAATCGTTTGATTGGAGCTTCCCGCCCAAACTTTGGTTTCGGAGCCGTCAAACCGTACGGTCGCCGGATCGTGAGAATGCCCCCACGGACTGATCATCCGACTCCGCCGGGTAATCGTTTGATTGTAAAGCCAAAGCTGGATAGCGGTGAGATAATAAGCACTCCAAATCCGAAACCCATGTGGCGCTTGGAACGAGTGTGGGAGGAACGAAACCGAAGGGCCGTCCTGCTGGCAAGCTGCGCAATCACCTTGATCATCGCTGTTGCCGATTGGCGCACAAAACCGTTTGTGGCGTTCGGCATTCTCTATTTGTTCCCCATCATGTTGGCTGCGGGATTCCTTCCTCGCTGGGCCATCGGCGTGTTCGGCGCTGGCTGCGCGGTGCTCAGTGAGATTTTCAGTTCGCTCGATCGGTCGACGGTTCGCTTAGGTTTTGAGACACTGGCACTGGCCGGGTGTGGACTCTTCGTGGCGGAACTGGTGCGCAACCGCCGCCTGACCTTCGAAGGACGGGAAAGATTAAGGGCGCTAGTTGAAACCAGCCCGGCGGCCATCGTGACGGTGGATGAGCGCGGCTTCATCGAGCTCGCCAATCAGGCTGCGGTAGAGCTCATGGCGCCGCGGGATGGAACATTAATTGGCAACCCTGTTTCGGCGTTCCTGCCGGAATTGCACCACGCGTTGCGCTGGGAAGAAGCCCCGCAGTTCCGGGCATCGATGCAATGCCGGGGCCATCGCGGAAATGGCGAATCATTCACGGCCGACGTATGGTTTTCAACCTACAAGGAAGGAACCACGCCCAAGCTCGCCGCCATTATTGCCGACGTCACGGAGGAAACGGACGCCGCCGCCTCCAGTTTGTCGCCTTTGGAACAGCAGGAAAGAGCGCCGCTGACGGATCGCGAAAGGGACGTGTTGCGTTCCTTAGTCCAAGGTCTGGCGAACAAAGAAATAGCCAGCCGCATGGAAGTTTCCGAAAGCACCATCAAGAATACACTGCAGCAACTTTTCGCTAAGACCAACGTGCGCACGCGAGCGCAGCTGGTTCGCGTGGCCCTGGAACAATATCGAGATGTTTTATGAGATCGAGGCCTTTTATTACGGAGTCCCGCCGTCTTAGCTCGAAGGCAAGCTTGTCACCGGCGCACCTTCCAGCGCAATCCTGACAAGTTGACTTCTGGTTCTTACGCCGGCCTTCTTAAACAAGTGCCGTAACGTCGCTTTGATCGTAGATTCGGACACGCCCATCTGGTTGCCGATCTTTCGGTTCGAAAGGCCGTCCACCACGCCATGCAGAACCGTCTGTTCCCTTGCCGTTAGATTGGCGGGCCATCGGGTTTCGTAGTTCGGGTAACGCTCGGCCAGAAGTTGAAGCACCTTCTGGTCAACCCATGCCTCGCCGCTCGCCACCAGGCGTATGGCTCGCAGCAGCCGGCTGGAAGAATCCGACGCAAGGAAAACACCGGAGGCGCCATATTTCAGTACAATCGCTGAGCCTGTCGCATCCAGTTGTCTCGCGATCACCAGCGATTTTCCCGGATAGCGAACCCTTTGAGCCCACGGGATAAACTCCCTCGCGATGCCGATGTCGACCAGAATCACGTCCACTTCAGCGAGCCTAAGGCTTTTCAACGCCTCCACTGGCGTGCTGCATTGCGCCACCAGTTCGAGATCTTGTTCGGCAGCCAGCAGACCCGCGAGACTTTCGCGAAAGAGCAGATGATCGTCGAGCAGGAGGAGCCGTATTCGTCCGCGAGCCATTTGGTCGCTCGGTAGTTGATGCTCCTGAGGCATGGACTCGAGTTTCGAGAACTCCATGCAGAGAATGGTAGAGCCAATCGGTTATTCTGCCAAGCCTTTCGGCCAAAAGATCGTTGTCCTTATCTTCAAGACCGTCAGTTTAATCGCGCCGCAAATGCTTAGCAGAACGGATGTCGAAATGTACCGAAAGATAATCGAACGACTCTGAGTTTAGAAGCAAGATCACTGGAGCCATCCGCGCTACCGGGCTAAAGTCGAGTTTCTACTGCCCCGTCAAAGCAGTTCGAGATCCATTCCATATGAAAAGTGCAAGATCGATGACGGAATTGCGTGTCTCACCCAGACGTTCCGGTCGCAAGCGGCGTGCACTTCTGCGCTTGGCGATCATGCTGGTGGGAATGCCGATTGCCACGCTGCCGGCTCAGACGGCATTCACGTGGCAACAGATCAAGGATAAGTTCGAGTCCGTGAACCCGACCCTGAAAGCCGCGCAGCTCAACATCGATGAATCACGGGCTGCCGAGATCACCGCCTATCTGCGTCCCAATCCGGACTTCACCTTTTCCACAGATGGTACGCAGCTGACGCCATACCAAGGAATTTACCGGCCCTTCACCGGCACGCAGTTTTCACCCGCCATCAGCTATCTGCATGAGCGGGAGCACAAGCGTGAATTGCGCCGTGACCAAGCCAAGGAAACCACCGGCGTCACCCAATCCACGTATCAGGATCAGGAGCGCAATCTGGTGTTTACTCTGCGAAGCGCTTTCGTGCAAACGTTGCAGGCCAAAGCGGTGCTCGAAAACGCGAAGCAGAATATGACTTACTGGGATTGGGAACTGGAAGTGAATCGCACTCGCTTCCGGGCCGGCGATTTGGCTGAAGTCGATTTAGACCGGCTGGAATTGCAACGCGTGCAGTTTGAATCAGATTATGAAACGGCGGTTGTAAACCTTCGGACCTCCAAGATCCAGCTTCTGATGCTCCTGAATGACCGGACGCCGCTTGATAGATTCGACGTCTCCGGCACCTTCGATTTCAGTAGCGAATTAAGGCCTCTGGAGGAATACCGGACTATCGCCCTGGAATCGCGGCCAGACTTAAAGGCCGCCATGCAGAACGTGGAACTCGCAAGGACTACTTACCAGCTGGCAGTGTCCAACGGCTCAACCGATCCAACTTTCAGCCTCTGGTGGACGCACAATCCCTCGTTCAACAACCCATATGACAACAACACAATCGGTGCAAGCGTCAGCATTCCGCTCCGCGTATTCGATCAAAACCAGGGCCAGAAGGCCCTCACTCAGATCGATATCGGCCGCAACGAGAGGTTGCGAGATGCCGCTCAGGCGCAGGTTTACAACGATGTTGATTCGACTTATTACACGTTGGTTCAAAACGTGAATCTTCTGAGGCCGTACAAGAGCAAGTACCTGAAACTGGCGAGCGATACTCGCGACAAGATTTCGTTCTCCTACCAGAATGGAGGCGCGTCTTTGCTGGATTACTTAGATGCGGAGAAAGCAACCCGCGATGTTCAATTGGCTTACCTGAATCTGATTGGTTCCTATTTAACCGCGGCCGCTCAAATGAACATGGCCGTGGGGCGTGAGGTCTTCGAATGAATCGCTCTTTGATTATCGTGACAATTGTTTGCGCGGGCTTAAGCCTTTTTATCACCGGGTGCGAAAAGAAGGTAAACGCCCAGGAAAAGGTGGAAGCTAGCTCGGGTCCACAGCCCATCACAGTGGAACCCGACCTGGACGCTAACAATTTTAAGGTGGATCATCCGGAGCGGTTTCCGCTAGTAACCGCGTGGGAGCGTATAGCCGCTCCTGAGCTCAACGTCACCGGCGTCGTCAACCCGGATGTGTCGAAGCAGGTGCCGGTGCCGTCCCTCGCCACCGGGCGAATCGTCGAGATCGACGCGCGGCTGGGCGATGTGGTGACCAAAGGCCAGCTTCTGTTCAAAGTGAGAAGCGCGGATATGGCCAACGCATTTTCCAATTACCGCCAGGCCGTCAAGAACGAACAACTTGCAGTCGACAACGAGCGGTTGACGAAGATACAACTCAATCGCGCCACACTTCTATTCGACAACGGGGCCATCCCGAAGAGCGGCTTGGAAATCGCGCAAAACGCTGAAGTCGGCACGCAAACGGCTTTGGACGACGCCAGAATCGTTACCGAGACCGCAAAAGAACAACTGGGGCTGCTGGGAGCTGACCCGGAGCATCCCACCGGTATCGTTCAAGTGTTTGCGCCGGTGTCGGGAACAATCACCGATCAGGAAATCACCGATCAATCGGCTGTGCAATCTTATACCGCGCCCAATCCCTTTACGATTTCCGACCTGGCCCATGTGTGGATCATTTGCGATGTGTGGGAGAACAACATGGCGCAGGTGCATATCGGGGAATATGCGGACATTCATCTGGTGGCTTATCCGGACCGCGTTCTGAAAGGGCGGATCAGCAACATCCTGCCGATTATCGATCCAAACATTCGCACCGCGAAAGTCCGGCTTGAGGTGGAGAATCCCGGACTGATGCGGGTCGGAATGTTTGTCGCCGCCACGTTCCACGGCGAAACCATGGAGAAGCATGCGACAGTACCGGCGAACGCTATTCTTCACCTGCATGACCGCCAGTGGGTGTACACGCCCCTGGGAAATGGCCGATTCCGGCGCGAGGAAGTGGCCGCGGGGAATATGCTGCCCGACAACATGCAGGAGGTTGTAAGCGGGATCAAGCCGGGCGATCAGGTTATATCCAACGCGCTGGTGTTCCAAAACACGGTGGAGCAGTAAGGGTGACCAGTAAATGATTCGCAAGCTCGTTGATTTTGCGCTCGAGAATCGGTTTCTTGTCCTCGCAGCGGCACTCCTGCTGTTCGGATGGGGCGCGATTTCGTTCCACCAGCTTCCGGTGGAAGCCTATCCCGATGTGGCCGACAACTACGTTGAGATTGTGACGCAGTGGCCGGGCATCTCGGCCGAGCAGATGGAGCAGCAGATCACGATTCCGCTCGAGATTGTGATGAACGGCATGCCCCACGTCACCCATTTGCGCTCGTTCTCTTTGTTTGGCCTCTCCGATATCAAACTCGTTTTTGACGACGAAGAAGAAAATTTCAAAGATCGTGAGCGGGCACTGGAGCGCGTTACGCAGGTCAGCCTTCCACCGGCAGCGGTGGCCGCCGGCGTGTCGCCGCAAATACAAACGGACTGGAGCCCGGCCGGCCAGATCTATTTCTTCACGCTGCACAGCACGAACCCGGCGTATGACGTGATGGAGCTGAAGTCGCTGGAAGATTGGGTTGTGGAAAAGAACTTCAAAGCCGTTGAAAACATCGTCGATGTGGCCAGCTTCGGTGGTCCAACGCGCGAATATCAGGTTCGCGTAGATCCCGATAAGCTCATTTCCTATGGGTTAAGCATTGGACAGGTGGAGCAGCAACTCACCAACAACAACGCCAATAGCGGTGGCAGCTTTGTCGAGGCCGGCCTGCAGCAGATCAACATTCAGGAAGTGGGCCTGGTCAAGAACGTACAGGACATCGAGAACACGGTAATCACCGCCAAGAACGGCACTGCGCTCCGCGTGAGGGACATCGCTGTCGTCGCCCAAGGCCCCAAGATCCGTCTTGGCCAGTTCGCCAAGGCGATCCGGCACGAGGATGGAAAGCTGATCGATAACGACGATGCGGTTTCCGGCATCGCGCTCCTGCGCAAAGGCGCCGACGCCGACACCGCGCTGCAGGGCATTCACAAGAAGGTGAAAGAACTCAACGAGACCATTCTGCCCAAGGGTGTGACAGTGGTGCCGCTGATCGATCGTAGCGACCTGGGGCGCTACACGACGCACACCGTGCTGGACAACCTCAGGGACGGTATGATCCTGGTGGTAATTATTCTTTTTCTTTTTCTCGGAAACGTTCGCGGAGCACTTATCGTTGCATTAACCATCCCATTTTCGCTATTATTCGCGGCCACTTGTTTGAACCTCAAAGGCATTCCCGCAAACCTGCTCTCTCTGGGCGCGCTGGATTTCGGAATGGTGGTGGATGGTGCAGTCGTGATGGTGGAAAACATCGTCCGTCACCTTAGCCGCCGGGACCAAGACAATAGATCCGCGAAACAAAAGATCGCCGATGCCGCGCACGAAGTGCAGCGGCCCGTATTCTACGCAGTGGGCATCATTATTACCGCGTATCTCCCTATTTTCACGCTACAGCGCGTGGAAGGGCGATTATTTAAGCCGATGGCCTGGACGGTGGCATTCGCTCTGCTAGGCGCCATCATCTTTTCGCTGCTCATCGCGCCGGCGCTCGCCAGCCTTCTGTTCCCCAAAGGTACGCGCGAGTGGCACAACCCTGTGATGACCTGGCTGACCAAGATCTACCGCAAGGCTCTGAAAGTCGCCATTAAGCTGCGCTTTCTCACCGTAACGGCAGGCGTGGCGGGCTTGGCTGTTGCGCTGTATCTCTGGCTCGGCCCATTGATCGGTTCCGAATTCTTACCTCATCTCGATGAGGGCGCCCTGTGGGTGCGCGGCACTCTCGCTCCCAGTACCGGCCCGACGGAAGGCATCCGGCTGATGAACCAGGCGCGGCTCATTCTCTGCTCCTGGCCCGAAGTCACGCAGTGCACCAGCCAAACGGGCCGCCCGGACGACGGAACCGACACCACTAGCTTCTTCAATACGGAATACTTCGTCGACCTGAAGCCCAAAGAACAATGGCGGTCTGGATTTCATCAAAACAAAGACGAAGTAATCGCGTCCATGGATCGCGAGTTGGAAAAAATACCCGGAGTGGTTTGGGGCTTCTCGCAGCCAATCGCCGACAACATGGAGGAAGCGGTCAGCGGAGTGAAGGGGCAGCTTGCAACCAAGGTCTACGGCGACGATCTACACGTTCTGGAGGATAAGGCCGAAGAGGTTGCCAAAATCATGGGGAAGATCAAGGGCATTCAGGACCTTGGAGTATTTCAGGTTCTTGGCCAGCCCAACGACAATTTCATCGTCGACCGGCAAGCAGCGGCGCGTTATCAGATCAATGTCGCCGATGTTCAGGATGCCATCAGTACCGCCGCCGGAGGGAACGCACTTACGCAGGTGCTGCAAGGCGAGGCGCGGTACGACCTAGTGATGCGCTATCTGCCGCAGTACCGCAACACCAAGGAAGCCATCCAGAACATTAGGTTGCTAGCTCCCACGGGTGAGCGCGTTTCGCTTGCGCAGCTTTGCAAGGTGGAAGAACGCGATGGAGGTTCGGAGATTTACCGCGAAGGGAACCAGCGCTACGTCGCCATCAAGTACAGCGTGCGTGGCCGCGATCTGGGCGGCGCCGTCGAGGAAGCTATCAAGAACGTAACCACGAAGGTTGAGCTTCCACGCGGTTATCACATCAACTGGGAAGGCGAGTACGAAAGTGCGCAGCGCGCCAACGCCAGGCTGGCCATCGTGGTGCCTATCACCATCCTGCTGATCTTCATCATTCTCTACAGCATGTTTCGCTCGTTTAAATGGGCGACGTTGATTATGATTAACGTGATGCTGGCGCGCATCGGCGGCCTGCTCGCGCTATTGGTGACACACACCAACTTCAGCGTATCCTCGGGAGTCGGATTTCTCGCGCTATTTGGCGTTTCGGTGCAAACCGGAGTCATCATGCTGGAGTACATCAATCAGCTTCGCGTGCGCGGACACACCATCATGGACTCCGCGGTAGAGGGCGCCGTGTTAAGGCTTCGCCCCATTATGATGACCATGCTGGTGGCAACGCTTGGGCTTTTGCCGGCAGCCATGTCGCACGGGATCGGCTCTGACTCGCAACGGCCTTTCGCGATCGTGATTGTGGGCGGTCTCATCTCCGATCTGATCATGAGCATCTTCCTACTCCCGACACTATATGTGTGGATGGCCGCGAACAATGACGTGCTGCCGGAGCCCGAAGGCGAGTTCGACGAGCAGGTTTAGTACAACACCAGATCATCACCTCCGGCACCATCTCCAGCACGTTCTTTTTCGTGAACTTCTCAAGTTCCCGGCAAATAGCTCAGGGAAGTGCACTTAAGCTTACATAAAGGCGCAGCGTCACCCATGAGCGAACCCACGCCACTGAAAACAGAGCATTCATTTGTAAGCAAAGGCCGCCAAGCACACTTCGGAACCCTGTGGAAACTATGCTTGGACTATCCAACAAAAGTGCTGTACCGCCTCCTTGACACCTCCCCTGGTGGGACACCTCCCCTGGTGGACGTATCATAAAGGACGTTGTCATTCACTACGGCTTCAGAGATTCGGTACGCCAGAACCTTCGTCTATATTGGCGGCAACTCGGAGAATGCGACCCGCAGAATTCATGTCGATAAATCCCCATCGCACCAGCAAAACCCCAGGTAGTTCGCGTTCCGACATGTGGCTGGGCCGCTCCGGGCGGATCACGCGCCACTTCGTAGATTGGTCCAGCCGAGAGCAAGTGCAGGTGCGCTGACGGATTTCTCCTATGAAACGCCGGTGACGTCGGCTGCTGTCATCCGGCCGACCCTGCCGATTAGTTGAATGGACGGCGACTCATCGGGAGTGACCGCCCAGAACGCCGTTTCCGGACCACGAGTGGCCACAAATCACCATAGCCGACTATACGTCCAAGTGGCAGCGGTCCCATTGTCGGAATGGCCATATACTGGGTATAAGGATATGGAGATGCAGCTAAACGAGCGGGAAGCCTCGTTGGTGGATGCCTTCCGACGTTTGCCCCCGGACACGGCGACGGAACTGTCCGCGCTGGCCCAGCGGTTAGCGGAACTCGCACCGAATCACAGAATCGACTGGTCCGATTCCTGGTCCGATGAAGACCTGAAGGATTTCAGGGCTGCATCGCTGCGCCGCCTCGACGCTGAGGAATCAGAGGATCGGGATTGAAGCCTGGCGATGTGGTGGTCGGCGTACTGGTCGGAGCCCAGGAAACTAAGGTTCGTCCGGCCGTGGTTATCGCGAGCACTACATATCTCGCCGAGCGTCCGGACGCAGTAGTAGGGATTCTCACGACGAGGCTGCCGAGAACGCCAAGCACGACTGATTACGTCATCCAGGACTGGCGATCCGCAGGACTCCGCGCGGAGTCTTGCTTCCGCGTCTACGTGTTGACTGCTCACCGTTCGGAGTTGAGCGTAATCGGCCATCTCAGTGTGCGCGACTGGGAGGCTGTGAGAGCGTGCGTCCGCGCAGCCTTTGCCTTGTAACGACCCGCCGGCACCTACGATTTTCGATCCAGCCTCGCCGCGCGTTCATTTGTTGGGGCATGGAGGCCCCGCTTATGAAACGCGGCAAACGCAAGAAGTTTTCCCCGAAGCAGAGCTTGAATCTGCCTGACCTCGACCAGGCCAAATCGGCAGTTCTCAATAGTCTACCTTCAAAGGAATCCCAGCGCGGATATCGGCACGCCATCGACGAGTTTATCAACTGGTATTGTTCCGAACCCAGACTATCGTTCAACAAAGCCGTCGTAAACCGCTATCGAATCCATTTGGAATCCC
>Ga0302325_10029503_pt1 | contig 11335 bp, 11 predicted proteins | sample Palsa_T0_2_FD_201948 | JGI IMG/M metagenome (GOLD analysis project Ga0302325, IMG submission 201948) | Peat permafrost microbial communities from Stordalen Mire near Abisko, Sweden - Palsa_T0_2 | ecosystem: Environmental > Terrestrial > Soil > Palsa > Peat permafrost | place: Sweden: Abisko...
CGTAACGCGCATGACGAAGATCCTGCTGATCCGTCATGGGCACGTCGAGGGCATCAAGCCCGAACGCTTTCGCGGCCGCGAGCCGCTGAACCTCACCGCGCAAGGGCGCGCCGAGGCCGAAGCGGTCGCCCGGCGTATCGCCACCGCCTGGAAGCCGAGCCATATCTACACCAGCCCGTTGGGCCGCACCGTGAAAACGGCGGAAGCCATCGCGCGCGCCTGCGGCATTGCCACCGCGGAAATTTGCGAAGACCTCAACGACATCGATTACGGCGCTTGGCAATTCAAAACTTTCGCCGACGCCAAAGCCGAAGACCCGGCGCTGTTCGCCGCCTGGTTTGCGACACCACAGCTCATCCGCTTCCCGAACGGCGAATCCTTGCAGGACCTTGCGGCGCGCGCGGCCAATGCCTTGCGACTGGTACTCGCCCGCCATGCCGGCGAGACGATCGTTCTGGTCAGCCACGACAGCGTGAATCGCGTCTTGCTGCTGCACTTCCTCGATCTGCCCTTGTCGTCTTACTGGCGGATCGAACAGAGCCCCTGCTGCATCAATGAGATCGACTTTGCCGGTGGCAACGCCCGCATTCTGCGGCTCAACGAGACGCACCACCTTGATGACATTTCGGCATAGCGCCGGCTACTCCTCGGCGGCGACGAAATGCGTCACCTTTGGTTCGCCGTGCAGATGGAATCGCTCCACCGCCTCCTGCACGACGCGGTCGGCGTTGGTGACGCGCTCGTGCTGGCGCAAATGCTCCATCCACGATTCGACGAGGAATGTTTCCAGAATACGGCCTTCCTCGGCGGCGTCCTCGAAGACGCCCCACGCATAGGCACCGTCGCGGCGCCGTCCATGTTCGAGCTTGGCGATGGCTTGCAGAAACGCCGCACGGTCCTTTGGACGGATGCGGTATTCGACCGTCACCAGCACCGGCCCCCGATCTCGCTCGATCGCTCGGGTGGTGACCGGCGCCGGCCAATGCATGGACGGCGTGAGGTCGAGGCCGGCGCCGGTTTGCAGCTTCCAGCGCCACGTTACCGGTATCGCCACGACCGCACCGGCAGCGGCGAGGAAATGCGCGGCCGACAATCCGACCCATTCGGCAACCTCGCCCCACACCGCGCTGCCAAGCGTGAGGCAGCCGAAGAATACCGTCGTGTAGAGCGCCAGCCCGCGCGCCCGCACCCAATCGGGCAAAGCCATTTGCGCCGATACGCTCAGCGTCGCCAGTGCCGCAATCCACGATGCCCCGGCGATGAGGCTGGCGACGACCGCGATCGCCGGATCGCGGGCGATGCCGTAGAGCACCATCGACAATGCCTGGCCGAGCGCACCCAGCGCCATCAGCCGATCCGGCCCAAGCTTTGACTTCAGCCACGGCAGAAAGAATGCGCCGCCGACGGCGCCGACGCCGATGAAGCCAAGGAGCACACCGTAAACGCCCGGCCCGCCCGCGATCTGCTCGCGGGCGACAAGGGGCAGCAGCGCCCAATAGGCGCTGGCGAACAGAAAGAAGCCGACCGCCCGCATCAACGTGCCGCGCAGATGCCGATTATGCCGGGCGTAGCGCAGGCCAGACCAGATCGCCTGGCCGAAATGCTCCGCCGGCAACAGCGAGCTGCGCCGTCTCGCCGCGCGCCACCACAGCAACGCGCCAACGCTGCCGAGATTGGAGATCGCATTGGCCCAGAACGGCGCCACAATGCCGAAGGCCGAGATCATCGCGCCGCCGAGCGCCGGACCGAGCGCGCGCGAAATATTGACGCCGACGCTGTTGGCGATGCCGGCGGGCAGGTCGTCCCTGGGAACCAGCAGCGGCACGACGGCTTGCCAGGCCGGGACGGTCATGGCGCCGGCGGCACCGATCAGGAACGTGAACAGAAGCAAATTGCCGGGCGTGGCGAGCCCAAAACCCACCATCACCGCATAGACCGCGCAGACGGCCGTCGTCAGCGTTTCGACAACGATCAGAAATTTGCGTTTGTCGAAAATATCCGCGAGCACTCTCGCCGGTATCGCAAACAGACAGATCGGCAAAGTGCTCGCCGCCTGCACCAGCGCCACGATCAGGGGATCGGGATTGAGGCCGGTCATCAGCCAGCCCGATGCAGCGCTGTACATCCAGCCGCCGACATTGGAAACGAGCGTCGCCGTCCATATCACGGTGAACGCGGTATGGTGGAACGGCGCCACGAACGACGCTGCTTTCCTTGAAGCCGCGTCAGTGGTCCTCATACGGCGACATTAAGATGGAGTCTCACGAGCCGTTCACTCCTCGCATCACCGTCGGCGAATAATGCGTCTGCTTCTGCTGCGTTGACCCCGTTGGGTCGCAGAATATAGGCTTCGCGTCACGCCGCTGTGAAGAAGGCGAAACAAGTAACACCGGGGAGGTTCACATGCCGAAGGTCAAAGCGAATGGCATCACGATAAATTATGAGCAGCAAGGGACCGGCGAGCCGCTTGTCCTTATTCCCTTTCTCGCCGCCGACAACGCCTGCTATGCGTTCCAGGTTGCCGACTATGCCAAGCACTTCACTTGCATCTCCATCGACCCGCGCGGCGCCGGCGAGAGCGACAAGGCCGCCAGTGCATACTCGATGGAATTGTTCGCCGACGACATTGCCGCGTTCATGCAGGCGATCGGCGTCGAGCGCGCGCATGTAAGCGGTCTGTCGCTCGGCGCCGCGACCGGACTATAGCTCGCCGGCAAATACCCGCAGCGGGTCAAATCGCTGTCGCTGCACAGCGGCAGGACCAAATCCGACCCGTTCCTCAAAGTCGCCGTGGAAGGCTGGCGGACCATCGCCAAAGGCCTGGGCAGCGTCACGGAAATGGTCATCCAGGGCATCTTCCCGTGGTGCTTCACGCCGGAACTCTATGCAGCCAAGCCGGAATATATCGACCAGCTCGCGGCTTTCGTGCGCAGCCGGCCGCAGCAGCCATATGATGCTTTCATCAGCCAATCGAGCGCGGTGATCGCTCATGATGCACTGGCTCAACTCCCGCGTATCAAGGCGCCGACGCAGATCACCTTTGGCCGCCACGACGCCGTGTGCTCGACGCGTTTCGCCGAGCCGATGAAGAACGGCATCAAAGGCAGCGAACTTTTCGTCTTCGAGACCTGCGCGCACGCGCCCATCCACGAGAACGTTGCCGGGTTCAACGAGAAGACGTTGAGCTTTCTCAAGCGCCACGCGTTAGGCGCTCATACCGGCGGCCGGTGCGCGAGCCAGAGGCCGGCTTCGGCCGCGGCGAACAATTCCGCGAGGGCGGCATTGACCATCGCCGGCTCCTCGCTGGTGATGGTGTGGCCCGAGCGCGGAATGACCAAGAGACCCGCGGTCGCCACCATGCGCTTGAGAAAGAGGCTGCCCTCGAGGCAATTCTCGTCCTCATCGCCGACGATGACGAGCAGCGGCACCGAGAATTTCAGCAGGTCCGCTTCCATATCCCAGAGCGTCGGGCGCCGCGCTTGCAGCATCGACATGGTCAGCGCGTGGCCTTCCGCGGAATGCTCCGCGAGCATCCGGGAAAATTCGGCGAAGCCGCGCGGATCTTTGTACTTGTGGGTCTGGCGGCTCGCGGTATCGGCATAATTCGCGCCGGCTTCTGCGATACCTTTCTCCGTGAACATGAGCGCAGTCGCCGTCGCGACCTTGCGCATCGCTTCGCGCGCCGCCGGATCGGGCAGCGAGCCCCAGCCGCAGCCGGCCGCGGTCACCGAGATACAACGCCCGCGATGGCGGATGCCGACATGCAGCGCGGTATAGGCGCCCATGGAATGGCCGACGACATGCGCCTTGGCGATGCCGAGTGCGTCCATCACGGCGACGACGTCGCCGCGCGCGATGTCCTGGCCGTAGCGCGCCGGATCGCTCGGTACGTCGGAGGGCGGATAGCCGCGCGCGGAAAACGTGACGCAACGATGCGTGCGCGCGAAATAGCGCATCTGCGGTTCCCAGGTACGATAATCGCCAGCGAATTCGTGGACGAAGACGACCGGCGTGCCGACGCCGGCCTCCTCGTAATAAAGCGCGGTGCCGTCATGGCTCATGATTTTGGGCATCGGCGGTCTCACGGGTTTACGGGCCGGCAGCTTTGTGGCCGTTGCAGATACGCGAGGCATCGGCGCAACGCAAACGGGCCGCCTGATCGGGCGGCCCGCGGTGACGATCCATAACGCCGGGCATTCGTAACGCGCTGTTGTGAACGCCGGAGCATCACGCACACTCTGCCTGAACGATCGCTCCCGGGCTCAGGGCTCCCAGAACGGCTTGTTGGATTCCCTGTGGGCGTCCACGCGCGTGAGCCCCATATCCCACAATTCGCGATCGTCGAGCAACATCAGCTCCAGCCGCGATCGGGCGCGCTGACGCCACTCGATGAATAACGTTCGGATCTCGCTCCAATGCGGCAAACGACGCGAACGCACCACCGTGATCGAAAGATTCATCATGCTCATCGCTCGCTCCATTCCCCGGCGATCGTGAGCGCCAGGGTAATCCGTGCCGCGAGCAGCCAATGTGACCGGCGGCACAGTTTTCCCGTTTTCGGGTGTGTGCGTTAAGATATTGAAATTTCGTGCGTTATTACGCCACTCCTGCTCATTCGAGAGCGCGCATTTCCCGGGAACACGCCCGGCATTTGCACGGCTGCACCGTCGATGAATTGAGTATAATCCCCGTTCGATGTCAGAGCACGTTCGCGAATGAACACACGCGCGCCGGGCACAGCCGGGCCGATTGCCGATTCCGCCGACTCTGTGGCCGCCAACAAGCGACCAGGCGCAACCGCCAGGATTCGCAATCCGGCCAGCTATGACAGCGAGCGCCAACTCCTCGCCGCCATCGTCAACGCCTCGCACGACGCCATCTATAGCTGGAACACGGGCGGCGTCATCACCTCCTGGAACGCCGAGGCCGAGCGGCTATTCGGGTATACCGCGGACGAGATCGTCGGCAAATCGCTGTTGCTGCTCATCCCCGAAGAAAGGCTGGAGCGCGCCCGCGACGCGATCGCCAACCTCCTGCACGGCGAATTCTACGGCCAGTACGAAACCGTGCGGTTGCGCGAGGACGGCGTCCCTTTCGACGTAGAGTTGACCGTTTCCCCGATCCGCGACGGCTCCGGCGCGATCGTCGGGGTCGCCACCGTCTGCCGCGATATCACCCAGCGCAAGGAATTCGAGGCGCGATTGCGGCTCGCGATCGAGGCGGCGCAGCACGCTCAGGAGCAGCAGGCATTCCTCATCAACGAGTTCAATCATCGGGTGAAGAATACGCTGGCGACGGTGCAGTCGCTCGCGGTAATGACGCTCAAGACGAAAGCGCCCGCCGAGTTTGCCGATGCGTTCAGCCGGCGACTGGCGGCGCTTTCGGCGACCTACGATCTCTTGACCAGTTCGGGCTGGGAACATGCGTTGCTCGACGACGTGATCGAGGCAGAACTCAAACCTTACATGAGCAGCCAGATCACGCTTGAGCCGTCCGCGCCTGCCATTTTGCTCAGCCCTAAGGCGGCGTTGAGCATGGGCCTCGTCTTTCACGAGCTCCCCACCAACGCGGCCAAGCACGGCGCCCTGTCGCAGAACAGCGGCCGACTCCTGGTGAGATGGCAGCGCGCGGACCGCGACGGCCGGCAGTTTCTTTCCGTCCAGTGGCGCGAGCGCGATGGGCCGGAACCGAAGACGGCGCGAACCGCCGGCTTCGGCTCGCGGCTGATCGAAAGCTCGATCACCGACGAGCTTGGCGGAGAGATCACGGTGTACTATCCGCCGGCCGGCTTTCACACCGAAATCGTGCTGCCGATCGACAATCTGTCGAGGTAACGTCAGGGTGGGAGGGGCATGCAAAAGATAAAGCTGGGCCGAAACGGACCGACCGTCGGAGAGATCGGCCTCGGCTGTATGGGAATGTCGCCGGGAGTCTACGGGCCGGCGGACGAGGCCGAAAGCATCGCCACCATCAGCGCCGCGGTGGAAGCCGGCATCACGCTGATCGACACCGGCGACTTCTACGGCATGGGCCACAATGAGATGCTGATCCGCCGCGCGCTGGAAAGCGTGCCAAGGGCGAATGTTGTCATCTCGGTGAAATTCGGCGGGATGCGCGACCCTTCGGGCGCTTTCATCGGCCAGGATGGCCGACCTCTGGCGGTCAAAAACTTTCTGGCCTACACGTTGCGCAGGCTGGGCACCGATTACATCGACGTCTATCGTCCCGCCCGCGTCGATCCGGCGGTGCCGATCGAAGATACCATCGGCGCCATCGCCGACATGGTCCGCGCCGGTTACGTCCGCAATATCGGCCTGTCGGAAGCCGGCCCCGACACGATCCGCCGCGCGCACGCCGTCCACCCGATCGCCGATTTGCAAATCGAATATTCGCTGATGAGCCGCGGCGTCGAGGCCGCCATCCTGCCGGTGACGCGGCAGCTCGGGATTGCCATCACCGCGTATGGCGTGCTTTCGCGCGGGCTGTTGAGCGGGCGTGTCCCGGCGGCGGACACCAAGGGCGATATTCGCGTCATCCGCATGCCGCGCTTCAAGCAAGGCAATATCGAGAGCAATCTACGCATGGTCGAAGCGCTGCGCCGGATCGGCAATGAAAAAGGCGCAAGCCCTGCGCAGCTCGCGTTAGCGTGGGTACGCTCGCGCGGCGACGACATCGTGCCGGTGCTCGGCGCCCGCCGCCGCAAGCAGCTCGAGGAAGGGCTCGGTGCGCTCGAACTTTCGCTCGATGCCGCCGACATCGCACGCATCGACGCGGCGGTCTCGCCGAGCCTGACCGCCGGCGCGCGCTACGATCCGCCGCAGATGGCGCATCTCGACAGCGAACATTGACTTGATCGAGGTGTCCTTCCGCTGAGATAATTCCCCCAGAGCCACGCGCTCAGACGCGGCCGCATCATGGGGGAAGCGCAATGGCCGATTACGATTACATCGTTGTAGGCGCAGGCCCGGCCGGGTGCGCGATCGCCGCACGCTTGTCCGAAGACGCCTCGACCGACGTGTTGCTTGCGGCGAACTTAAGCTCACCGCCGACGATCCGACGGCGCCGCTCCATCTCGATCCGCGCTATCTCAGCGAGCCTGCCGACCTCAATACCCTCGTCCATTCGCTCGAAGTCTCGATCGAGATATTGGAGAGTCCGGCCTTCGCCAAATGGCGCAAGCACCCGGTGTGGCCGAAGGCAAAGACGCGCGCGGAGCGTATCGAATGGGTGCGGCAGACTTCCGAGACGTACCACCACCAGGCCGGAACCTGCAAAATGGGTATCGACGCCATGAGCGTCGTCGATCCGCAATTGCGCGTCTACGGAATCGAAGGTCTGCGCGTCGCCGACGCCTCGATCATGCCCGCGGTAACCAGCGGCAATACCAACGCGCCGTCGATCATGATCGGCGAAAAGGCGGCCGACCTCATTCGCGGCGTCAACAGCCCTCACACCGGTGCGTAGACGCCCGGACTGGCTTCGATGACGGGAGCAATGGGCGTGGGGCGATTGATCGCCAGCCCCCGCCACACCGCCTCGATGATGTTCTGCGTGCCGAGCCCGTATTTGGCGAACAGATATTCGCGGCTGCCGGCCTCGGCGAACGTGTCGGCGATGCCGATGCGGCGCAGCGGCGCGGACGTGCCCGCTTCCGCCAGCGCCTCGGCCACCGCCGAGCCGAGCCCGCCGACAATGGTGTGGTTCTCGGCGGTGATGACGATCCGGGCTCGCCGCGCCATCGCCGCGATCGTTGCACCGTCGAGCGGCTTGATCACCGGCACGTTGATCACCGCGGCGGTGATGCCGTTCTCGGTAAGCGTTCGCGCCGCGGCCAAGGCCGCCGGATGCCCGAGGCGATGATGCAAACGTCGGTGCCCTCGCCGCCGGTCAGAATTTGGGCCTTGGCCAGATCGAGCCGGTGATCGTCGTCGAAGATCAGCGGAATCTCGCCGCGCTTTAGCCGCTGATAAACCGGTCCCGGCCGATCGGCGATCGCCGCCACCACTTGCTTGGTCTCGATCGCGTCGGCGGGCTCGACCACGGTCAGATTGGGCAGCGCGCGCATCAGCGCCACATCCTCGATCGCCTGGTGGCTCGGACCGCCGGGGCTCGACAGCCCGGGCATGAATCCCACGATCTTCACGTTAAGGTTCGGATACGCCACCGACATGGCGATCTGGTCGAAGCAACGGCGCGTGCAGAACACGCCGAAGGTGTTGACGAAAACGGTATGGCCGGCACGCGCCAGGCCACCGGCAATGCTGAGCATGTTCGCTTCCGCCATGCCGATATTGATGAAGCGGTCGGCAATCTCGTCGCGAAACAAATCGGTCTCGGTTTGCCGGGTCAGATCGGCACCGAGACAGACGACATCCGGCCGCCGCCGCGCCAATTCGACGAGGGCTGCGCCATAGGGCTTGAGCACGGTCCGATAAGGTGGTTCACGCAAGCGCGGCCTCCAACTCGTCGAGAATGGCCGCCTGCAACGCGGAATCGAGCTTGATGAAATGTCCGTCGATCGTCGGCGGAATAGCACGGATACCGCCCAATATGTCGGTGCGCGCGATAATCACGAGCGGCCCCGCGCCTTCGTGGCGGGAAGCGAACGCCTGCCACAGCGCCTCGACGTCGTGACCGTTCACCTCGGCGACGCGCCAGCCGAAGGCACGCCATTTTTCCGCGAGCGGCTCGAGCGTGGTGACCGAGGTCACCGGGCCGTCCACCTGCGAGTTGTTGGCGTCGACGACGACGACCAGGCGGTCGAGCCGCCGGTGCGCGGCGAACATCGCCGCCTCCCACACCTGGCCTTCTTCCATCTCGCCGTCGCTGAGAAAGGCGAAGACATAGCGATCCTCGCCTGCGAGCCGCGCCGCCAAAGCAAAGCCGATCGCCCCCGATAGCCCCTGACCGAGCGAGCCGCAAACGAGATCGGCGACGGGCGTGCGCTCGCTGCCGATCGCCTCGAGCTCGGCGCCATCCTTGCCGTAGCTGGCAAGCTTTGCCGGATCGAGCCGTCCGGTCTCGGCAGCCGCGGCGTAAAGACCGATCACGTAATGGCCGGGCGACAGCACGAAGCGGTCGTGGCCAAAACGCATGGCGCCGCCGAACAGCACGGCAAAGATCTCGGCGGAGGACAAGGCTTGTCCGAGATAACCGAAGCCCTGGATCGCAACCATGTTGGTCGCGCACACGCGAATGCGCGCCGCGAGGCGACGCAAGGCCAAGGGGTCAAGCGCCGGCGCATCGCCCATCCCTGCTCCTCGTTGCTGACGCTGCAACACGTGAGTGATCGCTAGCACAACGCCGGCGATCACGTCGATGCGCGGCCGTCAGCGCCAGCCGAGACCAGGAGCAACATGTTTGAGGATCGCCTCGATGACGTGGGCGTTATAGTCGACACCAAGCTGATTAGGGACGGTCAAGAGTAGGGTGTCAGCCTCTGCGATAGCTTCGTCTGTCGCGAGTTGCTTGATGAGGATGTCCGGCTCGGCGGCGTAGCTGCGGCCAAAAATGGCCCGCGTATTGTCGCCGAGGAAGCCGATTGTGTCCTCGTTCTCGTCCCCGCGTCCGAAATAGGCGCGATCGCGGTCGTCCACGAGTGCAAAGATGCTGCGGCTGACCGATACCCGCGGCTCGCGTGCATGATCGACCGCTTTCCAGGCCTCACGGAATATGCGGATCTGCTCCGCCTGCTGGAGGTGGAACGGGCGTCCGCTCTCGTCGATCTTAAGTGTTGAACTCTGGAGATTCATCCCGAGCTTGGCAGCCCACTCGCCCGTGGCATTGGTCGCGGCGCCCCACCAGATGCGATTGCGCAAGCCCTCCGAGTACGGCTCGACGCGCAGGAGGCCGGGAGGATTTGGGAACATCGGTTGTGGGTTTGGCCGCGCAAAACCCTCGCCCCGCAGCACATCGAGCAAGACCTCGGTGTGGCGTCTCGCCATATCGGCGTCGGTCATCCCCTCGGACGGGGCGTAACCGAAGTAGCGCCAGCCGTCGATCACCTGCTCGGGCGACCCACGGCTGATGCCCAGTTGCAGGCGTCCACCGGCGATGACGTCGGCAGCGCCGGCGTCCTCTGCCATGTATAAAGGGTTTTCGTACCGCATATCGATGACCGCCGTGCCGATCTCAATTCGCTTGGTCTTGGCGCCGACAGCCGCCAGCAGTGGGAACGGGGAGCCGAGCTGCCGGGCGAAGTGATGCACGCGAAAGTAAGCCCCGTCCGCGCCGAGCTCCTCGGCCGCGACGGCCAAGTCGATCGATTGCAAGAGCGCATCGGATGCCGATCGCGTCTTCGACTGCGGCGAAGCCGTCCAATGGCCAAATGATAGGAATCCGATTTTTTTCATGGATATGCGGCGTTGCGGGGTGCGTTCGGTTCTCCTCTTCTAACCCTAAAGAATTCGGGCCGGAATAGAGCCGATTGAGTAGCACGAAGCAGGATGGTGGCGGACGCAGTCGCTTTCGAACCGGTCTCGTCATCGGAAATTCCCGAGAACAGGGAAAAATACAGGGGACGGTGCAAAAGTGGCCCCCGGAAAGTCGTCTGCCGCTGGAAGTAATGCAACAATCATAGGGCTTTCCGACGAAATGCAGCGCCGAAAATAACAGGGATACTCCACGACCACCATTGCCAACGCGTTGCGCGTCGGAGATCACCACTTATCATAGCTCGATTGAGATGATGGGAATCGTTATCCAGCACTTCGCCATCCGCTGGCAGAGGAAGGGGTCGCCGCATGGCGTTCAAGGTTCAGGTCGGCCCCGCGCAGATCGCTATCCATCAGGGCCAGACAGTGCTGGTGACCAAGCCCGACGGGCAGGTGAACTGGCCAAGCTCACGCGGATTGTATTTCCGCGACACCAGGATGATCAGCGCTTGGGCGATCTTTGCCAATGGCGAACAGTGGGACCTGCTGAACGGCGGTGCCACCGCCTATCACGCGGCACGCATCTTCCAGACCAACCGCGCCTTCGTTAGCGAGGACGGGCCTATTGCGGCGCGCACGCTGGGCCTGGTGATCGGCCGCCATATCAACGGGGGGCTGCACGAGGACATCGAAATCACGAACAATAGTCAGAATCCTGTGCGCTTCAATCTGGAGATCGCGATCCGGTCTGATTTCGCCGATATCTTTGAGGTGAAGGGCAACCATATTGTACGACGCGGTCGGATCACCACATCGTGGTCGCAAAAGCGGCAGGCGCTGCGGTTCACTTATCGCAACAGTGATTTCTGCCGCGAGGTGATCGTACGCACCGGCGAGGGTGATGGCGAGCCGGCGGTGCACGCTAATGGGCGTCTGAGCTTCGACATAGCGCTGAAGGCTGG
>Ga0302325_10029505_pt1 | contig 11335 bp, 7 predicted proteins | sample Palsa_T0_2_FD_201948 | JGI IMG/M metagenome (GOLD analysis project Ga0302325, IMG submission 201948) | Peat permafrost microbial communities from Stordalen Mire near Abisko, Sweden - Palsa_T0_2 | ecosystem: Environmental > Terrestrial > Soil > Palsa > Peat permafrost | place: Sweden: Abisko...
CATGGCCGGTGTGCGCGTGGTATCTGGTGCCGGCGAAGTGCGGTCGAGATGAATGCACTGATGAGCGCCATCCCAGCAAGCGGTATAGCAAAGCTGGCATCCGATACACAGGTCTTCATGAATGCGAGCGACGATCTGGTAATTCAGGTTGAGCTGGTTCCAATTGACAACATTGGGAATTGACCGGCCGCGGAAATCGTCGATCGAAGCAAATCCCTTCTCCGCCATCCACGCCAGCAGCCCATCCTGCATATCTTCGACAATGCGGTAGCCGTAATGCATAACCGCGGTACACACCTGCACCGTGCCGCAGCCGAGCAGGATGAATTCGGCAGCGTCTTGCCAATTCGCGATCCCGCCGATGCCGGAGAGAGGCAGCGCGCTTGCAGGATCGGCGCACACCTGCTGCACCATGTTCAGCGCGATGGGCTTGACCGCGGGGCCGCAGTAGCCGCCATGGGAGCTTTTGCCGTCGACGTTCGGGTTGGCCTCGAATGTATTGAGATCGATCCCTGTAATCGAGTTGATGGTGTTGATCGCGGAGAGTGCATCCGCTCCACCGCGCTTGGCCGCGCGCGCGGGCATCCGGATGTCGGAGATATTCGGCGTCAGCTTTACGATGACCGGAGTACGCGCCTTCTCCTTGACCCACGCTGTAATCTGCTCGCAGTATTCGGGTACCTGCCCAACCGCCGATCCCATGCCGCGTTCGCTCATGCCGTGGGGACAGCCGAAGTTGAGCTCCAGGCCGTCGGCTCCGGCGTCCTCCGCGCGTTGCACGATATCGTGCCAGGTCTCGCGTTTGCTCTCGACCATGAGCGAAGCGATGACCGCGTGCTTTGGATAGCGCCGTTTCGCCTCGGCCATCTCATGCAGGTTGATCTCAATGGAGCGATCCGAGATGAGCTCAATGTTGTTGAAGCCCATCATGCGGCGGCCCTCCCAGTCGATGGAGGAGTAGCGTGAACTGACGTTGGTGATCGGCTCGCCGATGCTCTTCCAGACGGCGCCGCCCCAGCCTGCATCGAAGGCCCGCATGATCTGCTCCCCGCAGTTGGTCGGCGGAGCCGATGCCAGCCAGAAGGGATTGGGGCACTGGATGCCGCAGAAGGTGGTTGCAAGCGTGGGCTTAGGCTGAGACAAGGGCAGCCCCCAGCCACGCGGCAATGCCAATGCCCGCGCGTTTTCCGTCCGCAACCGCATCAACCACTTCACGGCCGCCGTTGGTGCAATCGCCGCCGGCGAAGTACTTCGGATCAGAAGTCTGGCCAGTGGCACGGTCGATGACAATGCGGCCGCGTTCGATCTGAACCTTGCCTGAAAGAAGGCCGCTGTGGGTACCCTGCCCGATGGCCAGAACAACCAAATCCACCGCCAGGCAAAACTCCGAACCAGCCTGTCCATCCGCAGACGCCGCAAGCCTGGTGAGCTCAAGGCCTTCTACTGATTCGCCGCCAAGGATGCGCTTAGGCTGTGCATGCCACACGAACTTCACTCCCTCGAGCCTCGCGTGCTCATATTCAAAGGCAAATGCCGACATCTGTTCTGGACCGCGCCGGTAAGCGATGTGTACCTCCGTGGCGCCCAAACGGACAGCAGCCACGGCGGCGTCGATAGCCGTGTTGCCCGCCCCGACCACGGCCACGCGAGCCGGCACCGTAGTGCACTCGCCGGACTTGTACCCGGCAATCAGATCGAGCGCATTGGTCACACCGGGCAGCTGTTCTCCGGCGATACCAAGCCGGTGAATAGCGCCCAGCCCGATTCCCAGAAAGACGGCATCGTGCTTATGCTCGAGCCCGGCGAGCCTCTCCGCATCGATCATCGTTGCAAAGTGAAACTCGACTCCAAGCTGCGAGAGCATTTCGATTTCGCGCAGGCTCTCGACCAGGGGCAGCTTGTATTCGGCGACCCCGTAGGTATTCAAACCTCCCGGCAGAGGGCGCGCGTCGTAGAGTTGGGCGCGGATGCCACGGCGGCGTAATTCGGCCGCGCAGGCGAGCGAGGCCGGCCCGGCGCCGACCAGCGCCACGGAGAGTCCCGTCTCGGCCCCAGGCACAAAGGGCAGGGGAGCCCCGCTGGCGTGCAGCGAGTCCATCGCGAAGCGCTGCAGCCGCGCAATCTGGATCGGCTGCTTATTGAAGCGGTGCATCACGCAGGCGCCTTCGCACAAAACCTCTACCGGGCACGCGCGGGCGCAGCTAGCGCCCAGAATGTTGGCATCGAGGATGGTGCGGGCTGACCCGGAAAGATTGCCGCTGGCGATCTTCTTAATAAACCGCGGAACATCGATATGCGTGGGGCAAGCACCGGTGCACGGCGCATCGAAGCAGAAGAGGCAGCGATTGGCCTCTGGAATCGCAGCTTGTTTGTCGAAAGGCGGATGCAGGTCGCCGAAACGCGCGGAGGTCTCCGGATGGTTTGGCGCCTGCTCCACAAAGGACGTTTGGCCGCTCATCGAGTCTCCCGCGTCGCCGCTCTTTTAGTACTCGGAAACCATCATTATGCACTATCCCGTGGGCAAAATTAAGGATAGCGACGTAACGATGGGTGCCCCACGTTCGCCCCAGCCTACGTGGGACGAAAAAGACGGGCGAAGCCCGACCATTGCTTTCGCCGGTCGACGCGGAGTTAAGTGCGACGCCCTTCCGAAAAGGCAATGGAAACAAATCGTCATCAGCCCAGGTACGGTGGGGCGCCCAGCGCTTCGCTTGGGAGCAGACTCGTTTACCCCCTCAACCACTCCATCGTCTTTCTAGCCAGACGATCAAAAGCTTGCACGGCAAGCTCCAGATCCTCGGTCCTGGTGTCCTCCGCCGGGTTGTGGCTGAGGCCCGCAAGCGACTGGGTAAACATCATCACCACCGGAATACCCGCCCGCGCCACCTCGGCGGCATCGTGCAGCGGCCCCGAGGGCAGCTTATGGGAGGCCCCGGTAGTCTCTCGAACCGCCTGGTCGCAATACTCGATCAGCCGCGGATGGAAGGGTATCGGTTCGATGCTCCAGATCCTCGACCAATCCACGGTGCAGCCCTCTTCCGCTGCAAAGCGCTGGCTCGCCTCCTGTGCATCGGCCAACATCGAAGCCAGCACTCCGGCGTCGAGATCACGCATATCGAGGGTCGTTTCGCAACGCCCCACCACCGCCGTCACAATGCCGGGAAAAGTCTTCACACTCCCCATGGTGGCGACGGCGTCAGGATGTTTGCGCGCCAGGGAGCGGATCTCGAGCGCGAGCTTTGCCGCGGCGGCGAGAGCGTCCCGCCGTGCCCCCATCGGGGTGGACCCGGAATGTGCCTCCTGCCCATGGAAGGTGATCGCGTGGCGTTCCACCCCCTTCGTGCCGAGCACCACGCCCAGCGGCAGATGCATGGCTTCAAGAACCGGTCCTTGCTCGATATGCAGCTCCAGGTAGGCGCCGGCCTGCCCGCGTTCGCAGCCAGCGTCTCCAATCCGGTCGATGTCGATCTGGCATTGCCGCAAAGCATCCTCCAGGCGAACTCCGTCGCGGTCCGTACGGCTGCGGTCAGCCTGGATGCTATGCGTACCGGCAAAGGCCGAGGAGCCAAACAGGCTCCGGCCGAAGCGCGCGCCTTCCTCGTCGGCCCAATCCACCAGGCGAATCGTGATGGGCGGCCGGCCGTGGAAGTCCTCTGCCAGACCGCGCAGCACCTCGAAAGCGGCGAGAACGCCAAGGGATCCGTCTAGCCACCCGCCATTGGGAACAGAGTCAAGATGACTGCCCAGGATGAGGACCCGCTCAGAATCGCCTTGCAGCGTCGTCCAGGAATTGCCTGCGGCGTCAAGGTGGTGCTCCACCGGCAGCCCCGCCAGCTTGGCTTGAAACCACGCGCGAGCCTTGAGCCAGGTTGGACTCCAGGCAATCCGCTGCGCCCCGTGATCGTCCGCGGTCAACGCACGAAGCTCTCGCAGATCAGAGATAGTCCTGCGCGCATCTACCGGCATGGCGTCTCCCTATTTGCCCATTTCGCTCTTGTAGACCACGCCACTTTTCATCACGAAGTTCACATGTTGCAGCACGCGCACATCGTCCAGCGGGTTCCGTTCCACCGCGATGATGTCGGCCCAATGGCCCGGCTCGATGCTGCCCGTCTTAGCGCTCCAACCCATCAGGTCGGCTGCGTTCAGGGTCGCGGACTGCAGCGCCGCCAGCGGCGTCATGCCCATCTGGTTGACATACACATCGAGCTCATGTGCGTTCAGCCCGTGCGGATAAACCGCGGCATCTGTTCCCAGGGCGATTTTTACTCCCGCCTCGATCGCATGCTTCACGTTCTTCTTGGCTACCACGATCGTATCCAACATTTTCTGATGGTAGATTGGCGGCAAATTGCCCTTTTCGATCATCCAGTCTTCCAGGTAGAGCGTGGGCACCAGGTAGGTTCCGTTCTTCTTCATCTCGGCGATGTCTTCATCATTGATATAGCTGCCGTGTTCGATCGAGTCGACGCCTGCCCGGGTTGCCCACAAAATACCCTGTGAACCATGCGAGTGGGCGGCCACCTTGCGCCCCAACCGGTGGGCATCGGCAACGATGGCCTGCATCTCCTCCAACGTGTACTGCGAGGCCTGCGGATCATCGCCTTTCGAAAGCACGCCGCCGGTCGCGCAGATCTTGATCAGGTCCACACCGTACTTGATATTCTGCCGCACCTTCTGTTGCACAGCGGCGATGCCGTCCGCCACTCCTTCCCCGATGACGTGATACTGGATGGGGAGGAGATTCTCATCGCAGTGCCCCCCGGTTATGCCCAGCGGCGGCCCGCTCACCTGCATGTGAGGCCCGGGCACCTGGCCCTGATTGATTGCATCCCGCAGATCGACATCGGTGTACCCGCCTGCGCCTACGTTGCGGATCGAAGTAAAGCCCGCCATCAGCGTGGTACGGGCATTGGCGACGCCGTTGATGGCCTCCTTGGCGGCGGTCTGGGTCAACTCGAAGTAGGGATCGAAGTTCGGCTCGCCGGTGATATGCGTGTGCACGTCGATCAAACCCGGCATCACCGTCATGCTGCCCAGGTCAATCACCGTGTCTCCCGGTTGTGCCTTGACCGAGGCAGTGGCTCCCACGGACGAGATGATGTCGCCGGTAACCACGATGGTCTGCGCGTCGAGCACCTTGCCCGTCTTCACGTCGAGCAGATGCCCGGCCCGAACCAAAGTGCGCGAGGCGGGAGGTGTCTTCGTCTCTTGCGCAACTACCATCAACGAGCCAAATGCCAGACAGACCACTGCCGCCAGTTTCCGTCGCAAGGCCATCATGTCTCTCCTACTTCTTTCTGATCCTGTTTCTGATCCTGTTTCTGATCCTGGATGAGTGACAGAAGTCTAGCAGAGGAGCCCGTGGCCAGTTCCGTTAGAGCAGCATGCGCAACATACGCCGCACCAACTCCGTGCTGACTCCATAGACGAAGTGAGCGGCGAACGGAGACGCCTGCGCCGAGGCAGGCTGGTCCATCGGCGAAGGCGCCAGGTTCAGAGCCGGCACCGCTAGAAAGTCAGCAACGCTGAAGAGTATTCCACCGAAACTCGTCCCGAAACCTGACGTTACCACGCTGGAGTACTCCGCCAAACCGCCGTACAGCCCACCCGTCAGCGCGCCGAACGCATAGTGAACGATGGGACCGGCTTTCTGTTCTTCCGGGTAAGAAAGATGCCTGCCTGTGGCTGTATGCACGATATCCTCGGCAGCCTTCATGGTGGCGTCTTCCTTAGGCTCGCCGCTATGTGCCTGCTGCTGGCGGTTCTCTTCATCGCTTTGCACGGCTTGCTGCAACTCTTGACCCGGTCCTGCCATGAACTTGTTCATCATCCAAGCCGCGGCCAATCCACCCGCAATTCCCGCCAGAACCCCACGCCACAGACTCTTTTGCTTGCTCATCTCATCTCCTGAAAACCTTGCAATACTCTCGTGTTGATAGATGCAGCCGGAAGGCCATGCGGAGTCGGGGCACGCTCCATGTGGTTAAAGATCCCCCTAGGTAGTGCCCGCACTGCCGGAAATTCGGGGTAGCGAACTGGAGGGACCCGCGGTTCAACCTTCTCAATCCATCTCATCTTCCGTGCGGAAGGGCCGCTCGCACGAGCGGTATAACATGGGGGCATGCAACTTCCCGTGAACCCGCCCGTCTTGCCGATGCTCGCCAAGCGAGTCGGCGAATTACCGGTGGGCACGACATGGATCTTTGAGCCGAAGTGGGATGGCTTTCGCGCGTTGGTCTTCCGCGATGGGGACGAGATCCTGATCCAGAGCCGCGATCAAAAATCACTGAACCGCTATTTCCCCGAGCTGCTCGAGCCGTTACGGTCCCAATTGCCCGTGCGCTGCGTACTCGACGGCGAAATTGTTATCGCCACGGAGAGTGGCCTCGATTTCGAGACACTTCAGCTCCGCATTCACCCCGCAGCATCGAGGGTGACGCTTCTATCCCAGCAGACGCCGACATCCATCGTGTTCTTCGACCTGCTTTGCGAGGGAGAACGGGATCTGCGCGGTGAACCCTTTCGCAGCCGGCGTGCAGAGCTGGAATCGCTGCTCTCCTCTGCGGCGCCGCCAATCCATATCACGCCGGCAACTGACAACGCGAGCGTCGCGTCGGATTGGTTTCGTCGCTTTGAGGGTGCAGGCCTCGACGGGGTTATGGCCAAGCCAATAGAAGGCGCCTACCAGCCTGATAAGCGCGTGATGCTCAAGGTCAAGCACGAGCGGGATTGCGACTGCGTCGTTGCCGGCTTTCGCTGGTACAAAAAAGGTGAGCGCACGGCGGTTGGCTCGCTGCTGCTCGGGCTTTTTGACGATTCGGGTGCCCTGCAGCACGTCGGCGTCTGCGCGAGCTTCACCCAGGCCAAGCGCGTGGAGCTGGTTCAATTTCTCTCGCCCTATCGAATGGATGCGCTTGCCAATCACCCGTGGAAGCTATGGGCCGACCCTGGATCGGCAACCGGTGAAGGTGAGCATCGCATGCCGGGCGGCCAGAGCCGCTGGAGCCAAGGGAAAGACCTATCGTGGGAGCCCTTGCGACCCGAGCTGGTGGTCGAGGTCGCTTACGAACACATGCAGGGCAGCCGCTTCCGTCACATGGCGCAGTTTCGCAAGTGGCGCGTCGATAAGCAGCCGAGCGACTGTACCTATGCCCAGCTGGAAGTCGTTCCGCCGCAAGAGCTGATGGAGATTTTCGCCGGCGGTCGCAGCCGATAACTTCTCACGCACCCTTCTTCGCAGGGCGCTTCGCAGCCCGCGTGCTACGCCATTCACGCGTCGGATCGTCATCCGGGTCGGGAGTTTCCTGCGCCGGCCTTAGCTCTTCGGGAACATGACGCAGGTTCACTCGGATGCGGGTCCACGTGGATGAAGTGCCGCGCATGGAATCGACCAGCACGTCATCCACGGCGAGAAGGCCGGCGACCTCAGCATGCTTGCTCTTCCATCGTTCCAGGCCCGCCAGCGCTGCGTCTTTGTTGGGTGAGTTCGCGACGACGACGAGTGGCATCTTCGTCCGCGGCGTCTTCTTGGCGGCGGACTTGGCGCGAGAGGGAGCCACGCGCGGTGCCTCACCCTCCATCTTGCGGAAGTGCGGCGGCCACGGCGCGTCGCCCAGGCCGGCGGCCTCATCCTTTGCTGCGAGCTCCAGCAATTGTTCGAGCGAACCCGGCGCGTTGTTGATCTCCGCATGCGGGTCGCCGATCTCCGCGAAGCGGTTCGGAACCGTGAGCACAGTAAAGTCGGCCGGCTCACAGTCCGGGACCTCATGCCAGTGGAGCGGCGTAGAGACGCGAGCGTCTGGGAGTGGGCGCACGGAATACGCAGAGCACGTCGTCCGATCCTTCGCGTTCTGGTTGTAATCGAGGAACACGCCGTGACGCTCTTCTTTCCACCATTTTGAGCTGGCCAGCTCCGGCACGCGGCGCTCGACCGCACGCGACAGCGCGAGCGCCGCACGGCGCACCTCGCTAAAAGTCCAGCGCGGTTGGATCCGCACATTCACATGCATTCCCCGTGACCCGCTGGTCTTGGGCCAGCCGCGAAGCCCGAGCTCTTCGAGGAGCGACTTCACTTCGAGGGCAACCCGGCGCACATCGATCCAACTGACTCCGGGGCCGGGATCGAGATCGACTCGCAACTCGTCCGGGTGATCGAGATCGGCGGAGCGCACCGGGTGCGGGTGCAGCTCGAGGCAGCCCAGGTTGACGATCCAGGCAAGTCCTGCTGCCTGATCAACGACGACCTCCTCGGCCGTGCGGCCGGAAGGGAATGAAAGCGTCACTGTCCGCAGCCACGAGGGAAGATCGCTGGGCGCGCGCTTCTGATAGAACGCCTCACCCTCGGCGCCGTTAACGAAACGTTTGAGAACGATGGGACGATCCTGGATCCCGGTGAGGGCGCCCGGCGCAACCGACATGTAGTAGCGCACGACGTCAAGTTTCGAGAGCTTTGTCTGCTTGGAGAAATAAGGCTTGTCCGGGTGCGTCACGCGGACCTCGCGCCCCTCGATCGAGAGCACCTCAGCGGCTTCTTCTTTGCTCACGAAAACAGCCTAACCTTTTGCCGCCGGCTTTGTCGAAGATGTCGCTCCGCCGAGCCGTTCTTAAGCGAAGCGCAGGGTGCCCCAGACGTCCCCTCGGTTCCCTCAACCAGCATCTGATGCGGATGGAAGCACCGCCCTCCCCTTTGTCATCCCTCTCACCAGATGCGAACCCGATCCGCCGGCGCAAGATAGAGCGCCTGTCCAGGTTGAACGTCAAAGGCCGCATACCACGCGTCGACATTGCGTACGGTCTCGGCGCGGTACTCCCCCGGCGCGTGGGAGTCGGTCAAGATCTGTTCCCGTAGAGCCGCGGGCCGCGACTTCGAAGCCCAGTTCTGGCCGAAGGCGATGAAGAATTGCTGATCTCCCGTAAATCCATGCTCGACTGGAGCGCTCTTGCCTTGGAGCGAAGCGCGGTAGCCATCGTATGCCGCGGATACGCCGGCAACATCGGCGATGTCTTCGGCCAGCGTCTGCTTGCCATTCACAGAGAGGTCTGGGAAAGGCTTATAGGTGTCGTACTGAGCAGCGAGTTTTGCTGTCGAGGCCCGGAAGTGCGCGAAATCCGACGGTGTCCACCAATCGCGCATGCGGCCCTTGGCGTCGAAGGCGCTGCCCTCCGTATCGAAGGTGTGGCTGATCTCGTGGCCGATGATGGCGCCGATCGCGCCATAGTTCGCAGCGGCCGGTGCCGCGGGATCATAGAACGGAGGCTGCAGGATCGCGGCCGGGAAGTTAAGCGCATTTTGCAAGGGCAAGTTGACAGCGTTCACCGTCTGCGGCGTCATCGACCATTCTTTGCGATTGACGGGCTTTCCGATGCGCGCGACGTTGGTGTGGTAATAGAACAGCCGACCACGCCAGCGGTTGCCGACGATGTCATCAGGCTTCACCTCGTAGCCGGAATAATCGCGCCAGCTTTCCGCGTAGCCGATGCCTACGTAAAGCGCGTTGAGCTTGGCAATGGCTTCCGCCTTGGTTGCCGGCGCCATCCACGACAGGGCGCCAAGCCGTTCACGATAGACGGCAATGATGTGTGCAACCAAAGCTTCTGCCTCGGCCTTGGCTTGCGGTGAAAAATAGCGTCGTGCGTAGATTGGGCCGATGGCGTCGCCTAACTCGCCGTCTACGACCACAACGCCACGTTGCCAGCGGGGGCGCTGCTGCAGCGTCCCCGAAAGGACATGACCGAAGAGGGCAAAGTGCTCATCGGCGAGTGCCTTCGGCAGCACATCGGCATAGGTTTCGATCAGATGGTAGGCCAGCCAGTCTTTCCACGCGTCCAGCGAAGTGGAACCCACCAGGGCCGCTTCGCCCGTGAACGCTTTTGGTTGCCAGACAATAAACGAAGCCTGCTGGCTAAGACCCGCGCCGCGAAAATATTCCTCCCAGTCGAGCCCCGGGGCCTTCACCGGAAAATCGCCCCGCTTCCACGGATTGTTGGCTTTCTCCATCTCCTGATTGTCCGCCAGGCTCAAATGAGTTTCTGCGATGGCGTGCTCGAGGGCAAAGATCCGCGCGGCGCGGGCATCCACATCAGCAAAACCGCCAAGCTTCAACATCGTCACGATATGGGCCTGATACTTCGTCCGTATCGTACGCATGCTGTTGCTGTCGGAGAGATAGTAATCGCGATCGGGCAGCCCCAGACCACCTTGCAGCAGGTAAGGGGTGTACCGGGCTGAATCGGAAAACCCTGGGGCTACCCACAATCCAAAAAGATTACGCGTATGGAAATTGGTGTTGTTGAGCGGATCGACATCCGCGCGCAGGCTCTCGCCCAACGCCCGCGCCAGTTGGGTCTTGTTACTGATTGCGGCGATTGCTGTGAGGTACGGCTCGATTGGTTTCAGGCCTCGGGATTCAATGCCGGCCTGGTCCATGTAGGAGTGATATAGATCTGCAATTTTTCGCGTATCTGAGCCGGCAGGTGCGTGCGCTTTGCCCGTATCTTCGATCACGGCGAGGGTGCGTTTGTCGCTCAAATCTTCCAATGCATCGAATACGCCGATGCCGCTGCGGTCGGGAGGGATCACAGTGCGCTTCATCCATCCGCCGTTGGTGTAGCGATAGAAATTGTCACCCGGCTTGACCGCAGGGTCCATATTGGCAATGGCAATCCCATGGGTTGCCGGCGATCCGGCCGGTTGTGCATGAGCCAGAAACGCCAGAGCAAGCGCTCCTGAAACAACGACGCGGGTGTGGGGAAATCGGCGTCTCATCCAGTTAAACAAGAGGCATGACCTCAATCGGCACATCCTTCTCACTTATCACCTCTACCGGGTTGCGCAAGGCGCGGCCGAATCCATCGAAATGAATCTCCATCAGGTCTCCGTTCTTCAGTTCGATCCCTTGCCCAAAGCTTAGCGAATGCGCACCCAGAAAATGGATGTGCACATCTCCCGGGCGGCGATGGAGCTCAAATTTGAAATGGTGATGCTCCAGGTTGCGCAGGCTGTGCGACATTTCCTCTTCGCCGCTTGATATCGGCTGCGACCAGAACTCCTTGCCGCCGCGCGAGATGCGGACCGTGCCCGGCACCATTCGGAAATCGGGATCCACCACGAGCTCCGGACCAATAGAACAAGTGCGCAACTTCGATCCCGCCAGGTTGAGATAGTTCTTCTTCTCGAAGCGATGGTCAGAGAACTCGTTGCCCTGCGCCATACCTACTCGATAGGGCTTACCATCCGGCCCAATCACATAGGCAACGGCGATCTCCGCCTCTTCGCCGCCGTCTTCCGCGTACGACGGGACGAACAGCGGTTCGCCGTGCGCATGCAGGATCG
>Ga0302325_10029506_pt1 | contig 11335 bp, 12 predicted proteins | sample Palsa_T0_2_FD_201948 | JGI IMG/M metagenome (GOLD analysis project Ga0302325, IMG submission 201948) | Peat permafrost microbial communities from Stordalen Mire near Abisko, Sweden - Palsa_T0_2 | ecosystem: Environmental > Terrestrial > Soil > Palsa > Peat permafrost | place: Sweden: Abisko...
ATCTAACATAACACCCAGATACTTTGCCTCAAAGACGAGCTCGAGATGATAATTTGACTCTCGATAGGTTGATGCCCTTGCGATGGTTGCCATGCGAAGCTTTGTCTTGAGAGAAAGAAGCTGTACAGGAGGGGGGTTTCTCGTCCACTCCAGGCTCGATGATGTGACACCTAGACACAGCGGGAATGGCGCTCCTTCTGAGGTTGACTGAGGAAGGAATACCGGGCTGAGTATTGAAGAGCCCATGCCTCTGATGTGTCAGTAAACCAATGGATGCCCGGAAGGAGTTGACTCGATATGTTCAGATCAAAATTGAAGGGACCTGCCATTTTCATGCCAACAGACTCATTTAGTCTGATCTAGACGAACTGAAGGTCCATTTCCGCTCCTCCTCCAAGGTATCTGGCCGCGCACATAAAGACTTGCTCCGTGTTAATGGGGGCATTTTTCTGGAAGATTGTATCGTCGGGATTCATCATCCTCCTGAATGTTTCTTCATCTTGACCGATTTGTCTGACTCCTGCAAGGACCTTCTACTCGACACTACATCTTTCATATTTTCTAAATGTCGGGAGGCCTTTGGGATCATCTACACCAGTGCGGAAGTCGAATTTGAATGGCCATTCGTATCGAGAATTTTTGTGGAGTTTTTCATGTCCGTCATATAACTTTTTCTCAAATTGAAAGAGGGTTTGTCAATGTACCTGGAATCACCAGGGCCATTGCCGCCGTACGTCTGGGTGGTTGCATTCAAGACCTCACTGTTGACCCACTTAACGTCCAGAGAGACAGCATTATCTTGAAAATCATTCCAGAGCGGGATAGAGGCACGTGACTTGTTCCAAATAGATGAGAACGCATAATATGGAAACAAGGAGGAACAATGTTAGTGAACCCGATTATTCATACTCCATGGAAATACACATAAAGAAACCCAATCTTTTCATCTCGGGCGCTTTCAAACACTAGTTTCCTAGATACTGTATCTTCGTAGGTGAATATACCTCTTGGCGGAGGATCTACGAATATCTGCATATGTCGAGGCCCGACCATCGCTGCTTAGGACTTGGCGTATCGACGAAATCGATTAATTTGCGCCCGCTGCCGTTCCGAGTAATTTGAGGCAATGATTGAACCGAAGGGGTGCATCAAAGCTGTTGTGGAAGCCGTGATGAGTGGCTTGATCCTTGGTGGGTCTGGTAGAAATGAGGATACAACAACGGCGCGTTCCAGTTTCTAATAGGATAAGGAGGCATCGTAATTTAAGTCTTGGAAACGATGCCAGGATTCGGAGCGAGTGAATTTAATGGCCAAACCTTGTGTGGCTTGATGGCTGAGGCGAATGCAGGTGTTCGGGGTTAAGAATTAAATAGGGGCCAAGCACCAACTCAGGAAGCATGAAGATTTTGGTTGGAGGTACTCGCGCGTGAAAAGGGGTTGATTACATGATGATGTTAAAAGAGTTTAGTATTTGAAAATGAAGTAGGAAAGGAGACATTGGGCAGAGGATTTTCGATAGGCACTTGCCAACGATATTCCATCACGTGACTGTGCCCTATATCCGTCTCCACAGCGCAAAGTTTGGGATGACCACAGATCCGTTCATCAAAGCCACACAGTGACTTAGCTGTGAGACATTATATTCAAATCGCGACCATATTTACGTTTTTCACCTCTCTTTTCAGAGGAAGTTTCCCCTTATACACTTAAGACCAAGCTGGGATCACTTCTTAGGCTGTGTACTTGTGGACCAAGGGTAAGCTGTCGGCATCGCAGTCCAAGGCGAGAGATCAGAATAACTCATCGTCGGCGTGCCCTTCAAGATCTTCTCGACAAACCGCAAAACATTCGTACTACTCATTGTTAGCCCGTTCCTTCCTTCACATAATCCTCAAAAAGGGGGTAGGTTAGCTTACTACCTAGAATTATCACAATGACCACCACTCCGAATTGCCATCGCAATATGATCTGACATCCCCAGCCAATTAAATAAAATATTCCCTGCGGGATAAATCGCAATCACCGTCCCTTTACTATTCATAAACTGATCTCCAGTCCCGTGATCAATAACCAGCGCTCTCGGCGCCAACGCCGTAGCAATAGTATGCGCATCAAACGGCAGCTGATCCAAAGGTGCAAAGTACCGAGTTTGACCACCATCCTGCTTCTAACTTGCTGTTTTCGAGGTTCTCGCCTTGGTGGGAGAGTGTGATGTAGTGGTAGGGACCGAGGTCTTGGACGCCGGAGGACATAGCCATAGTGACGGTGATGCAGGTGTCGAAGAGGCCGGTTGCCAGCGCGGCTTTGCCGAGGCAGGAGTAGTCTGTTACGCCGACTTTTGTACGGTCGATTTTGGGGGCGGTGAGGATTAGGGCGTCGAGGACGCGGGGGAAGCCCCAGGCCCATGTTGTGAGGACGCCTTTTCTCTTGTTAGTTGGCTGTTGGCCGTGAAGACCGAGAAGGGGCAGGGATGAAAAGGCGTGGGGAAAGGGGAAGGAGGACGAATCGATATCCTTCCCATTGTACAGCGCCCAGAAAGCTCCTGTCTTCCCATTACTATCCGGCGACACAGTTGTATAATCGAACGTCACAACCGCAATTCCATTCCTCGTGTACGCGCCATATCAATGCCTCCAATCGCAATCACAACCGGACTCTTGTCTCCCACCGTATTTGCCGTACGCAGAATAATGCTTGCTTTGAAACTACCAGTCTTGCCGCCAGCAGCGACGCTGATGCTCACTGTATGATGGTTTCAGCAGAGTGGCCGGGGTAGAAACCGTATTGGTATGGTTGGAGCATTTGCACAATCTCTGGTTGGCGAAAGGGGTTCTATTCTGCGTTTGATTGGACGCGGATCTTTTGGTCTAGGTAGAGGAAGGGGTCGGAGAGGGTGGACATGGAGGGGTAGGTGGAGGCTGCTGGCTATGGCGTTGGAGTTTTTGGACATGTAATGTTAGGTCTGAGGAGGAAAGAGGGAAAGAAGATTAGGAGAGCTGCGAGGAGAAGCTGTAGACGCATAGCTGCGGCGAAAACAAACAGTGTTAGTTTTGATTTCGGCAGTGTGAGATGTAGGTGGACGGGGAGAAAAGAGTATCGGACGATTCGGTGCCCCGGGTTAGGGACCTTTGTACTTGGGATTATCCTTCCATTGCGTGAACAGCCGTTGGGCCGTTTGATTCCGTGTATACCTCTATTTCAGGTAATTTTAGTAGTTGCGTATCTAAAGAAGTACAAACGAGGGGTGACGTCTCAATCATGAGTGTCTCCAAGATCTCATTGGGTGCGTCCCCCATCCTCAGCATTCTCGCCAGCTCCGAGAGTCGTTATTGGCAGTGAAGGTCTTGGAAGTGTTATAAGCGGCCTAAAATCAATCTGGTTAATCTGATAATGTCTGATGGTAAGCAAAGTCTTGGGACATCGTAGGGCTCGTGAGGCTTTCTGTGGGAACCTTGTATCAGAAGTAGATCCACCGGCAGTGGCCGGTCGCCGCATGTAAAACTTCCGAAGGAGGTCGTAATTGATCGGATAATGTCCATTGGCAAGGATTTATATTGTCTGTCGCAATACTCCTAGAAGTAGATATAAGACTGACGAGGACGAGCTTCAATATTTCAATTTTGGAAATAGAAGACATTGACAGCGAAGACCAAATGAAAGAAAGAAAAAGTGGCGCTTGCCAATTTCACGATTGTTGATCGTGAGGATAGCCCGAGAATGCGAGCCCAGATGAACTCCCAAACACCCAAATGTCACACAACGGAACACATACCTTCGGAAATGACTTCTGTGGAAAAGTAAGCCATCCAGAGGGAAAATGATTTTGAAGGTGATCGCTGGATAATGATAATGAACAGCTCATCTGATTCGATTTATCCCTGCCCTTCACTGTTTCCATTTGATCCGCGCCCCCCTCTGTCCCTCAACAAAGCTTCAGCGTCCAGAACATCTTGAGTATTTTGCTCATCGTCGTACTCATCATCACTGCTACCCGCTGGTCCGTTCTCTTCATCCAAGTCGCCATCTCTCTTCATGTTATTAAAATTGTCACTGTCACCCGCACCAGGTTTCCTCTTCTTTTCGAAGTCCTGCGTGTGCGCATCGGCCACAATCATGGTGAATGTTCTCGCTTGTTGAGGACGGCGGCGTAGCGATGAGCCAGCGGAGTCTTGAGCTTCGAGTGTGCCACCAGTGTGGCTGCGATGACGAGACAAAGCAGGCGAGAATGCTGATGTTGCGGTGGCTTGCGGGGGCTGTTCATGTTCTTCTTGACGACGTTCAAAGTCTTCTTCTGATTCTGTGGGGATAGAGTACGGAAGGGGAACATCACGAGATGCTTTGAAGCGAGCGACATTGGAGCAATGTTCGTTTTCGACGCGGAAAAGAACCCACATTCCTCGCCGACTGACCTCCGAGAAACTGACGAGGAAAGATACGAAGGTACTGTGTTGAAGATCGTGGGTGTATATTGCATAAAAGATCCAATTAAATCGAAGGATGGGGTCAAGGAACATCGCAAGGTAGTACCAATAGGGATTCTTGTATCCACGAACATCGCGGAGGAAACGCTTTGAGGCGTGGAGCTGTAACAGGGACCAATCCATGAGAAGATCCCATATTGCTAGGGAGAGGTTAGCTGGTGGGCGAAAGCAATCGGAAGAAGACTTACAGCAATAGATAGAATTGATCGCGGCGAATGTGATGAAGACCGCCAGGTGAGTCCATGTCCGGTCAATTCGATAAATGCTGAGAGTGACATAGTACAGTATAGTCATGCTGTATTTGCCGCAGTTGACGAGATGAGGAAATATGTTTCGGGTATCGTAATAACGACGAATGCATTGCAATGCACGCCAGATGCCGGGAAGCGTAGAGAAGAATCCAAGAAGTCGCGAATGTGTCGAATTACATTGCCCTGGATTATTCCATCCATTTGCATATAAACAGAAAAACAGCTCTATATTCTGTAGTTCCATCAGCACCTACAGTGGCCAGAAGGGTTGCGCACTTACAGCCATAGAATATGTCAAAGAACCGTACATGTCTCCCAAAAAAAAGTCTCTAAACTCCACCGGGTATAACCCAGCCAAAAGTAAACGCCACTAGATCCAGTTAGTTCGGTAGATTTATATAGAATATCGAACTTACGTGAGAATAGACAAACCATCTTCTACTCCGATGAAAAAGAATCGGAGCAGGAAGAAATATCAAAACAACAGTAACAAATATTAGGATCACGGGATAATAAATATACATGGCGGAAGATCCGTAGCTCGTGAAGTTTAACCAAACAAACAATCCAAGGACGAGTATCAAAAAAGACGGAAACTCGGCCAGCTCTCGCCAATCCAAATGCGATCTGGGATCAAATTCAAAGACAAACTGATAGTTGATCTTGTTGCGCGTCCAAATGCTACAATCCAAACAAAACCAAGAAAACAAATATAGAGCGAGGAAATATCCAGCGTAGATTTGTAATAAATAGCTTGTTTGGAGACGGATGGTAGGGTCAGGGTGATGCAATAGATCGGCCCCGTAAATGACACCTTGTATCGTGAATACTGCCCCGGTTCCGATCAAAATACCATTTCTAAATGCACTTGCTGACTGATCTGCAGATTTTCCCAGGGAGCTTCGGAGTTTCCCGGTAGCAATTTTGTGATTGCCACGTTCGAAGTATCTGGCGTAGAGATCTTCGACTGCGTGAAGATGACCATCGAGAACTTCGCTCTGGACGAACCAGGCTTTATTGACCTTCTCAGACATGTATCGCAGGGGAGGGTGAGCATTGATTGCTTTGTCATACTTCTTGTTGATCTTCCGGAAGGCGGTCCGGTTGAGTAGTGCGTATGACTTAAGCAATTCCATGCCTCGATAAAACTCTTGGAGGGCAAGCTTCAGCTTCCTCTTGGCGGTTCGATAAGGAACGTCATCATTGTAATGAGGTCTTCGGATATAATCACGACCATCATCAAGTCGTCGATTCCGTTCTGCTTGCGTTTTAGCCCGCATTTCAGGGGACTCCTGCATGTTTTGGAGAGCTTTCGAGTTCTGTCCAGGATGCGGACCAGTGACCTTGGCCTTTGCTTGATCAATAGCTCTTCCAAGCGGCTCATACCAGGCTTTTAGATGATCGCGTGAATTCGGGCGATACTCGTCATCCTTCTTGGATTGTCCGTTCGAATTTCCAGGTGGGAATTGGAAAGTATTATGCTCATCCTCCTTTCGGATTGATTTGGCATGTTGTATTGCGGCCACTTCTTCAATTCTCCGGTTCCTCATTTCATGCAATTGCTCGCGTAGGATTGCTAATCGAGCTCCAGCTTCATCTTCTTTCATCTTGTAGAATGTTTCTACCTTGTCCAATTCCTTGTCCATCCATGCGAAGAATTCCTTTTGACGCAGCCGAACCTGGTCAATCACAACCATATCCACATCCATTCGACGAGATTCAGACGGTGTGAGAGGCGTTCCAATCGAGAGGACTCTCCGAAGGAATGGGGATTCGGTGTTTGCTGGGAATCGATTTCTGAGGTTCGCGAAGGTGCCTTTCCTGAACGACGGCGTCAATGTGCGTCCTACTTCATAGGCGCTGGGCGGTACAGCCATAGACGCGCTGCGCCCGGCAGGAGGCTCATGAGTGGCAGAAGCTGGAAGGGTATGGCGAGGTGGAGTGACTGCCCCTGATTGACCTACATTCGAGTCCCCAGGCGTCAATGCTGGGCCTGGGAGCTCGAACAGAAAGGATGCTGGCTTTGTTGGGGGCGTTGGCACAAAGCTTCCATATTTCATATCATCTGATGGATCTGCAGAGCGTTTGTGTCCTGGTATGGGGATTGCTGGACTCCTCTGTAGAGGTCCCACTTGATCTTCTTCTGACGCGTCGGAATCGGGTCGCGAGTCCGCACCCAGAGGGGCGGGCGAATTGCGTAGGGATTCACTTTGTTCGACATTCTGCTCGTCGAATCTTCGCAGTCGGGGGGAAGGTTTGGTTCTTCGAGGGAAGGTAGAAATCGCTCCGTATGTGCTATAATCTCGAGCAGGAGGGGTTTGTTGGGCTGTCGAACGTGGGGTTGCGTTCATGCGATTCGCAGCACGAGCAACAGCTTTGACATGTTTCTTCCCAGCCTTATAGTCCAGGTATTTAATTCGCCATTCTATGCATTGGTCAGCGGTTTGGTTGGCGGATTCGAAACAGCCGCGGAGGGTTACCTGGGACGAGATCTTGTTCCAACTCTTTGGCAAACTTCATCCTGGCACAAGGCTGGCAGGGCTCGAAACCCTGGTCCTGATGATCGTCTGCTCAGCTGTGAGGTGTCAGATTGTCAAAGATGCCCTCAAGTCTCAAGTATGGTGTATCTATCGACTGCCATTCTGCGCTCTCTTGAATGAATTGGAGATTTCTGCGAGGTGGAGTCTTTGGTTACGTTATGTCGTTTTCGGATTTGTTTCCGGCCTTTAGCGATAACGGGACCCTTGCCCCGACCAGTGAGGACCTCGCGTTTTCCCCACTACTTTCCAATCCAGACACGCTCCTTTCTTCTTCATTTCTATTGGCCCATTCAGAGAAATATGCACAGCTCCCCAAGCGTGGCCTCGCGTTCAGCATTTCTACCAACTACATCAAAAATTGGAAATGCTAAAGATTCTCAAGTCAACTGGGCTTAGAGCTGGGAATCGGTCATGCCAAGTGATTTCCCTGAATTCATGGAGTTCATCCTGATGTTGTGGCGAACTCTGCCAGATCATATTGGGCGCGCGAGCTCTACGCCTTTTCTTCTGCTTAGCAAAACCTCCACACAACGATACTAATTTTAGCCTCTTTTTCTAACGATATTCCCAGGTATCTTTATTAAGTGTCACGTGTAAGCTTTACTAAGCAGACTTCTCCATAAAAAAGTACTTATTTAAGATTAAAGCAAGGTGCTAAAGACAAATCTTAAGCTAGAAAAGGTGGTTTTTTGCTTATTTCTTAGATCCTCTTTTCAAGTTACGCCTAATGCACCTGCCACGCCCAAATCCCGGCCAAAAGTTAAGCATTTTCCACGAGAATAAAGGGATGTTTTAATGATATTTTATATAAATTCTTAATACGGGACCGAAAATCCTTACTATTTTCGTTATAAAGAGGATATCATTAAGTTACTACGAAAATCGCGCGGGACTAACGATCGTATCGTTAAAACTGCGGATATCACTATATCGAGCATCGTTATGTGGAGGTTTTGCTATAGATGCTCTGGGCAACGAAGGCCGGCTGCAGGGAAAGGCATCCAAGGAGAAAAAGAACAAGGCTAAGGATGATGCTGAAGGTGCTACGGATAATGCTGACGGTGCTACGATCGATGACGTTCCCTAATTCAAGAAGTAGAAGCGCTCCAGGTTTAAACCGGTCGGAATTGGGTCTGAAGCTCGACCAGCTGTCCAGTCTCGTGGCGCGTTGGCGGATCTACCTGCTAACAAATCTATGGCCAACAAATCGGCGGCGCCGGTTAAGAAGAAATCTAAGGCTTCAATTGCAACCGAAAGTACGACTGTCTCAAAGAAATCGTAGGCCTCGATTACGACTGAAAGTACAGGCGAGGAGCTCGTCGACCTAGCATTTATAGGTTTGCGATAGTGGTGAGAGTTACCATGTTTAATTTTTGAACATTGCTTTGCTATGATGGATGGAAGGAACTTGGGTGGAGATCTTATGACATTGACATTGCTATTGGGTTGACATTGCCGTTGGCGCTTCGGGGCGACGCTCCTAGGTAGAGAACAGATGGTGGATGAAGGGTATGGCTTTACCTGTACTGAAATAGCATCACTGCTACTTCTACTTACATTTACCTTTAGAAATCAAACACAAGTATATGCTCCATCTATAATCAGGTCCGCCCCCGTAGTATAGCTCGCAGCATCACTCGCCAAGTATAAAAATGCTCCCTTCAACTCACTTGCCTCTCCCTCTCTGCCCATCGGGATCTTATCCCTCCAAATGTTTTTCGTAGGCGCAGGAACGAAGTCCGAGATCTCGGTGGCGATGTAGCCAGGAGAAATGGTGTTGCATCTCGCGAAGCCTACCCATTCCACCGCTAAAGATTTGCCTGTTCCAGAATCAGCGAAGGATTTGAGAAGGGAGGAGAGAGGGAGACGCACAGAGATGTATAACCCCCGCCTTCGCAGCATTATACGTAGCCTGCAACTGCGGAATATTCACAATATGCCCACTCATACTCGCGGTGGCCACGAAGCTGCCCTCCCGAAACGGTGGCTCCAACTTCACCCCATCAATCGTCGTCTGCTCCTTCTTCTGCCTACGCCAATGTATCCCCGCTACTCTCGCACAGTAGAACGTCCCATCGAGATCTGTTGTCACGACTTTTCGGTAATGGTCAAGCTCGCCAGTTATGGCTGCGCCTTGCGTCCAGGGGATACCGGAGTTGGCGATGAAGACGTCGAGGCGGCCGTTAAATTCGCGGATTATAGATTCCACGGCTGCGGACACGGCTTCGAAGGAAGTGACGTTGACTTGGTATGCTTTGCCTGTCCCCGAAAATCTCTGTCAGCAAACCATAATCTTGTTTACGCTTCTGGGGGTTGGAGGGGGGAGTACACTTGACGCCATACTCCTTCTCGATGTTCTCCGCTGCGTCAATGGCTTTCTTGTTGCTGTTGTACCAGATTGCGACGTTGGCGCCTGCTTCTGCCAGGGCGTGAGCAACTGCAAGGCCGATGCCTGCACCTGCGCCGGACACGATGGCGGTGCGCCCTTTGAGGGAGAAGAGTGGAAGGACGCGGTCTGAGACTGGGGCGATGGTGTTGTTGTGGGTGAAGTTCCCGCCGGTCATAGAACCGTCCATCTTGCTTGCTCGACTGCGATTTGGTAGAAAGGTTGGGTATATTCGAAAGGTATGGATGTGAAGCTGTGTATACTCGTATACTCCGGTGGGGTGTGGACGTTGAGTGGGCGGATGGAGGGGTCTTTATGATTCAGGAAGCTTCAGACGTCGACTTTGCTCTTTCCAGAGCTCCGCCCTGAGTAGGGATGCCGCATGAAGCCCCGCCATTCGAGCTGGTTGTGATTTGTTCGAGTTTTGTGCCACGAAGGCCTCGGTGATAGAGGCCCAATGCCAGGGAATTCGGTGGAGTTGTGGGCAGGATGAAGTGCGGCATTTGTCGGAAAAGCGGGGAGGTTGTCATTGCAGGCGCGCCAATCGTATGTGAGGAGGACCACAGAAGGGGGCATCGCCTCTCTTTTGTTTTTGACAAATCCGATGGAACATTGATTTTTTTTGGATACATACTTCAAAAGGTGCGTGTTTGAATTCAAGAAATTCTTGCAAGCTTTTCAAATGTTAGCCTTTCTGTTTTCTCACCTTCTTGGGCGTTAGAACTCAGTGACGGGTCTCCAGGCATTGGCTCGCTAATTTTCAGTGTGTTGGTTTGAGTTCACAGGCTGGGCATCGCTACGGGATCGAACTGTTGACCCCTGTATTTTAGCGTACAAGCTTGAAGCGTGGCGCTGGTAGAGCAGAAGAGGCTTTGTTACCGTTTACGTTTACATATATCTAAAAGAGAGAAGTATTTCCTGTCTGGATCAAAACAATGATATTCCGGATAGTAGGGTTTCTAAATGTTCAGCGTCTCGCCTCTCCTTCCTCTTCAGCATGGAAGCTCACGCCTCGACCAGAATGCTATGTGCTATCGTCACGGCGGAATGAAAAGAACCCTCAGTTTTCATTTTGTCTCATTTTATTTCTTGTTGCATCCTCTTCTGAGCTTCTCGACCTGTAAGGGAAGAGAGTATGTAGCAAAAGGGAAGTGACGGCCTTGCCCCAGCATTGGGCCCACACTCAGCCTCTTTCCCCTTACATGTTGATGCTATAACATTCAGAAATACCTCACTGATAGAATTATTGATTGGCCGAAACACTTTGCACTGTTAGTATAACTATCTATTAAAAGCTCTCTCAACCAACTTCTATAATGAACACCTCTACGTGGAGGCGGAGTGCAGGCGGGCTCTGCCTAGCAACTCTAATTGGCACCGGCAGCGGAACGAGAGGAGATGGCACTGCCAACACCGGTAAGTTAGCAACTTTAAACTATGTGTGGCATAGTGCTGATCAAGAAAGACGAATTAGCTGCATTAGCTGCACATGTGGGCATGTATCAGATTTGGTAGACGGGCCCCATCGCGCTAAAGATCGGGGGGCGCGTATAGAGGCGGTATTAGGGCGTGGCTTGCGATCGGCTTTACGGGTGTTGTGTTCCCGCCGCTGAGATGGCTGGAGCTGAAGAAGTTTGGGTGATAGATTTAGGTCTTATACTTAATTATAATAGAGCA
>Ga0302325_10029509_pt1 | contig 11333 bp, 6 predicted proteins | sample Palsa_T0_2_FD_201948 | JGI IMG/M metagenome (GOLD analysis project Ga0302325, IMG submission 201948) | Peat permafrost microbial communities from Stordalen Mire near Abisko, Sweden - Palsa_T0_2 | ecosystem: Environmental > Terrestrial > Soil > Palsa > Peat permafrost | place: Sweden: Abisko...
CGATCGCGGAGCGACTTGGCGAAGAACGCTTTCTCGATCTGCTCAACGCGTTTTTCGTCGATGTCACCGAGCCGATCGAGCGAGACGGCGGCGAGGTTCACAAATATGTCGGCGACGAGGTGATCGCGGCGTGGCCCGCGACCGCCGACGCCGCCCTGCCGATCGCCGCGTGTTTTTCCGCCGCCGACCGGATCGAGCAGCAGGCCGACGTCTATCGCCGCGCCTTCGGCTTGGTTCCCGGCTTTCGCGCCGCCATCCATGCGGGCCCGGTCGTCATCGGCGAACTCGGCGCGCGCAAGAAAGAGATAGCGCTGATCGGCGATGCGATGAACACCGCCGCGCGCATTTTGGAGGCCGCCCGCGAAACCGGCGCCGACGTGCTTGTCTCGGCCGCCGTTTTCGACCGACTGCGTGCGCCGCCAGCGGATGTGGCGGCCCGCCGCCTGGCGCCAATCCCGGTGCGGGGCAAGGCGGCGCCGCTGCAGTTGGTCGCGCTGACGCGCGCCGCTTTGTCCGCCGCTCCGGCTCAAGCCATGAGGGCCTGAGAGCCGGAGCATTGCGATCGAGCAATAACAGACAACATCGCCACCCCGGAGCGAACGTTGACGACGCCAACACGGGTATTGTCCGTTCGGATTGCGGACATTCCAATTTCGAGGCACACTTCACGAAATGCGGCCGCGGCCGACCGGCTTTGTTTGACTTGGGAATGGGTCATGCTTCAAATCCATGTTGCGGTAAGTCTGATAGGAATTCTCGCGGGTTTTGTAGTGTTGTACGGCCTGATAACCCAACGACTTTCGGGCGGCTGGAACGCCGTCTTCCTTGCAACAACGATTTTGACCAGCCTCTCAGGCTTTCCCTTGGCGCCGTTCGGCTTTGATCCTCCTCGCGCGGTCGGAGTGATTTCACTCGTCTTGTTGGCAGCGGCCATCGCCGCGTACTACACATTCCATCTCGCGGGAGTTTGGCGCGTGATTTTTGTCGGCGCCGCGGTTGCAGCGCTTTATCTGAATGTCTTCGTGTTGGTCGCACAGGCGTTCATGAAGGTCTCCTTCCTCAAGGCTTTGGCGCCGACGCAATCGGAGCCGCCGTTCATAGTGAGTCAGATCGTCGTGCTGTTAGCTTTTGTCGCGCTCGGGATATGGGCAGTTCTAAGATTTCGCCCGCGGATCGCAGCGCGAACATAAACCCGCGAGACGCACGTGTCCGCGGTCAACGACCGTTGCGGCATAAGGCGCGAGGCTCACCCCTCGCTTTGGGAAAGCCTCTTTTGCGTCTCGATCGGACGAAAGCTGCGGTCGATGGCGAGCGCCCCTTCGGCGACGACGCGCCGCGCGCGCTCGGTCTCCAGCGCGGCCACAAGAAACGTCTCGCGATCCTGCAGGCTGCGTATCGTTTCCGCGGATTCGCTCTGATAGGTGAGGAAGCGCTGATCGATGTCGCCGAGCGTCGTGGAAAGCCGCGCGCTCTCGCCGTTTTTCTCCCGTAGCGCGGCAATCATCGGCTTCACGCGACGCAGCAGCGACTGATGCAGACGCTTAGAGCCCTCGAGGTCCTTGCCAAATTGGTCGCGACCGGCTTCGGCTGCCTCAGCGCGGGCGCGCAGTTGACTGACCGTGAGCTCCCTGTCGGCGAGGCGCTCTTCGAGTTCGCCGGACTGACGCCTGAGCGCCGTGAGATCGTTTTGCGCTGTCGTCAGCAGCCGTTGATGCGCTTCGTCGAGCCCATGGGCCTGCGCGAGCTTCTCCTTGAGATCGCCGATGGTTTGATTGAACTGCTCGGCGTTGCGGCTCCAAACCACGCTGGCCGACGAGAACTTTTCGCCCAAGTCCCGGATCTGCGTCTCGAGCGCGGCAATGCGGCTCTGCGCATTGGCGAAATGGACCCGCTCCTCGTCGAGCCGCACCAGTGCGTTTGTACATTCTCCGCGGCTTTCGTCCAACGCTTTCGCCGAAGCGCGCGAAGCCTGTTCGGCGATCTCCGAACGTTCGTGAAGCTGCGACATCTCCAGGAGTTTCTGGGCGACGAATTTGTTGGCGGAGGCCAGTTCCGCCTTGGTCGTGTCGTGCTCCCGACGGGCGGCGACTTCGTGCGCTTGCCTGCGCTCCAACTCAGCGCGCGCCTCGGTCAGGCTCGTGTTGAGTAAGGCGTTGTCGTCCTCGACCCTGGTGAGCTTCTCGCTGGCTTGTTGCAGCGCCGCCTGCAATTGCCTGTTTTCCGGGCGAAGTTTTTCGAGCTCGGAGACGGTCTGGTGGTAGGTCGCGGTCATGCCGCTCAAGCGTTGGGCGGCGGCTTCGCGGGCGTCGCGTTCGAATTTCGCCACCGCCTCGGCCTTGGCCAGATGCGAGCGGGCCTCGGCCAGCTGTTCGAGCGCCTGATAGGAGCGCTCGAAGACGGCGAGCAGATCCTCCTGCAGCGTGCTGAGGCTGGCGGCCTTGAGGAGGATCGCGTCATGGTCGCGGCGAATGTCGGCGCTGTCGCGCGCGACCGCCAGCAGGCTTTGCTCCATTACGTTCGATGCGGGCGAAAGCTGGGGGTCCGCTTGCAAGGCGGCTTGCGGAAATTTCTGTTCTCCACGGTGAATGACGGCGAGGAATCGATTTCGGAATACCGAAACGGCATCGTTGGTAACGCTCATACCAAGAACTCCCAACCCCTCGTTTTTTCCAAATCATTTTCTAGGTAATACGGGAAACACGCCGGTCCTAGGACATCGTATATTTTTGGTAAATATGTATCCATTAGGGTTTCTCTTGGCGGACGCTCGCGTCACAGGCTCACAGGCCGGTTAGGCCGCCGTTGCTCGCCGTACTCGATTTGAGGTTGCTCCCAAAACCTCGACGTGCGAATCCGCCGACTTCGACAATCCCTGCTTTCCGTGTCGGAGCCGGCCCGAATGTCCGCATCTGCTGCGTCCGATCCCGTCATGGGCGATCGAACGCGCTTGGCCTCGCAGGACGAGACGCGCGTCAACCTGCTCGTGCTCTGCCTGCTGGCCGTTGTCATCGGCCTCGCCACCGGCCTCGGCGCGGTCGCGTTGCGCGCATTGATCGGCCTCATCCACAACCTCTGCTATTTCGGCAAGTTCAGCATCTTTTACGATGCCAACGTGCTGGAGGGCGTAAGCCGCTTCGGCGATTGGATCATTCTGTCGCCGATCCTCGGCGGCCTCGTCGTGGTCTTTCTGGTGCGGCGTTTCGCCCCAGAGGCCAAAGGCCACGGCGTGCCGGAGGTGATGGACGCCATCTTTTATCGCCGCGGCGACATCAGGGGGCTTGTCGCCATCGTCAAGACGCTAGCCTCCGCGCTCTCGATCGGGACAGGCGCCGCAGTCGGCCGCGAAGGGCCGATCATACAGATCGGCTCGGCGCTCGGTTCGGCGTTTTCGCGGACGCTTAAGCTCACGACCTCGCAGAAGATCACAATGGTCGCCGCCGGGGCCGGCGCCGGGATCGCCGCCACATTCAATACCCCGCTCGGCGGCGTGTTGTTCGCGCTGGAGATCCTGCTGCCGGAGGTGTCCAATCGCACGTTCCTGCCGGTGGTTTTGTCGACGGGGGCGGCGACGCTGCTCGGGCGGGTGCTGATTGGTCCCGACCCGGCCTTCATCGTGCCGGCCTTCGCCATGCCCTCTGCGCGCCAATTCAATTTCGAGCAGCCGGTCGCCTATGTCGCGCTCGGCGCGCTTGTCGGCGCCAGCGCCTGGCTGTTCATTCGGGTTCTGGTCTTCATGGAGGACTATTTTCCTAGGATTCCCGGCGGGGCCTATGTCCAGAACATTATCGGCATGGGCATCGTCGGGGGGATGATGGTCGGGCTCGGCCACGTCTACGGTCACCACTACGTCGATGGCGTCGGCTACGGCGTCATCCAAACGATCCTTGACGATCGCATGACCGCGCCGGAGCTATTGGCGCTGCTGTTCGGCTTGAAACTGATCGCGACCACCGTGAGCCTCGGGAGCGGCGCTTCGGGCGGCATTTTCTCGCCGTCACTCTATCTCGGCGCAACTCTGGGCGCCGCTTATGCCGTAGTCGTCGGCAAGTTTCTGCCGGGGGCCGGTCTGGCCGCGCCCTCGGCTGCAATCGTCGGCATGGCGGCGATGGTCGGCGCCGGAACCGGGGGCGTGATGACGGCCATCGTCATGGTGTTCGAGATGACCCGCGATTATGAGATCATTGTGCCGGTCATCGTTGCGGTCGCGGTCGCGGCGGGCGTTCGGCGGTTACTCATCGCGGAGACAATCTATACGATCAAGCTGCGTCATCGTGGCCATCCCATTCCCAAGGAGCGGCATGTCAACCTGTATCTGGTGGCGCAGGCCCAGGACGTGATGGAGCGGCGCTTCGTACGCGCCGAGGCCGGGGCGCCGTTGTCGGCCGCGCTCGCCAATGACGAGACCGACGATCTGATGCCGGTTGTCGTGGAGCGCGACGGGCGCCTGGTCGGTCTGGTGCAGCCGCGCTCGGGTCTGTGGAGCCGCTATCGCGCCGACCCGAACGTGAAGGTCGAGGATTTCGCCGAGACGAACCTGGTTCTCGTGCGCGACACGGACCTGTTGAGCCGCGCGCTTGCCAGGCTCAAGCGTCATCGCGCCTCAGCGGCGATCGTCTATACCGGCGGCGGCCGCCCGCACGCGAAAGACGTCGTCGGCGTCGTCACCAAGCGTGCGATCGCCGACGCCGTGATCGATAATTTCGCGGATTGAGGTCGACCGGCGCGGATATATCGGAGCGTCGGCGTCCACGCCGACGTGGCCGGGCCGCGTCGTCGGCGTGGACGCCGACGCTCCAACGTCTTCCCTCATGCCCGGCCTCGTCTTAAGCTGTGCCGGCGGCGCGCCCGCAAACAGGATATAGCGGTGGTCCCAAACACTCCGAAGATCGAACTCGAAACAGTGCGGCAAGAGGTCGTCGAGGATAAGCCCGGCGGGGATGCCGGTCAGGCGAGCTTTTCCGAGGCGGTCGAGGAGGTCGGCGTCGAGTCGATGCTGGGCTATCGCCTGGAGCAACAGGCGGCGCTGTCGAACTTCGGCATGCAGGCGCTGAAGTCGCATAGCATCGACGAATTGCTGACCAGCGCCGTCGTCGTCGCCGCCGCGGGAATGCGCGCAAAACTCTCCAAGATCATGGAATATCGCGCGGCGCACAAGGACCTTCTGATCCGGGCGGGCGTCGGCTGGCGCGACGGCGTGGTCGGCAGTTCGACCCTGGGGGCGGACCTCGAATCTCCCGCGGGTTATGCGTTCCAAACGGGCTCCTCGGTCATCTCCAACCAGCTCGAAAACGAAGAGCGATTTCGTACGCCGGGAATATTGGCCGAACACGGGGTGCGTCGCGCCATCAATGTGCTGATCGCCTGTGGAAGCGGACCCTGGGGCGTGCTCGAAGTCGACAGCTCCAGCGCGGGAGGTTTTGAAGCCGCCGATCTCGCCTTCCTTCAGGGGCTGGCGAATTTCATCGGGGTGGCGCTCGACCGTCAGCTGGCGGAGGAGCGTCTCACCGAGGCGATCGAATATCAGAAGGTTCTCGTGAAGGAGGCGAGCCATCGGGTCAAGAACAGTCTCGCCATGCTTTCCGGCTTGCTGAGGATGCAGGCGAGAGGCAACCCGAGCTCCGAAGCGGTCAAGGCGCTGGGGGACGCGTCGGATCGCATCATCGCCGTGGCGAAGACGCATGACCGGTTGTGGCGAGACGTGGACGCGGAGACGACGGATCTCGGTCCGCTGGTTTCTGATATTTGCGACGCGCTCCAACAACAATGGGGTCACATGGAGTTTCGCTGCTCCGTCGCCTCGATGGAATTCCCGGCCGATCGCGCGGCCTCATTTGCGCTGCTTCTGACGGAACTCGCCACCAACGCCGCCAAGCACGCTTACGGGCCCGGCGGCGGCCCGGTCGCGGTCAGCCTGTCAGAGAGCGGGGAGACGCGGATCCTCGAGGTTCGCGACCAGGGCGTCGGCCTGCCTCCCGAGCGCGATGCGCTAAACGCTGGGCGGGACAAACTGGGCATGCGATTGATTCAAACGCTGACCCAGAGCGTCGGGGGAACGCTGACGGTGGCCAACGAAGGCGGCGCTGTCTTCCGCATTGAATTTTAGAACCGTTCCCAGACGGATTGAATCGCCTAGCCTGTCTTTCCCACGAATGCGGGAATGACAGTCGCCGACACGGGCGATCAACCAAAACTAACGCCGTCGAAATCGGGTGGCTTGGCGGCGCGGCGTTGGGCAGTTTGCGGCTCATCAATAGGAGAGTCACGATGTCTTTTCGCATCAAAGGCCTGTCGCCGACGCCGTTCGTTCCCCTGTATGGCCTATCCGAAGCGGAACTCGCCACGCGCGGTGTCATTCGTTACCCCGTCGATAAAAACCCCGGATTTCCTGACCGGATCGAAATGCGGGACGCCTCGCCCGGCGAGAACGTGCTGTTGCTCAATCACGTTTGCCAACCGGCCGACACGCCCTATCGAGCCACCCACGCGATCTTTGTTCGCGAGGGCGCGACGCGCGCGTTTGACGAGGTCGATGTCGTGCCGGAGGTGCTTCGCCAGCGGGTGCTGTCGCTTCGCGCCTACGACGCAAAGGGCATGATGGTCGACGCCGATGTCGTCGACGGCGCCGAGGTCGAGGGCCTCATCAAGCGGCTGCTCGACAACGCCGAGGTCAGCTATATTCACGCGCACAACGCCAAGCGTGGATGCTACGCGGCGCACATAGAGCGCGGCTGAGACTGCCCGCTCAAGCGAAACGCTCGATCGCATAGGGCGCGGGATCGACGAACGGCGCGGCGCCCGTCATCAGATCGGCGAGCAGACGGCCGCTGACGGGCCCTAGCGTAAGTCCGAGATGCTGGTGACCGAAATCGAACCACAGGCCCTTGTGGCGCGGCGCGTGGCCGATCACCGGCAGCATGTCGGGCAGGCACGGGCGCCGGCCGAGCCAGGGCTCGGCGTCGAGCCGCTCGCCTATCGGATAGAGTTCGCGCGCGAACGGCTCCAGTCGATCGATATGCGCCGAGGAGGGCGGGTCGTCGACGCGCGCGAATTCCGCGCCGGTCGTCAGCCGCAGTCCGCGCGTCATTGGCGTGACGACGTAGCCTCTCTCGAAATCGAGAACCGGGCGCGAAAGTCCGGCATTGCCCCGCGCGGCGAAATGCCGGTGATAGCCGCGCTTGACGAAGAACGGCAGCTTGTAGCCGAAGCGCTGGACAAAAGCGCCCGACCAGGGGCCGAGCGCGACGACCACTTCGCGCGCCAGCAGCCCGTCGTCGATCGCCAGTTTGAAACCATCGCCCGCCATTTCGAGCGTGCCCGCGTCGCCCGTGAAAATGCGTCCGCCGCGGGTAACAAACAAATCGGCGTAGCTTTGACCCAGAGCCGCCGGATCGGGCGTCGTAAGCGGATCGGAGAAATGCACGCCGCCGATCGCCGCCTCGCCGAGATGCGGTTCGAGCGCGCGCAGCGCGTCGCCGTCAAGGGCGGCGAAGGTAACCCCTAGCGCGCGCGTCTCCTCGGCGTCCGCCAGTCCGCGGTCGCGCCCGCGCGGCGTGCGGAACGCCTTGATCCAGCCGCCCTCGCGGAGCAGCGCTCCGGCGCCCGCCGCCGCGGCCAAGGCGCGGTGCTCGGCGACCGCGCCGGCGACCAGCGCGCGCAAGCCTCGGCCGCTGCGCTCGCGGGCCTCCGGCGCAGAGGCCAGAAAATAACGCCAGATCGCGGGCGCAATATTCGGCAATGCCGCGTAGCGGATATGCGCCCGCGGATCGCGATTCAGCGCCGCATTGGCGATTTCCCGGGGATCGCGCGGAAACGTGTAGGGATAGGCGGCCTCGCTTTGCACGATGCCGGTGTTGCCGAAGCTGGTTTCGCGGGCGACCGCGCCGAGACGGTCAATAAGTGCAACCGATCGGCCCCTCGCCTGGAGCGCAAGCGCCGCTCCGAGCCCGACGAATCCCCCGCCGAGAACTGCAACATCGTACCGTGCCGACAAACCTGATCTCCGAAAAAACGCAAAGCTCTCGCGCTTCGCCGCGTTGGGTAACCGCCTCCCCGCAGGCCGGTCAACTTCAGCTTCGGCGGCGGACACGCGTTCTGTCGCCGATGATTCCTCAGTAGAGCCGCGATGGACGCCTGGCGCATTATTTCCCGCCGGCCGCATCCTTGCCTCGATTGAGTTTCGGCGCGCATGGTCCTACAGCAAGTCCAGGACCCTTGCGGTCTGTCGGAGGTGCGTCGGAAATCGGTATGAGCGGCAGCGTCAACGCAGTCAGGGTCGGCCATGCCGCCGCATGACGCCGCCGCCGCGCGTCGCAAGGCGCCGCGCGATGAGCCGACCGGCTCGAATCCCGGTTTTGCGGAGACCGAGGAAGCCTCGAGCCTCCTCTTCGAACTCACTTCGGGCCCACGCTACCGCGGCGGACTCGATGGGTGGAAGGACGGCGTCCTCAGCGGCTGGGCGATTGATCTCGCTGATCCTCGCCGGGCGACCTCGCTCGCGCTGGAGACGAGCCGGCGACGCCTGGCGGCGTTCACCGCCGATAAGCACAGGCGCGATCTGGCGGCGCTATTTCCGGACAATGTGGCGGGCTTTGAGCTCGAACTCGCGAGCTTGCCGGCGGAAACGCTCGCCGAGATCGAGCGCGCGCTCGGCCAGGCGCCGCCGACGAAGCCTCTCGATCCCGGCGCCCTGACGCTGCGACTCGACGGCGACGGGCCGCGTATCGATCTCGGCCGCAGTGGAATCACCGCGCGCAAGGTGCTTGCGCAATGCCGGTTGGCGCGCGGGCCGCGCGATGCGGCGCGGGCGCCGATCATCGCTGAAACCAAGAAATCCACCGAGGTGGGGCCGGCCGAGGCGGCGCTTCCCTCGCGAGGCGCATCCGGCGACGCATTTGGAAAGCCGCGCTTTCTCGCAGGCGTCGACGGCGTGTTCGGCCCGATGCTGAAGGGCTGGGCGGTCGATCTCAGCGATCCCAGGACCCCGGTCGCGCTGCGGCTGATCGTCGACGGCGAGCCGATCGCGGAACTCGCAACGACCGATCATCGCGCCGAAATCGCCAGCGTGCTGGCGGGCAATGTCGCGGGTTTTTCCCTGAATCTCGCGGCGCTCCCCGAGCCGGCAATCGAAGCGATCAAACATGCCCTGACGGGCGTCGACCCGGACGCCGAGACGCCGCCGCGACGAGTTGCGTTGCGGCTCGCGGCGGACAAGACGGTCGTGGAGCTCGGCGTATCAGCGGGCGCATTGCTGGCGGGGCTAGACCCGCTGTCGCCTGCAATCTCAGTAGCGGCGCTTATCTCCGAGGAGGACGGGCCGTCGGCGCCGGCGGCGCCCTTAGCGCCGATGCGAAAGGCCCAGACGCGTTCCAGCCGCGCGCTGCATTGGCTTACCGAACATGTCTGCGCGCAGGCGCCGGCCGAGGCCGCGGCCCGGCCCGCGCGCCGGTTCGCAGCAAAACTGCTCGCCGACATCGAAGCTTCGATAACCGTGTCGGAGGCCGTCAAGCGCCACGCCGCGGCGATCGCGCCGCTGTTCGATCCGTTCCACTACCTCGACCGGTTGAGCGAGCCCGAGGAGGCGATCGCCAATCCATTGCTGCATTATGTGCTGGCGGGATGGCGCGAGGGCGTCAGCCCGTCGCCGTTGTTCGCGCCGGATTTCTATCGCCGAGGCAGACCCGAAGCCGCGGGCGATCCGCTGTTCGATTATGTGCGCGAAGGCGCGACGGCCGGCGCGGATCCACATCCGCTGTTCGATGTTTCCTATTACCGCGGGCGGCATCTCGGCGGCGATGGGGAAATCGAACCGCTCGCGCATTATCTGGAGGTCGGCGGACGCCAGCGGTTTGATCCCTCGCCACTGTTCGACACCGGCGATTTCCTCGCGGCATACTCGCTCGGGGATGAGATCGAGGCGCCGCTCGAGGCCTATCTCGGCGACGACGAATTCCGGGACTATTCACCCTCGCCGGCGTTTGACGCTGCGCTCTATCGACATCAGATCGAGATCGAGCGTGGCGAGAAGCTTTGGGAGCCTGCCTTCGCCCACTATCTCGCGCGCGGTTTTCTCGACGAGACGCTGCTGCCGAACTTGCTGTTCGATCCGGCCTTCTACCGCGAGCGCAATAAGCTCGCCTTCGAGGGTCCGGCGCTTTTGCATTACTTGTCGGACGGCGAGCCTCGCGGCGTTCCCTGCCATCCCTTCTTCTCGCCAGCGTTTTATGACGAGCAGCGCGACACGGCGGATAAGGAGGGCGGCGCGCTCGCGCATGCGCTGGCGCACCCCGGCGCGCTGCGCAGCGACCCGCGCATGGACGATCCGATCGATCCGCGCCTGTTTGCGTTCGTGCGCCAACTCGTCGCCGAGCGCGGAATTGAGGGGTACTATCCGAACGTGTATCGCGACGCCAACCCCGACATCGCCGGTCTCGACGATGCGGCTCTGGAAGTGCATTATCGCCGCCGCGGCGCTGACGAAAAGCGGCTCGCCTCGCTGACGATGATGATGCGGGTCAGCGAGATGCGTGCGCGCGACTTACCGCTCGGCTTCGTGATCGACGACTATGTCTCGATCTACCCGGATTTGAAGCAGTTCAAGACCCGCTTCCCCAGCGCCTTGTTTCATTGGGGTCGTTACGGGCGCCAGGAGCGGCGGCTCGTCGGCAAATGGCTGTTCCGGATCGCCGACCTTGAAATCGATCTGCCGACGGCGGGCGCGCCGTTGCGCGTGCAGGCGCAAGCGAGCCGCGTCGAGGTCTGCATCCTCATCCACGTTTTCTATCCCGAGCTTTTGGACGAACTCGTCGCCTTTGCGCAGAATTTCCGTGATGTCTCCTTCGATATCTTCATCAACCTCGTTGACATTAGCTGGACGCCGGAGCTGCAGGAGCAGGTGCGCGCCATTTGCCCCGGCGCCTTCGTGATGCTGTCGCACGACGCCGGGCGCGATGTCGGCGGCTTCACGCGGCTGTTGGAGCACGTCGATCTGTCGCGTTACGATCTGTTCGCGTTCATGCACTCCAAGAAGAGCCCGCACGTGGCGCCCGAGAAGGGCGAATATTGGCGACGCACGCTGCTCAGCGCGATCGCCGGCAGCGCCGAGACGGCGCGGGAGTGTGTGCGCATGTTCCGGGAGACTCCGCAGATCGGCCTGATCGGCGCGAAAGACTGGCGTTCGAAGGACATGGGTAAAAATGTCGAGCAATATGAGCGCCTGCTCGATCTGCTCGGCGTCCGCGGCCGGCACCGCGAACTCGACTACGTCAGCGGCTTCATGTTCCTCATCCGCTCCGATGTCGTGGAGCGACTGTTCGAGACTTTGCGCAAACTCGACT
>Ga0302325_10029514_pt1 | contig 11332 bp, 7 predicted proteins | sample Palsa_T0_2_FD_201948 | JGI IMG/M metagenome (GOLD analysis project Ga0302325, IMG submission 201948) | Peat permafrost microbial communities from Stordalen Mire near Abisko, Sweden - Palsa_T0_2 | ecosystem: Environmental > Terrestrial > Soil > Palsa > Peat permafrost | place: Sweden: Abisko...
GTATCTCCCGGCGGGGCAGGACTTACTACTAAGCCGCACCGTGATCGATCGACGAGAAGTCGTCTTACGTGGGCCGTTTTGCCTGCGGCTGGCGTCGGCTTGCCTGATGGGCCCTGCGGATGCGGCTACCGCACCGAGGGCCTGCCCGGCGCAACCACGGACCCGGGCGAGTGCCATAGGTGAACGGTAGTCCTCTCAAGCCGAAATGTCAGGAGGGACATTAGTTGCCGAACGTCACATAGGCCTTACGCCGTAACGTTTCACCTGGGAGGTTCTTCGCCGCTCGGCCGGGGTAGGTGACAGAGTTTCAGCCGGGGTAAGTGGGAGAGACGCCCTTGCCCGCCACCGGCACCCAGGCGCCGGTCAAGTTGGGGGCCCAGAGCATGCCGCCCTTGGCGATCCCGGCGATGAGGTCCGTGCCCATGCCCGGGCCCGAGCTGGCGGTGATGGAGTCGACCGACTGATCGAGGTACTGCGAAGTCGACGTGCCGCCGTTCACCGGGTACTCCGTCAGGGTCGACCCGGGGCCGCCGAGCGTGATCACGTCGTCCGACCCGTACCAGGTCACCGCGGTGAGGGCGTTCGTCAGATCGGTGACGTTGAACGGCGAGAGGTCGATCCTGACGGCCCCGGCCAGACCGGGGCGCGCCCCCTGCTGCCAGACGATCGCGCCGAAGGCCAGCTCGTCTGAGTTGATGATGAGCGCCAGCCGCACGCCGTCCGGCGCGATCCTGACCGCGGTGATCTGCCCGCCCGCCGGCGGCGGCACGTAGGCGGTGATCGGTCTCGCCTCCGGGCTGTCGGCGCTCACGTCGGCCCGGAACGTGAGGATCTGACCGCCGTTCATCGTCCACAGGTTGTCGGTCGGGTCCCAGCTGATCGTCGTGTAACCAGAGCCCTGCCGCTTTACCAGCGGGCCGTCGACCGACCCGATGTAGAGCGATCCGTCGCGCAGGGCGGCCAGGTACTTGCCGTCCGGGGAGACCGCGACCTGCGAGTACCCGGTGCCGATCTTGGCGATCTGCACCTGCTTGCCGGTCACGCCGTCGCGGCTGCACAGGTAGCCCGCGCTGTCGACGTAGTAGAACGTGGCGCTGGCACCGGTCGCGGGCCAATAGCTCGCCTCGGTCTGGCGCTCCACGGGGTCGCCCCCGCTGTTGCCCGGGTACTTCAGCTGGCCGTTCACGAGCAGCTCGACCGACTGCACCTGCGTGGCGCCCTGGCCCGAGCCGGCCAGCGTCCACAGCAACTGCGCCGACACCTGCGCGAGCAGCGTCTTCGGGTTCGGGGCGGTGGCAATCGCGCCGGTGAGGTCCACTGCGGCCGTGTCGCCCGACAGCGTGACACCACCGGGGCTGATCTTGGTGCCGGCCGGGAAGGAGGTCTGGGTCGCTTCCGCCAGCCAGTCCTTGGGCGGCGAGATCAGGTCATTCACCAGGCCGTTGATCAGACTGGTGGTCGTGGCCTGCAGCGGCACGTACACCGGGTCAGGCACCAGGTAGAGGCTGTTGGGGTCGAAGAAATACAGGTTCCTCAGCTCGTAGTCGTCCGCGAACTGACCCTGCGTGAGCAGCAGAGCCGACGGCGCGGCGGAGATCCGCCACTGGCCGGCGATCTTCACCAGCTCGAAGGTCTGCGGCGGGACCGGGGCGGACGACGAGGCGACGGCGTAGCTTCCGTACCCCGACAGGCTCGCGGAGGCGTTGCCGTCGACCACGACCGTCGCCTGCTGCGGCCCCTGCTTGCCGCCCTTGGCAGCGCTCTTGCCGCCCTTCTGGGATCCCGTCGTCGGGGACGGGGGCGGGTACGTTGGGTTCTCGACATAGGGGCCGGTCTTGTAGACGAAGGCGGTCCACGAGGGGTTCCAGCGCCTGCTCTCCGCGGGCGTCAAGTACGCCCGGGCTACCTGCTGGTCGCCGATGGCGGCGGCGGCGGTCAAGAACCCGGACACGATATCGTTCGGCGTCCATTTAGTAACCGGGCCCGCCGCGATTTCCTGTAGGTTCTGGGCGTTCTGGCCGCTGGTCTGCTGGGCTACCGGGTAGGGAAGCACCGGGCCCGCGCTCGGCACCGACACGCAGCCGGCGACGGCAAGCACGGCGACCAGCGCGGCCAGCGGGGCGAGCGCCGCGCGGACCCGCCTAGGCACGTCCGCCGCCGGTGAGATCGGTTTCCATAACGGTGACGGCGCTGGTGACGATCTCCGCCTCATCCGGGCCGAGCGGCAGCGGCGAGCCGGCAAGCGGCTGCCCCGCCTCCCTCGGCACGGTCAGCCGGAACACCGAGCCGCGCCCCCGTTCGCCCCACGCCTGCAGCCAGCCGCCGTGCAGCCGCGCGTCCTCCAGGGAGATGGCCAGGCCGAGTCCGGTCCCGCCGACCGTGCGGGCGCGGGACGGGTCGGCCCGCCAGAAGCGCTCGAATACCAGTTGCTCCTCGCCCGGAGCCAACCCCACGCCGTGGTCGCGCACCGCGATCGCGACCGTGTCCCGGTCGGCCCCCACGGTGACCACGACGTCGCGTCCCTCGCCGTGCTCAACCGCGTTGACCAGCAGGTTGCGCATGATCCGCTCGACCCGCCGGCGGTCGACCTCGGCCATGCAGGCCTGCGCGGGGAGCCGGAACTCGATGCGGCAGCCGCGGCGCTCCGCCAGCTGCTGCGCGTCGTCGGCGCTCCGGCGGACCATGTCGGAGACGTCGGCGAGCTCGACGTCCAGCGTGGCCACGTTCGCGTCGTGCCTGCTCATCTCGAGCAGATCGGTGAGGAGGGTCTCGAACCGCTCGATCTGACTCTGCAGCAGCTCGGCCGAGCGGGCCGAGGCAGCGTCGAACTCCCCCCTGGACTCGAAGAGGATCTCGGCCGCCATCCTGATCGTGGTCATCGGCGTTCGCAGCTCATGCGAGACGTCGGAGACGAACTGCCGCTGCGCCTTGGAGAGCTCCTCAAGCTCCTGCAGCTTCTCCTGCAGGCTGGCGGCCATGTCGTTGAAGGACGAGGCGAGCGACCCGAGATCGTCCTTGCCGCCGACCGCCATCCGCTCCTCGAGCCGTCCCGCCGCCACCCGCTGCGCCGCCCTTGCCGCGTGCCTGACCGGCAGCACCACCCACCGGGTGACCAGCGAGGCGATGGCCGCAAGGAGCACGACAAGCGCGATGCCGGCGCCGACCAGCGTCGTCTGGACCAGTTGCAGTGTCTGCTGCTCGCTGTCGAGCGGGAAGAAGTAGTAGAGCTGGTACCAATCGCCCAGCGGCGCGCCCACGACGATGGCCGCCTTGCTCTGCCCGCTGTCCAGCGTGAGCGTGGTCGGGGCGTAATAGAGCAGGCTTTCCGGCTTGCCGTCGGCCGCGGCCGACTGCTCGGCCTGAACGTCGTTCAGTAGCGCCTGCGGCAGCGAGGCGGCAGGGGAACCCACGGTGGCCGACCACTGCAGGTACCCCGGCTTCCTTGCTAGCCCGGCGTTGAGGCCGACCGCCAGGTAGTACCTGCTCGAGCCGCTGCTGCTCGGCTCGAGGGCGCCGCCCAAATTGGTCATGAACTCCCAGGCGGCTTGCGGGTTGACCGGCTGGGTGGTGAGGCCGGCCTGCCCGCGGGCCGTGTTCAGCCCGGCCAGCATCTGGGTCCTGGCCGAGCTCTCCGCGTTGAGCACCAGGCCCTCGGCGATCTGCTCGGTCAGGAAGAAGCCGAGGACGGCGATCACCGCGGCCGAGATCACCAGCGTGGTCCCCACCACCCGCAGCTGCAGTGACCGGTGCCAGCGGTACCTGACCTTGGACACCACGAGGTGCTGCAGGCGCAGCAGCGAGCGGACCCCGATCGTCAGCCGGTGCGGTAGCCAGCTGACGATCCAGCGCACCCACTTCTTCCGGCGCAGCGCCATTTCCCACGCCTCGCGCACGTCCCGCTGCTCACGCTGCTCACGCTCCGAATCCGTGGCAGGCACGGGCGGGGACGGAGCGGGCGCGGATGCGGGTGGGAGGGGTGAGGGCAGGGGTGGGAGGGGTGGGGATGGGGATGGCGGCGGCACGGGCGCGACGGGAGCCGCCGCAGGCGGCGCGCCGACCGCGTCGGGGTTAACCGCAGACCACTCCATACGCCGATCAGCCAGGTCCCGCCTTGTACCCCACGCCGCGGACCGTGACCACGATCTCGGGGTGCTCGGGGTCCTTCTCGATCTTGGCCCGCAGCCGCTGCACGTGCACGTTCACCAGCCGGGTGTCGGCCGCGTGGCGGTAGCCCCAGACCTGCTCGAGCAGCACCTCGCGGGTGAAGACCTGCCGCGGCTTGCGCGCGAGCGCGACCAGCAGATCGAACTCGAGCGGGGTGAGGCTCAGCGTCTCGCCGCTGCGCTTCACCGAGTGGCCTGCCACGTCGATGGCCACGTCGCCGATCTGCAGCATCTCCGGCGCCGGGTCGTCCGTCCGCCGCAGCCGCGCCTTGATCCGGGCGACGAGCTCCCTGGACTTGAACGGCTTGAGAATGTAGTCGTCCGCGCCCGACTCCAGCCCGACGACAACATCCACCGTGTCGGTCTTGGCGGTCAGCATGACGATCGGCACGCCCGACTCGCCCCTGATCTGACGGCACACGTCGACGCCGTCGGTACCGGGCAGCATCAGGTCAAGCAGCACCAAATCCGGCCGGGTGTCGCGGAAGGCCTCAAGTGCCTTATCCCCGTCCGCGACGAACGTCGGCTCGAACCCCTCACCGCGGAGAACGATGCCAAGCATCTCCGCCAGCGCTGCGTCGTCATCGACGACTAGCACGCGTCCCTTCATGGGCCCCATCGTTCCATGTGTCTTGCTCCAAGCGAGCGATCACGGCGGCAGACGGTCCTGCCCGCCGCGCTTGACCCGCCACCATGCGCAGGTTAACCCCTTTTTACCAGCTCCGCACCACCGAGGAGCCCGTTTGCCGCTAGCCAGTCCCGGGTGTTCCTTGAATACCACCCGTAAACAGCCAGTAATCAACGGAAACGAAACCGCGGGCGGCGACAGCGCGACCGACGGCAGAGCGGCCAGCGGCACGGGACGTCGCCCGCGCGCTAGAGTCGGTTTCGTGCCTGAGCCGTTGAGCAAGGTCGTCGAGGCCGGGTGGGCCGACGCACTTGAACCAGTCGCCGATCAGATCACCCGCATGGGCGCGTTCCTGCGCGAGCAGATCGCCGAGGGCAAGCGCTACCTGCCGGCCGGGGAGAACGTGCTGCGCGCGTTCACCCAGCCATTCGACGACGTGCGGGTGCTGATCGTCGGCCAGGATCCCTACCCGACACCGGGCCATCCGGTCGGCCTCAGCTTCTCCGTCGATCCGAGCGTCAGGCGACTGCCCGGCTCGCTGGTGAACATCTTCCGCGAGTACTCGCAGGACCTGGGCTACCCGGCTCCGGCGACGGGCGATCTCACCCCCTGGGCAGAACGCGGCGTGCTCCTGCTCAACCGGGTGCTGACGGTCGAGCCAGGCAAGCCGGGCAGCCATCGCGGCAAAGGCTGGGAAGAGGTCACCGAGCAGGCCATTCGCGCCCTCGCCGGGCGCGACAAGCCACTGGTCGCCATCTTGTGGGGTCGCGACGCCAGGAACCTGGCCCCGGTGCTTGGCGACACGCCGCGCATCGAATCCGCGCACCCCAGCCCCATGTCCGCCAATAGCGGGTTCTTCGGGACGCGCCCGTTCAGCCGGGCCAACCGCCTGCTCGAATCCCAGGGCGCCGCGCCCGTCGACTGGAAGCTGCCCTAACCGCCTCAGCCGCAGTAACTACCTCGCCCGGCCGACGCAGCTGATCCTTGGGTGAACGTAACCTGAGTAACCGTGGATAGCGAGTCCGTGACGGGGGCTGACGGCGCAGGCGCAACGGGGCAGTCGCTCCAGACGCAGCAGGCGCGCGAGGACGAACACCAGCATGCGGCCGAGGCGGCCGAGGCGGGTCATTTCGGGCTGCCCGGCCGGCGCGCGATGACCGCGTGGTTCGCCGCCTTCACCGTCTACGCGGGCGTGACGATCCTGACCGGGCACGCCGACGGCACCTGGGCCGCCTGGGCCTGCGGCGGCTACGCGGTGACCACGATCCTGCTGCTCGTCACCAGCGGCTGGGTCATCCCGCTGGCGGCGGCCGTCGGCGGGACGCTGATCGCGCCGCTGCTCTGGCTGATCACCAACGCCGCCCCCACCGGGGAAGTCGTCGTCATCAGCCAGTCCGCCAACTACCTGCTCAAGCACGGCACCCCCTACCTGCCGCAGAACCTGCTCACGAGCTGGACCTCCTACAATCCGTACCTCCCGTTCATGGAGATCTTCGGCCTGCCCCGCGCGGCCGGGCTGGCCGGCGTCCTCGGCGACCCGAGGATCTGGACGACGCTGGTCACGATCGCGGCGCTCGCCGCCGCGTTCACGGTCGTCTCGCCGCACCGGATCCGGAACTGCCGCCAGTGCCGGAGCCGCCTGGCCTGGCTCACCACGGTCGCCACCGTCTCGCCGGTCATCGCGTTCCCGCTCGCGGTCGGCGTCACCGACCCGCCGGTCATCGCGCTCACCTGCCTGACGCTCGCCCTGGCCTACCGGGGCAGGCTGGCGCGGGCGGGCCTGGTGCTCGCGCTGGCGTGCGCGATGAAGACCACCGCCTGGGCGGTGATCCCGGTGCTGGCGGTGATGGCCTGGGTCCGGTACTCACCGCGCGCGGCCGCCCGGTTCACCGCCGCCGCGATCGGGCTGACCGTCGTCCTCGCCGCCGCCGCCGCGCCGGCCGCGCTGGCGAGCGCGGCCGCGGTCAACGCGGTCAAGCAGAACCTGGTCGACTACCCGCTGGGCTCCACCAAGTACAAGACGCCGGCCCAGAGCCCGCTCCCCGGCCACCTCATCGCCGAGCTCGGCCCGGTTGGCCACACGGTCGCGGTGGCGCTGATGGTGATCGCGGTGGTGGCGTTTGCCGCGTGGCTGCTCCTGCGCCCGCCCCGCGACGTCCGTGATGCCGCCTTCCGCCTCGCGGTCGGCTACGCGGCCCTGTTCACGCTGGACCCGTCCACCCGGTTCGGCTACTACGCCTACCCGCTGGCGCTCCTGGGCTGGCTGGCCCTGACGCCAGCGGAGGAGGGCCCCCAGGAGTTCCCGTGGCTGGCCGCCCTGGCCAGGCGCCTCCCGCACCGGACGCGCTTATCTCCGGGTGCGGGAGGCGGCTGGGTGCGGGAGACGGCTGGGTGCGGGAGACGGCTGGGTGCGGGAGGCGGCTGGGTGCGGGAGACGGCTGGGTGCGGGAGACGGCTGGGTGCGGGAGACGGCTGGGTGCGGGAGACAGCTCGGTGCGGGGGCTAGAAGGGCCGACCCGCGCCGAAGAAGCGGGCCAGCTTGGCCAGGTTCGGCAGGCCAAGGCCGATGCCCTGGTTATACGTCTGCCCGGGGTTGCCGGTGTAGTAGATGTTGTCACTGTCGGTACCGACCGTATTGATCTGGGTGAAGGGGTCGTTGCGGCTGGTCGCGGCGCGGTAGATGACCGGGTTCCAGAACCCGACCCGGTGGCCCAGGTACGAGTCGATGACCGTGGCGGCGGCGTTCATCTGCGGGTCGACGAAGCTGGTGCCGCCGTACTCGCTCAGCCCGCCGACCGAGGCGCCGTAAACGAGGTAGCCGGTGTCCGGGTCTGCGTCGGCCGCTAGGTCAGGGACGACCCGGCCGCCGTTGCCGAAACCGAAGGTCACGCTGGGCGTGGGGTTGAAGTTCCACCCGGCCGGCTCGGTCAGGCCCGGAGCGACCTCGGTGTAGCCGGTCGGGGTCAGGTACTCCACCGCGTGGAAGTAGGCCGTGCCGCCCACGCCCTGCTGGTAGGACGGTTCTGGCTCGGTCCCGCTGTAGTCGCCGCCGCTGCCGACGGCCATGCTCTCGGCCACCTGAGCCAGGGGTTCACCGGTGACCTGCGCGGTCGGCCCCCACAGGTAGTCCCAGCCCCAGATGCGCTGGGCCGTGATCGTGGCCGTGGCCCCGCCGTCCGCGCCGGACAGGTACACGGTCCCAGGCAGGGTGGTGCCGCCGCACGCGGTCACGAACGGGCTGTCAGCCGGGTTGTCGGCCGACAGGTTGGTGGTGCCAATGTCCTCGCTGGCGGTGTAGGCACCATCGTCGGCGGAGGAGGTGAACGCGGACTGGCCTTGCGCGGCCATTTCGAGGAACGCCTCGTCGAACGCCCGCGCGTAGCCCGCGGACTCCTGGTTTGATCGGATGGACGCCTCGATGGCCGTCTCGGATTCTCCCCAGCTGGCCGAGACGCCGCTGGCGATGTTCTGGCTGGCGGCGGTGAAGAACGCGTCCACGAACCCGTAGTCCGTGTTGGGCGCCTGGTAGGCGATCACATCGGCGCCGGGCGCGAGCGCTCCCGCCTGCTCGATGTCCAGGTCGGTTTCGACTGAGCCAGCAGCGGAGCTCGGCGCGCCCGGGCCGCCGTCGACGTTCTCGACGGTGAGGGTGCCGGTACGGTTCACGTCCGCGATGTTGCTCCAGAAGTCTTCCGGGGAACCTGGGTCGACTGCGGCCAGGGTGACGATGCCGACGGTCTGACCAGCGCCGTCCGCGCGCGCGTACAGCGGCGTCAGGCGATACGCATTGGCGAAGAAGGACGGCAGCTGGCAGCCGTTGGTCAGGCCGAACTCGGCCACGCAGCTGTTCGGGTCGTCCTGCTGCGGCTGGTCGTGGCTGGACGGCTGGGCGACGTCGCTCACGTAAGGCCCGTAGTCCGAGAGCCCGAGGATGGCCGTCACGAAGCCGGCCAGCCGGTACGGCAGCAGCGGCTCCTGCTTGTTGGCGTACACGCGCTGCGCGCGGACCCGGCCGAACCCGCCGATGCCCGGCTGCTTGGGTACGTCGACGTTCTCCTCGGTGACGGTCAGCGCCTGATCAAATTCGCCCGCGGTGCCGTTGGCCACCACGTCCAGGTTGTCCGCGTAGACGGTGGTCGTGATCCCGAAGCCAGCGAGGTAGCCGGTCAGCGCGTTGATGTTGGACACGGGCTGGCCGTACTCGGCCGCGAACTGGCCGACCGACAGGTAGTCCGAGCTCGGTATGCCCGCCTCGACCTGGGCCTCGAGCCAGCGCAGGTTCTGCTCTTTGAGTATGAACGACACGGTCACCGGGGTGTCGGCCGCCGTGCTCCCGAAGACGGTGGCGCCGGGCAGCGCGGCCGCGTTGACACCCGAGGGCACCGGGGTCGGCGTGTTCGGGTCCGCGCGGGTGGCGGCGGCCGCGTCGGGCGCGCCCGCGAGCGGAGCCACGACCGCCCCCACCCCCATCCCGAGCGTTGTCAGCACAATCCCGGCCGTCAGCCGGGCCCTTCGCATACGGATCATGTCCCCTGCACCGTCCGTCCTACGCGATCGCGATCGTTGCCGTGAGGCGTGAGCGACGATGATTGTGCCAGCTCAACCCGGCGGAGCCCGGTGACATGCCAGTAGCGTATGGTTACTATCCGATCACATCTAGCAACTCATCGGCGGGCCTGGTTAGGAGCCGAGCCGCCAGCTCGCCAGGTAGGCGCGTTGGGCGGGGGTGAGGGAATCGGTCCTGGTGCCCAGCGCCGCCAGGACCATGCGGGCCGCCTCGGCGTCGATGTCGGCCGGCACCGGGTGAACCTCAGCCGGCAGCCGCTCCGCCTGGCCCGCGAGCCAGGCCAGCGTCAGCGCCTCGATGCCGAACGCCAGGTCCATCACCTCGGGCGGATGGCCGTCGGCGGCGACTAGGTTGACCACGCGCCCCTCGGCCAGCAGGAGCAGGCGGCGGCCGTCGGCGAGCTCGTAGGCGTCGGCGTGCGGGCGGACGTCGGGATCCACCCGGACCGCCATCGCCGCCAGCGCCCGCACGTCGATCTCCACGTCGAAGTGGCCGGCGTTGGCGAGGATGGCGCCGTCCCGCATCACCGCCAGGTGCTCGCCCGTGATCACGTCGGCGGAGCCGGTCGCGGTGATGAACACCTCCCCCAGCGGGGCGGCGTCGGCCAGCGGCAGCACGAGAAACCCGCGCAGTACCGCGTCGAGCGCCCGCACCGGGTCGACCTCGGTGATCATCACCCGGGCGCCGAGCGCGCGGGCGAACTCGGCGATGCCGACCCCACAGGCGCCGAACCCGGCCACCACCACGGTCTTGCCTGCCAGCAGCGCCCCGCTGGCGCGGAGCAGCCCGTCGATGACCGACTGGGCGGTGCCGTGCCCGTTGTCCACCAGCCGGGTGACGGGCGTGTCGCTGGCCGCGATGACCGGGAACGCGAGCGCGCCGTCGGCCGCCATCCGGCGCAGCCGCAGCACGCCGGTCGTCGTCCCCTCGCACCCGCCCAGGACCCGGCTCAGCACGTCCGGCTGCGCCCGCGTGTGCAGCGTCGACACGAGGTCGCCGCCGTCGTCGATGACCAGGTCGGGGCCCGCGGCCCCGTCGGCGCCGAGCGCGAGCCCGATGTGCTCGTAGTAGGCGTCCCGGTCCACCCCGGCCTTGGCGAAGACCTCGACCCCGTCCCTGGCCGTGAGCGCGGCCGCGATGTCGTCCTGGGTGGAGAGCGGGTTGGACGCCGCCAGCCGGACGGACGCGCCGCCGGACTGCAGCGCGCGGACCAGCACCGCCGTCTCCGCCGTCACGTGCAGGCAGGCGGCGATGGTCAGGCCGTCGAACGGGCGCTCGGCGCGGAACCGCGCAGCGAGCGCCGACAGCAGCGGCATGGACCGCTGCGAATAACTGATCCGGCCGTCCCCGAGCTCGGCGAGCCCGGGGACGCTCCGGTACCGGCGCGAAGCGTCGGTGTTCATCTGCCCACTGACTGAAGGAGATCTCAGTAGCGGTAGTGGTCTGGCTTATAGGGCCCCTCGACCGGGACGCCGATGTAGTCGGCCTGCTCCTTGCTGAGCACGGTCAGCTTGACGCCGAGCGCGTCCAGGTGCAGCCGGGCGACCTTCTCGTCCAGGTGCTTGGGCAGCACGTAGACGCCGACCGGGTACTCCTCGGGCTTGGTGAAGATCTCGATCTGCGCCATGACCTGGTTGGTGAAGGAGTTAGACATCACGAAGGACGGGTGCCCGGTCGCGTTGCCCAGGTTCAGCAGGCGGCCCTCGGACAGCACGATGATCGTGTGGCCGTCGGGGAAGACCCACTCGTCGACCTGCGGCTTGACGTTGATCCGCTTGATCCCCGGGATCGCCGCCAGGCCCGCCATGTCAATCTCATTGTCGAAGTGGCCGATGTTGCCGACGATCGCCTGGTGCTTCATCTTCGCCATGTCGGCGGCCTTGATGATGTCCTTGTTGCCGGTCGTGGTGACGAAGATGTCGACCTGGCCGACGATGTCGTCGAGCGTGGTGACCTGGTAGCCGTCCATCGCCG
>Ga0302325_10029515_pt1 | contig 11332 bp, 11 predicted proteins | sample Palsa_T0_2_FD_201948 | JGI IMG/M metagenome (GOLD analysis project Ga0302325, IMG submission 201948) | Peat permafrost microbial communities from Stordalen Mire near Abisko, Sweden - Palsa_T0_2 | ecosystem: Environmental > Terrestrial > Soil > Palsa > Peat permafrost | place: Sweden: Abisko...
AGCGGCCTAGAAGGTGTCGACCTTCTCGATGCTGACGAACATGCCGTGCCCGGTGTGCTCGTTGGTGAACTTGGTGCCGTCTTCGCTGGCCGCGATCGTCCAGCCTGCGGCGTCGTAGGTGAGGTAGTCGATGGTCACGGTGGGAATGTCGCCGAGGTTGCCCAGCACCCACTGCACCGATCCAGTTGCGGTGATGTTGACGCCGTTGGCGCGTTCGCCGTCCTGCATCGGCGAGTTGGTGAACTGCGCCTCGCAACCGACACTGTCGCTGTCGATCTGGCAGCGGGTTTGACCCGATTTGGTCTCGATGAAGACGCGGCCGTCTGGGTCAGACGGCAGCGGGATGGCGCCCGCCGGCGGGGCGGCGCCCGGGGCGGGCTGCGACGGCGCTGGCTTGGGAATCGACGGCTTGGCTTTCGGGAACGACGGTTCGGTGGGTCCCGCGCCGTTAGACGCGACCGGCTTTCCGTCGATGAGCGAGCTGCATCCGCCGACCAGCGCGGCACTCAGCAGCAGGCCGGCCAGCAAGAGCCGGCCGCCCGCCGTCATGGTTTTGGTGCTGTGCGGAAACATCGCAAAACCAGGGTACGCACGGAGCAAGGCAAGAAACGGCAGTGACGCGCCCGGGTGCTGCGGCTCACAGCTAGCGCAGGGCCGCTCTTCGATCTCCGCTAAGCGTTGCCGGCGGTCAGCGCCTGTGCCGCAGGACCGAACATGGCTTGTTTGATCGCGCCCAGCGTGCCGGGGTCTTTGCCGTTGAGCGGACGAAGGATGTCGACGGCCGCGGCCGTCACCGCGCCCTCGCCCGCGACGGCATCGACGATGCCCAGGCTCACGGCGTCGCCGCCGCCGAAGCGGCGTCCGGTCGTCATCGAGGCGACCGTTGCCTGCGGCGTGAGTTTGGCTTGGATCAACGCGGCCATTCCGGGCGTGAACGGGATGCGAATGTCGACTTCGGGAAAGCAGAAGAAGCCGCGGTCGGCGCGCATCACCCGAAAGTCGTGCGCCAGCGCCAGCATCGCGCCCGCGCCGAACGCGTGACCGACCACAGCGGCCGCGGTGGGAACGGGCAGGGTCAGGACCCGAGCGAGCATCTCCTGCACGCGTCCGACATACCACTGCGTCTGATCTCCGTGCGCGGTCAGCCAATCCAGATCCAGGCCGTTGGTGTAGAACTTGGCGCCGCCGGTGGTCACCAGCCCTTGGGCGCCGGTTCCGACGAGTTCGTCGAGGTGCGCGTTGATCTCGTCGAGAAACTCAGGCGAGAAACGGTTTTCGTCGTCGCCAAGGTCGAGGACGGCGATCTTCTCTTCGTAGATCAGGCTGGTACCCACGATTTCTCAGCTTAGAGTGGCGAGGGCTATCCCACCGTGGGATTGGCGGGCGCACTCGGCCGATCGTCCTCGGCCCCGACGCCGTCCTCGGCGACTTCGGCTGCCGCGGCGCGCACTCGGTCGCGGACCAGATACCAGCCCCCGACGAGAGTCGGCCCCGCGAGCACCAGCGCCGTGATGATCCAGACGCCCCGCTCGGCGTCGAGCGCCATCAGCACCACCACGCTCGCCAGGAACGCCAGCGTGACGTAGCCGCTATAGGGCGCCCACGGCATCTGGAAGGCCGGCCGCTGCGTGGACCCGGCTTTGGCCAGGTAATACAGCCGCAGTTGGCACGCCACGATCGTCGCCCAGGCCGCCAGAACGCCCAACGCCGCGATGTTGAGCACGATTTCGAAGGCCTGGCTCGGTGTGATGGCGTTGAGCACCACACCGAACAGGCCGATCACGAAGGTCAACAGGATTCCCCCATAGGGGACGCCGTTTTTCGACATCCGTGCGGTGAACTTCGGCGCACTGCCGTTGACCGCCATGGATCGCAAGATGCGGCCGGTGGAATACAGTCCGGCGTTCAGGCTGGAGAACGCGGCGGTGAGCACCACCACGTTCATCAGGCTGCCGGCACCGCCGAAGCCGACTTTCGAGAAGAACGTGACGAACGGGCTCTGGTTGTGTTGGTAGGCCACGTACGGCAACAGCAACGCCAGCAGCGCAACAGATCCGACGTAGAAGATCGCAATACGAAAAACCACTGAATTGATCGCCCGCGGCATGATCTTCTCCGGCTCGGCGGTTTCTCCGGCAGCGGTTCCCACCAGCTCGACCCCGGCGTAGGCGAACACCACCCCGGAGGTGACCAGCACCACCGGCAATAGACCGGTGGGGAAGAACCCGCCATGGTGGGCCCACAGGCTCGGCCCCGTGGTGTGACCGTCGACTTTGAAACGCCCGACCAGGAAGACGACTCCGACGACCAAAAACGTCGTCAGCGCAACTACCTTGATCAACGCGGCCCAGAACTCCAGCTCGCCGAAGGCCTTCACCGAGATCATGTTCAACGACACCACGGCCACCAGCGCGACCAGCGCGATGGCCCACTGCGGTATCGCCTGCACAGCTGCCCAGTAATGGAAGTAGTTTGCGATCGCGGTGGAGTCCACGATGGCGGCCATCGCCCAGTTCAGGAAATACATCCAGCCCGCGATGAAAGCCACTTTCTCGCCGAAGAACTCGCGCGCATAAGACACAAACGAGCCCGACGACGGGCGGCGCAGCACCAGTTCGCCCAGCGCGCGCAGGATCAGGAACACGAAAATGCCGCAGACCCCGTAGACCAGGAACAAGCCGGGTCCCGCCGACGCCAGTCGGCCGCCCGCGCCCAGGAACAAGCCGGTTCCGATGGCGCCGCCGATCGCGATCATCTGTATCTGGCGGGGTCGCAGATCGTGTTGATAGCCCTCGTCTTCACGGGCGACCAATGCGCTTTCGCCGGCAGCAGGTCCGGGCGTGGTTGGCAGCGGAGGCATCGAGTTCCTATCGTCGTGGTGCATCGCTGCGGCGCCGGGCACGTCCGCTTGAGTGACTGGTTGCAGAACTATCCCACGACGTGATGTACGCCTCAACTGTTAGGGAACAAACTCTTGGACACCCTCGTTGGGCTCTATGACAAACTTGAGTGGACTCGACTCAACATCGGCTTGACAGCGGCACGTTGGCACAGGCAGTCTTGAGCGTAGTTCACTCAGTAGCGTAGTGCATACAAAGCTCGATTATCAGGGAGGATTCACCATGGCTCGTGCGGTCGGTATCGACCTCGGGACCACCAACTCAGTCGTCGCAGTACTCGAGGGTGGCGACCCCGTCGTCGTCGCCAACTCCGAGGGCGCACGGACGACCCCATCCGTCGTGGCGTTTGCGCGCAACGGCGAAGTGCTGGTCGGCCAGCCCGCCAAAAACCAGGCGGTGACCAACGTCGACCGGACCATTCGTTCGGTGAAGCGGCATATCGGCACCGATTGGTCGGTGGAGATCGACGACAAGAACTACACCGCGCAGGAGATCAGCGCCCGCGTCCTGCAGAAGCTGAAGCGCGACGCGGAGAGCTACCTCGGTGAGGACATCACCGACGCGGTGATCACCGTGCCGGCCTACTTCAACGACGCCCAGCGTCAGGCGACCAAGGAAGCCGGTCAAATCGCCGGCTTGAACGTGCTGCGCATCGTCAACGAACCCACCGCGGCCGCACTGGCTTACGGCCTGGACAAGGGTGAGAAGGAACAAACCATCTTGGTCTTCGACCTCGGTGGCGGCACCTTCGACGTGTCCCTGCTGGAGATCGGCGACGGCGTCGTGGAGGTCCGTGCGACCTCCGGTGACAACCACCTCGGGGGCGACGACTGGGATCAGCGCGTCGTCGACTGGTTGGTGGAGAAGTTCAAGGGCACCAGCGGCATCGACCTGACCAAGGACAAGATGGCCATGCAGCGGCTGCGGGAAGCGGCCGAGAAGGCCAAGATCGAGCTGAGCTCCAGCCAGGGCACCTCGATCAACCTGCCCTACATCACCGTCGACGCGGACAAGAACCCACTGTTCCTCGACGAGCAGCTGACCCGCGCGGAATTCCAGAAGATCACCCAAGATCTATTGGACCGCACCCGTCAGCCGTTCCAGTCGGTGATCAAGGACGCCGGTATCGCGGTGTCGGAGATCGACCACGTGGTGCTGGTGGGTGGTTCCACCCGTATGCCCGCAGTGACCGAGCTGGTCAAGGAGCTCACCGGCGGCCAGGAGCCCAACAAGGGCGTCAACCCCGACGAGGTGGTGGCCGTTGGCGCGGCGCTGCAGGCCGGTGTGCTCAAGGGTGAGGTGAAAGATGTTTTGCTGCTTGATGTTACGCCGTTGAGTCTCGGTATCGAGACCAAGGGTGGCGTGATGACCAAGCTGATCGAGCGCAACACCACGATCCCGACCAAGCGGTCGGAGACCTTCACCACCGCCGACGACAACCAGCCGTCGGTGCAGATTCAGGTCTTCCAGGGTGAGCGCGAAATCGCCTCGCACAACAAGCTGCTCGGCTCCTTCGAGTTGACCGGCATCCCACCGGCCCCACGCGGCGTGCCGCAGATCGAGGTCACCTTCGACATCGACGCCAATGGCATCGTGCACGTCACGGCCAAGGACAAAGGCACCGGCAAGGAGAACACGATCAAGATCCAGGAAGGCTCCGGCCTCTCCAAGGAGGAGATCGACCGGATGATCAAGGACGCCGAGGCGCACGCGGATGAAGACCGCAAGCGTCGCGAGGAGGCCGATGTCCGCAACCAGGCCGAGACGCTGGTCTACCAGACGGAGAAATTCGTCGCCGAGCAGCGCACGGCCGAAGGTGGTTCGAAGGTGCCAGAGGACACGCTGAACAAGGTGGACGCCGCGGTGGCGGAAGCCAAGACGGCGTTGGGCGGCACCGACATCGGCGCCATCAAGTCCGCGATGGAGAAGCTGGGTCAGGAATCTCAGGCCCTTGGTCAGGCCATCTACGAGGCCACCCAGGCTGAGCAAGGCGCCGAAGGTGGCGGGTCCAGTCCGGGTGGCGCCGACGACGTTGTCGATGCCGAGGTCGTCGAGGATGACCAGGAGGGCCAGTGAGCGAAGGCAACCCGCACGAGCCGGTAACGGTTACCGATAAGCGGCGGATTGATCCTGAGACCGGCGAAGTACGTCATGTGGCATCTGGTGCCGCCCCCAGCGGGGCGGCACCGGAGGCCGCGACAGATACAGCCAGCGCCGACAAGGTTGCCGAGCTGACTGCCGATCTGCAGCGGGTACAGGCCGACTTCGCCAACTACCGCAAGCGGGCGCTGCGCGATCAGGAGGCAACCGCGGAGCGCGCGAAAGCCGGTGTGATCAGCCAACTGCTGGGCGTACTCGACGATCTCGAGCGCGCACGCAGCCACGGAGACCTGGAGTCGAGTCCGCTGAAGTCGGTGGCGGACAAGTTGTTCGGCGCGTTGACCGGAATCGGGTTGGCGGCCTTCGGGGCCGAGGGCGACGATTTCGACCCGGCTCTGCACGAGGCCGTGCAGCACGAGGGCGATGGCGCAGACGGCTCCAAGCCGGTGATCGGCACCGTCATGCGGCAGGGATACAAATTCGGTGACCAGGTGCTGCGGCACGCGCTCGTCGGCGTGGTGGACACCGTCGCGGATCACTCCGAAACCGATACCGACACCGTTGATAATCACGCGGACGAGGGTGAGCAGCACGCAGAATCAGAACCGTCGCAGAACTAACCGCCGGTTCGGACAGGGCACAGGCGACCGAAGGAAGCTAACGGAAGGCAGAGAGGGGGTGACGCGGTATGGCTCAACGCGAGTGGGTCGAGAAGGACTTCTATAAGGAGCTGGGCGTCGCTCCCGACGCCGGCCAAGACGAGATCAAGCGGGTGGCACGCAAGCTGCTCGCTGAGAACCATCCTGATCGCAACCCGGACAACACGGCCGCCGAAGACCGGTACAAGGCCGTCTCCGAAGCCAAGGAAGTGCTGACCGATCCAGCCAAGCGCAAGGAATACGACGAGACCCGTCGGCTCTTCGCCGGCGGCGGCTTCGGTCGCCGATCCAACGGCGGCGACTTCACCGGTGGCTTCGGCGCGGGCGGCGACGGCGCCGAGTTCAACCTCAACGACTTGTTCGACGCCGCCGGCCGCAGTGGCGGCGCCAACATCGGCGACCTGTTCGGCGGCCTGTTCGGCAATCGTGGCGCTGCACCACGTCCCAGCCGCCCTCGCCGCGGCAACGACTTGGAGACCGAGGCCGAGCTGAGCTTCTTGGAGGCCACCAAAGGCGTGGCCATGCCGCTTCGGCTGACCAGCCCGGCGCCGTGCACCAACTGTCACGGCAGCGGAGCCAGGCCGGGCACCAGCCCGAAGGTCTGCCCGACGTGTAACGGCTCGGGCGTAATCAACCGTAACCAAGGCGCTTTCGGCTTCTCTGAGCCGTGCACCGACTGCCGTGGAACCGGATCGATCATCGAGCACCCCTGCGATGAGTGCAAGGGAACCGGTGTCACCACTCGCACCCGCACCATCAACGTCCGGATTCCACCCGGCGTCGAGGACGGGCAGCGGATCCGGCTGGCCGGGCAGGGTGAGGCCGGATTGCGCGGTGCTCCGTCCGGAGACCTGTATGTCACCGTCCAGGTGCGGCCGGACAAGGTGTTTGCGCGAGACGGCGATGACCTCACCGTCACCGTCCCGGTCAGCTTCTCCGAACTAGCGCTGGGCACAACACTTTCAGTGCCGACGCTGGACGGTAAGGTCGGCGTCAGGGTACCCAAGGGAACGACCGACGGTAGGATTTTGCGGGTGCGCGGCCGCGGCGTAGCCAAGCGGTCCGGCGGCCAGGGTGACCTGCTGGTGACGGTCAAAGTCGCAGTCCCACCGAGCCTGGAAGGCGCGGCCAAAGAGGCGTTGGAAGCTTATGCCGTCGCCGAGCGGTCCAGCGGCTTCGACCCGCGGGCAGGATGGGCAGGTAATCGCTGATGGGCGAGAACCAGAATGAAAAGGACGCCCGCACTTTCTTGATCTCGGTGGCCGCCGAGCTGGCCGGAATGCACGCGCTGACGCTGCGTACCTATGACCGGCTCGGGCTGGTCAGCCCTGTCCGTAGTTCCGGCGGTGGGCGGCGCTATTCGCAGCATGACGTGGATCTGCTTCGCGAAGTGCAGCGGCTGTCTCAGGACGAGGGCGTCAATCTGGCTGGTATAAAACGCATTATCGAATTGACCAACCAGGTCGCGGCGTTGCAGTCTCGGTTGCAGGAGATGGCTGCCGAGATCGAGGTGCTGCGGGCCAACCAGCGCCGCGACCTCGCTGTGGTGCCCAAGAGCACCGCCGTGGTGGTCTGGCAACCCCGGCGACCGCGACGCTGATCCTCTGCTGCTTGGCAGCGGTGGTCAGCCGACTCGGATCGAGAACTGGGCGACTCCCCAGTCGCCCGGTTGCGCGGACCGGTAACCGCCGCGCCGCAGCGCATCTGTAGGGGCGGTCATCGGTTCGAAGCACACCACGTCCTCGCCGGCCGGCGCGAAGATCTGCGCCGCCGGATAGCCCTGCTCGAAGTGCACCTCGATGCGGCGGTCGCCGCCGGACAACGCGAACACCGCGCCTTCGGCAACCTCGTCGTAGCCGTCGTCAAAGGTCTTGTCGGTCAACGGTTCTGTGGCGGCGTCTTCGTGTATTGCCTCGCCGGTCGGCAGTCCCCGCCCGTCGAGCTGCAGGTGGCGCATCGGCGGTGTCTCGATGATCCACTGCTGGCGCGGCACGCCGGGCAGCCGCAGATAGGGATGAAAGCCGAAACACAGCGGCACCGGCTGATCGCTGGTCGGGGTCACCGCGGTGCGCACCGTCAATACCCGTTCCGAGAGCCGGACCGTCAGCGCCAGCCGATGCGGAAACGGAAAGCTGGCCAGCAAATCCTCATCGCCGAAGTCGACTTCGGCGGTCAGTTCGGCGGCCGACTCATGCGTCACCCGCCAGCCCGGATAGGCGGCGAGCACGCCGTGGATCGGGAGCCCGTTGGGGTCGGCCCGCACGCCATGCCGGCCGGCTGTCAGCGTGACCGTTCTACCCTCCGCCGTATACGTATCGGCGCCCAGTCGATTTGCCCATGGATACAAAAGGGGAATGCCCATCGTCTTGCCGTTGGCCACGTAGGCGTCCAGCCCGCGACGCTGTCCGAGCAGTTCGGTTCCCGAATCGGTCAGCGAGACGCCGATCATGCCGGCGTCCGGCACGAACTGAGCCTCCAGGGCTGACGACGCGTCGCGCAGCGTGATGATGTGCACCCAGCGAGACTAGCGGTCCAACGGGTCGTGCTGAATACGCTCCGGCTGCGCACCTTTGGCGATCAACGCAGCGCTGGTGGCTCGGACCATCTCCGGTCCGCCGGAGATCAGGATCTGCCGGTCGCTCCAGCCGCCATATCTGGTGACGACGTCCATCAGCCTGCCGGTCTGTCGTAGGTGCAGTCCTCGCGGGGGCGTGACATCGGGATAGTCAGCGGCCCAGGCGGGGTCGCCGCTGCGCTCGGAGACCGGCGTCACCGACAGCCAGGGGTTGTGCGCGGCGATCTGCCACAACGTCGGCAGATCGTAAAGCTCACACGGGTAGCGACCGCCGAAGAACATGTGTATGCGCGGGTTCACGCCCCAGCGGGTGAGGTCCATGACGATCGATCGCAGCGGCGCGAGCCCGGTACTGCCCGCCACCATCAGCACGTCACCGCCGTCACGGTCGACCTGCAGGGCGCCGTGCGGGCTGGACAACCGCCAACGGTCCCCGGGCTGGGTCTCGTTGACGATGGCATTGCTGACCAGGCCGCCCGACACCGCGCGGACGTGGAACTCGACGGCGCCGGTGTCATCCGCTGGGATGGCCGGCGTCAGGTATCGCCACCGCCGTGGGCACTGCGGCACCGCGACGTTGACGTATTGGCCGGCGTGGTAGGCCATCGGGCGGTCCAGTTGCAGCCGGATCACGGCCAGGTCCCGGGATACCCGGAGGGATTCGATCACCGTCCCGTCCCACCACGCCGGCCCCGGTTCGGCGTCGGCGGCGCCACCCATCACGCCGGTGATCAGGTTCAGCGATTGCTGAGCGGCTGCCTCGACGGCATCGGTCCACGCCGCGGCCAGTTCGTCGCGCAGCGTCGCGTACAGCGCCTGCCGCAGCGTTTCGTAGTGCTCGGGGAGCACTCCGTATTTGCGGTGATCGCGTCCCAGCTGGGCCAAAAATGCCACCGGCTCGTTGGCGCGCTGGGCCGCCAGTTCGCCGTAAACCCACTTCAAAGCCTGGGCGAAGGCAGCCCGCTGGTCGGCCATGTCGGGGGGGAACAGGTCACGCGGCGACGCGTCGAATGCGAACCAACGGGTGTAGAACCGCCCGATGAGCCCGTTCTGGTCGTCCGGATCGATGGCGGCGTGCAATACCGCCAGCGCATCCCGGTCGTTGAGGCTCACGGGCGCTGATTTTATGCGGTCAGGCGTCTACTGGGAGAGCGCGTGAACGCCGTGGTACAGCACGATCAAACCGATGAGCACCAGGATCGCGGCGAGCAACGCGGCGTTGTTCTTCTCCATCCAGTCTTTGAGCCGCGCCATCGGCTCGTCGAGGCGATGGCCGGCGGCCGCATAGCCCAAGATCGGGATCGCGACGGTGGACGCGGCGACGGCGATGAAGACCGCACCAAGGACCCATTTGGCGGCCGTGCCCGGCCCGCTGCTGCCGATCGCCAACCCGGCCAACGCGGAGCAGATCAGCACCTCGACTCTGATCACCACCAGCACCAGTGCGGTGATCGCGGCGCGGGTGGGCGTCAGCGTCGCGAAGGACCGCATCCATTTCGGTGATTCGGTGTGGCCGTGCCGCGTCAGCCATTGGTAGACGCCGAACGCGATGAGCGCCGATCCGAGCACGACGCGCAGCCAGGACGCCCATGTCGGTGGTGACTTGCCCAGATCCCCGAGAGCGTCGGAAGACGCGACGAAGACCGCCGTCAGCGCGGCCAACCCCAGTGCCCAGCCGGCGAGGAATGCCAAGCTGGTCGGCCGCGGGCGCGCCGTCTGCAACACCAGCACCGCCGGAACGACCGTCAACGGTGAGAGCGCGATGACCAGCGCGAGCGGAATCAGCGTGGTCAGCACGGAACCCCAACTTCCTGTCACGGGCTGCATCCTCGCATTGCCCGGCGAGGAGTGCTGAGCGGGAGCCAAGGGTTCAGCTAGCGTTTCCTGCGCAGAACCCAGGCGGGTACCCAGTGCGTGACCGTTTTGCGCTTCGACCCGTAGACGATCGGGTAGCTCACCAACCCCCACCAATCGCCCTGCTCGCAGACGCCCCAACAACTCAGCCGGCCTTCGACGACCTTGTGCAACTGCAGGCCGTTCGGGTGATAACGCCCCGAGCGATGCGGTTCACGAGGGAACAGCACCGTCAGGTCGACCAGCACGGTGATCGGTGGGCGCACCACCCGAAACGGGTTGCGGACCGGCTGTCCGTTGTATCCGATCGACGCGAGGTCGCCCATCGATCGATCATACGTTCGAATAATTGTTGCTTGAGAAATAGTCTATAGTTGAGCGGAACAGACTCAACCTTGACGGCGTTGGACTACGCGACAAGCATTTTTAGCAAGCCCCTTTGACTTTCTGACCCCGAACGGAGGTGTCGTGGACTCTTTCAACCCGACCACCAAGACGCAGGCGGTGCTGACGTCGGCGCTGCAGGCGGCGACCGCCGCAGGCAACCCCGAGATCAGGCCGGCGCATTTGCTGTCGGCGCTGCTGACGCAGAACGACGGGATCGCCGCGCCGCTGTTGGAGGCCGTCGGCGTCGAGCCCGCCACCATTCGCGCCGAAGCCCAGCGCATCGTCGACCGGTTGCCGCAGGCCAGCGGTGCCAACTCGCAACCGCAGCTGTCCCGCGAATCGCTGGCCGCCATCACCGCCGCGCAGCAGTTGGCCACCGAGATGGACGACGAGTACGTCTCCACCGAGCACCTGATGGTGGGGCTGGCCACCGGCGACTCCGACGTCGCCAAGCTGCTGACCGGACACGGTGCCTCGCCGCAGGCGTTGCGCGACGCGTTCGTCAAGGTTCGCGGCAGCGCACGCGTCACCAGCCCCGACCCCGAGGCGACCTACCAGGCGTTGGAGAAGTACTCCACCGATCTCACCGAACGCGCCCGCGAAGGCAAGCTCGACCCAGTTATCGGTCGGGACAATGAGATTCGTCGCGTCGTGCAGGTGTTGAGCCGTCGCACCAAGAACAACCCGGTACTGATCGGCGAGCCCGGTGTCGGTAAGACCGCCATCGTGGAAGGTCTGGCCCAACGCATCATCGACGGCGATGTCCCGGAGAGCCTGCGTGACAAGACCGTCGTCAGCCTGGACATGGGCTCGATGGTGGCCGGTGCCAAGTACCGGGGCGAATTCGAGGAACGGCT
>Ga0302325_10029516_pt1 | contig 11332 bp, 13 predicted proteins | sample Palsa_T0_2_FD_201948 | JGI IMG/M metagenome (GOLD analysis project Ga0302325, IMG submission 201948) | Peat permafrost microbial communities from Stordalen Mire near Abisko, Sweden - Palsa_T0_2 | ecosystem: Environmental > Terrestrial > Soil > Palsa > Peat permafrost | place: Sweden: Abisko...
TTTTTCTAGTCCTGGCTACAGCTTTCGAGGCCTGCGGCGACGCGTTGGTACGCTTGGGTCTGCGCCAGACAAGTTCGCCGTCCCGCGTGGCTTTATTCGTTGCCGGGGCCATGCTGCTTTTCGGCTATGGCATTTTCGTCAATCTGCCTGCGGTGGAATTTAACAGAATCGTCGGTTTCTATATCGCGACCCTGTTCATCGTATGGCAAATCGTCAACTTTGCCTTCTTTGGTACGCTTCCCGCCATATCCGTTTTGGCAGGCGGTGCTCTGATTATAACGGGCGGCAGCATCGTTACGTTTGGGGGGCGGTAAGCACGGGCCACTACTTTACGTCGACTCCTGGCCTAAACGTCGTTTGTTGCGGGACAGCAATAGGTCTGGAGTTGATGCTGTGGACGGGTGCGCCGGGAGACCGGCAAGAGGTAGACGGTGGAAGTCCGTCACGGTGAAGGAGTAGCGAACCGCACTGGCCCCGAGTGATGCACGGTTTGTCCGCGAGGGCAGACGTGAAGCGTTCACAGGGGAGGGCGCAGGCGAGGTATTGAGCGGCGTAAGACAAGTTCGGGGTGCTGAATATCTGGCCGATATATGAGAAACGCCTCAATGAGGAGGTTGACGAAATGGCGAAGGCCATTCCGCATCAAGACCTCGCTATCCAGTGGGATATTGCAGCAGAGATTTGTTTCGTCTTGGAAAATCCCGAAATGGCGAAGGTGATTCCCATGGACGTACTGGTCGCCGCGATTGCAAGGGTTAGCAAGCATGTGCCGGCCGATGCCGAATTGGGGCTGCACCTTTGCTACGGCGATCCGGGCCACAAGCATGTCGTGGAGCCGAAGGACACCAAGCTCATGGTCGATTTTACCAACCAGCTAGTGGCCGCGATCAAACACCCGATCGCGTGGGTCCATATGCCGGTACCGCGGGAGCGAGAGGATGTCGCTTATTTCGCGCCGTTGAAGGGATTGAACCTCGATCCCAAAACGGAACTCTATCTGGGACTTCTGCATCGCACGGACGGCGTTGCCGGCGCAAAGCGCCGACTTGCCGCCGCGAAACAAGTCGTAACCGATTTCGGCATAGCCACCGAGTGTGGCTTCGGTCGCCGGCCGCCCGAAACCGTTTCGGACTTAATCGAGCTGCATCGCGAGATGGCGCATGCGGGCTAGCGTGGCTCCAGCGCACCTGAGCATTCGCTTCTACTTGCTCGAGCGCCTTTCGGCCGGATGGAATTGAACAAGGAGAAAAGGCGATGGCTGCTGAACCGGTTCCCGCGCAAAAAGCGCCCTATGGCGTCAATGTCGAAGCAGGGAAGGACTATTGGTGGTGCGCCTGTGGGCGCAGCGCGAGGCAGCCATTCTGCGACGGCTCGCACAAATCCATTGGCTTGGCACCACAAAAATTTACCGCAGCTGAGACCAAGCAAGTGTGGCTGTGCGGCTGTAAGTCCAGTGGCAATAAGCCGTTTTGCGATGGATCGCACAAGAGCATGTGAGCGGAGTCAGTGAAATGGGCGTGCTAATCGACGGCGTGTGGACTGACGGGGAGCTTCCGCAGGAGTACGGAGATGGCGGCCGTTTCAAGCGCGCAGAAAGTCGATTCCGCGACTGCATCACTGCCGACGGTTCCTCGGGCTTCAAGGCTGAGCCCGGACGGTATCATCTTTATGTCGCCCACGGTTGCCCGTGGGCCCACCGCACCCTGATCTACCGCGCTTTGAAAAAACTTGATGGGCTGATTTCGGTCGCGTACTCGGTCCCGGGCATTAAGAAGACCGGCTGGACCTTCGAGGACGATCCTCGATTTCCCGACTGTACTCCTGACACCGTTAACGGTTTCCACTATCTGTACGAAGCCTACGTGGCGACCGACAAGAATTACACCGGCAAGGTCACGGTGCCGACACTCTGGGACAAGAAGACCAAACGAATCGTCAACAATGAGTCATCCGAAATAATCCGGATGCTGGACACGGAGTTCAACGTCATCACCGGCAATAACACCGAGTATTATCCGGCTGCGCTGCGCGCTAAAATCGACGCCGCAAACGAGCGCATTTATAACAATGTCAACAACGGCGTCTACCGCTGCGGTTTTGCGAAGTCTCAGGCCGCCTACGATGAGGCCTTTGATAGTCTGTTCGCCACGCTCGACAACCTGGAGCAGCAGCTCTCGCGCCAGCGTTATTTAGTTGGCGGCCAAATCACTGAGGCCGATTGGCGGCTATTCCCGACTTTGGTGCGCTTCGATGTCGCCTATTTCTCGATCTTCAAATGCAACCAGAAACGTGTCGCCGACTATCCCAACCTGTCGAATTACATGCGCGAGCTTTACCAGATGCCGGGGGTCGCGGACACGGTGAAGCCGCGTTACTATGTCATCAACTATTATTCAATTGCCAAGCTGAACCCGACCGAAATCATTCCGAAAGGAACACCGGTCGATCTGGGGCAACCGCACGATCGAGAACGGCTAGCGGCGTGAACGGGAGCAAAATATGTCGGAACTCCACCGCACCGTCAAATCAGCCCGTGGGCAGAAAGTGCGCAATCGCGCCAAAGGGAGAGAGCGTACAAAGCGAAGAATCAAATTCCGATGCTTCGAGGCGACCCAACGAGTCCGGCTGTCTTAAGCTCAATCCAAGTGGCGTCGTGCCGACGTTAGTCCGTGATGGCCGTCATTGGCCAATTTGCTTACGTGTCTGCCGAGCATGGCAGCCTGCACCTAACGTGGTCATGCGATGATGACGCCCTCGTACCGAAATGGGAAGAAGTTGGCGGCCCGACAGTAATCGGGCCGCCGAGTTCGGAGGGGTTTGGGACCGTACTTTCCAATCACAGCGTTCGGGTTCAGTTGGGGGGCGCGATCAAGCATGTGTGGAACACAGCCGGCCTTTCGGTCGAACTTTCAGCCCCACTAGAACGACTGGGACACTGAGTTTTTGACTGCCTAAGAATTGTGGCCCCCCTCGTTGCGGGCAGCGGAACCATGCCCAAAGTCGGGCGAAGTTCGATCACACAAATTCCAGTCGGTCGAGGTCACGAGCCGCAGATTAAATGCGCCCTGGGACGGAACCTTGCTGGTTTCTCTGTTGTGGCTTCGATACTTGTGACATCCGTTTGGGACACCACGAATGACGGAAGACAGCAGCGACACAGTCACGCGCCGCCATCTGGTTGGAGCTGCAGGAGTGGGTTTTGTCGGAATTTCGGCGCTGTCCGGCGTCGCTTTTGCGCAAGGAGCGGATGAAATGTCAAGACCGACCGACTTGCAAAATCCCGTGAGCAAATACCCGAAACCGCCTTTCGCAAAGCAATCGCAACCATGGCCGGGGCTTGCGAGTAAAATGCAGCCGCCGCCCGATCACGGCGAGAAAAGCTATAAAGGATCCGGACGTCTCGTTGGTCGCAAAGCGCTCATCACCGGTGGTGATTCCGGAATGGGCCGGGCCGCCGCCATCGCCTTCGCGCGCGAAGGTGCGGATGTTGCTATCAATTACTTTCCGACCGAAGAGCCCGACGCGCAAGAGGTCATTGCACTGATCAAAGCCGCCGGGCGTCTAGGTCTTCCGAACCCCGGCGATATTCGCGACGAGGCGTTCTGCGAAAATCTGGTTAGGTGGGCTCGACATCCTTGTTAGTAATGCAGGCCGTCAACAAGCCCACGATTCAATCCTCGATATTTCAACGGAAGATTTTGACGCGACCATGAAGACCAACATTTACGCGCCATTTTGGATTATCAAGGCGGCGCTGCCGCATCTCAAGCCGGGCTCGACCATCATCGGGACGACTTCGGAACAAGCTTACAATCCCACGCCCGATCTTTACGACTACGCGCAGACGAAAGCAGCGACGATGAATTATATCAAATCGCACGCTAAGCAGCTTGGCCCCAAGGGCATTCGCGTTAACGGTGTCGCGCCCGGTCCGATTTGGACACCACTCCAGGTATCGGGAGGCGCGTCCCAGGAGAAGCTGCAGAAATTCGGTGGCGAAACCTCCTTTGGGCGACCCGGACAACCAGCGGAATTGGCCTCAATCTACGTCCAATTGGCCGCTGTCGATGCTAGTTTCGCGACGGGCCAAGTCTACGGTTCAGCCGGCGGAACTGGACAGCCATAAGCTTTGATCGTCCTGTAGGTACGCCACGCCGCCGTCCACAATGGGATCGCGCTTTCCAACAACTGTTTAAAGAGAACCCAGGCGTGGGGGTCATTCAAGTCGGAACATTTTTTGACCGAGTGAATTACTAAAAATAACGACGCCGATCGTGAAGATCTGCGCGTAAACGAAACACAAACGGAGTTGAGCCATGGGTTTTGGTAGAGGCGCTTTACTGTGGTTGTTGGGTATCCCGCTTCCAATCATTATCTTGCTTGCTCTTTTCATGCATCACTGACGACCGCTTGGGAGGCGGCTGCCTTAGGCATTTGCTCTTTACGCGGTCCAGCTCACGGCGCGGCAGCCGACACCCCCGCGCCAACGCCGTAGCGCCCGGCCCGATCTGGACACCGCTTCTCCCCGTCGACGATTCCGGAAGAACTTTTCGCGGAGTTCGGAAAGAAACGTCTCTCCGTCGCCCGGCGTGCAGAGCAAAGGTTATAAGCGAAGCCAGTTCGAGGATGCGTGGGCGCGCTACTTGCCAGCCGAGCCGCCGAGCGCCTCCGACTACTCCGATCCCGAATAGACCGTCCAAGCGTCCATATGCTCGCGATTACAAGGCAAATTCAGCAAAATCCGTTGGTGTAAGCTGCGCGTCCGTTGCTTGCGCATAGTCAACGATATTGCAACTTTCACCTATTGTCTTCCTTTTAGGTTGAAATTCTCAAGCTGTCACAAATTGACGCATCACAGCTCCTTATCTGGCCGCTACGTGACGCACTCATAGCTCCATTCCTGCTGCGAAGACCGTATTTTGGCCCGAAATATTCGGAGCACGCTAAATTGAGCAGATGAATTCAATGAGTGTGTTGCACGCGGCAGATCGGGGTACAACGATTCGCTCATCTCCGAACGTGACGAAGGGGACGCCGTTTGTGGCGAGGATGGATCGAACCTCAGTGACTTCGGATACGACAATTGTTACGCCACATAATGCAGGTAGAATCCGCTCAGAGCTGAAGTCGAGTCCCGGAAAAAGCGCTTCGAACCCGCGGCGGGTGACAATACGCAGCGCGATATCGCGGCAAGAAACCAAGACGATGTCCTCGCTGATCCAGCGCGGCGGCGAGCCGAAGACTTGGGCGCTCATAATGTAAGCATCGCGCGAGATATTGTCGCTCACTCCGGTGATCAGCGACAAGTACCGCGCTGAATTTGGGTGATGGGTCCACGGCTCATGATGGAAGCTTTCGAGGGTATCGGTATGGTAGGCGTTGAACATGAATGGCACTTGCCGGAACGTCGGAGTGCACGGCCGGTTTCTTAACGGGATCCATTGGCCGCTGCCTTCATCCAACCAGCCGATATCATCAGGGGGCGGAGGAGCAAGGTCGACCTCCCAACCCGCGCGCACCATCGCTTCGTAGGTGAATTCCAGGTCACGCGCTAAGCAGACAATCGTTCGTGGACCCTCAGTATCCCAAAGAAAGCTCATACGTTTGCGGAGATGCCACGGGGCGCCGAACTGGTCCTGAAGGCAAGCGAGCGCCAGGAAGTTCGCTACGTCGGTTCTTCCTGGATAGGGCTGAAAGAGAATGAACCGATTGTCGTAGGCCCGCAGGGGGACGGAAGGATCGTGCCGGGATCGACGTGGCGGCGCCACGACAAAGCCCAATGCACGAAAACGCGCAACCGCGTTGTCAAGGTTTCCGACACGGATCATAAGGTGATCGATATCGACAATACCAAGTGTCATCGATCACCAGATTGCTGGTCCCGACCCAGACGGTGAGATAAGTTGAAATAAGGTCGGTCGAACGACGTTAACTCAAATTGAGGAAGAGATCCCAATCGCGTTTCGAGGCCGTTTTTAGGCTTCACGTCGGACTGACCTTCGTTTGTTGTTTGAAGCAGCCGAGGCACCGATTTGTTATTGCGGTCATGGTGAGTACGGTTTGCGTCCCCAAAGGAGCTCAACACCGCGCCACTCGAACGTCGTTATCGAGTCGAGCTGAGGCTTGAGTGTCTCAGAAAGATGGTCGAGATCCCAAGAAACAAGACCATCGAAGGCGATCTGCATTCCCTCAAGTGTCTTGCGTAACCAGTACTCGAGATGGACGTCGGCATGAGCGCGCGAGAAAGTGCTGGCGCCGAGAGAGATCTCGGCCAGCACAAGTCGGCGCCCGGGTTTCATGATACGCAGCATTTCCGCGCCCTCACGAGCCCAATCACCCGCGTGCGCGACGGCTTGGCCAACGAACACGCAGTCGAAATAGTGGTCGGCGACTTTCTTGGTCTCGTCCCATGCCCATTGCGGCGGCTTGCCGTCGCGCATCATGCTCAGAACGCGGTCGCGGATGTCGATCACGACGACTTCACCGTCGTTGCCGACGCGATCCCTTATCTCCTGGTCCCATCCAATCGGCTTGACCGCCTCGCCAAAGATCAGGATCCGATCACCACGTCGCAGTTCCAGCTGATCCATTGCTAGCAACCGTGGAACGTGCGCGACCCGCTGCCAGAGATAGGGCAATCCTCCAGCAAGCACCGCCGTGCACCATCGACGACGAATCTCTGGATCGAGGATGTCGCGGCCGAAGCGCTCGGCGTCTTCGGGATCCATCGCTTCCCACGTTCCGCTCAAATCCGGCGGTGTCGAGTCTTCAATCATTGATGATAGGATCCTTTCCCTGACTCAGGATCTGATAGCATTCACGCGCAACTTGATGCAGCGCTTTCCAATCTTCGTTATTAAAGGTGTCGCTCCACATAAAAGATCGAGTGCCAGCCATTTTTTCTCCCAAGACATCGTCGGTTTCAGATCTGATCCGATTGTATTCAGATCCTATCTTTAACAGGAGCTCAGCCTGGCGGGCAGTTAGTTCACCTTGACGAAGCAGCTCCGGAACTGAAGAAAGGTCCGAATCTAAGATATCGCAGGCTTTGCGCATGAGCCCGAGCTGCACCCAACGCCGCTGACCGCTGGGGGGCTGAGCCATCGCTAGTGAGGCAAAACGCAATCTCTCCACGGTTTCTTGCGTCAGAGGAGCGGGATCAATGATCATTGATGGCCATCTATGCGAAAGGTGAACCCGTCACCTCAGCGAAGCGAACAAGTTCTGACGGAGCGGAGATTGCCGATTTTTCCCAGACTCTTCGCCAAGATTCGCCCTGGTCGTCGCTATGATAAAGGTCGCCTCTCGGCGTAACGTAGAAGAACTCCCCGGGTGTAACTTCGTCCGAGGCAAACCAACCCATCCCGTTTCCTTCATGCGGTGGAAATCCTTTACCGAGCTCTTGCCAAGGATGATTGCCGATCTTGCGGTACGCGGTCGACCACGCGTGCTCCGGCGCCGCCCCGTATTGACCGCTGAACGGTGTCTTAGCAGCAGTTAGCAGGCGGACATCCGGGTCGCCCGGATCGACGACCATACTATAGAAATATCTCAGTTGGTCAGGTATGCCGTCGAGATCTCGAACCCAGGTCTCACCTTGGTCCCTGCTTTCGCAATACCAGGCGCCACCTGCCTCGTAGAGGCGGTTCGGCGCTTTATGGTGCGTGCGCAGCGTATGACAGTCCGGGTCGGCGATGGGCTGTCGATCTCGCCAAGTTTGGCCCCCGTCAAAACTTGAGATAATCCCACCCAATTCAATTCCGACGTGGATAATAGCAGGATTGAATGGGTCGACGGTGATGGTCCAGACATGATGCGTATAGGGCCGAGGTGGAAACGCCCACTCGGTGCGCGACGGTACGCGTTGAAGACCCTCCAGCTCAACAAAGGTTAAACCGCGGTCGATTGATGCGTACAGCGCGGACGGCTCGGTTCCCACGTACACTGTGCTTGGCTTACCGTCGCTCGGCGGGCCGATGGCGATGCGCGAGAACTTACGCTGCCCAAGCCTTGTCCCGCATGGCGACCATGTGCGGCCATCGTCCGTCGTGAGCCAGAGGCCGTGATCCCAAGTGCTGGCGTAGGCACGCCTCGGTTCGTGGCGGTCGACTGCGATTGACGTTACTCGCCCGTGATCAAGAACGCGCTCGCCCTTCGCACTGCGATCGACGTATTCGACGCGCAGGATTCCGTCAGACAAACCAAGCAAGATGGCACTCATTTAGGCCCTCGCCATGACAGCTATCGTCTCCTGCGCCTTCAAGGCCCCGCGGTCCAAATTTCAACCGGCGCTTTCAATTGAGCTGCCATTAGGGTGGACAATAACCATCCATGTCGGTTCCTGTCGCTCACGGACGAGCGTCACCGCAGAGGCAATATCGGCCAGAGCGAAGCGATGCGTGATCAGTTTATCGATCGAGATCACTCCGCGGTTCACCCATTCCAGTACCCTGTGAGTATCGGCGCGCGTGCAACCACGCGAGCCGATAATGCGCCACCCATTCCGGATGATGGTTGCAGTTGGAAACAACGGCGTAGCATTTGGCGCCATGACGATCGCTGTCCCATCCTTCTTAAGCGAACTGATCGCTTGGGCTGTTCCGTGTCCTTGATCCAAAAAGTCAAAGACAGCATCTGGTCCGGCTGGCACACGGTCGCGGATCGCAGTGGTGAGCGCTCCGGTCTCTTCCCAATTGGAACCGAGATCCTCAAGAGACAGCGTCTCAACAAGATTCGGAGCCAGCGCCTGCGTAAGACGGAGCCGCGCCGATGAGCGTCCGACAGCGATGATTCGACCAATGCCGAATAGGTTCGCTAAATGAACGATGGAACTGCCGAGCACGCCGGTGGCGGCAGTAATAACGATGGTGGCATTAGGCGGCAGCTTCGCCCGATCCAGTGCTCGTACTCCGTCGGCTATGTCATGAACCTTGGCCGCGACGTCGAATGACATCTCCGGAGGGATGATATCGACCGCCCATGCAGGCACACGGACGAATTCCGCCAGCGTCCCGTCCAAGTAACGTCGATGGAGCGGCAGAGCTTCTGGCCCAAACATGGCGTGGCCGAGGACAGTAGCTTGTGGACAAAACTGCTCACGATTGGTCAAACAGTACTCGCATTGCCGGCAAGACAGCATGGAGTGCACACGCACTCGATCGCCGATAGCGGGGTTCTCTACGCCTTCGCCAACCTCAACAACAATGCCAGCCGCCTCGTGCCCCAGTGTCCGCGGGAGGATTGGGAACGCGCCGCGGTACCAGAGATTAAGTAGGCCATTGGTCATCGCTGACGTCTCGACTTTAACGACGACGTCACCGGGCCTCGCGGCTGGAACGTCGATCATCTCCAGTCTAAGATCTTGTTCGCCCTCGTAGGCTCGCGCCGCTAGCATCTCTCCTTCTCCGATGTGCCGGAGGGCCAAGGCTCGAGTATAATCCTGCCAATTTGATCACGATGGTGCTCGAACCATTGGTGTGCGCGATCAGCGTGCTCAAGTGGAAAGCGAGCAGCAACAGGCATATGAATGCGGCCGGCAGCAAGTAGCTCGCGGACGACATAAACGTTAGCGAAGCGGGCACCTCTGATCCCAACCACAGTGAGCTCGAGGCGCATGAAATCCCGAACTGGCACTGGAAGATTATCAAGTTGCTGCTCACCAGACGTAAGAGCTAGGCGACCCCCAAGAGCTAGCGCTCCCACCAGCGTCGGGATGACGTCGTGATTGCCAGAGTAATCGACGGCGTGGTCCGCTCCGTAGCCATCGGTGAGGTCGCGCAGGCGCTTTTGAGCGGCTTGCAGTTCATCGAAAGTTACCACCTCATCGACAATCCCTGTTTCCATAAGCGCGGCCGCCTTGGCGCGGCTTCGAGTGAGACCCAGGACGCGTGCCCCGGCGAGACGCGCAAGCTGTGCGGTGGCGAGGCCCATTCCGCCGGTGACACCAGCAATAATGAGCGTTTCTGCCATCCGAACGTTGAGCCGATCCGCGACAACGCGGTGCGCGGTGGAGAAGGGCCAAAGCACCAATGCAGCTTGCTCGAAGCTGACATTGCTAGGCAAAGGGAACCACATGTCTTCGGGGCGAACCACGTATTGCGCATACGAGCCGAAGGTCTGATGCCCCGGCATTGCGATTCCCGTTGACAGGTTACTGAAACCTCTTGCGCTCTCCCGCGAATAAGGATCGTCCGGATGAACGACGCCAACAACTCGATCGCCACGCTTGAAGCGCACAACGTCGGAACCGACAGCAACGACTTCGCCGGCCGCTTCCCGACCAAGCTGTTGTGGCAAAGGAAACAGCTTGCGGCCGGGCAATGAAAAGGATTGCGGCAGTCCAGTTCGGTATTTGATATCCCATCCGGATACTGACGCGGCTCTGACTTTCACGACCACGTCGCGCAGACCAAGCTCCTCCAGAGGATACTCGCCGAAGATCAACTTTTCGGGACCGCCATGCTCGAACACGCGCACAGCCATGGTCGAACGTGGCATCTCCAGCATTCGACCGTCCGAATTGTAGTCAATTGCGTCCGCCGCCGTCATTGTATGCCTCTCTCATATCTGCCGGGACCAGTCTCTGTTGGGCAACTTAGGGAAGCTGCGCGACTTGGCGGTGAAGATCGAGCAATTGCGGAACCGCTCCTTCGGCGAGGCGGCCCGCTCTTCTTAAGGCTTCTCCATCACGTAAATAAATTCGTGCACCATATCCCACTGCACGGCCAGTTCTTCCGCCAGGATTGCTTGAGCGATCTTCTCCAGCTCGGCAGCCATGGCATGCTCGCAAGCTAACCATACCGCTTTCATATCAGACGGAACGATAAACGCGGAGCAAACGTCAAATGGAGCAGGAAGGCACACCTGAAAGCGCGTCGGCTGCGCAATATTGCCTGCTTGTTTCAGACGACGGAATTCCGCATAAGAATCGCGCGCCCAGTCCGCATAACCAAGCGAGCCAAACCTCACGTCTGACGCATTACTATTGCTAGCAATCCTATACGCATTATACTTGTAGCCGGGAACAGTTCGCTGGCCCTCGATCTCGAGACCCGTCGCTTTCACCAGGGTATCTCGCTGGCACTGGATCCAGCCCAACCGCACCTTGCTCACTTCGCCATCTGGGATACGTTCGACTAAGTTGCCGATCGTTTCCGCAACAGTAGCGAGTGCGTCGCGCGTCGTCGGCAACGGAGCGCTGCCGACAAGTAGTATTGGCCGCGCCATTGTTGTGCGGGAACCATTTCTGGTAGGCGGCACGGCGGGTAGCACACTTCCTCCATCCATCGATGTAGAGCGAAGGCTTAACGGGTCTTGTTATTATTTTTAGGGC
>Ga0302325_10029518_pt1 | contig 11331 bp, 11 predicted proteins | sample Palsa_T0_2_FD_201948 | JGI IMG/M metagenome (GOLD analysis project Ga0302325, IMG submission 201948) | Peat permafrost microbial communities from Stordalen Mire near Abisko, Sweden - Palsa_T0_2 | ecosystem: Environmental > Terrestrial > Soil > Palsa > Peat permafrost | place: Sweden: Abisko...
GTGACATCGCTGCTGGCCGGGTCCGGCGGCCAGGGCGCGACCGCGGCCGGCAAAGCGGATCAGCAGTTCGGCATCGCCGTGGCGGGCTCCCCGCTGGGGGTCGTGGTCACCCATGTCGTGCCCGGTAGCGCCGCCGCCGCGTCAGGCCTGCAGCCGGGGGATCTGCTCACCCAGATCGATGGCCAGCCGATCGGTACGGTCGACAGCGTCGGCGCGGCGCTGAGCGGCCTGCGCGGGGGCAGCCAGATCACGATTCAGTTCACCAGCGGCCCTGCGAGCTTCACGACGACGACGACGCTGGGCCCGCGGCTGCCAGGCTTTCCATGAGCTTCGCTTCGCCGCTCGTGCTGCTCGGGCTGCTGGCGCTCCCGCTGCTGATCAGGTGGTACCTCGGACAGCAGCGCCGGCGGGTCCGAGCCGCGTCCGCGTTCGTCGCGCCGGCGCTGACGGAGTCGGTGACGCCGCGCCGTCCGCGCTGGCGCCGCCACGCGCCGATGCTCGTATTCGTGCTCGCGCTCGCGGTGCTGATTGCGGCCGCGGCGCGCCCGCAGCGAAGCGTCGCGGTGCCGGTCACGAACGGCGCGATCATGCTCGCCAACGACGTCAGTAGCTCGATGCGGGCCACCGACGTCGCTCCCTCGCGTCTCGGCGCCGGTGAGCGTGCCGCCAAGCGCTTCCTGGCGGCCGTCCCGAGCACCGTCCAGGTCGGCCTGATCGAGTTCGCCCGCACGCCGGTCGTGCTGCAGTCGCCGACTACCGACCACTCGCTCACGAGCGCCGCGTTCGCGCAGCTGCACACCAGCGGCGGCACGGCGGTCGGCGTCGCGATCCTGACCGCCGTGCACGAGCTGCGAAGCGTGCCGCTGGTCGCAGGCAAGCGTCCGCCGGGCGCGATCGTGATGATCTCCGACGGGGCCTCCAACGTCGGCCTCGACCCGCTCGCCGCGGCTCGGCAGGCGGCGGCGCTGCACATCCCGATCTACACCGTTGCGGTCGGCACGCCGAACGGCACGATCCCGATCAAGCGAGGCTCGCGGATCGTCACGACGCCCGTGCCGGTCAGCCCGCAGCAGCTCGCCCAGATCGCGAGCCTCTCCGGCGGTCGGGCGTTCACCGCCTCTGATGCCGCCGGCCTGAGCGCCGTGTACGCCCACCTCGCGGCGGAGCTCGGCCGCAAGCACGTCAAGCATGAGATCACCGCGAGCTTCGCCGGCGGAGGCCTGGTGCTGCTGCTGCTCGGCAGTGTCCTGTCGCTGCGCTGGTTCGGCCGCCTCATATAGATGACAACAATCATGGAGAGAAGATGAACGAGACCCAGAACGCCGACCGCTTGCGCGGGGAGGCGCGCGATGCCTTGCAGGAGGCGCTGTACGAGATCAAGCGCGTGATCGTGGGGCAGGACGCGATGCTCGAGCGGCTGCTGGTCAGCCTGCTCGCCGGGGGGCATGTGCTGCTCGAGGGGGTTCCCGGGCTGGCCAAGACGCTGACCGTGAAGACGCTGTCGGCTGTGCTCGGCGGTTCCTACAGCCGGATTCAGTTCACTCCCGACCTCGTCCCGGCTGACCTCGTCGGCACGCGCGTGTACCGGCCGAACACCGGCAGCTTCGAGACCGAGCTGGGCCCCGTGTTCTGCAATTTCCTGCTTGCAGACGAGATCAACCGCGCCCCGGCCAAGGTCCAGTCGGCGCTGCTCGAAGTGATGCAGGAGCAGCAGGTGACGATCGGCGGGACGACGTACAGCGTGCCGTTGCCGTTCATCGTGATGGCGACTCAGAACCCGATCGAGTCCGAGGGCACCTATCCACTGCCCGAGGCGCAGGTCGACCGCTTCCTGATGAAGATCCTGGTCGACTATCCGAGCGTCGGGGAGGAGGCCGCTGTCGTCGGCCGCAGCCTCGGCGAGCCGGCCGTCGTGCGCGAGCGCCTGCCGCTCGAGGATCTGCGCCGCTACGGCGCGGCGGCAGCGACGGTGCTGGTCGATCGCGACGCGATCGGGTATGCGGTCGCGCTCGCGGACGCGACTCGCCACCCGGCCGAGCACGGGCTCGCGGAGATCGCTCCGATGATCGAGTTCGGCGCGAGCCCGCGCGGGCCGATCGGGCTGGTGCAGGCGGCGCGTGTGCTGGCGCTGCTACGCGGGCGCGGCCACGTTGTGTCCGAGGACATTCGCGATCTCGCGGCCGACGTGCTGCGTCACCGGATCGTGCTCTCCTATGACGCTCTGTCTGAAGGCGTGACCGCCGATCAATTGCTCGAGCGCGTCGTGACGGCGGTCCCGGAGGCGGGCGCCGAGCGTCCTCGCTTGATGACGGACGAGCCGGGCGCGGTGAGAGCGCGGTCAGCATGACGCTGCTGGAGCAGCCGGCGGCGCGACAGGGCCCGGGCCCGCTCCCGCAGCCGCTGATCGAGGCCATCGATCTGGCGATCAGCCGGCTCGTCGTGCGAATGCTGCCGGGCGACCGGCGTGCCGCCGGGGTCGGCGTCGGCACGGAGCTGGCGCAGCTGCGCCCGTACCAGATCGGCGACGACGTGCGCCACATCGACCCCGCGGCGACAGCTCGCACCGGGCAGCCCCATGTCCGCCTGCACGTGCCCGAGCGCGCGCTCACGACCTGGATCGTGCTCGACGTCTCGCCCTCGATGGCGTTCGGCACCGCGCGGCGGCTGAAGGCGGATGTGGCGGAGGGAGTGGCGCTCGTGTTCGGCCGCCTCGGGGTGCGCCGGGCGGGGAGCGTCGGGCTGGTTGCGTTCGGAGCCGCCGCGCCGCGAGTGCTCCCGCCGCGTGGCTCCAAGCCCGGGATGATCGCGCTGCGCCGGATGCTGGCCGAGGGCGTCGCGCCCGACGGTCAGCACGACGCCGAGGGCTTGGCAGGCGCGATGCGGCGGGTGGCGCGGCTGGCCCGCCAGCCGGGCCTCGTCGTCGTGATCTCCGATTTCCGCGATCAGAGTGGCTGGGAGCGACCGCTCGGATCGCTGCGGATCCGCCACTCGGTGCTCGCGGTCGAGATCGTCGATCCCCGCGAAGCGGAGCTCCCCGCCGTCGGGCACCTGGCGCTGGTCGATCCCGAGAGCGGCGCGCAGATCCAGGTCAACACCTCCAGAGCTCGCGTGCGCCGGCGCTTCGCCGAGCTCGAGCGCGAGCGGCGGCAGACGGTGGCGCGCGAGCTCCGTCGCCTGCGAACCGACCACGTCGCGCTGTCGACCGAGGAGGACTGGCTGCTGACCTTGGGGCGGCGCCTGCGCCAATGAGCTTCGCCGCGCCATTGTGGCTGGCCTCGCTGGCCCTCGTTCCGATCGCGATCTTTGCGTCGATCGCCGCGCGCCGGCGCGCGAGCCGCTACGCGGTCCGCTTTCCGGCCGTGTCGACGTTGCGAGTCGCCGCCGCCGGGCCGGGGAGCTCGTGGCAGCGGCACGTCCCGGCGGCGCTCGCGCTCGCGGCGCTCGCGGCGCTCGCGCTCGCGCTCGCCCGCCCGCACGTAACCTACGGCGCGGCGGTCAACGCGGGGTCGGTGATGCTCGTGACCGACCATTCCGGCTCGATGGCCTCGACCGACGTCCAGCCGACGCGGCTGGGCGCCGCCGAGCGCGCCGCCAACACGTTCGTCGGCGAGCTGCCGGCCGCGGCGCGCGTCGGCGCGATCGCCTTCTCGACCACGCCGGACGCCGTGCAGGCGCCGGTCACCAACCACGATGCGGCGCGGGCGATCATCGACGGCCAGGTCGCCGGCGGTGCAACCGACACCGGCGACGCGCTCGCGCTGGCACTACAGCTTCTCCACGGCGCGGATGCGAAGCACCCCCCTGCGGCCATCGTGCTGCTCTCGGACGGCGCCGCCAACGCCGGCGTGAACGTGCTCACCGTCGCCCGCGAGGCGGCGCAAGAGAAGATCCCGATCTACACCGTCGCGCTCGGCACCCCCGACGGGACGCTACAGGGCCCTGACCCGTTCGCTCCGCCCGTGTCGGTCCCTCCGGATCCGCAGCTGATGCGCCAGATCGCCGAGCTCTCGGGCGCGCGCGCTTTCGATGCCCAGAGCGCCGGCGAGCTCAGCTCGATCTACAAGGGCCTCGGCAGCCGGCTGGGCACGGTGACACGCAAGCGCGAGGTCACCGACGAGTTCGCGATCGGTGGGCTCGCGCTGCTGCTGCTCGCTGGTGTGACCTCGACGCTCTGGTCGGCGCGCCTTCCGTGAGGGGCGGTTCACGCGTCGATTGGGACGTGCCCCGGCTGAGCGCTGACGCGCGTCAGCCAGGCGAGCACTGACGGGTATCGCTCGAGGTCGAACCCGCCCTCGTCGGCGACATGGGTGTACGCGTAAAGCGCGATGTCGGCGATCGTGTACTGCTCTGCGACGAGGAAGGTCCGGTCGCGGAGGTGGCGCTCGAGCGCGGAGAGTGCCGCCTCGCCGCCGCTGCGCTTGGCTTCGAGCTCGCGCCGGGGCGGCGTGATGTCCGTGTGGACCCAGAAGCGCAGGACCGCGATGTACGGCTCGTGGCTGTACTGCTCGAAGAACTGCCACTGCAGCACCTGTGCCCGCAAGAACCTGTCCTCGGGCAGGTACGGGGTGCCCTCGGCGAGGTAGAAGGTGATCGCGTTCGACTCGCCGAGCGCGCGCCCGTCGTCGAGGACCAAAGTTGGTACGCGCAGCCCGGGGTTCAGCTCACCAAGGACCTCGGCCCGGTTCGAGCGGTCGACCACGTCGACCTCGCGGCGCTCGTAGTCGAGGCCGAGGTGGGCGAGCAGCAGCCTGACCTTGTAGCAGTTGCCTGAGGTCCGGGAGTCGTAGAGGAGCATGGGGGGTTTGCGATCGGGGCGGTTCGGCGGGCGGTTCGGCGGGCGGTTCGGCGGGCGGGGCGGCCGGGCGGTTGAGCGGCGTGTGGAGATGATGGCCGATCGGCGGTCGGGGGTGGGTGGGCGGGACCTGGACGACATTGACTACGTATAACGGCGTCTCGATCGTCCAGGTCCTCGCTGCCGCCCGCCGCCCGCCGGGCGGGTTCGCCGGGCGGGTTCGCCGGGCGGGTTCGCCGGGCGGGTTCGCCGGGCGGGTTCGCCGGGCGGGTTCGCCGGGCGGCGGAATCACCACGCCACCCTCTTGACAGGCGACCCATCGCGATATATCGTGATAGCACGTAAGCAACAAAGGAGAGTCAGATGACTACCTTCAATCCAACCTATGACACGCCGTGGGGCCCTGGCAATCCCGGGTCTCGGGGCGAGCGCAAGCGGCGAGCCCAGTCCGGCGGACCGCGCCCGTGGCAGGCCATGCTCACCTCGCATCACCGCGAGGGCGGCCGGCACGGCTTCGGCGGCCGAGGCGATTTCGGCTTCGGCTTCGGCGGACAGGGCCCCGGCTTCGGCGGTCCGTTCGGCCCTGGTGCCCGCGGACCGTTCGGTCGCGGCGGTGGCAGGCGCGCGCGTCGCGGCGACGTTCGCCTCGCCGCACTCCTGATGCTCGCCGAGGAGCCGCGCAACGGCTACGCGATCATGCAGGAGCTCGAGCAGCGCACGGACGGCGCCTGGCGGCCCAGTCCCGGGTCGGTCTACCCGGCGCTGGCGCAGCTCGAGGACGAGGGCCTGATCCGTTCGCTCGAAGCGGACGGCGGCCGAGTATTCGAGCTCACCGACGCCGGTCGCACCCACCTTGCCGAGCGTCCCGAGGACGCCCCGGCGCCCTGGGACACAGTCGGCCAAGGCGTCCCGGACGCGACACGCGCCATGTTCGGCCAGCTGCGCCAGCTCGCCATGGCCATGACGCAGATCGCGCAATCCGGCAGTCCCGAGCAAGCCCAGAAGACCACTGCCGTGCTCGACGATGCGCGCCGCTCGATCTACCGGATCCTCGCCGACGGCGACACGGGCGAGGACACCGAGGCCTAGTCCCAGCGACCCTCTCAAGAAAAACCATGTAAAGTCGATTGATATAGTAGGGATTATCGGTTTACCCGCACTGGACTGGCGGGTGGCCTCGAGGCGGTCGTTCAAGCAGTGAGGCGGACACGAGCACCGAAGATGCAAGCCGACGTTCATCAGCACCTCTGGACCGAGCCATTCCTCGATGCCCTCGCCGCGCGCGACGCGGTCCCGTTCGTGCGGCGTGAGAACGGCCTGACGATCGTCCATTGCGCGGGCGAGAACCCGTACATCGTCGATACCAGCACCGAGACTCCCGCTCGCCGCGCGAAGCTCGTGCACGACGACGGCCTCGACCTCGCCGCGATCGCGCTCTCGAGCCCGATTGGCGTCGAGGAGCTGCCTCGTGCAGAGGCGTCGGAGCTGATCGGTGCGTATCTGGCCGGCGTCGCGGACCTGCCAGAGGAGTTCCTCGCCTGGGGTCCCGTCGCGCTCGACGGGCTCGACCCCGGCGATGTGGATCGGGTGCTCGAGCTGGGCTGCGTAGGGATCTCGCTGCCGGCGCCCGCGCTGGCAGGACAGGACGCGCTGTGGGCATCCTCCGAGGTGCTGGCGCGCGCGGCCGAGCGCCGGGTGCCGGTGTTCATCCACCCGGGCTCTGTCGGAGCCGGCCGGCCCGAATGCGTGAGCCTGAACGAGCCGCTGTGGTGGACGGCGCTGACGGACTACGTGGCCCAGATGCAGGCCGCCTGGGTCACCTTCGCGGCCCTCGGACGCGCCGAGCACCCGGACCTCGTGGTGCTGTTCGCGATGCTCGCCGGCGGTGCACCGCTGCTCAGCGAGCGCCTTGCCGCGCGAGGCGGGCCGCCGATCGACGTCCGCGATCCACTCGTGTTCTACGACACCTCGAGCTACGGGCCGGTCGCGGTGGAGGCGACGGCGCGCACGGTTGGGGCCGGTCAGCTCGTCTACGGCTCCGACCGCCCGGTCGCGGAACCGATCACGACCGGACGCGAGGTGCTGCTGGCGGAGAACGCGGCACGGCTGATCGAGCTCTCGCGGGCGTGGGCATGAGCCTGAGCCACGAGCAGCTCGAGCGGTTCGTCGCCGGGCTCGCGGCGACGCCGGAGCGCTGGCACCACCTCGCGCGCGAGTGCAGCGGCTCGCGCGTCTACGAGCAGATCTGGTCAGACGAGCAGGTCAATGCCTGGGCGATCTGCTGGCAGGAAGACAACGACACCGGCTGGCACGACCACGACGAGTCCGCGGGCGGGATCGCCGTGATCTCGGGCCACGTGCGCGAGGAGCGCCTGGTGCTCGGCGCCGGTCCGCGCGTGCGTCACCTGGGCCCGGGGGAGAGGTTCATCGTGCCGTCGACCGCGATCCATCGCGTGCTGCACGAGGGCGAGGAGCCGGCGGTGACGATCCACGCCTACTCGCCGCCGCTTCGGCGGATGGGTGCGTACCGGGTGGGGCCGGACGGCGAGCTCGAGCGCGAGTCGCTGCCCTCGGAGATCGAGCTGCAAGTACAGGCCGCGCTCGCCTGACGCCCCCGCTGCCCGCGTGGCATAGGATCCGGTCTCGTGTGACCGGGGATGGCTACGACTTCGACTGGATCGTGATCGGCTCCGGCTTCGGCGGCAGCGTCGCGGCGCTGCGCCTGGCGGAGCGCGGGTACCGGGTCGCCGTGCTCGAATGCGGGCAGCGGTTCGAGGACGATGACTTCGCCGACACGACCTGGGAGGCCCGGCGCTACTACTGGATGCCGAAGCTGAGGATGAAGGGCATCATGCGGATGACGATGTTCAAGGACATCTTCATTGTCTCGGGGTCCGGCGTCGGCGGCGGCTCGCTCGGCTACGCGAACACGCTCTACCGCGGGCGCCCGGCGTTCTACGCCGACCCGCAGTGGGCGGGCCTGGCGGACTGGGAGTCCGAGCTGAGGCCGGCGTACGACGAGGCCGAGCGGATGCTCGGCGTGACGACATACGACGAGGACACGCCGGCCGACCTCCTGCTCAAGCGCTACGCGGAGGAGAACGGCGTCGGCGACACCTATGCGAAGACGCGCGTCGGTGTCTATCTGGGCGAGCCGGGAAAGCTCGTCCCCGACCCATTCTTCGGCGGCGCCGGGCCCGAGCGCAGGGGGTGCGTGCGGTGCGGCTCGTGCATGGTCGGCTGCCGTCACGGAGCGAAGAACACGCTGATGAAGAACTACCTCTGGTTCGCCGAGCGTCTCGGGGTCCGGATCCTCCCCGAGCGCACCGTGATCGACGTCCGGCCAATCGGCGCGCGCGACGGGTCCGGGGGCTACTCGGTTACGCACGAGCGCTCGGATGCCTGGGTTCGGCGCGACAAGCAGCAGCTGACGGCGCGCGGCGTGGTCGTGGCCGCGGGCGCGCTCGGCACGAACAAGCTGCTGTTCCGCTGCAGGCTGGCGGGCTCGCTGCCGGATATCTCGGACCGTCTCGGGCAGCTCGTGCGCACCAACAGCGAGTCGATCCTCGCCGTGACCGCTCCCGATGACGCCAACGACTTCACCCGCGGGGTGGCGATCACCTCGAGCATCTACCCCGACCCCGACACCCACGTCGAGCCCGTCACCTACGGCAGCGCCGGCGATTCCCAGTCGCTGCTGTTTACGCTGATGACCGAAGCGGGCCGGCGAGGCACGCAGCCGCTGCACTTCATCGCCAACGTCGCTCGCCACCCCGGCGCGGCCTGGCGCGCCAGCCAGGTACGCAATTGGTCCCGTCGCACGATCATCCTGCTCGTGATGCAGACGCTCGACAACTCGATGAGCCTCCGCGTCAAGCGCCGGCTGCCGAACGGCAACGTGACGCTCACGACCGAGGTAGACCCCGAGAATCCCAACCCGGACAAGATCCCGGCCGCCTACCGGGTCGCCGAGTGGATGCAACGGCAGCTGGGTGGCACCGCGCAGGCGGGCCTGACCGAGGCGATCCTGTCGGTTCCGACGACCGCGCACATCCTCGGCGGGGCCGTGATCGGGGCCTCACCCGAGCACGGGGTGATCGACTCCGAGCAGCGGGTGTTCGGCTACCGGAACCTGCTCGTCTGCGATGGCGCGGCGATCCCGGCCAACGTCGGCGTGAATCCGAGCTTGACGATCACGGCGCTCGCCGAGCGAGCGATCTCGCGGATTCCGGTGAAGGATGCGGCCGCGGCGCCAACGCGCGTGGTGGCCTGAGTCAGCAGCCGGCGCTCAGGGGAGCAGCACGATCTTGCCGTGACTGTGGCGCTCGGCCAGCTCGCTGAAGGCGTCGCGAACCTGATCGAGCGGGAAGGTGCGCGCGATCGGTATCTCGAGGCTGCCGTCGGCCACCAGCCCCACGAGCTCGGCGAGGCGCGGCGCGCTGGCGACCGCATGGGTGCCCTGCGTCTGGGTGCCGAGTCGCTCCGCTGCCTCGCGGTCGATGATCGTGTTGATCCGCTGCGGCGCGACGCCCAGCTCGATCGCCATATCGACGTAGCCGTCGCCGAAGGTGTCGATGAACGCGTCGATCTTTCCGTCAGCCGCGTCGCGGATCCGGTCGGCTTGCCCGTCGCCGTAGGTCACCGGGACGATGTCGTGGCGCCGCAGCCAGTCGTGGTTGCGTTCGCCGGCGAGGCCGATCACCGTCGCTCCGGTGCGGCGCGCGAGCTGGACGGCTACCGAGCCCACGCCGCCCGCCGCGGCCGAGACGACGACCGTCTCGCCGGCCTGGGGGGCGACCGCCTGAACCGAAGCGAGACCGGCGAAGGCCACGACGAACATCGATCCCGCCACCTCCCACGGCACCGAAGCGGGCTTGGCCGTGAGCTGATCGGCGGGAACGGCGACCATCTCCGCATGGCTGGCGCGCTCCTCGGTCCAGCCCAGCACCTCGTCATCGGCGGCGAACTCAGTCACGCCCTCGCCGACGCTCTTCACCACGCCGGCGAAATCGGTGCCCTCGCCCGACGGAAATGTCGCCGGCCACCGGGCATGCAGTTGCCCCTCGCGAATCGAGATCTCCCCGGGATTGATCCCCGCCGCCTTGACCGTCACCACCACCCTGCCAGGAGCGGCGACGGGATCCTCGACCTCGCGCACCTCCAGGACATCGATCCCGCCGTACTCGTCGAATCGCACTGCTCTCATGTCATCTTCTCTCTTGTCGGTCGCGTGGGTAGAGTCGGGTCGTGAGCGTAAAGCGCGGGATCTTTGTCGCCCCCTTCGACGAGCTCGTGGACCCGCGACTGCTGGCGGAGCTCGCCCAGCGGGCGGAAGCTCGAGGGTGGGATGGGTTCTTTCTCTGGGACCACATTGTCTACCGAGCTCCGGTGCGGGCGGTGGCCGATGTTTGGGTGGCGCTGGCCGCCGTCGCGTGCGCCACGGAGAGGCTGCGGCTCGGGCCGATGGTCACGCCGCTGTCACGCCGACGGGTGCACAAGCTCGCGCGCGAGACGGTCACGCTCGACCGCCTGAGCGGCGGTCGCCTGATCCTGGGGGTCGGGCTCGGTGCCGAGAACACCGGCGAGCTCGGGCCCTTCGGCGAGGTCGTGGACGCCCGCGAGCGTGCGCAGCTGCTCGACCAGGGGCTCGAGCGGCTGAGCGCGTTCTGGGGCGGTGAGTTCGAGCCCCTTCCACTCCAGCGGCCGAGGATTCCCGTGTGGGTCGCGGGGCGCTGGCCGAACCGACGACCGCTCAAGCGAGCGGCCCGGTGGGACGGCCTGTTCCCGATCGAGCTTCCGGGACCGGACGCGCTCGCGGTCCTCGCGGATGAGGTTCGTGCGCTGCGCGCCGAGCCCAGTGGGCCGTTCGAGCTCGTCGTCGAGGTCCCGCCCGGAACCGACGTCGGCGTGTGGGAGCTCGCCGGCGCAACCTGGGTCCTCACCGCCTTTGACCGCCAACCGCGCGAGGCCGAAGTGAGAGCAGCCATCGACGCGGGTCCGCGGTAGTCCACGAAGCTCTGCTCAACTGGCTTCGGGCAGGCAGCGTGGCTGTCCTTGTACTGGATCCTTCACGCCGCACCGCGACGATCTATCGAGGCGCTGGCGAAGCGCGGGCTTACAGCGACGACGACATACTCGATCTCAGCGATGCCGTCCCAGGCTGGAAGGTGGCGGTTGCCGAGCTGTTCGCTTGAAGACCAGGCACGTCGCCTACTGCGACCCCGGAACCGATCCGCCCTCCGCAGGGTGCGCTTGGAGCCAAACGCGCGCTGCGGCGCTCGCCTCTCCCTTCCACGCAGTCATCTCTACGCCGGGTGCCGGTCTCGCGACGACGCCGAGATCCACTAGCGTGACGATGATCGCCGATGTCGGTTTATGAGCCCACCGCCAGGGCTCTGGCATCGGATCACCCGAAGACGCGTTCGCGACCCATTCCACCAGCGCTCGCTCTCTAGCCTCCACGCGCCGCGGCCCACGACTCGTCCCGGCCGGACGCGGCTTCACGTGATCCATTCTCCGAAGGATCGCACAGCGCTCCG
>Ga0302325_10029519_pt1 | contig 11331 bp, 9 predicted proteins | sample Palsa_T0_2_FD_201948 | JGI IMG/M metagenome (GOLD analysis project Ga0302325, IMG submission 201948) | Peat permafrost microbial communities from Stordalen Mire near Abisko, Sweden - Palsa_T0_2 | ecosystem: Environmental > Terrestrial > Soil > Palsa > Peat permafrost | place: Sweden: Abisko...
CTGCAGTGATGCAGAGTTAGCTGCTTGCCACCTCCAGCACCGCGTCATCCACGCTACCGCCGGGCAGCATTCCGATTGTATCTCGTGGCACGCCGCGCGGGGCTGCAAGGCCCGAGATGACGTATTCTGGATATGCCTGAATCCCGTGTTCGTGAATATCCATGCCTTCCAATTCGCCTTCCTTCGAAATTCTCAGGATGCCGACAGCATTGAGGATCACGAACATGACCATCGCGGTGATAAATGTCGCACCGTGAATCATGAGGATCCCGATGCACTGGGCAAAGAGTACCTTCGTGCCGCCGCCGTAGAACAAGCCGGTGAGCGCCGGATTGCTGGTCGGATCAATGACCGGGATGCCATTGGGACTGCTGCCCGCGGCGGAGTATTGTCCGCAAGCGAACAACCCGAGCGACATGGTACCCCACAAACCGGACAGTGCGTGGACCGGCCACGCGCCGATAGGATCGTCGATCCGCAGGAATTCGAGCAGATCGACGCCGAGCAGCACCACGACGCCGGCAATTGCGCCCAGGGCACACGCGCCGGTCGGGCTCACCCAGTAACACGGACACGTGATCGCCACCAGGCCGGCCAAAAACCCGTTGGTCATGGCGGCGGCGTCCCACTTCCTGATGCGCAGGAACATGAATATCTCAGCTGCCAGACCACCCGTGCACGCCGCCAGCGTGGTATTCGCGGAGATACGGCCGATGCCGCCGTAATCCATCGCGCTCAAGCTGGAACCGGGGTTGAAGCCGTACCAGCCAAACCAGAGCAGGAAGCCACCGATCACGCCAACGACCAGGTCATGCGGGAGCATGGGGCCCCCGCCGTCTCGCTTGAATTTGCGCCCGATTCTTGGCCCGAGCATGATGCCGCCCGCCAGGGCAATCCACCCGCCGATCGAGTGCACGACTGTGGAGCCGGCAAAGTCGTGGAAGTTCATCCCAAAATCGTGGAAAAGATTAGTGAACGGCTCAGCCGGGCTGGGTGTGTTCTGGCCGCCCATGGTTGCGAGAATGCCGTCCGGGCCCCAGGCCCAGTGACCGATGATGGGATAGATGAACCCCGAGACGCCGATCGAGTAGACGATGTCGCCGATAAAGCCGGTTCGGCCGATCATCGTGCCCGAACAGATAGTCGAGGCGCAGTCGGCGAATGCAAACTGGAACACCCAGTGGGCGAGCACTGGTACGCCAGTTGTGCCGTAGGTAGTAAACGCATTGATGTTCTTGAGGAACAGCCAGCTCTTGGTTGCGTCGTTCGGATCGTGCCAGCCGATCAAGCCATTCCCTGCGCCGAACATGAAGGCGTATCCCCAGGTGTAATAGAGGAAGCCGCACAGGCACGTATCAAATACACATTCGACGAGCACGTTGACGGTTTCGCGCGATCGGCAGAAGCCCGCTTCGAGCATGGTAAAGCCGGCCTGCATCGCGAAGACGAGAAACGCCGCGACGAGCGTCCAGATCGTATTGATCGGGTTGATCGTGGGGTTTTTGGTGATATCCGTCAGATCCGCCGGCATGACGGGCATTGTGGTCGGAGCCGCCACGGCCTGCGTTGCCGCGGCCGGAGCGGCCGCCTGCGCCCAAATCGTGCCGGACCGCATGTAGTTCATGATGCAGAAGACGGCCAGCAGCGCAACGGTAACGCCGACGGCCTTCCCAATCGCAATCAGCGCAAAATGGCGCCGCCACTCCGGATCGCGTAATCGACATTTGAGTCTGGAGACCTTGTCCGCATAGGACAATTTCCCAGGCCGCAGCAACTTGCCTCTCATACTTTGCTCCTTTGCTAAAGATCTCTTTTCGCCACTGCGGTTCCGCGCAGTTGACAGAGGCTCTTGGCAAAGGCAGTGCCCGAAGTTCTGACGCGAAATTGGGGTGAGATTCTCCCGAACGGCCTCCGGGCGGAGTGTTGGAAAAAGAAGCATTGCATCGAGCTTCGGGGCATCGGCCGCGCGCGGAACAGGCGGGCGAAAATTCTCAGTTCCATCTACCCCCAAGAAAGGCGGAAGAGAGCGAAGCTGCAGGCGACGACCGGAGGCTCTTGTCCGTCTAAACGTATGGCCGGGGTCCCGCGACGCGTCGCTCGTTAAGACTTCGCCGGTTCGATGGGAATGACGACAAATTTCGGTGCGAGGGGCGCGAGACGATCGTGTTGTCCGTCTTTTTAGGCACTGACGATGAACATCTGCGCACACTCCTCTTGCCGCGATGTATTTTGCATCGTATGTCAGATGCATTATTCCATGTCTCAACCGCGTCGTCATTCGCTAGAAACGAGGCAGTAAACTACGTGTTCTGCTCGCACTGCCGCTTTTCTCCGCACGTGAGCCGACCTCGCCGCGTTCCGCTTCGGGCCGATCCGTGGAGATTTCACGCACGCCGTCTATTTCATGATCGGAAATGTTGGGTGATAATTGATCTGGCACGCGTAATGCCCACGGTTCGCGGCGGGGCGCGACCTGCGCGCTTTCGCACCGGTGCAGCACGTGTCCCCCGAATTGTCTCATTATGTCGCAACCTCACCAACCGCCGCCAAATTCCTCGTTATGTATTCTTGTCGTCGACGACGAACTAAACATCCGCACGCAGCTCTCGCTCTTTCTGGAAGCCGAAGGCCATCACGTTGTCGCCCGCGGGACCATTCACGAGGCGCTGGTGGAGGCATCCTGGCAGGCGTTCGATCTGGTCTTTCTTGATGTCCGTCTTGGAATGGAGAACGGGCTGGATTTCATGCCGCGCCTGATTGCCGAAAGTCCATGGGCAAAGGTCGTGGTGATTACCGCCTATGCCTCGATCGATACGGCTGTCGAGTCGATGAAGCGCGGCGCCGCCGACTACCTCGCAAAGCCATTCAGCCCGGCGCAGGTCCGCCTCGTGACCCAGAAAGTTGCCGAGCGCCGCCTTCTCGAACGCAAGGTCGAGGCGCTGCAGCTTGCACTGGGAGGCATTGATCCCGAGTCCGATCTTCCCACCGCAAATCCGACCATGGCGATGGCTCTTGAATTGGCCAGGCAAGTTGCCAACAGCCAGGCGACAATCCTGATCCGCGGCGAGATCGGCACGGGAAAGGGCAGACTTGCGCGTGCGATCCATGCCTGGAGCAATCGCAACGCCGCTCCGTTCGCAACGGCGCTCTGTCAAACCACTGCTGCCGACGTTCTCGAAGCGGAGATCTTCGGGTTGTCGATGAAGGACCGTCAGGATTCGGTCGTTGAATCACCAGGTTGGGTGGAATTTTGCGACGGGGGCACGCTTCATCTTGAGGAAATTGGCGAAACGCCTCCGAGCCTGCAGCCCAAGCTGCTCCGGCTGTTTCGGGACCGGGAATACGAACGGTTCAACGACTTCAAGATGCGCCGGACAAACGTGAGGGTGGTGGCCACGACCAGCATCGATCTGGAAAACGAGGCCCGCCGCGGGCGGTTTCGCCGGGATCTTCTGCTCGCGCTGGACGTAATCAAAATTGATCTGCCGCCCCTTCGGCAGCGGATGGAAGACATTCGGCTGCTGGCTGCGCGCTATCTCGCGCACTTTGGCCGCGACAGCCATCGCACCATCGCGGGGTTTACGCCGGCCGCAATCGACGCGTTGGAAAAGCACTCCTGGCCGGGCAACGTTCGCGAGTTGAGAAACGTGGTCGAACGCGCGGTCCTTATCTGCAAAGGGGAACAAATCAGTTTGGAGCATCTGCCGCCCAATCTGCTCAACTCCCCCTGCAGTTATGCGATAGGCGATCTTGTGCCGCTGGAAGTCATCGAAGATCTGCATATTCGCAAGGTCGCCAGCTCAACGCGCACGATCGCCAGTGCCGCAACCATCCTGGGCGTTCATCGAGGAACCATCGTTCGTCGCATGAGACGCTTCGGCAACGGAACTTCCCTGCCGCCGGAGCAACCAGGCCCGCCCGCAATCGATGCACAACGGAGCACCCGGTGACAGGCCTGCGAACGAAGCTCTGGTTTGGTTTCGGCGGATTGCTGATCATCCTGCTGATCGTCAGCGCCACCAGTGTCGTAGTCCTGACGCGCTACAGTGAGGTTCTTGAGCAGCTCTATCACGAAAACTATGACAGCGTTCGCTATTGCGATGCGATGAAGCGGTCGCTGGAGGCCCTGAACACCCAGGCGATGACTCTGATTTGGGAAAGTGCACCACCCGTCCGTCAGGAGAGCGAACAACGCTTCAGCGACAATCTGAAACTCGAACTGGGAAATACCACGCTTCCGGGTGAAGCCGATCGCGCACGCGAGCTGGCTGCCGCGTGGAAGCAATACATCCAAAGCTGGAATCGGTTTCAGGCCGCGACCGCCGATCGTGATGCGCTGTACCGGCGCGAAATGCTGCCGAGCTTCCAGAGGCTCGAAGCACTGGCGCAGCAGATCTCCGACATGAATATGACAAATATCATGTCCGTCGACGGAGAGGTGAAGCGGACGCTTACCGAAGTGCGAGATGCCGTCCTGATCCTCGTGCTGGCGGGAACCGTGATTTCATCCGCTTTTGTCGGCGGTATTGGCGCGTCGATCCTCCGATCGGTTCGTTCGATCACGCGATCGGCCCGTGAAATCGAGCGCGGGAATCTCGACCTTGTGGTTGAGGTCAATTCCAGAGACGAGATCGGGCAACTCGCTGCGGCCTTCAACGCCATGGCCGGCAGGCTTCGCGATTTTCGCAAATCGGATCACGACCGGCTGCTCCGCACGCAACTCACGACGCAACTGGCCATCGACAGTCTTCCCGATGCGGTTTTCGTGATCGGCCCCGCGGGGGAAATCGAGATCTCCAATCGCACGGCCGAGCGCCATTTCGGAATTACTCCGGGCGTCGCCGTCACCAATCTCAACCTGCGCTGGCTCACCGAGCTTTGCACGCGCGTCCAGACCGAACGACACGCCTTTGAAACCGAAGGATACCGCAGCGCGATCCAGCTTTTCGAAAATCAGGAGGAGCGCTTTCTGCTGCCGCGCGCCGTGCCGATGCTTTCCAGCGACGGGGCGGTTTCCGGGATCACGGTGATTCTCGTCGATGTGACGCGCTTGCGCCACGCCGATGAGCTCAAGAGCGGGCTGGTTTCGACTGTTTCCCATGAACTGCGGACGCCCCTCACGTCCATTCGCATGGGCATCCTCATGCTTGGCGAGGAGAAACTCGGACCCCTGACCGCGCGCCAGCGAAAATCGCTCAGCGCGGTGCGCGACGATTCCGATCGCCTGCATCGAATCATCGAGAACCTCTTGAGCATCGGCAGGATCGAATCCGGTGGCGAGCGGTTCCAAACCCGCCGGATGACTGCCGAGGAAATCGTCAGCCCTGCCGTGGAATCCATGCGGCTCGGCTTTGAGGAGAAGAACATTCGCCTCTCGATCTCAATCGATCATGATCTGCCCGCGGTGATGGCAGACCCTTCCTGCATCGAGCTGGCGCTGAACAACGTGCTTTCCAACGCGCTCAAATTCACGCCGGTTCGAGGCGAAGTGGCCGTGACCGTCCATGCCGACGCGAGCAGCCTCGTGTTTGAAGTGAAAGACAGCGGCACTGGCATTCCCCGCGAACACGCTGCTCGCATATTCGAACGATTTTACCGGGTTCCCCTCCGAGACGGACCATCAGGCGCTGGCTTAGGGCTGGCCATCTCAAAGGAAATCGTCGAAGCCCACGGCGGCCGAATCTGGTTCAACAGCGACGGGACCGGCACCGCCTTCAGCTTCGCTCTTCCCGTCGCCCCGTCATCGGCGCAATCCGCCCACGCGTTGACGGCCACCGCGATATGAACCGACAATTGGTCGTGTTTCGCGGTTCCCTTCCCCGGTGTAGCCGCCGAGCTTGCTCGCGGTCTGCACACAGAGCGTTCACATCAGCCGTTCGGGAATCCGAACATCAACCACGACTGGTTGGCTACCCAGTGGGGGTAAAGCTCGGTCATCTGGTTGAACAGCTCTTCGTCGGATGCGGTGGTCCGCTGCAGACGATCAAAGTCCAGCAGATAGCGCTTGGTGTCCTGGATCGCCGACGGTGAGTCGGGCGCGCCAGGCTTCTTGTGACCGGCGACCACAATCGCCGGGTCCAGGGCCGCTAACCCGTCTAGCGCCGCGATCCAATTCTTCCGGCTCTCGGGGGTGGTGTCGCCGACGTACATGTGGCATTGATTGTACACAACGTCGCCGGCGACGATCAGGCCGATCGATGGAACGTGTAGAGACGTCGTATCGGCACTATCGGTGTGGCCCTGCTCGATGATGCGCAATTCGTGGCCCTCGAGGGTGAACGTGTCGTGCTCGTGGGGTTCAGGTGAAACCAAATTGGTGGCCACTTGCCCCGGAAAGAGGCGGCGGGCTAGCCGTTCCACCGGGGGAGTGAAAGACGACTGCATGGCGTTCACCGTCTTGGGTGTTGCTATCGCCCGAGCGCCCGGGAAACGGTCGAGCAAAATGCCCAGACCGTAGAAGTGATCGAAATGGGCGTGCGTTATATAGATGGTCTCCAGGTTGCGATTGTGCAGTGCAATCCAATCCGCGAGAGCCTCGGCCTCAGCCACCGTCGTCATCGCGTCTACCAGCACCGCATCGTGCTCGCCGAAGATTAGAGTCGACGTGGCCGGGTCAAAGCCGAGCGCTTCGCCGAAGGGCTTTGGCCGCTCGCCGACCATTGGCTTTCCCGGGGCGGTAAAAACGTTCACACTAAGCGTGTTCGACGCGACAGGCGCGGTCACGCGCGTGCTCTCTTTCGGTCCATTTGCGACGTCCATTTGGTACTCCTTTCGATTGCTTCCGAAAAGCAGATTCCGATCGAACCCGCGGGATCGCGTTATCCGCCTCGGATCATGTGCGGCGGACCCAGGCGGGCCGAGCGTTAACCGTACTTGAGCGCGGTGCTCTGGCCGACCTCGATAATGTAACCGTCAGGATCGCGGACGTAGCAGCGAATCTCACCGTACTTGGGGATCGGCTCCGTGATGAACTCGGCTCCTCGACTTTTCCATGATTTGTAGCAGGTTTGAATATCCGCAACGCGGAAATTCATAAAGCTGTTGATGTGATTTGGGTCGGGAACGCTGAGCGTTACCGTCGGCTTATCCGGGGTCGGCCCGCCTCCAACGTTCAGAATCATCCAGATATTCGCAAGCAGAAGGTACGCAGGCGCGTTGCCGTCACCCAGGGTGAGAATGCGAGCGCCGAAAACCTTTTCGTAATAGCGAGCCGATCGCTCGATGTCGGCGACGGTCAGAAACTGTGCGATGCTGATCCCCTCTTCGGGGGGCATCTCATAGCTCTTGGGTCCGATTTGTACGCTGTCTATTGACGGCTCCGATTCCGATGCAGTCATGAGTTTCAGAAGCGCCTGCGCTGCAGAGGTGGACGACGCAGGATTCTGGCCGGTGATGAGTCGGCCGTCGGTGACGGAAAAAGGCTGCCAGTTCGCCACCTTCTCGTATATGGCGCCGAGTTTCAGTAGTTCATCTTCGACCAGGAACGGCACGACCTTCGTGAGCTGCATCACCTCTTCCTCGCCGTTCGTGAAACCGGCGACGTGTTTTCCCTTCACCAGCGGAGCGCCCTGGTACATCACGTGGCGAAGCACGCCGGGCGAATGGCACACCAATGCGATCGGCTTGCCGGAGTTATAAAACGATTCGAGCAAAGCGATCGACACCGGGCTCTCCGCCAGATCCCACATCGGGCCGTGCCCGCCAGGGTAAAACACCGTGTCGAAGTCTTCCGACTTCATGTCGGCGAGCTTGACCGTGTTGGCGAGCGCCTTTTGCGCCGTCGCGTCCTTCTTGAAGCGAACCTGCGCCGGAGTTTGGTTTTCAGGCTTATCGCTCTTAGGATCGAGCGGAGGTTGTCCGCCCTTTGGCGACGCGAGCGTCAATTCGACGCCGGCGTCCCTGAAGATGAAGTAGGGAGCCGCAAACTCTTCGAGCCAGAAACCGGTCTTGACACCCGTGTTTCCCAATTGATCGTGAGATGTCAGAACCATTAAGATTTTCATGTGCGTTCTCCTTTCGAATGGAATTACGGTTGAGTGTTGCAATGATTAGCGGAGCGATCGAAACGCGGAGCGGAGTTCTTCCGAGAACAGCTCCGGCTGCTCCCACGCCGCGAAGTGGCCGCCTTTCGCGACTTTGTTGTAGTAAATCAGTTTGGGATAAGCTTTCTCTGCCCAGCTCTTCGGGGCCGCATAGATCTCATCGGGGAAGGCGCTGACGGCGACCGGGATTTTGACGCCCCTCACGTCGAAGAAGCCGCCTCCCGTGGAAATCTGCGCGGTGTCCCAGTAGAGGCGCGCCGAGGAAACCCCGGTGTTCGTCAGCCAATAGAGCGTGACGTTGTCGAGAATGTCGTCCCGGGTCAGCCCCTCGGTCTTTCCGTCGAAGACGCGGGCGATCATCTTGTAACTGCGGATGTCGTGATCGAGCATCCACGCGGCGAGCCCGACCGGTGAGTCGGCGATTCCGTACAGCGTCTGCGGGCGGCTGGACATCTCCTCGGCATAGGCCAGCCCATTCTTATAGAAGTCGTCCAGCTGGTTCCACGCGTTTTGCTCCTCGGGCGTGAGATCGGCCGGTGGCGCCTCGTGAAACGACAGCGCCTTTGAGATGTTGGGTGGAACCGTGGCCGCCATATTGGTGTGAATGCCAAGCAATCCCGGCGGCTGCTGCAGGGCCATTACCTCCGAGACGGCATTGCCCCAATCACCGCCCTGCGCCACGTAGCGGGTGTAGCCGAGGCGATTCATCAACGTCGCCCACGCTTTGGCGATGGTGACAGGGGTCCAACCGGGCGCGGTCGGCTTGCCGGAAAAGCCATGGCCCGGCAGTGACGGGATCACAACATCAAATGAGTCTTCCGCCTTTCCCCCGTAGGCAACAGGATCGGTGAGCGGGCCGATGATCTTCAGTTGTTCAATGATCGATCCGGGCCATCCGTGCGTGATGATGACCGGCAACGCATTGGGATTCTTCGAGCGGACATGGATGAAATGAATTTCCAGCCCATCGATGGTGGTCACGAACTGTGGAAGGGCGTTTAGCTTCGCCTCGCACTTGCGCCAGTCGTAATCCGTCGCCCAGTATTGCGCCAGTTTCTGGATCGTCGCGAGCTGAACGCCTTGCGATGCGTCCGTGACGGTCTCTTGGTCGGGCCATCGCGTCGCCACGATACGTCGATGAAGGTCGGCCAAGGCATCATCGGAAAAGTTTACGTGAAATGGGCGAATCGTTTCATTTTGCACGGTCACCTGTTGGTTCACCGACGCGTTGGCAACCGCTTGAGAGAAACTCCGCGATGCAAACAGCAAAAGTCCGAGCGATCCGGCCACCGCAGCCAAAATGCATTTTTTGCGGGTCATGATGAACTCCTTCCCAGGTATCTCGGTCGCGCATATCCGATTCGATCAGATCCGATGCACAACTGTGCGCACTCTATGAACCGCACAAAAAAGAAACTATTGGACGAAGGTATCGGCGATACCTTCGTCTAATAGATTCTTCACCACGCTTCTGGCTTAATAGCAACTGATGTAGGACGCCTTTCGGGATCCAACTTGGAGGTGAATCGTGAAAGCAATCGTTGTCCACGAATATGGTGGTCCGGAAGTGCTGAAGTACGAGGACTACCCTGACCCGGTTCCGGGTCTGGGCGAGGTGTTGGTGCGGGTCGCAGCCGCGAGCGTGAATCCGCTCGACTACAAACGGCGTCGTGGATTAACGAAGGATTATTACCCGATCCATTTCCCCGGACTCATCGGAGTCGATATGGCTGGGACTGTGATCGAGATTGGGCCGGGAGCGGAAGGCTTTTCCGTTGGTGACCGGGTGTTCGCCATGGCGGACAATACTTACGCCGAACTTTGTGCCGTGAATGTGGCGATCCTGGCGAAAGTCCCTGAGGGGCTCGATTTGATCGAGGCGGCCGCGCTGCCGCTGGTGACGACGACGGGCAATCAGCTTCTTTCTGCTACGGAGGTCAAATCGGGCCAGACGGTTATGGTCGTAGGCGCGATAGGAAATGTCGGGCGGTCGGCGGTATTCACTGCGAAGGAACGCGGGGCGGCTATTATCGCGGGGGTTTTGAAGAGGCAGATGGATGACGCGAAGACTGTTGGTGCGGATCAGGTGGTCGCAACCGACGACGACACCGCGATCGCGAATCTTCCACCGCTGGATGCGGTTGCGGATGCGGTCGGCGGAAGAACCGCCGAGAAGCTGATCGCCAGGGTCAAGCCCGCAGGAGTGTTTGCTTCGGTTCTCGGAAAACCGCAGAACGCCGCGAAATACCCGTCCGTAAAAGCGGTGTTTGTATTCTCGAAATTCGACAGGAAGACGCTCGAGTTCATGGCCAAAGCGGTGCGAGATGGCAAACTGGTAATCCCGATTGGCCGGAAACTGCCGCTCAGGGAAGCGGCCGAGGCTCACGCAGCGGCAGAAAAAGGTGGTATCGGGAAGATCTTGCTGGTGCCTTGAACTCTTTGTATCTAAAGGAAAATCGAAAATGAAGAAGGATCACCCCGGAATTAATCCCGCTTCGAAACCAAGCGGCGATGGATGTGTGGAATGCCTGGCGTCACCGAAAGCCTGGTGGTTTCATCTCCGTCGGTGTGCGGAGTGTGGGCACATCGGATGTTGTGACAGTTCTCCGGGTCAGCACGCATCAAAGCATGCGGCGGAGACGGGGCATCGGATCATATGCAGCTTTGAGCCGGGCGAGGATTGGTTCTACGACTACGTGACGCAGAAGATGATCAAAGGCGAAGAATTGCCTCCGCCGCACGCGCATCCCGAAAATCAGCCCGTGCCCGGACCCGCAGGAAGGGTGCCGGCCAACTGGGAATCGCTCCTAATGTAGCTGACCATTATAGGGTAGATTTCCGGTGAGCGAGCGTATGGCCGGACAAAATGAGCTTGGCGGCCAAGCTAAGAAGCGGTTTCAGAACCCTACCCGCACCGGAGTAAGGGTTCAGGGTGTCAGGGTTCAGGCGGTCGATTTCTTCGCTGAACCCTGAACCCTGAACCCTGTTCGGGCCTCGGAAGGGAATTAAGCATTCAATCGAGAGACGCCAGATATGACGCGATTGCTCCGAAGCCAAGGCAGCCAGTTCCAGAGGCGATCATTGCCCGCGCGTTCTGGAATTGAACGTCCTACCGATTGCCCGACATAAAACCGCGAACCAGATCTGCGATTTCATCGGCGGCTGTATCCAGGGCGAAGTGCCCCCCATCCAGGATGTGAACTTCAGCCTTGGGAACATCACGGCGGTACGCCTCGGGCTCGGACGGATCAAAGGATGATTCGTACTTGCCCCATAGCACCATGAGGCG